>ENA-OWNT01002549-OWNT01002549.1-seawater-metagenome-genome-assembly--contig:-NODE-2549-length-18830-cov-8.625287_pt1 | contig 18830 bp, 14 predicted proteins | sample MGYA00238136_ERZ651165 | MGnify/ENA primary metagenome ERZ651165 (study PRJEB26861, sample SAMN08777766) | seawater metagenome | isolation source: coastal seawater | place: USA: Florida | collected...
GTGCACCCGGCGGATCGGAGCACCTTCCGCGCCGAGTTCGACCGGATGCTGGACGGCTGGACGGACACCATCGAGTTCGGCTGCCGGCTCGTCGTCAGCCGTGAGCGTCACCGCTGGGTGCGCATCCGCGCCGTCGTCTCCCGCGCCCCGGATGGCCGCGCGGCGCGGGTCGCCGGATCGGTGCTCGACGTCACCGAGCGCCACCGCGCCCAGTCGCAGCTCGCCCACGGCGCCTTCCACGATCCCCTGACGGGGCTGCCGAACCGGGAGCTGTTCCGCGATCGCCTCGGTCACGCGCTGGCCCGCGCGCGCCGCGATCCCGACTACCAGTTCGCCGTGCTCCACCTGGACGTGGACCGCTTCGCCGTCATCAACGACGTGCTCGGCCACCGCCAGGGGGACCAGCTGCTCATCGAGATCGCGGGGCGCCTCGCCCCCTGCGTGCGCCCGGGGGACACCATCGCGCGGTACGGCGGGGACGAGTTCACCGTCCTCATCGAGCCGCTCCAGCAGGCCGAGCAGGCCGACGACCTCGCCGCGCTGCTCCAGGCGGCGGTGGCGCGCCCGGCGCAGATCGGCGGGCGCGAGCTGGTGCTGTCGGCGACGGTGGGCATCTGCCTGTCGGACCCGAAGTACACGAAGCCCGACGAGCTCATCCGCAACGCCGGCGCCGCCAAGAACTCCGCCAAGAAGGAGGGCGTGGCCGGCCACGTGCTCTTCAACAGCGCCATGCACAAGCAGCAGGCGGACGCGATGCTGCTCGAGGTGGAGCTCCGCCAGGCCATCGAGCGCAAGGAGCTCGAGGTCCACTACCAGCCCATCGTCGACGCGGCGACGCTGCGCCTCTACGGCTTCGAGGCGCTGCTGCGCTGGCCGCACGAGGTGCGCGGCTGGGTGTCCCCCGCGGACTTCATCCCGCTGGCCGAGAAGACGGGCCTCATCGGCCCGATCGGTCTGTTCGTGACGGAGGAGGTCTGCCGGACGATGAGCGCCTGGCCCAGCAACGACCTCACGGTGTCGGTGAACCTGTCGCCCCTCCAGCTGACGGACCCGGACCTGATCTCCGAGCTCTCGGACGTGTTCGAGACCACCGGTGTCGACGCCACGAAGCTGAGCTTCGAGCTGACGGAGACGGCGGTCATGACGGATGAGAAGCGGTCGCTCGACGTGCTGACGGAGCTCAAGAAGCTGGGCGTGCGCCTGTGCATCGACGACTTCGGCACCGGCCACAGCTCGCTGCTGTACCTGCACCGCTTCCCCATCGACGTGCTGAAGATCGACCGGGCGTTCGTGCAGGAGATGGACCCGGCGCGGCCGGGGATCGTGCGGACCATCGTCGATCTGGCGCGCTCGCTGGGCATGCGCACGGTCGCGGAGGGCGTCGAGGAGACCGACCAGCGCGAGGCCCTGGAGCGGCTCGGCTGCGACACGCTGCAGGGCTTCCTCTTCTCGCGCGCCGTGCCGGGGGAGGACGCCCGCCGGATGCTCGAGCACGCGACGCCCTGGAGCCAGATCGAGGGGCCCCCCACGAACGATTGACAGATTGTCACGTCCGCTGAGGAGGCCTCGCGGCGCGTGCCACTTTGTCGGCCGGGGCGCCGATCCGGGCGCGGCCACGCGGATGCTCTCGATTCAGCCGAACAGCCTGAAATCCCGGGGGTTTGCGGCGTAGATCGCGGCGGCCGATCCAGCGCGGGCACGCTTCTTGCTCCCCGAGCCTCCCGCAATGGCCGACCGCATCCCTCGTCCACTCCTCATCCTCGCTCTGCTGGCGATCTTCGCGCTGGGGCTCGCCCTGGGCACGAACGCGTTCGTGGCCAGCAAGCTGACGGTGTCCCCCGAACGGCTGGCCGCCGCGAAGGCCGGCGCGCCCACTCCGCGCAGCGCCACCGCCGCGCCCAGCGACGCCGGGGACGGCCCGGGCGAAGGCGCCAGCGGCGACGCCGCCGTGGCCGAGGCCGTGTCGAAGTCGCGCCGTCCGGCCACGAAGCGCGTCGGCTTCTGGAAGGACCCCATCGTCCGCCGGAACATCTTCGACTCGACGAACGCCATCGCCGGCAAGCCGCCGGAGCCCGAGAAGGACCCGGACGCGGAGGGCGAGGTCGACAAGCAGTCGGACCTGGCCGCGACCCTCATCGCCACGTCCGTCGCGTCCGACCCCATCTGGTCCACCGCGCTCATCTCCACGGACGACGGCACGAACGTCTATCGGATCGACGAGAAGATCCTCGACGCCACCATCAAGGACATCCAGCGGCCCACGCTCGAGCGGGCGGCCCGCGTGATCCTCCTTCGCGGTGGCGAGCTCGAGTACCTCGAGGCCGGCGGCAAGGCGAAGAAGAAGACGAGCAAGGCGTCCAAGAAGGACGACAAGCCGAAGAAGAAGACGAACAACCGTGGCAAGCGCGACTGGGACATCAAGAAGACCGGCGACAACCAGTACGACGTCGCGGAAGACGACGTGAAGTGGGCGCTGGACAACCTCGACAAGATGTCGCGCGAGGCCCGCGTGGTCCCCAACTTCGCGGACGGACAGACGAACGGCTTCAAGGTCTTCGCCATCCGCCGCAACTCGGCCCTTCGGAAGATGGGCCTCAAGAACAACGACGTGTTGACGGGAGTCAACGGTTACGACCTCTCGAACACGGAGAAGGCGCTGGAGATCTACGGAAAGCTCCAGTCCGAAAAGTCCTTCAGTCTCGAAGTCCTGCGGAACGGCGAGCCCGTGACCATGGAGTACAACATCCGATGAAGCTGCTGCTCAATCTGCTGCTGCTGTTGACGCTCGCCGTCCCGGCCATCGCCCAGGACGAAGAGTCCCAGAGCGAGGACGGGGACGGCTCGGCCCAGGCGCTCGACGAAGAAGACGGCTCGAAGGGCCTGAAGATCGGCGACGCCACGCTGAAGGCCCGCCCGAGCATCGCTGGCCCCGGCGCCTCCGGCCTCGGCGCCGCGGGCCTCGAGCCCGCCGTGTCCGGCTCCGTGCCCCGCCCCTCCTCCGGCGCCCGCCAGCAGAGCGCCGACAAGAAGGGTGACGCCAAGGCGGACGAGGGCGGCGAGGAAGAGGCCGAGCGCGAGCCCCACAAGAAGGCCGGCGAGCGCAAGGTCGTGGCTCCGCCCCCGGGCGACGTGCTCCTGCACATCGACTACGACGGGACGGAGATCAAGGACGTCATCAAGGACTTCTCGGAGAAGACCGGCCACAACTTCCTGATCGACCCGAAGATCAGCGGCAAGGTCACGATCATCGCGCCGCGGCCGGTCAGCTCGGAGGACGCGTACAAGATCTTCCTCGCGGCCCTCGACTCCCAGGGCTACACGACGGTGGTCGAGGGGTACGACCGGCAGGGCAAGCCCTGGCTGACGCGCATCATCGACGCGCGGGACGCGAAGTCGGAGCCGCTGGGCGTCTACCGCAGCAGCACACCGAACGTGGCCACGCTGATCACGCGCATCGTGCAGCTCGAGAACGTGTCGGTGGACGACGTCAGCAAGGTCATCCAGAAGATGATCTCCGGCGTCGGCGACCTCACGATCTACAACCCGTCGAACACGCTGATCATCACCGACAGCGGCAACAACATCCGCCGGCTCCTGGACATCATCAAGGAGCTCGACATCTCCGCCCCGAAGCAGAAGCTCGAGGTGGTGCCGGTGCAGTACGCGGAGGCCGCCCGGGTGGTGGAGATCATCCGCGAGATCTACGGCGAGGAGGCCTCCGGCACGAAGGCGGCGAAGACGCCGACCCGGAACTCCCGCTCCAGCCGGAACAAGAAGAACAGCAAGGCCAAGGCGAAGACGCCCACGTCGGCCAGCTCGACGTCCGTGGGCGAGAGCTCCGAGCACATCGGCAAGATGATCGCGGACGAGCGCACCAACTCGATCATCGTGCTGGCCACCGAGAAGTCCCTCACGGACATCAAGGAGCTGATCGCCAAGATCGACTACGAGACGGATCCGGAGGCCAACAGCGCCATCCAGGTCATGTACCTCGCGCACGCCAAGGCCGAGGAGCTCAGCCAGACGCTGAACTCGCTCATCCAGCAGTCCAACCAGCGCGCCACGCAGAACAACCGGCGGGGCGCGACGAACAACGCGCGGACCACGGGCCGGAACAGCACCCGGGAGGCGCCCGCGACGCGCGGAGGTACGCCCGGCGCGGCCGGCAGCCTCGGCGGCAACTTCCAGGGCGAGGTGCGGGTCACCCACGACGTGCCCACCAACTCCCTCGTGGTGACGGCGGGAGTGGACGACTTCCGCCGCCTCAAGCGGGTCGTGGAGGCCCTCGACATCCCGCGCAAGCAGGTCTTCGTCGAGACCGTGATCATGGAAGTCAGCGACACCACCATCAAGGACACGGGCGTGTCCTGGCACGGCGGGCGTCCCGGTGACGCGGACAACCCGGGCTCGGTGAACGTGGTCGCGGGGCGCGGCACCCAGTCGCTGAACCTGGCCAGCGCGCTGCTGGACGGCTCGCTGCTCGGCGGCATCGGCCTGGGCGTGTTCGGCAACGCCATCGACCTGGCCCTACCGGGCGTCGACGGCGGCATCCAGATCCCCATGTTCGGCATCGTGCTCCGCGCGCTGCAGGACGACAGCAGCACCAACGTGCTGTCCGCTCCGAACATCCTCACGCTGGACAACGAGGAAGCGTCCATCGAGGTCGGCGAGACGGTGCCGTTCCCGACGGGCGGCTTCCTCGGCGGCCTGGCCGGCGCGGCGGGCGCGACGGGGCTGAGCGGCGGGCTGCCGTCCATCAGCTTCACCCGCGAGGACGTCGGGATCATCCTGCGGATCACGCCCCAGGTGAACGAGTCCGACTGGGTGACGCTCGACATCTACCAGGAGATCAGCGAGGTCAAGGAAGGCTCCGCGACCGACACGCTGAGCTCCGGTGGCCCCACGACGACGAAGCGCTCGGCCGACACCCACGTGTCCGTGCAGAGCAACCAGACGATCGTCATCGGCGGACTCATGCAGGAGGTCGAGACCGAGAGCGAGGGCAAGGTGCCGATCCTGGGCGACATCCCGCTCATCGGCGCGCTCTTCCGCAACAAGAAGAAGACGAAGCGCAAGACGAACCTGCTCATCTTCCTGACGCCGCACGTCATCGACGGCCCGGAGGACCTCCAGGAGGTCTACCGGATCAAGATGCTGCAGCGCGAAGAGTTCATGCGCCGCTTCTACGGCAAGACGCGCGAGCAGCAGATCGACGAGCTGAACTCGCTCGTTCGGTACTCCATGAACCTGCCCGACACGCCGAGCGTCTACCGCGACCGCGTGCCGCGCCCGAAGACAGTCAACCTCAGCCAGCCCCTCGAGGAGCAGGAGGTGGACCAGGAGGTCCGCGACCTGCTCAAGGAGGAAGACGACGGCTCCATGCTCATCACGCCCGACGGCGAGTACGAGGTGGAGAGCGGCGACGGCTCCGGCGAGGAGGACGCGACCGAGCCCGATCCGCTGCCCGTCGAGGTCGTGGACGACGACGACGCGGCGGAGGACAGCCAGCCGGAGGAGACCGAGTAGTGGCCCTCCGCAAGCAACGGCTGGGCGAGATCCTCGTCCAGTGGGAGAAGCTCGCTCCCGACTCGGCGGAGTCCGCCGTCGAGTACGCGGAGAAGCAGGACATCCGCATCGGCGAGGCCCTGGTGAAGCTGGGTCTGGCCGAAGAGGCGGACGTCGTGGCCGCGCTGGCGGAGCAGACGTTCCTGCCCACGTTGGCGTCCATCCCCGTCGACTCCATCGACCTGGACCTGTACGCCGAGCTGCCCATCGCGTTCACGAAGACGCACGCGGTGATCCCGCTGTGGATCGACGAGGACGACGACACCGTCGCCGTCGCGGTGGCGGATCCCTTCAACACCTCGCCCGTGGACGATCTGCGGGTGCTGCTGGATCGGTCGGTCACGGCCTGGATCGCGGCGCCGTCGCAGATCAAGGACGCCACGAACAAGGTCTATGACCGGCTCGCGCGCTCCGCCGGCCAGGTCATCGAGGAGCTCGAGGAGGAGAAGAGCGACGAGGATCACCTCTTCGACGAGATCGAGGACATCGTCGACTCGGACGACGACGCCCCGATCATCCGCTTCGTCAACTCGCTGCTGACGGAAGCCCTGAAGGAGCGCTGCTCGGACATCCACTTCGAGCCCTTCGAGCGGACGATGGCCGTGCGGTTCCGCATCGACGGCATCCTCTACAACAAGGTGGAGGCGCCGAAGCGCCTTCAGGCCGCCATCAGCTCCCGCGTGAAGGTGATGGCGCAGCTCGACATCGCCGAGAAGCGGCTCCCGCAGGACGGCCGGATCCGCATCAAGGTGGCGGGCCGCGACGTCGACATTCGCGTCTCGACGGTGCCGGTCGCCCACGGCGAGCGGATCGTGCTGCGTCTGCAGGACCGGAGCGCGGGCCTGCTGTCCCTGGACGAGATCGGGATCGAGGGCGAGAAGCTGCCCATCTGGCGCGAGCTCATCCGGCGGCCCCACGGGATCCTGCTGGTCACCGGGCCCACCGGCTCCGGCAAGACGACGACGCTGTACGCCTCCATCAGCGAGGTGAACCGGCCGGACATCAACATCCTCACGGTCGAGGACCCGATCGAGTACCAGATGAAGGGGATCGGCCAGATGGCCGTGAACACGAAGATCGACCTGACGTTCGCGCGCGGGTTGAGGGCGTACCTTCGTCAGGACCCGGACGTCATCCTCGTCGGCGAGATCCGCGACCTGGAGACGGCGGAGATCGCCATCCAGGCGTCCCTCACCGGTCACCTCGTGCTCAGCACGCTGCACACGAACGACGCGGCCACCGCCGTGAACCGCCTCGTGGACATGGGCGTGGAGCCCTTCCTGGTCGCGAGCTCGATCAGCGGGATCATGGCCCAGCGGCTGCTGCGGCGGCTCTGCACCACCTGCCGGGTCGAGTTCAAGCCGAACCCCGCGGACCTGCTCGAGGTGGGCATCAACCCGGGCGACGTCCGGGGCGCGGTGTACCGGCCCCACGACGACGGCTGCGACGAGTGCCTGGGCACCGGCTACCGCGGCCGGACGGGCATCTACGAGCTGCTGACCATCAGCGACAAGACGCGCTCGATGGTGGTGCAGAACCTGAGTTCCAGCGAGATCCGCAACCAGGCCATCGACGAGGGCATGACCACGCTGCGCATGGACGGCGCGAGCAAGTTCCTGCAGGGGCTGACGTCGCTGGAAGAGGTCATCCGCATCACGCAGGACGACGCGAACATCCTGGAGGACGTCTCCGTCGCCTAGCGCGGGGACGAACACACAATGGCGGTCTACGCGTACAAGGGCCTCGATGCGAAGGGCAAGAAGACGGACGGCATCGTCGATGCCGAGTCCGCGAAGGCCGCGCGTCAGAAGCTCCGCAAGATGGGCGTCTTCACGACGGACATCGTCGAGGGGCAGGCGAACGCCGGCGCCGTGCGGCGGGCCGGCGCGGGCAGCGGGAGCACGGGCGGCGGGCTGTCCGTCGAGGTCGACTTCTCGAAGTACCTGGAGCGCGTGTCCGTCGGCGACATCGCCATCGCCACGCGGCAGCTCGCGGCCCTGGTGGGCGCCGGGATCCCGCTGGTGGAGTCCATCGGCACGGTCTCGAAGCAGGTCGAGAAGGAGAAGCTCCGCCTCGCGCTGCGCGAGACGAAGGAGAAGGTCAACGAGGGCAAGAACCTCGCGGACGCCCTCGCCGACTACCCGAAGCTGTTCAACGACCTGTACGTGAACATGGTGCGCGCGGGCGAGCAGGCCGGCGCCCTGGAGCTCGTCCTCGAGCGGCTCGCCGACTACACCGAGGCGAGCGTGGAGCTGCGCGGCAAGGTCATGGCGTCCATGACCTACCCGCTGGTGATGATGGTCGTGGCCATCGGCGTCATCGGCTTCCTGATGACGTTCGTGGTGCCCAAGATCACGAAGATCTTCCTCGACATGGGCAGCGACCTGCCCCTCATCACGAAGATGGTCATGTGGACGTCGGACGTCCTGCAGGCCTACTGGCCCGTCATCTTCGTGGGCACGATCCTGTTCGGCTGGGGCTTCAAGCGCTGGCACGCCACGCCCAAGGGGCGCCGGATCGTCGACGAGAACCTGCTCAGGGTCCCCGTGTTCGGCCGGATGCTGATGATGGTGACGGTGGCGCGGTTCGCCTCGACGCTCGCGACGCTGATGTCGGCCGGCGTCCCCCTGCTGCGCTCCATGGCCATCGTCCGCAACATCATGAGCAACGTGGTGCTGCAGAAGGTCGTGGAGGAGGCCCAGGAGGCCGTCCGCGAAGGGCAGCCCATGAACAAGCCGCTGCGCGCCAGCGGCCGCTTCCCGCCCATGGTGGTCGACATGATCTCCGTCGGCGAACGCACCGGCGAGCTGGCCCCGATGCTCGACCGCGTGGCCGTCAGCTACGAGGCCCAGGTCTCGCGGCGGCTCGCGACGCTCACGGCCCTGCTCGAGCCGCTGATGATCCTCGTGATGGGTGGCGTGGTCTTCGTGATCGCGCTGGCCGTCCTGCTCCCCATGCTCCAGATGAACTCGCTCGGTCGCTAGGCCGGCGCAAACGACACAGACCCAGGAGGAAGAACACCATGTTGAACCGCGCACTGCTTCGCCGGAGCACGCTGGCCTCGAAGACGACGGCCAAGGGCTCGCTCGGAATGACGCTCATCGAGATCATGGTCGTGCTGACGCTGCTCGGCATCGTCATGACCGTGCTCGCCGTGAACGTCCTCGGCCGCTTCGAGGAGGGCAAGGTCGATGCGGCCGTGCTCCAGATGAAGAACCTCGAGACGTCGCTGCTCAACTTCAAGCTGAAGTACAGCCGCTACCCCTCCACGAGCGAGGGCCTGAACGCGCTGGTGACGCCGCCGCCGATGAAGAACGGCCGCACGCCGGGCGCCTTCATGGACAACGAGGAGCAGCTGACGGACCCGTGGGGCAACCCGTTCCAGTACTTCTCGCCGGCCACGAGCGGCAACCACGACTACGAGATCGTCAGCTACGGCAGCGACGGCCAGACCGGCGGGACCGGCACGGCCGCCGACATCTCGAACTGGCAGGGCTGAGCAGACAGCCATGGTCCAGCTCCTCGACCGCATCGCGCTCGTCGTCGCCGTCCTCGGACTCGGGGTGGTGGCGGGGTGCGTGGGTCGGATGCTGGACGCGCCGGACGACGTCGACGTCGAGGTCGATGCGATCGAGGCGATCGAGGTGATGGCGGAGATCGAGGCGGGCTCGGTCGAGATGAGCGACGCGGGCGTGGAGCCGGGCGACGCCACTCTTGCGAGCGCGCCATGAGCCGCGTCCGTCTCTGCCTGACGTGCCCCCGGTGCGCACGCGCGGAGCGGCGGCGACGCGTCCTGCGGAAGGTGCTCGGACCGATCGTGCGGGCCGGCGCCGTGTACGCGGTGCTGGGCATGCTGGCGGTGCCGTTCGTTCGGTTGGGGTGCGTGGGGCCCGGCGACCTCGTGGTCTTCCAGATGGATCGGCTCGAGCAGGCGATCTCGATGTACCGGGCGCAGACCGGCGCCTACCCGACCTGGGAGCAGGGCCTGGATGCGCTGGCGGACGGGCCGTGGGTCGACGACCCCGACCTGCTCGTGGATCCCTGGGGATACCCGTTCCAGTACTTCGCGCCGAGCCGCGATGGGGAGCGGGAGTTCGAGATCGTGTCGTACGGCGAAGACGGCCGGCCGGGTGGAGCGGGCGACCGCGCCACCGCCGATCGCACGAACTGGGACGGCTGATGGCGGCCCACTCCCAGCGCGGTGTGACGCTCATCGAGATCATCGTGGTGCTCGCCCTCGCCGCCGTGATGATGGCGGTCGCCGTGCCGACGCTCTCGACCGTGTTCGGCGTGGACAAGCGCCGGGCCTCGCGCGAGCTCGCGGCCACCATGCGGTGGACGTACGAGGAAGCGACGATCCGCAACCAGCCCATGCGCATCGTCTACGACCTGGACCACGGCGCCTACTGGGTCGAGGCCGCGGACAGCGAGGTGCGCATCCACAAGGACTGGCGCGCCCGCGAGACCTGGGACGAGTACATCGAAGAGAAGGAAGAGGCCGACCAGCGCGTGGCCGAGAAGCGCGACCGCAACACGAGCGCGCCGCAGCAGAGCGTCACCGAGATGATCAGCAACGTCACCGGTGACGAAGGTGGAGGCGGCGCGGCCGGCGGGTTCCTCAGCGGACTGCTCGGCGGCGGCGGGATCCTCCCGGGCGCGCGCGGCGGCGAGTTCCAGGTCAATCGCTTCCAGCCCATCGACGCCGGCCTCATGGGGGGGAAGAAGGAGTTCCCCTCATCGGTTCGCTTCTGGGGTGTGTGGACGCCGCAGTTCGACGAGGTCCTCAAGCCCCACGACGAGTACGAGCTGGAGGCGATCCAGCAGGAGACGAGCGAGAACCAGAAGTTCCGCATGGCCTACACCCACGTCTTCCCCGGCGGCTACATGGAAGACACGGTGGTGTACGTCAGCGACGAGAGCGGACAGGACATCACGAGCCTCCTGGTGGAGCCGCTGATCGGCCGCGTGGTGGTGGAAGAGGGCGAAGCCGAGATCCCGGACACCCGGGACCGGGAGCAGCGGGAATGAGCTGGCTCACGGCGATGGAGAGGCGGTGCCTGGCGGCGATCGAGGGGATCTGCCTGGCGGCGATCGAGACCAGTTCTCGATTGACCGGGATTTGGGGATTTGGGGATTTGGGGAGTCGGTCAGGCTCCGCGGCGATTGAGGCGACGGATCTGGAGGCTCTCCTGGCCGAAGTTGAGGAGGAGGCCGACCGCTCGTCGAGTCGCCTTCAGGTAGCTCGTGACCTGCGCGCGGTGAACGCTGGCCAGGTCGTCGACTGCCTTGAGTTCAACCACGACTCGACCTTCGACGAGGAGGTCGAGTCGGTGAGAACCGATTTCGACACCCGCGTAGTGAATCGGAACGAGCAGCTGTCGCTCGAAGCGCACCCCCCGACGCTCCAGCTCGACCTGCATCGCGGCCTCGTACACGGACTCCAGAAAGCCGGGCCCGAGTTCCGAGTGCACCGCGAGCGCCGCCCCGATAACCGCCCGGGTCACATCTCCGTCGACAAACTCCATCTCTCCCCCCAATCCCCAAATCCCCAAATCCCGGCCAATCGACCGGTCACCCCAATCGTTGGAACTCCTCGGTCCCGTTTCCAGGCTGGCTTCACGCTCCTCGAAGTGATGATGGCCCTCCTCCTGCTGGCCACTGCCGTCACCATCCTCGTGCAGTCCCAGACGACCGCCGTGCACCTGCAGGAGCAGGCCACGCGGATCAACACGGCCACCATGCTGGCGCGGCAGATCTTCACCGAGCTGGACATCCGCATGGCCAAGGAGGGCTTCGGCGAGCTCGAGGTCAAGGAGCAGGGCGACTTCAACGACAACATCTACGACGGCGCCTTCGACGACTACCGCTGGGAGTACGAGGTCGAGAAGCTCGAGGTGGAGCTGCCCAACCTCGGCAACCTCATGGGCATGCTCGGCGAGGGCACCGACGAGCTCGGCGACGCCGCCGGCGTCAGCACCGGCGGCCAGGCTCCGCAGTCCGACCTGGCCGCGCTGGGCGCGCTGGGCTTCGACTTCAGCTTCCTCACCGAGCAGATGGGCAAGTACCTGCGCGAGGCGCGCGTCCGCATCTGCTGGGTCGAGGGCAAGGATCGCTCCGGGCAGGACCAGGAGGAGTGCCTCGAGGTCGTCACCCACATGGCGAACCCCACGGGCCGCGTGCTCTCGGCCGAGGAGCAGCTCGCGCTGGACAACTACGAGGACGCCGGCGGCGACGTCGACGCGCTCATGGACCAGCTCAACGGTGGCGGCGGTGGCGGCAACCCGGGCGCGCCGCTCGGCGGATTGGGGGGGCGATGATCCGTCACCCCAGTCACCCCATGACCTCCCAGCAGGCGGGCATGACGCTCATCGAGATCGTCATCGCGATGGCCATGCTCGCGTTCATGGCCGTCAGCGTGGTCGTGGTGATGCGCAACAGCGCCGACGCCCAGGAGGACATCCGCGAGCGCACGGAGCTGTCGCAGATGGGCCGCAACGCCATGGAGGTCATGCGGCGCGAGTTCGCCATGGCGTTCGTGTCGAAGCAGACGACCGAGGAGTGGGTGACCTTCTTCAAGGCCACCGACCGCGACCCCATCGACGAGGTGCACTTCGTCACCCGCGCGCACGAGAAGCGCTACTCGGACACGAAGGAGTCGGACCTCGCCGAGATCTCCTACACCTCCGAGTCCGACCGCCACGGCGGCCACTTCGCCACGCTGCTGCACCGCGAGGACGCCACCATCGACGACCAGTGGGACCGCGGCGGCACCGTGCTGCCCCTGGCTCACAACGTCCGCAAGCTCAACCTGCGCTACTTCGATCAGCGCAAGGAGGAGTGGGTCGACGAGTGGGACACCGAGTCCGGCGAGCAGGTGAACCGCATGCCCCGCGCCGTCGAGATCGTGCTCGAGCTCGAGGACAAGAAGGGCAACACCGCCTCCTACATCACCCGCGGCCTCATCATGCCGCACGGGTTGTAGAGCCATGTACGACCTCCGTCGCAAGGCCGCGCAGGCGCGGGCCGAGGGCAAGAAGGGTGTCGCCCTTCTGATGGCGCTGATCATGGTCGTGCTGATGACGGCGTACATCAGCGAGTTCAACTACAGCGCCCGGGCCCGGATCCTGTCCGCCGCCCACGCCCGCGACGACATGCGCGCCCTGTACCTCGCCCGCTCGGGCGTCCGCGTCTACATGCTGCTGCTGTCGTTCGGGAACCAGATCGCCGGCAACCAGTTCGTGCAGGGGATGCTCGCCAACCTCGGCCTGAACCTCGACGGCGCCACGATGATCTGCAAGGACCTGCCGTTCTTCGACACCGCCATGCTCCGCTTCCTCGTGGGCTCCGACGGCATGAACAGCGACGAGAAGGAGGAGGGCGTGATGGACCTCCTCGGCCTCGGCGGGGGCGGCGAGGGCGAGGCGACGCAGCCGACCCGTTCGGAGGTGCAGTACCCCGGGATGCTCGACCAGCCGACGCTGCGGCGCGGACTGCTCGACTTCGAGGGCGACTTCAAGGTCGAGTGCAGCGACGAGACAGCGAAGATCGACCTCAACGGCCTCGCCGAGCCCACCTTCTTCACGGTCCCGCTCCAGCAGCACCCCGTGGCGCTCATGCTCTTCGGCCAGCTGTCGCCCGAGGAGTACGACCCGCTGTTCGAGGAGCGCCTGAAGATCGACCGCTGGGAGCTCATCGCCAACATCAAGGACTACATCGACCCCGACGAGCAGCGCTCGCACACGTTCGGGGGCGACGAGGGCCGGCAGTACGACGACTTCGAGCCCCGGTACGAGCCGAAGGACAAGCTGTTCGACACCGTGCAGGAGGTGCGGATGGTCGCCGGCGTCACGGACGAGGTGTTCGGCACGTTCGGCCCCGGCTGGTCCGTGCACAACCGCAGCTACCAGGTGAACGTGAACACCGCCTCGCCGGACATCGTGCGCGCGCTCATCCGCGCCATCGCGGACCCGTCCTTCGTCACGGACCAGGCGATCGACGCGCGCATGCCGTCCCTGATGATCGAGCGGATGATCATCCCGTTCACCAACGCAGACCAGTTCATTCAGCGGATCCAGCAGCCGTCCATGGCCGGCAACTCGGGCCCGCAGATCCCTGGAGTCACAGTCAACCCGGATCAGACGGTCGTCGACCGCATCAAGAAGCTGATCCGCACCAAGAGCAACGTCTTCAGGATGACGAGCACCGGCTACATCGGTGACTCCGCGCGCACGATGGACGTCACCATCCGCATGCGTCGGAGCACCCCGCGCTGGCTCGACTGGAGGGAGCGATAGATGCCCGGTTACGTCATCGGGCTGGATCTCGGCCGTCACTGTGTGAAGGCAGCCGTCCTCAAGGGCAGCTTCCGCGGCTACGAGGTGGAGGACTTCCTCTCCCTCGAGCCCGAAGCCCCCGAGGATGGCGGCCCGCCCGACGACGCCGCCGTGATCGCAGCCGCCCGCGCGATCCTCGACACCATCGACCAGCCCCAGGCGCAGATCGTGGTGGGCCTGCCCGCCGGACGCGTCAGCACCTGGCTGCTCGAGATGCCGTTCGCCGACAAGAAGCGCCTCGAGGCCACGCTGCCGTTCGAGGTCGAGAACTACGTGCCCTGGGACCTGGACACGATCGTCCTGGACTACCAGGTGCAGGAGAAGGGGCCTCCCGCGAAGGTGTTCGCGGCCATGGCTCCCCGCGACCGCCTGTCAGCCCTGCTGGAGGATCTGCAGGAGGTCTCCATCGATCCCCGGTTCGTCACCGTGGACGCGGTGGCCCTCGCGGGACTGCTCGAGGGCGTGGACCTCGGCCTGACGCCGGAGCCGAGTGAGGACGACCCGTTCGACGACGGCCCCACGGGGCCGCAGCCGGCGCCCGTGATCATCGACATCGGCGCCACCCGCACGCTCATCACGGTGTGCCCGAACGGCCAGCCCCGCTGGATCCGCTCGCTGGACCGCGGCGCCGACTTCCTCGCGAAGTACGACCCGGACCCGGAGGCCACGCACAACGAGCTCGACGCGCTGGACGAAGAGGCCGCGCAGGCCGAGCAGCTCCGCCAGGGCAAGGCCGACAAGGTCCTGCGCACCTGGGTGAGCGAGCTCCGCGCCTCCCTCCTCGCGGCCGAAGAGGCCGGCTTCTCCGTCGAGCGCGCGTTCATGTGCGGCGGCGGATCGGCGCGACCCGGCGTCCCCCAGGCCATCGAGCAGCTCGTGGGCCTCACCATCGAGGATCTGCCGCTGCCGCCGGGCCAGGTGAACCCGGACGAGTCGCCCCTCCCGGAGCCGGAGCACGCGCTGGCCTACGCGCTGGCGCGGCGGGCATTCGCGAAGGGCGCCGCCGAGCCGGTGGACTTCCGCAAGGACGAGTTCGCGTGGCACGCCGACTCCCGGCTCTACGTGCGGCTCGCCATCGCGGGCGTGGCCGCGCTCTTCCTGCTGGCCTTCGGACTCGTGGCGCTGCACTTCGTGGAGGTCGGCAAGCTCAAGGGCGACATCGCCGACCAGAACCAGCTGCTCGTGACCACCGTGCAGGGCGCGTTCCCCGAGGTGCCCGCCGCGTCGCTGGGCAGTGACCGGCAGGCCATCGCGGTCATGCAGGAGAAGCTCGGAGCGGTCGAGGAGCGCGTGGATGCGCTGACGGGCTACGGCACGTCGCCGCTCGACGCGCTGAAGATCATCAGCGAGGCCATGCCCACCAACGTGACCGTGGACGTGGACGAGTTCCTGGTGAACGACGAGATGATCCGCATCCGCGGGATCACCGACAGCTTCGCCTCCGTCGACAAGATCGAGGCCGCCATCCAGACCAAGCCCGGGTGGGAGACGGCCAAGAAGTCCGACGTCGTGAAGGCGCGCGACGGCAAGATGCGGTTCGTCATGACGATCCCGCGCGAGCCGCCCGAGGAGACCGAAGGATGAGCTTCCGCGACAGCATTGACGGCCTCGGCGACACCGCCCGCAACTTCCTGTCCGGGCTGACGCCCCGCGACCGCATGCTCCTGGGCGTGATGGTGCTGGCCCTGAGCCTGGCGATCGGCTGGTTCGTGGTGGGCGCCATGGAGAAGCAGCGCAAGGGCCTCAAGTCCCAGCTGGCATCTGCGCAGACGGCGCAGGCCCAGGTGAACCTGCTCATGAGCCGGTACACCGAGATCGCCGGGGACGTGGCCGGCCTGGACGCGCGTCTGGAGCAGGGCAAGGGCTTCTCGCCTGCCTCCTGGCTCGAACAGACGGGCAACACGATGAAGATCACCGAGAAGATCAAGTCGATCCAGGAGCGCGGCACCGAGAAGAACGACTACTACCAGGCCCAGAAGGTGGAGATCGTCATCGACGACATCGACCTGCCCACCCTCGTGGACTTCCTGCACACCATCCAGGACGCGCCCCAGGCCATGCGGCTCCGCGACGTCCGCGTGAAGACGGACCGCAAGTCCCGCGAGAACCTGGACATCCGCATGGAGCTCGCCGTGCTCAAGCCGCTGGAGGACGCGTGATGGAGCGCTTCCGACCGATCCTGATCGCGCTGGGCTACTCGGCCTGGTTCAGCCTGCTGTTCGTGGTGTTCACGTGGGTCACCTTCCCGTGGACCAAGGTCGCCGAGCAGATCACGGTGACCGCAGCGGACGCGGGCGTGGCGTTCCAGGCCGAGAAGCTCCGCCCGGCCGTGGTCGGCGCGAAGGCGAAGGGCCTGGTCGTCGGCCCCCTCGGCGGGAACGGAGCGCCCTGGCTCCAGGCCGAGAAGCTCAAGGTCAAGACCGGCATCGGCGGTGCCATCGCCGCGGCCCTGGAGGTGCGCTCGATCTCCGACGCCGGCGGTGCCGCGAACGGGACCGAGCTCGTGCAGAAGCTGCTGGGCGCGCTCGGAGCGGTGAGCCTCGATGGCGACATGTACGGCGCCGAAGTCGACCTCGACGTGTCGGACGACAAGGGCGAGGCCATGCGCCTGGCCCTAAGCACCGGGAAGCTGGACCTCTCCGCCTACCCCATCGCCAGCGACAGCTTCACGGCCACGCCCACCGGCCGGCTGAAGAGCGACGCCGACCTGCTCTGGCACTGGGAGGATCCGAAGAAGTCGTCCGGCACGATCGACCTCGACTTCGACCGCCTGCACTTCACCGGCTTCAAGGTGAGCGGCTTCAGCCTGCCGGAGACGACCTTCGACCGGGCCGAGGCGCACATCAAGCTCAGCAAGGGCCGCGCCGAGTTCCGCAACACCGCGTTCGAGTCGGACGTCGTGCAGGCCGAGATCACCGGCTTCATCAACCTGCGCTCGGAGCTGAAGCGCAGCTCCCACGCGCTGCAGGTGAAGTTCAAGGTCCGCGAGGACCTGGAGGGTCTGCTGTCCGTCGCCGGCCTCAAGAAGGACAGCCGCCACCGGGACAAGGACGGCTGGTTCCACTACACGGTCTCGGGCCGGCTGATGAAGCCGCGCTTCAAGGAGCGCCGGGTCAGCCGCCCGTCGTCCCGCACGCCGAAGCCGAGCGCGGCGGCGCGCGACTCCGGTGACGAGGACGAGGAGCCCGCCGTGAAGCGGAAGCCGCGTCCGGCCGCCTCGGACGACGAGCCCGTGTCCCGGCCGGAGATGGGCGAGGACCGCAAGGCGGAGATCGAAGCCGAGCGGGCCCGCTTGCGCGAAGAGCGCCTCAAGCGTCGTGAAGAGCGCCGCAAGAAGCGCGAGGAGCTCATGGAGCGGCGCCAGGCCGCCCAGAACGGCGCCGAGGACGAGGACGAAGAGGAAGACGTCCCCAGCCGCGTGATGCCCCGCATCGACCCGCCGGACATGGACGAGTTCGAGCGCACCAACGACATCGACGTCGAGGGTGAGGACGACCCGGGCGAACCCGACGAAGAGGGCGGCGACGGCGGCGAGGAGTTCGAGGAGTAGGCGGTGCGCTGGCTGCTCCTGGCGCTGCTGCTCGTCGGCTGCCCCCAACGCGACGACGATGACGTCGCCAACGACGACGACGTCGCAGACGACGACGATGGCGCGGACGACGACGACTCCGGCGACGACGACGACGCGACAGGCGACGACGACGACGACGACGCCACCGGGGCCTGCACCACGCCGTTCCCGGTCCGCCACGTGCCCGACGCCGCGGCTGTCGAGCGCGGCCGCGCGCTGCTCGAGGACGGCACCCTCGGCGCGACGCTCATGCCTCCCGAGGCCATCGAGTACCTGTGGCTCGTCTGGGGCGACGGCCCCCTCACCGGCGCGACGCTCCAGGCCCGCTTCGCCGAGGAGTACGGCTTCGCGCCCGCGCCCGGCGGCGTGAACGACGGGTGGCCGCTCGGGCTGCACGCCACCGCCGACGGCTTCACCATCGGCTGCCTGGCCTGCCACGCCGACGCCATCGGCGACGCCACGGTCATCGGCGCCGGCAGCGGCCGCGTCGATCTCGAGGCGCTGTACGACGATCTCCAGGAGCTCCGCGCGCTCGCCGCCACCCAGGGGATCGACGTGCCCGAGCCGCCGTGGGATCTGGACGGGCTCGCCACCGCGATCGGCGCGCAGGACGCGTTTGGGCTCGGGATGGAGCTCTCGGAGGCCTTCGGACCGGATCTGCCGATCAACACGGAGTACGGACCCCAGCAGCCGGCTGCCTGGTGGGCCATCCAGTACAAGGACCGTGTGTACGCGGACGGATCCGGCCAGGCGGCGGGGCACCGGACGATGGCGGCCATGCTGCTCGCGTTCGGCATCGGCCCCGGCAGCATCGAGGCGCGGGATGCCGACCTGCAGGACGTCCGGGCCTACATCCTGGCCACCGAGGCTCCCGCCTGGCCCTTCGACGCCCCGGACCCCGACGCCGTCGCCGCGGGGGCCACGGTCTACGACCAGAACTGCGCGTCCTGCCACGGGACGGTGTGCGACGACTCCGGCCCCGGCTTCTTCCCGGACGACGTCCGCGACGTGGGCACCGACACGACGCGCGCGGCCAACTTCGGGAGCACCGAGGAGACGTGGGTGAACGGCAGCTGGTACGGCGCCGAGCACCCCGTCACCGCCACCGGCGCCTACCTCGCTCCTCCCCTGGTCGGCGTCTGGGCCACCGCGCCGTACTTCCACAACGGCAGCGTCCCGACCCTGGAAGCAGTCCTGGACTCCTCGCAGCGCCCCACGGTCTGGGCTCGATCAGGAACGGGGATGGAACAACTGGATCCCGACGCCGTGGGCCTGCAGTTCGCGACGCCGAGCTGGAGCGGCGACATCGACACCGCCGAGGGGCGACGCGTGATCGACACACAGCGCCCCGGTCTGTCCAA
>ENA-OWNT01002550-OWNT01002550.1-seawater-metagenome-genome-assembly--contig:-NODE-2550-length-18818-cov-4.490956_pt1 | contig 18818 bp, 13 predicted proteins | sample MGYA00238136_ERZ651165 | MGnify/ENA primary metagenome ERZ651165 (study PRJEB26861, sample SAMN08777766) | seawater metagenome | isolation source: coastal seawater | place: USA: Florida | collected...
AGGCCCGCGCCAGATAGGCGGCGCGCGCACGCACCGGGGCTTTGATCTCAACCCGAGGCGCGCGGATCATGGCGTGCCACAGGGCGGGCGGCAGGCGCAGCGCGCCGATGCGGGCCGATTCCGCCTCGACCACCACAGGCCGGGCCGGGTCGAGCCCCTGAAACGCTGTGATCAGAGCCGATTCAAACCCCTTTTGGGACGGCTGGCCACCGGCGACCGAGCCAAGGATCGACCCGCGATGACCGGCCAGCCCCTCAAGGTCCACGACCTGCACACCGCGCGCTTTCAACAGCGGCAAAAGCGCGGTCTTCGCGGTGCCGGTATAGCCATCCAGCCGGATCAGCGGGAACGGCAGCGCGCTATCATAGAGCGCCTCGACCACCGCCCGCCGGTAGCTGCGATAGCCGCCCTCCAGCACCTCCACCCGCCAACCGATCTGGCGCAGGATGGTCGCGAAGGAATTGGACCGTTGCCCGCCGCGCCAGCAATAGACCAGCGGGCGCCAGCCGCCGGGCTTGTCCATCAACTGCGTTTCGATGTGCTGCGCGGCGTTGCGGGCGACCAAAGCCGCGCCGATCTTGCGGGCATCAAACGGGCTGACCTGCTTGTAGATCGTACCGACGCGGGCGCGTTCCTCATCTGACAGAACCGGCAGGGACATTGCGCCAGGCAGATGATCCTCGGCAAACTCCAAAGGGGCGCGCACGTCGATCACGCTATCGAAGTCGCGCCACGCCCCTTGCCAGAGATCCCCCAGTTCAAACCCCACGATACCCGGCCCCTTCTTCCTGGACACCTACGCGTGCCACAAGCAGCGCTCCGGCTCAGATATCCTCGCCGTTCATCTTGCGGAACCGCTGGATCAGGCTGGAGGTGTCCCACCGGCCACCGCCAAGCTGCTGCACTTCGGCGTAGAACTGATCGACCAGCGCCGTCACCGGCAGCGACAGGCCCATGTCCTTGCCCTGTTCCAGCGCGATGCCCAGATCCTTGCGCATCCAGTCGACGGCAAAGCCGTGGGTGAAGTGGTTGTCCACCATGGTGTCAGCCCGGTTGGCCAATTGCCATGACCCGCCTGCGCCCTGACTAACCAGCTTGGCCACTTTCTTGGCGTCGAGCCCGGCTTTCATGGCAAAAAACATCCCCTCGGACACCGCCTGCACCAGCCCCGCGATACAGACCTGGTTGACCATCTTGGTCAGCTGGCCGGACCCCACAGGGCCGAAATGTTCGATCGCCTTCGCATAAGCATCCATGACCGGCGCGGCAGCCGCAAAGGGGGCATCCTCGCCGCCGCACATGATCGCAAGCTGGCCGTTTTCGGCCCCTGCCTGCCCGCCGGATACCGGCGCATCGACCCAGGCAATGCCTTGTTCCGCGCCCATGTCTGCCAATTCGCGGGTGACGATGGCCGATACCGTGGTGTGATCGACGAAGATCGCGCCTGGTTTCATCCCGGCAAAGGCCCCGTCCTCGCCCAGAACGACCGACCGCAGATCGTCGTCATTGCCCACGCAGGCCATCACGAAATCGCAACCCGCCACAGCCTCGCGCGGGGTGACGCCGTGGGTTCCGCCATGTTCGGCGGCCCATGCCTCGGCCTTCGCGGTGGTGCGGTTATAGACCGTGACCTCATGCCCGGCGGCCTGCAGATGTCCCGCCATCGGGTAACCCATCACACCCAGACCCAGAAACGCCACTTTTGCCATATCTCATTCCTCCTGATGTGGCGCCCACGCGCCTGCCTTTCCCCTTCATCGCGAGATATCGCGGCGGGGGCAAGCCCGGGCCCCTTCAAGAGGACGTTGATATCGGTCAAAGTCGGGGGGACCCGGGCGAACTAGGGTCGTGACAGACTCAGTAGGACAATCTTCCTCAGTAGGACAATCTTCATGACCCACAGCACACCCAAAGGCCTGACCAAAGCCGAGGCCGCGCGCCGGCTGGCTGAACACGGCCCGAACCGGCTGGCCGAGGTGCAGGCGGTATCGCCCCTGCGTATTCTGGCGCGGCAGTTCGCGGGGTTCCTTGTGCTGGTCCTGATCGCGGCCATGGTCATCGCAGCGGCCCTGGGCGAGGTCATCGACGCGCTGGCCATCGGGCTGGTCGTGCTGCTGAACGGCATCCTCGGGTTCGTACAGGAATGGCGCGCCGAAACCGCGCTGGCGGCGCTGCGCCGGATGCTGGACCCCAAGGCGCGGGTGGTGCGCGACGGGCAGCAGCAGATGATCGAAACCTCGGCCATCGTGCCGGGCGATCTGGTGGTGATGGAAGCGGGCGACCGGGTGCCCGCCGACATCGCCCTGCATCTGGCGCTGCAACTTAAGGTCGATGAAAGCGTGCTGACGGGGGAGTCCCTGCCGGTCGACAAAGACGGTCAGGACGCGCAGGTCCATATGGGCACCTCCGTGGTGGCAGGCCGGGCCGAAGGGATCGTGACGGCCACCGGCAGCCACACACAGTTCGGCCAGATCGCCGCGCTGACCGGATCGGTCGGGGAAAAGCAGACCCACCTGACCCGGCAGCTCAGCCATCTGGCCCGCCAGATGGGGTTTGCGGCCATCGCCCTTGGCGGCGCTGTGGTGGCCGCTGGCCTGATGGTCGGGCAGGACCTACTGGACATGTTCATGACCGGCCTGTCGCTGGCCGTTGCCATTGTGCCCGAAGGGCTGCCCGCAGTTGTGACGATCACCCTGGCCTTGGGCGCCTCCGCCATGGTCCGCCACAATGCACTGGCGCGGCGCCTGCAGGCGGTGGAAACGCTTGGCGCCGCATCGGTGATCTGCACGGACAAGACCGGAACGCTGACAGAAAACAAGATGACGGCGGCGCGGATCTGGCTGCCGGGGGGGCGCAGCCTGTCAGTGACCGGCACCGGCTATGACCCGTCCGGCCGGATCGAGGGGCCAGGGGGCAAGCTGCGCCATGGCGACGACCCGGGTCTGTCCGCGCTGCTGGACTGCGCCATGATTTGCAACCACGCAAGCCTGCAGCAAGAGGCAGGCGAATGGCAGATGGTGGGCGAACCCACCGAAGGCGCGCTGATGACGCTGGCCTATAAGGGATGGGCGCCCCTGCCCGACCCGACCTGCGTGCTGTCGGAAGAGCCGTTTTCGTCAGAGCGCAAACGCATGAGCGTGGTTTCTACCTGCGATGGCGACCCGGTGCTCTACGCCAAGGGCGCCCCCGAGGCGATCCTTGATGTCTGTTCGCAATTGGCCGGACCCGAGGGCCCCGAACCGATGACCGGCGCAGCCCGTCAGATCGTCGAAACCGCCTATACCGACATGGCCGCCGAGGGCCTGCGGGTGATCGCCTTGGCCTTCGCCCCGGTCGATGGTGAAGCCGCGGCAGAAAAGAACCTGACTTTCCTCGGTCTCGTCGGTCTGATCGACCCGCCACGGCCCGAGGTTTCCACCGCTGTGGCGGCCTGCCGCTCGGCCGGTATCCGCGTTATCATGATCACCGGCGACAGCCCGGTCACAGCGCAGGCCATCGCCCGTCAGGTCGGCCTGCCCGTGACGCAGGTGGTGACCGGCGACCGGGTGGATGCAACGGGTGACGACGACCTGCGCGCCCTGCTGAAACAAGACGTGGTCTTCGCCCGCACCGCCCCCGCCCACAAGATGCGGCTGGTCGAGGCACTGCAGGCCGAAGGGCAGATCGTGGCCATGACCGGCGACGGGGTGAACGACGCGCCCGCCCTGAAACGCGCCGATATCGGCGTTGCCATGGGCATTCGCGGCACCGATGTGGCCAAGGATGCCGCCGATCTGGTGCTGCTGGACGACAATTTCGCCACCATCGTCCGGGTGGTCCGCGAGGGCCGCCGCCAATTCGAGAATGTGCAGCGTTTCGTGCGGTATCTCTTGTCTTCGAATGCCGGAGAGGTCGTGGCGATCCTTGCCAATCTGTACTTCGGCGGGCCGCTGATCCTGCTGGCCACACAGATCCTGTGGATGAACCTGATCACCGATGGCGTGACCGCCGTGGCGCTTGGGCTGGAGAAGGCGACCAAGGACCAGATGGAAGACCCGCCCCGCCCGATGAACGCGGGCATTGTCGGCCCCGCCGGGCTGGCCTTGATCCTGGCCTTCGGGGCCTATGCAGGCACCGCGGGTTTGTGGATTTTCTACACGCTGCTGCCTGAGGGCGAGGATATCGCCCGCACCGCCGCCTTCACCGCGATCGTGGTGTTTGAGAAGATGAGCGTCTTCGCCTTCCGGTCCTTCCGGCAACCCTGTTGGAAGATCGGGCTGGCCTCCAACCCGCTGCTGCTGGTCGCGTTGGTGCTGATGCTGGCCGCGCAGGTCGCCGCCGTCTACTGGCCACCCCTGCAACTGCTGCTGCGCACCGTGCCGCTTGGGGTGGAACATTGGCAGACGATCGGCCTGTTGGCCCTGCCGTTGATCCTGGTCCCCGAAGCGGTGAAAACGGTGATGGTCTGGCGGGACCGCCGCAGCCCCGCCTGAGGTCAGCTTGCCGCCGCCAGAAGCGAGGCATTGCCGCCTGCCGCCGTGGTGTCGATGCAGACATGGCGTTCCAACCGACACATCGCCGCCAGATCGGCGCGGGAAGCCAGGGGGATAAGCCGCCCCTCTCGCACGGCCAGCGCAATGCGGATCGCGCGGGCGGGCGCTTCCGGTCCGTCATAGGCGACCACGGCAAAGCCGTTCAGGTCGGTCAGGGCTTCGGCCTGCAACACCCCGTCAATCTCGGCCCCCGGCGCCACCGCCACAGCCTTGCAGCCCGCCCATTCCGCGATGCGCACCTGTTCGGCGGCGGCTTCCTCAGTCGGGCCAAGACACAGAACCGTGCCGCGCGCGAAGATCGACAGGCGGTTTGATTCACCTGTGGGGCCAGGCAGGCTTTCGGTGCTGCGCCGTTTCAGCGTGTCGGTCGCAGCCCTGTCCAGCGTCGCCTGCACCTGCACCGGGTCGGCCCCCTTGCCGCCGCGGGCGGGTGCCGTGGGGGGGCTGACTGCACGGAACCGCGCGACGTAAGCCGGCCCCCCCGCCTTGGGGCCGGTGCCCGACAGCCCCTCGCCACCAAAGGGTTGGCTGCCCACGATGGCGCCAATCTGATTGCGGTTAACATAGATATTTCCCGCCTTCACCGCCTCGGTGATGTGCTGTACCCGGTCATCGATGCGGGTGTGCAAGCCGAAGGTCAGGCCAAAGCCCTTGGCGTTCACGGCACCGATCACCTTGTCGATCTCGTGCGATTTAAACGTGGCCACATGCAAGACCGGGCCGAACACCTCTTTCTCCATATCCTCGATGCCAGCGACCTTGATCGCGACGGGTGCAAGGAAAGACCCCGCGCCCGGTGCGCCCACCTCATGCAGTACCCTCCCCTCGGCACGGGCACGGTTCACGTAATCGGCAATGTCGTCGCGCGCCGGGACCGAGATGATCGGCCCCAGATCAGTCGCGGGATCCCACGGGTCGGCGACGGTCAGTTCGTCCATCGCGCCCTTCAGCATCTTCAGGAAGGCAGGCGCAATATCCTGCTGCACATAAAGACAGCGCAAGGCAGAACAGCGTTGGCCCGCCGACTGAAAGGCGGAGGCCACGATATCGCGCACCGCCTGTTCCGGCAGGGCCGTGCTGTCCACGATCATCGCATTGAGCCCGCCCGTCTCCGCGATCAGCGGCGCGTGGGGGGCGACCTTGCCCGCCATCGCCCGGTTGATGCGCTGCGCAGTGGTAGTCGAGCCGGTAAAGCAAACGCCCGCCACGCGGGAATCGCCCGTCAAAAGCCCGCCGATGCGGCTGCCTTTGCCTGGCAACAATTGCAGCGCATGAATGGGCACCCCGGCCTGATGCATCAGGCGCACACCAAGCGCCGCCATCAGCGTCGTGGTCTCTGCGGGCTTGGCTAGCACCGCATTACCCGCCGCCAGCGCCGCCGCGATCTGGCCGGTGAAAATCGCCAGCGGGAAGTTCCAGGGGCTGACACAGGTGAAGATGCCGCGTGGGGCATCCTCGGTGGCCTGTTCGGCGTAGTAACGCAGGAAATCCACCGCTTCGCGCAGTTCGGCGACGCCATCCATCAGGGTCTTTCCCGCCTCTCTCGTCAGCACGGCGAAAATCTCGCCGAAATGCTGTTCATAGAGATCGGCAGCTTTCAGCAACGCCGCCCGACGCTCTGCCGCTGGTGCGTCCCAGACACGGGCCGAGGCCAGCGCGGTTTCCACGTCTGCCTCACTCGCCTCGGACACACGGCCCACGACATCGCCCGGCTTGGCGGGGTTCAGAACGTCCTCGGCGGCCTCGCCCTGAACTGGGCCGGCCAGCAACGGCTCCGCCTGCCACTGGCGGTCCGCGAAAGGCGCGCGGGCGGCCTCAATCGCGGCCAGATCATCGCGGGAATGCAAATCGAACCCCCTAGAATTGAAGCGTTTCCCGAAGAGTTGCGGCGGTGCGATGACACCGGGTGCTGGTGACTTCGCGCCCTCCTCCAACTGCTCAAACGGGTCGGCACCTACCAGTTCAGCGGGCACGTCCTCATCGACGATCTGGTTCACGAAGCTGCTGTTCGCGCCATTTTCCAGAAGCCGCCGGACGAGATAGGCCAGAAGATCGCGATGCGCGCCGACAGGCGCATAGATGCGGCAGCGGGTGGCGTTCCATTTATGCAGGATGTCATGCAGCGCCTCGCCCATGCCGTGCAGGCGCTGAAATTCGAACGCGTCGAAATCCTCAGCCATATCCAAAATAGCCGCCGCAGAATGGGCATTGTGGGTGGCGAATTGCGCATAGACGCGGTCGGAATATCTCAGCAATTTCCGCGCGCAGCACAGATAGGCCACATCGGTCGCGGGCTTGCGGGTATAAACGGGGAAGCCCGCCAGCCCCTCGACCTGCGCACGCTTGATCTCGGTATCCCAATAGGCGCCTTTCACGAGGCGAACCATGATCTTGCGGTCAAGCTCACTCGCCAGCGCATTCAGCCAGTCGATGACACCGGGCGCGCGCTTGCCATAGGCCTGCACCACCACGCCGAACCCGTCCCAACCGGCAAGGCTGTCGTCCCGCAACACCGCCTCGATCACGTCGAGCGAGATATCCAGACGGTCAGCCTCTTCCGCGTCGATATTGAGGCCCATGCCAGCGGCCTTGGCGTCCTGCGCCAGGTCCAGCACGCGGGGGACCAGTTCTGCCATCACACGAGCGTATTTGGGTTCTTCATAGCGCGGATGCAGCGCCGAAAGCTTGATGGAAATGCCGGGATTGGCGCGGATGTCGTCATGGCGGGCCTCAGTCGCCAGCTTGGCAATCGCATCCTTGTAGGCGGCACAGAACTGGTCGGCGTCATGGGCCGTCATCGCGGCTTCGCCCAACATGTCGTAGGAATAGGTAAAGCCCTGCGCGGCGCGGGCCTTACCGCGCTTGACGGCCTCGCCGATGGTCTCACCCAGCACGAATTGCTGGCCCATTTCCTTCATCGCGCGGCCCACGGCAACGCGGATCACCGGCTCGCCCAAACGCTTCACGGCCCCGCGCAGAGTCGCGGTCAGGCCCGGTTCCGCGTTGTCTTTCAAGACTTTGCCGGTCAGCATCAGCGCCCAGGTAGACGCGTTGACGAGCGACGAGGTGGAATGGCCCAGATGCTTGCCCCATTCAGAGGGCGCAATCTTGTCTTCAATCAGCGCATCCATGGTTTCGGCATCGGGAACGCGCAGCAGCGCCTCGGCCAGGCACATCAGTGCAACGCCTTCCTCTGTGGAGAGACCGTATTCGGCCAGAAAGACCTCCATCAGGCCGGGCTTGCTGTCGGTCCGTATGGCGCGGACCAGTTCGGCGGCAGACGCCGCCATGCGGGTGCGGGCATCGGCATCGGCATCGGCATCGGCATCGGCATCGGCATCGGCATCGGGGGCATGGGCACGGGTCAGTCGGTCAAGCAATCGGGCCTCGTCGGCCAGGTGGGTGGCGCGGATTTCGGCGCGCAGATCGGCAAGCGTGGGCATGGCACACCTCGTAAAACAGGAGATGGGTAATCCTAGCATGACGCCCCAAGTCTGGTTGACTTTGATTGTTGCCTGTTTGGTTTGGGTGCCCTATTTTATACCTTATCTCGGACTTTTTGCTTGAAATGAATAGAATGAATAGTCAACTCGACCAGTTCGACCGAAAGATCATCAACCTGCTTCTGGCGGATGGGCGAATGCCCGTGACCGAGATTGCACAGAAGATCGGGTTGTCGAAAACACCATGCCAGATGCGGGTCAACCGGCTGCGCAAGGACGGGGTGATCCGCGGGTTTCGCGCGGTGGTGGATCCCGCCAAGCTGGGCCGCGAGCATGTGGCGTTTGTCGAGGTGCGGCTGACAGACACGACAGAAAGCGCGCTCAGGGCCTTTAACGAGGCGACGCTAAAGGTGCCGGAGATCGAGCAGGCGCATATGATCGCGGGGGCGTTCGATTATCTTTTGAAGGTGCGCACCAAGGATATCCGCGATTACCGGCGGGTGCTGGGGGAAGTGATTTCCGCCCTGCCCTTCGTGGGCCATACCTCGACCCATGTGTCGATGGAGGCGGTGAAGGATCAGGCGTTCTGAGCCTGAAAAAAGGCGGGTCACCCGTACAGCCCCCCGGACACCCCACGTGTACCGGGCGTGCATACGCTTTGCGGTTTCGCTGCCTTCGGCATCGACCCGGGAGCGGTCCTCCTCAACCCCCGCTTTCGCGGGGGCCTCGTCGGCCCGCGTTGCCACGGAAGAGTGGAGAGGGCGCGTTATCCAGTCAGCGGGTTGATCGGGTTGAGAAGGGGGGATGCCTCCGGCGGGGGTATTTGGGCAAAGAAGAACGCCAGGGTTGGCTATGCCCTTTTTGGGGCGGTCAGAGTGAGAGCCGGGGGGCAGGGCCCCGAAAATTGTGCGTCAGATCCGCGACCCTTGCGGCATTGTCCGGGGCAGGCTGACCGTCGGGGCCGGTAAGGTTGTTCTCGAACCCGATGCGGGCCTTGCCCCCTGCTTTGATGGCGGCGAGGAGGCAGGCGGTTTCCTGGGGACCGAAGGCGCAGACAGCCCAGTCCGGCGGTTCAGCCAGGGCGCGGGCGGCGGTCAGGAAGCCGGTCAGCATGTCCGGGGTGGCGGGCCTGGGTGGATGGTAGCGGCCGAGCACATAGAGAAGCTGCAGCGGCGCGGGGATTGCGTCAGCGGCAACGTATTGTGCGAGGCGGGTCGCGTCGGCGGCGCTGTAGAGGATGTGCTGCACCGGGATGCCAGCCTCTGCCGCCCAGTGGTAGAAGCGGCTGGCCTCTCGGTCCGAGCCGGGATCGGGCCACATTTCGCTGAGCGCAATGGACACGCCTTCGGGCTGCACAGCACGGACCACGGCGCGCTGGTCGGCGGGGCTGTAGCGGCCTGCGGCTTCGGTCGTGATCTGCACAGGCATGTCGGGCACCGCGCGGGCCATTTCCACGATCAGTTCGCGGTAAAGACCCGGATCAAGGCTATGGATGCCTTGGGTGTCGCGCACATGGGCATGGAGCGCGCCTGCGCCCGCGTCATAGCCCGCACGGGCGGCGGTGACCGTTTCGGCGATAGTGATGGGCAAAGCGGGGTGGTCGGCCTTGGTTTTACGGGCGCCGTTGGGGGCCAGCATGATGGCAGGCAGCGATGTGAGGCGGGTCATTGGTGAAGCGCGGTGTCCACGGCGCGGCTGAGCTTACCCACCAGCTCACCGATTTGATCGTCGGTGATGATGAAGGGCGGCGCGATCAGGATATGGTCGCCTTCGCGCCCGTTTACCGTGCCCCCTGCGGGGTAGCAAATGAGGCCCTCGGCCATGGCGGCCTTTTTCACCTTGGCGTTCAGCTTGCGGGCCGGATCGAAGGGGCGCTTCGTGGCCCGATCTTCGACCAGTTCCACACCCCTAAAGAGCCCCCTGCCCCGCAGGTCGCCCACATGGGCGTGCTGACCGAAGGCGTCATGCAGCGCTGATTGCAGCACGTCGCCTTGTGCTTTCACTCTTTCGCAAAGATTGCGCGCCACGATGGCATTGACCACCGCGTGACCGGCAGCGGCAGCAAGGGGGTGGCCGTGATAGGTGTGGCCGTGCTGGAAGCTGCCCGATCCCTGTTCAATCGCCCCGTAGACCTTGGCGGAGGCCAGCATCGCGCCAATGGGGGCGTAACCCGCGCCGAGCCCCTTGGCGATGGTGACGATATCGGGGGAAATCCCGTCCGCCTCGCAGGCGAAGAGATGACCGGTCCGCCCCATGCCGCACATGACCTCATCCAGGATCAGCAGTACGCCGTATCGGTCGCAGATGTCCCGGATGCGTTTGAAATAGCCGTCAACCGCCGGAACCGCCCCTGCGGTGGCCCCGACCACGGGTTCGGCAATGAAGGCCATAACCGTTTCAGGGCCCTGGCGCAGGATCTCCTCCTCCAGCGCATTGGCGGCACGCTGGCCGAAATCCCATTCGCTTTCGCCGTCCTGCCGCTCGCGGTATTCGAAACAGGGCATGATGTGATGGGTTTCCACCAGCAGGGGCGCGTATTTTTCCCGCCGCCAGGCGTTGCCGCCAGCGGCCAGAGCGCCGAGCGTATTGCCGTGGTAGCTCTGCCGCCGGGCAATCAGCTTGTGGCGCTGTGGCTGGCCGATTTCGAGGTGATACTGGCGGGCGAGCTTGATGGCGGCTTCGACCGCCTCGGACCCGCCGGACAGCAGATAGACCTTGTCGATGCCCTCGGGCGCATGGGCGATCAGCAGGTCGGCCAATGCCTCGGCAGGTTCCGAGGTGAAAAACCCGGTATGCGCGAAGGCGATCTTGTCGAGCTGCGCGTGGATGGCGGCGCGCACGTCCGCGTCCGAATGGCCCAGACAGGACACCGCCGCGCCGCCCGATCCGTCGAGATAGGCGCGGCCTTCGGAGTCATAGATGTAGCAGCCTTCGCCGCGCAATGCCGTGGGAAGGGGTCCGGGGCCACGCCCGAACATGTGGGATGTCATCGGTCTATTCTCCGCGAACGACGAAAACGGATTGGGTGGCATGGCGCACGACGCGGGCAGCGTTGGGGCCAAGCAGGTAGTCTTTCAGTTCAGGCCGGTGAGAGCCCATGACGATCACATCGGCCCCCGCGCGATTGGCGGCTTCGATGATCTGGTCATAGACGCGGCCATGCAGGACATGGGGATGTACCTCGATCCCGTCGGGGACGTGGGTGTTGACGAAGGCAGAAAGCTTTTCGCCCACTTCGTGCATCGCCTTTTCCTCGAAACCTTCGGGGAAAAAACTGCCAACCACGGACATGCCGAAATCGGGGACGACGGTGGCGATATGCAGGGCGGCGCCTTCGTTCTGGGCCATGTGGACGGCAGCGGGCAGCGCCCGTTCCCAGGTGGCCTTGTCCGACAGGTCGATAGGCAGGAGGATGGATTTGAACATGGGTCTGGTCCTCAGAAAGCCGGTTTGGTCTGGCGGCGGCGCTGCAGCAGGATGACGATCCCAAGCAGCAAGAGCGCCGGCAGGTAGAAGATCTGTTCGGGCAGACGCTCGGCGGCGGTCTGCACCGAGGCAAGGCGCACGGGTTCATCGGCGTAGAAGTCGAAATTGGCCAGCGTTTCCGCAGTGTCGGTGCCGAACATGGGTTCATCCAACCGCACAACGTCACCATCGGGGAAGAGCAGCAGGCCACTGGCGTCGATGCGGTCCGCCGCGCTGCCCTCTCCCTCAATCTGCATGACGAGCGTGGTGGAGGTAATGTCGCCGGTGTTGAAATCCGGCCCTTCGATCAGCAGGCGCAGGGACGATCCGTCCTGGGCCGCTGCGACCGCATCTTCGAACTGCGCAGGTGGCACATCGCGGAAAGGGGGCTGCACCATGTCGAGCCAGACGTTCGGCACGAAAAGGGTGAAGGCCACCAGAAGCAGAGCGGCACTTTCGTGGATGTAGCTTTTGGCCAGGAAATAGCCTTGCGTGGCGGCCGCGAACAGCAGCATGGCGAAGGTCGCGATGATGAAGACGAAGATCGCCTGTCCGATACCCGCCCATGTGCCCAGATCCACGCCGTACAGGATCAGCGTCGGATTGAAGATAAAGAGAAAGGGCAGCGCCACGGTGCGCAAGCTATAGAAGAAGGCGGTGAAGCCGGTCTTGATCGGATCGCCCCCGGACACAGCGGCAGCGGCGAAGCTTGCCAGCCCCACGGGTGGGGTCACATCCGCCATGATGCCGAAATAAAAGACGAAGAGATGGGCGGCGATCAGGGGCACGATCAGCCCTTCCTGCGCGCCAAGCGACACGACGACCGAGGCCATCAGCGATGACACCACGATATAGTTCGCCGTGGTCGGCAGACCCATCCCAAGGATCAGTGAGAAGATCCCCACGAAGATCAGCATCAGGATCAGGTTGCCACCGGACAGCTGTTCCACCAGGCCCGCCAGTTCGGTGCCGATGGGGGTCTTGGTGACGATGGCCACGATGATCCCTGCGGCCGCCGTGGCGACGCCGATGCCGATCATGTTGCGGGCACCGGCGATCAAGCCCTCTTTCAGGTCATCGACCCCGCCGCGGAACTCGGCCATCATCTGCGCGCCCTGCCCCCGGAAGATCGCCTTCAGGGGCCGCTGCGTGATGATGATGAACAGCATCAGGCCGGTGGCATAGAAGGCCGATTTCGCCGGGCTTTGGCGTTCGACCATCAGGAACCAGACCAGAACCACGATCGGCAGGATATAGTGCAGGCCAGTGGCGTAGACCTCGGCCACCGTGGGCAGCTTGATCTCCTTGGCATTGGGGTCGTCGACCTCCAGATCCGGGCGCTTGGCGGCGATAGACACGAGCCAGAGGTAGAGCGCGGCCAGAACCACCATCATGATCGGACCGGACAGGGCGGGCGTGGCGGCCTTGAGTGCGCCGACGCCGTAGATCAGCGCGGTAAAGCCCGCGCCCGCGACAGCAAAGCCGATGAAGAACTTGACGATCATACCGGTGAAGCTCTTGGCCTCGCCCAAGGCTGGCATGTCCTTCTTCAGCGCCTCCAGATGCACGATATAGACCAGCGCGATGTAGGAAATCACCGCCGGAATGAAGGCGTGCTTGATGACCTCGACATAGGAAATGCCGATGAACTCCACCATCAGGAAGGCGGCAGCGCCCATAACGGGGGGCATGATCTGACCGTTGACCGAGGAGGCGACCTCGACCGATCCGGCCTGTTCATTGGTAAAGCCCACCCGCTTCATCAGTGGAATGGTGAAGGTGCCAGTGGTGACCACGTTGGCGATGGAGGAGCCAGAGATGAGGCCGGTCATGGCCGAGCCCACGACCGCCGCCTTAGCGGGCCCCCCGCGCAGATGGCCGAGGCCCGCGAAGGCCAGCTTGATGAAGTAATTGCCCGCGCCCGCCTTATCCAGCAGCGAACCGAAGAGGACGAAGAGGAAGACGAAAGCGGTGGACACGCCAAGCGGGATGCCGAAGACACCGGCGGTATCCAGCCAAAGCGCGTTCATCAGCGAGGTGAAGGAAATGCCCTCATGCTCGATCAGTTCCGGGATCAGCCAACCCTGACCCATATAGCCATAAAGCGCAAAGAGCGATCCGACGATGGTCAGCGCCGGGCCAAGCGCGCGGCGGCTGGCCTCCAGCAGGCAGATCATGCCGACAGCGCCCACGATCACCTGCGTCTGCGTGGGCAGGCCAGAGCGAGCAGTCAGCGCCAGTTCATCCGAGAACCAGAAGACGTAGAACGCGGTGCCGCCTGCGGCGAGGGCCAACAGCCAATCGACGATGGGAATGTGATGGCGGGGTGAGGATTTGAAGGCCGGGTAGGCCATGAAGGCCAACAGCACGGCAAAGGTCAGGTGGATGGGCCGGGTTTGCGAGGAATTGAGAACCGGCAAATATTCCCCGAACCAAAGCTGCGGCTGCGCAATCCAGAGCTGGAACAGCGACCACGCAAGGGCAAGGCCCGAAATCAGCAACGCAACGGTGCGGCTTGACGGGTCGCGCGCGCCACTATCTGTGCTGGCGACCAGATCCTGAAGCTCTTCGTCGGTGAATTGGCGCCCCTCGCGCCCGTCGGTCGGTTCGGTCATCGGGCCACCCTCGTCAAATCATCGTTTTTGAATTTTTTTTGGGTCCCGCGGCACGCGGTTGCGCCGCGGGACAAAATCAGGTGGGGCCGATCACTCGATCAGGCCAGCCTCGCGGTAATACCGCTCGGCACCGGGGTGCAGGGGCGCGCTGAGGCCATCATTTGCCATTTCCGCCGGATCGAGATTGGCGAAGGCCGGGTGCAGGCCACGGAACTGGTCGATGTTTTCCATCACCGCGCGGACGATTTCATAGACCACGTCATCGGGCACCTCAGCCGAGGTCACGAAGGTCGCGCCAACGCCGAAGGTTGTCGTGTCATCGTCATTGCCGCGATACATGCCACCGGGGATGGTGGCGGTGCGGTAGAACGGGTTTTCGGCAACCAGACCATCGACCGCATCGCCGGTGACGTTCACAAGAACGGAATCACAGGCGGTGGTGGCTTCCTGGATAGAGCCCGAGGGGTGACCCACGGTGTAAACCATCGCGTCGATGTTGTTGTCACACAGCGCCTGCGACTGTTCGGCGGCCTGAAGCTCGGACGCGATGGCGAAATCGTCCATCGTCCAGCCCATGGCCTCCATCAGCACTTCCATCGTGCCGCGCTGACCGGACCCGGGGTTGCCCACGTTCACGCGCATCCCCTGAAGGTCTTCGAAATTGGTGATGCCGCTATCGGCACGGGCCACAACGGTGAAGGGCTCGGGGTGGACCGAGAACACCGCGCGCAGACCTTCGAAGGCGCCGGTTTCCTCGAACCGCGAGGTGCCGTTAAAGGCGTGGTACTGCCAGTCGGACTGCGCGACGCCGAACTCCAGCTCGCCACCGCGGATAGCGTTGATGTTGTAGACCGAGCCGCCGGTGGATTCGACACCGCAGCGGATGCCATGTTCGGACCGGCCCCGGTTCACCAGACGGCAGATCGCGCCGCCGGTCGGGTAGTAGACGCCGGTCACACCGCCGGTGCCGATGGTCACGAAGCTCTGATCCTGAGCCGAAACGGCGCTGGCGCCAAAGGCGGTCGCGGCGGCCACAACGGCGCCAACCAAGTGTTTGTTCATGAATTCTCTCCCAATTGATCCGAAGTGAAACACGGATGCTGGGCAGATGAAACAAATCATTGAATTTCGTCAAGACATGAATCAAACGTTTGGGAATGAAACAGTGCGGGCGGCAAGGACCATGACACTCGACGATCTCAGACAGGCGTTGGCCGAACAGGTCCACACGGCCTCACCCAAGGTTTCACGCCTTGCTGCATGGGCTTTGGACCATCCGCAGGAGATGGCATTTCATTCCGTCCGTGCCCTTGCGAAGCGTGCCGAAGTCAATGCAAACACGGTGTTTCGTCTGGCCGTGGCGCTTGGGTTTTCCGGCTATGACCCCTGCCGCACAGCGTTTCAGTCGGCGCTTCGCGGCGAAGGCGGCATGTATGGATCGCGGGCGAAACAGCTGCGGTCCGGGGGCACGGCGGCGCTGACGGCACAGATTCGCGAATCAGCACACAAGAACCTCGACGCCCTGTTTTCAGAGGCAAATGTTCAGCGGGTCAGCGACGCGGTGGATCTGATGGAAGCCGCCCACCGTGTCTATGCCGTGGGTGTGCGCAGTTGTTTCTCGCTGGCCCATTATCTTAGCTATTCGGGCCGCATGGCCTTTGACAGCTTCGCGCCGCCGCTGAACGAACCGGGCGGGATTGCCGATGTCATCACCTCGACCGGGCCGCAGGATGTGGTGATCGTGATCACCTTTTCGCTGTATTCCTCGGAAGTGGTGCGCGCGCATGAGGCCGCCCTGTCACGGGGTGCCCGGGTGATTGCGATCACCGACAGCTATGTGTCCCCGATCGCGCGGGGGGCGGATGTGGTTTTTTGCCTGCCAATGGACGGGCCGCAACCCCTGCCCTCGCAAGGCGCGGCCTTTGCCCTGGCCGAGGTCCTGGTGGGCGAGATGATCGCCCGCAGCGACCGGGCAGCGCAAAGGATCGCCGATTACGAGGACCGGATGCTGGAGTTTGGCGGCTATGTGCAGACCGCGCCGGGCGCGCGGCCAGATGTGTCAGGCTAGTCGCTTGCCATAGTACAGACCGACGACATGTTCAGCCTCGGCAAAGAACAGCCAGCGGGATGTGACAAGCCCCGCGACATGGAACAGCACCGCGAGCAGGCCCAGAACATGCCCCGCGCCGGGGATGATCAGCAGGATAACCGGCAATCCATAGCCAAGCGTCAGCGCGATCATGCGCAGTTTGCGGGAATGTTTGCGGCCCACCACATGCACGAATTCGCGCAGCAAAAAGTTGGTGCCGGTATGCGGCGGTTCGAACGCGCGGACAGTGCCGGGGGTGCCAAGACCGGTGGCGGTGGCAAGGGTGGTGCCGGATTCCCTCAGCGCGCTATCCCCCACTTGCCAATGCGCCACCTGAACGGCGGCGGCCAGCGCCAGAAGTGCTGCGGCAGCGGTCATCTGCCCCGCCAGCAACGCACCCCCCGCAATAGACAGCGTCAACAGGTGAACGGGCGTCAGCGGCTGGTTCCAGCGCGGCACGGTTTTAAGCTGCCCGTAGATCATCGAGGTGGAATAGACGGTGGCCATCGACAGGGCTGCACCGATCCAGCCAAGCGCCGTCAGGCGGGTATCCAGAAACACCGCCGCGAAAGCATAGACGGCCATGACCAGCAAAGCGGCGACCGACAGCCACGCCTCGCGGCTGAGCCAGCTGGTTTTCCACTGGGTGAACGCCTTTAGCGCCCGTTGCGGATTGCCCAAGTGGAAGGTTGAGGCCAGCAGCCCGCCCACGGCCAGCGCATAGGCGATGACGTAAAAGACGAACGCGACCCACCCGCTGACAGACGGCAGCCCAAGACCAAGAAACAAAAGCAACCCAAAGCCGAGGCCCGAGAAGCTGGTGAAGATGATGACGGAAGGTGCGGGATGCATCAGAGGCGCTCCAACGCTTTGTCCAGCCAACCGAGGAAGCCTTTCTGGTCTTCGGCGACGGGGTCCAGGAAAGGGGCGAGGATATCCATGTCATGCGACACGTCCTGCTTGGGGCGCGGCGGCAAGTATTTGTTGACGGGTTTGGTGCCCTGTTCGGGCATCAGGTCCATGCCGCCACGGTCCGCCACCAGCCGCGACACATCGCTGTCGGGGTCGCCCAGATCACCAAAATGCCGCGCACCCGCAGGGCAGGTCCGCACGCAGGACGGAATGCGGTCCACCTCGGGCAGGTGTTCGTTATAGATGCGGTCGACGCAGAGGGTACATTTCTTCATCACCCCTTCCAGCGCATCCAGCTCGCGCGCGCCATAGGGGCAGGCCCAGGCACACAGGCTGCACCCGATGCAGGCGCTCTCATTGACCAGAACGATCCCGTCTTCCTGCCGCTTATAGCTTGCGCCCGTGGGGCAGACGGTGACGCAGGGCGCGTCTTCGCAATGCAGGCAGGATTTGGGGAAGTGGACCAGCTGCGCGGGGCCTTCGGTTGGCGTGACTTCATAGCTGTGGACACGATTCAGAAAGGTGCCCGAGGGATCGGCCCCGTAGGCGTCCATGTCGGACAGCGGCGCGCCATAGTTCTCGGTATTCCAGCCCTTGCAGGAAATCACGCAGGCATGGCAGCCAACGCAGGTGTCGAGGTCGATGACCAGCCCGAGTTTCTTCTGGGTCGTGGCGGGAAGCTGGGTCATACGGCCTGCTCCTTGCGGGTGGCTTGGATGAACCCCACCAGATCGGCGGCAAACCGGTCGGGGGCTTCAAGGAAGGGGGCGTGGCCGATGCCCTCATAGGGCAGGAAGCGGCCCTTGGGCATGGCTTCGGCGGCGGCCTCACCCGTGGCGGGGGAAACGACCGTGTCGGCGGTTCCGTGGATCACCAACCCAGGGCAGGTCATCGCGGCATAGGTCGGGCGCATGTCCCAATCGGCAGCGAAGAGAGCCCGGCGGGCAATGGCCGGGCACAGCATATTGGCGGCGACCATGCGGCCATAGGTGTCGCGGTCGAGCGGCTTGGCTGTGCAGGCATCGACGAACCGCGCCGTGGCGGGGATGAGACGCGCAAGATCGGTGGTATAGAGATCGCGGACAAGACCAGGGCTGGCGGCACCGACCATCCAATCCTCGCGCGCATTGCCAATGGCAAGGATACCGCCCGCCAGCACCACGCCAGTCAGCGCCGCCTCGCCATGGGTGGCAAGGTAGCTGGCAATCACGCGGCTGCCATAGGACCAGCCCACCAGCGTCACATCTGTCAGGTCATGGGCTGCCATCACGGCAGCCACATCATCGCCCCAGAGGCTGGTGTCGGTATAGGCCGCCGGATCCTCGGGCTTGTCAGAGGCCCCGTGGCCGCGCAGGTCCATCGCCACGAGATGGAAGCGGTCCTTGAGGTGCTCAATCAGCGGGTCCCAGCACAGCGATTGCTGCGCCCATCCGTGGATCAGCAGGATCGCGGGGTTTGCGGGGTCGCCCACGGCGTAGCTGGCAATGCGGGTGCCGTCGGTGCTGGGGGTCATAACGGTAGTCATTGGGCGACCTCCGGCTCGCCGCGCAGGGCCAGCGCGCAGGCGGCGATGATCAGGCTGATGCCAGAGAGACGGGCCAACGCGGTCTCTGCCCGTGAACCCAGCCATGCCACCAGCCGTACTGCCATTGCCCCCATCAGCAACAGGATAGCCCCGTCGATGATCAGATAGGTAAGCCCCAGGATCAGGATCTGCGGGGCCGCCGGGTCGATGAATTGCGGGAACAGCGCCGCGAAGAAC
>ENA-OWNT01002551-OWNT01002551.1-seawater-metagenome-genome-assembly--contig:-NODE-2551-length-18817-cov-4.120811_pt1 | contig 18817 bp, 16 predicted proteins | sample MGYA00238136_ERZ651165 | MGnify/ENA primary metagenome ERZ651165 (study PRJEB26861, sample SAMN08777766) | seawater metagenome | isolation source: coastal seawater | place: USA: Florida | collected...
CGTCGTCGTCGTCGTCGTCGTCGTCGTCGTCATCGTCGTCGTCGTCGTCGTCGTCGTCGTCGTCGTCGTCGTCGTCGTCGTCGTTGTTGCGCTGGCTGACGCGAACGGACTTTTGGGTTGTACAGGTCATCGCCAGCGCACCGCATTTCTCTTTCTCTCTCTCTCTCTGTCACACTTTTTTTTATCATTTGTTTTTGAGCAGCATTGAGTTCTCCGACTTTTGAAACTTCTTTTCATTGTTATGGGCCTTGCATATCACTGTGAATGTAAATGTATAGTGAAATATTTTCGTGATAGGATGAGGTTTTATTTAACCCCTGTGGGAGTGGTAGTGTGTGCAGTATAAACTAAAGAGGTCAGACTATTGGATAGTAACGGTACATCAGGGGTATGACAGTATTGAAAGTTGAGTAAGCGGTTATACAATGCAATACTTCAACAGAAGACACCTAAATGACCTAATTACCTCACTCAATCAACGGAACAACAAACGAACGAACGAACGAACGAATGAATGAAACCGTCGTCGCTTTTCCTTCGACTTTTTAGACTTCGTTCAGTTCACATTTTTTCCGCAGAAATTTGAACTTTTCGAACATTTAAAATGCGTCGATGAATGGTAGTACAGTACGAAAATAGTTTTAGGCGAAGGTGAAATCTATACACTGCGAAGTCGAAATATTCGTATTTTCAGGAGGAAAAGGAATTTAAGAGAAATTGAAGTTTTGGAGATTTTGAATTGTATTACTTCTTTGTTTTTTTGCGTTTTGTTCTTTGGTGGTTGTTGCCAGTTGCCACCGCCACTGTTCACTCACTCACAGTCACTCACTCACTGTCAGTCAGTCAGTCAGTCAGTCACTCACTCACTCACTCACTGTCAGTCAGTGTGCAACTGAGCCGAAGCTGACGGACGGCTCCGTTCGTTCGTTCGTTCGTTCGTTTGTTCGTTCGTTTGTTCGTTCGTTCGTTCGTTCGTTCGTTCGTTTGTTTGAAGACTCTTTTGTTCGTTCGTTCGTTTGTTTGTTTGTTTGTTTGTTCGTTCGTTCGTTCGTTCGAAGACTCTTCTTCGCTTCGGTGGTTGGTTGGTTGGTTGGTTGGTTGGCTCGTCACTATCATGCTGGGTTTGAATGTTTGTTTGTTTTGAGTCTTCGTGGTTCGCTCGTTCGCTCGTTCGTTCGTTCGTTTGCTTGCTTGCTTGTTGTTTGAATCTTGGTTCGGCTGTTCAGTCGTTCAATCGTTCAGTCGTTCGTGTGCTGTTCGTTGGTCGGTTCGTTTGTGTGAGTGTGTGTGTGTGTGAGAGTTTGTTTGTTTGTTCGAATACCGAATCGTCTGTGGCGTGCTGGGTTTGTTCGAGTATTCGCTCGTCGGTTCGTTCGTTTGATGCTTGTTGGTCGGTTGGTTGGATGTTTTGTCAGTGCTGCCCGTTTGCTAGTTGTTCGCTGTGGTAGTTTGGTGTGCGTTGGTTGTATGTAGACCGTACTTAGCGGTGGACAGTTGGCCGGGTGGTTCGGTGGTCGAGTTGTGGGCTGGATTGTTTGCCTTGTTTGTGTGTTGATTGGTGGAAGTAGAGTGTGATGATGGAGTGGTGGAGTCATGCAGATACGCAGGCAGTTTTTTACTCCGTCTCTTCTCAGTGTTTCCCATTTTTTTTTGAGTGTTGACGGGACGTTGTTTGCTCGAGTGTTGGGCGCGACTAAGCTATGTCCGAAGACGGCTCGAGGGTCCAGGTGGCGCTGCGCTGCCGACCCCGCAGCTCTGATGAAAAACTGGCCAACGACGAGAGTGTGGTCGCAGTCGATGACAACAACCAAGTCGTTATTAGCTCGGAGAGCGACGAAAAGACTTTCACCTTCGACCACAGCTATGGGCCAGCTGCTTCGCAAGCACAGCTGTTCACAGAGCTTGCGCAACCGATCGTGGACAAAGCTTTGCAGGGCTTCAATGGAACCATTTTCGCTTATGGGCAAACGGGGAGTGGGAAAACGTACACCATGATGGGTGAGGACGACGTCCAAGGTCTCATCCCGTTGACCGTATCGGACTTGTTTGCAAAAATCAAGGCTGCCACGTCTGCCGAGACAAAGTTCCTGGTCGCGGTTTCGTACCTTGAAATTTACAACGAGGTCGTCAAGGACCTTTTGAACCCGAGCAACAAGCAGCTCAAAATCCGCGAGCATCCTGACATCGGCATTTACGTGGAAGGACTTGCAGAATTGGTTGTGAAGGACGAAACGGGCGTGAAGCAAATTTTGGGCCAGGGAAACCGTGTGCGCCGCGTGGCGGAGACAAACATGAACGCGCGCAGTTCACGGTCGCACACGTGCTTTACTATTCGGATTGAGCAGAAAACCAAGACTGCAGAGAAGGAAACGGTGCTGCGAGCCAAGTTGAACCTGGTTGATCTGGCCGGTTCGGAGCGGCCGGACAAATCGGGTGCCGACGGCCAGTTGCTCAAGGAGGGTGCTGCGATCAACAAATCCCTCTCAGCTCTCGGCAACGTGATCCACGCACTGTCGAAGTCACCGTCGGGCCATGTCCCGTACCGTAATTCGAAGCTCACCAGGCTTTTGCAGGAAAGCTTGGGCGGAAATTCGTTGACGGTGATGATCGCTACTGTCGCTCCAACGGCAGGGAACTTTTCGGAGTCTGTGTCCACTCTGCAGTTCGCGGACCGCGCCAAAGACGTCACCAATGTTGCACGTCGCAACGAAGACGTGACGGAGTCCATCATCCGCCAACTGCGTGGCGAGATTCATCGCCTTCGCTCTCAGTTGCAATCGGCGACCGCCGCCGCGGAGGGCAAAGAAAACGACGAACAGCTCCAAGCCATGGAAGAAACGATAGCAAACCTCACAAGAGCGAAGCAGCAAAACTGGCAAGAGAAGGAGCGCCTGTCCAAATTGTTCTACGAAGAGCGAGAGAGGAATCTTCGGAGTGAGGAGGCCATCAAGCAATCAATGGCCACAATCGCCGAAGAAGGGCAGGAGATTCTGAGGTCGCTCGCACACCTGCAGCAAGAAAAGGACGAATTGAGTGGTGAATACAAACGGAGCAAGCTGGCGTTCGCAAATTTGAAAAAGTCGCTGCAGGACGACATGAAGAGCTACGAGGAACAGCTCACAAAGTTCAACTCAGGAAGCGGAAATGTGCGTCAACCGGAGCTGCAAGCCATGTACATTTCCATCTGTGATCGCAAAAAGCAGCTCGCCCAACGGCGACACGAGATGTTGATGAGCAAGAAAAAAATGAGAGCGAATGAGACCGCTTTGGAGCAGCATCACATTCTCGCTGCGTTGTCCCGTCGGTCAAGTGCAGCAGTGGCAAGTGACAACAACAAGGCGTCAGTCAGCTCCGCACAAAATCAGGACGAAGAGTTGTTGTTGGAGCTGGCCGAAAAACGCAAAGCGTTAAATGCCGAGCTGGAAGAAGACAAGAAAAATTTGGAGCTGCGCAAAAGCGCACTAGGGTCGGGTCGGGAGTACGAGCTCGAACTGGAGTTGATCAAGGCCAACGCAGACAAAAAAGGCATTCAACTCGAGGCTGCTTATTTGCACAAAATTCATGCGCGTGCAATTTCGAGTATTCGACGCGAGTTCAAACAACAGCAGCGTTCGGATCAGCGCCATTCGCTGCATATGCTGCGTGAAATGTGCGAATGCTTTGAGGTATGTTATTAAATTCTTCGCGCTGTTCTCTGTGGATCATTCTGACATTCATAAATGGATCACGGATCGTAGGACGAGAGAAGGGCCATGAAGTCGAAGCATGACGAATTTGCTCAGTGCTTGACGCAAGCAATCGTCGACATCAAGACGTTGACACAAGAAAACGAGAAGTTACGCAGTCAACTACGCAAAGCGACAGCAACGGGTGCTAACTAACTTAGTTGAATCGACACATACAAGCGCGCGGTGACCAAGCTTCAAATCAACATGGTTTTTATACACTCAGCTTGTCTTTCGTTGCGCCTGTAAACTCGTCGTGAACTTCGATGTTCCAAGTTGGCTCGGGCAGAACAGCGTTGGGGTCAGCCTGGTGACGGCAGGCAGACGGCGCGCGTCATATATTTCCTGGGACTGATCAGACACAAGTTTTTACCATGTACAAGACTCACCATGTATTGCTTTACTTGATCAGTTGTCTCAGACCATTGCATCAATGCTCGGAGTAGGTACGAATCCCACAACGTTGTGTCACCCGGTCTCAAGGCGTTCGACAAGATGGCAGTGTCAATCTCTGCCAGTCTTGTTGACAATTCTTGTTCAGTGTACTGGGGGTCGTCGTCGCCAAATCCCCCGCATAGCCTATTCTGTTTGGGCGGATTGATTTCTGGGTCGGTATCAAGGTCGGTGATGATGTCCTGGCTGCGTTCAAGGTGGTCTGACGTGTCGACAATGCAATCCAGCGTTACGCGCACCGGAGTACTGGCGAAGACAGGGCGAGCATTTCACTTGCATACCTTCTAATGCAAGCATGTCGGCTTGGACAACGTCAGACAGTTTGACCTTCTTGGAGCGAACTTTTGACAGAGACGACTTGGTTTCCTGAATGAACAAAATACCAAGTAAGCGAAGGTTGGTCGCGTGCCATGGTCACCGCTACACTTGCCTGAATTCGCTGTGTTTCTTGGTGTAGCCGCGTGCGCGAAAGCGCCATGCGGCGGAATTCTCGAAATGCCGAGCAGCACAGTAACCGTGCCGTGTCCGATATTCCTGTACAAAAAAGATGGTCATGGTTGCAGGGAATAGCTGCGGCAGCAATTTCAGCGCGTGTTCTCCGTACCACCCATGTCTCGAAGTGTGCCATCGACCTTGTAGCTGTAGCACCAACCCTCCCAGCGCCGCAGTTCTGGACTAAAGTAATCTGCATCTTGATCAAAACTCTGTGCTGCCAGATCTCGAATGGTCGCTGATGAACGCCGGATTCGGGCAGGTGCTGCAGCCTGCAGCAAAACCGTCCGCACGCACGGGTCAACTGCTTTATCGCGACTGGTGGTGATTGTAACATCGGACGTACATGCTGCTTGACTGAGAAGAAAAAGCCAGCGTGCATCAACTTTTCAGCAAGTTTCATTCCTGAAACACAGAGAACAACACAAAACGACCCAAGGTCACGCTCACGATTAGAAGACGCCGAATCTCCATTAAAATCACGAACCGAGATCCTCACTCATATCGTCCACGTCCGCAAATTCAGGAATCAGAGGACCATTCTGCGGACGGAAGATGTACGGATGCTTCAGGTACCACGACACGAATGTTGAACCACGGAACACCACAAACGATGCGTTTTCAAGCGACACTTCGTCCTTCCCTTCTGGCGGTGGCGACGACTTTTGCTGCTGATGCCGCAACACCGATTTCAGAAATGCCTTTGCAATATCAAAAAGCTCCAAGGATATCTCCACCGTCAAAGAGGTCTCTTCAACAATGCGGAAGGAGCTGTCACGCGGAGATCCTAAACATGTACATGTCACAGTCACGGGACAAAACATTGGTAGCGAATGTTTCAAACACGATCGCACTCACTTTCTCCTGAAATATCACTTAAGTTCACTCGCAAGTCTAGGATCAGATCACATTGCATTTAGACAATGAAAACGACCAGGCTGGACACAGCAAACATCTACCTGTTAGTGAGGGACGCTGCTGCACGGAGTTGTCGCCATTATCTGTGGCACCAGAGGAGTTGTTGCTGTCCTTGATGGGCTCAGGCGATGTTTGTTCTGTGACATCTTCCATCTCAATCGAAGACAGCTGCTCCTCTATAGGCTGAGGTGGAGGTGAGCCCGATCCTTCTGAATCGGCGAACGGTAGAGGGGTGGAGGATGCTCTGACCGCCTCAGGATCCCGAAGTAGCCACTTAGTGACGCCTTCACCATATAAATCATAGCGTGACACGGCAGCTTCGGCGACACAACAGGAGTTTCTCAAAACGAACCACGAAGCTTGATTCGTGCAGCTTTCCACAACTCGCGTCCACTTTTGCTGCGTTTCGGGATTGATATCGCATGATTAATCCATACTTTTTTGACTCGCGCCTGCGTGCCTTTTTTCTTGGAAGCTAGGTCGTGATCAGCGTCCAGCTCGTCGACTCCAATGGACGCTAAAGAGTCGGACGACATGAATCGCTTGCGGGACGACAGGCCATGCGCACGAGTCTGTTCCCAGTCTCTGGGCTTCGAAATACGGAACAGCATCAATGAAATGAAGAATTCACGCCCTGCAGCCATTGTGCGAGAAACATGATGGGCAGTGTGAATCGTTTTCGACACCAACAACGCCAAAAGTTGTAAGCATCCCACCTTGCGGTGACCAGTGCGTCATCACGGAGAAGAAATGTCGCTTGATGATCCGGACACGGAGACGGTTGGCCTGAACTTCGGTGAGAAGGTACCAATGGCGAAACAAGAGACCCAGTGTTTTCCATAGAATCTGACCGTTGTCCGAAGACAGTAAAACGTCCAGTGCCTGTGCAGACGATGTGGACTATGGTATGGGCCGAGAAGCTTCTAGCGATGCATACGCGCAAAGAAATATGCGAACCTTAAAGAAAAAGCTGTAGTCGAACGATAACGGGAACATGCTGGCATTTAACCTGATACAGAGCGCGGACAATCAACGGCATTGGAGTCGCGGTATCAAACATGAAAACGGTGAGTGAAACGCACCATCCCAACTGGTTGTGACCGAACGCCGTTGCCTCAGTCCATCCGCGTGTGTAGGACGCAAAACAGTCATCGATGATGCCCAAACAAGTGCTCACATTGGCGGTGTCATAGATAGACGTGCGCCGGAATAGTGTTCGCACAACTGGGGTCACCAGCTGGTGATTTGCGCAAGCATACCTACGGAAAGTAGCAAGTTCATCATTCAGTGCCCATGTGCAGACAGTTCCTGCCACCGCGGCGCAACGTACTTGACGGTGTCAATGAAATCGGTGCTGTGATCGGACGGTGGGCACGAGTCGAGTCGCCACAGCAACTCATGAATGACGGATTTGTAGCCTGGGACGCTCTCCCAAGGCAAAATATGTGACTTGGACAAAAACCTACAGACACGAGTCGGTTAAGATCCAGAGATAAACCAACGGTAGGGTTTCTGTATCAGGACTGACCTGCGAATGATCGGCCGATCTCTCTTCATCGACGGCGAATCGGATACCACAACTGTGTTCGACAGCCCAGCGACTGAATCGTAGTGATAAACTACCATTCCTTGCACGACCTGTAGGAAGTCGACGAAATCACACACGGAAACCAACCACGATAAGATACTTTGTACTGGCTCATGCCATCAAACCTCGCACAGCCAATGCTTGATTACGAATGAGAAAGTCATTTCGTTTGTGCAAAGAGCTTCAGCCCATCCGTGGCGTTGCGTGGAAGGTGAACCAACCCGGCTCTTTTTGACCGAGGACGCCATTCTAATCAATTTCTCGTCTAGAGCCTGCAACTTTTTCTCCGTGATGACGGTCAGGATCACGGCTTCATGCCGGTCCCAAAAGTAGCAAGGGTCAGTTTGCAATGTGTGTCGTTCTTCTTCGCGAATAGCAGTCAAGAAGTCAGCAGTTGAAGGTGACAGCGACGTCAACGGTGACTAAGCAATAGAACCATATGGCAGTCAAACTCTCTGAGAAAAATAAACATTGAACAGGCACCACGAAGCACACTCACTCGATTGCCCGTGTCAACCTCCGCACTACCCGCATTTTCGTCCTCGCCGCTACAATTTTCCATTGTATTGCGTCGGCTTGGGTTGTTACTGCTGCTCCCGGCGCGAAGATTAAGTTTTTCTGTCAACGTAGCAGCAAATGCGTGAAAATGATAAATGCGCGAAAGTGAACCTCAGTGCAAACCCACAACGTGGAACGCCTCAAATACAAGCCGCAGCAGCACACGGTGTACCAACCTTCCGCGAGGGCGCACATCAATTCTAGGATTTGGCGCGGAGCTAGAGCTCGCAAATTGAGACTCGCTCTGGAAGATCGGAATGGTTGGTGCTGCACGACAAACGGTGTTGTTGGAGTTCCCACCTGGCGTGTCCCAGATGGGGCATCAGGGCTTACTCCGGCATGATTGCTGCCTCGGATACCTGATGGAGTCGAAGGAGCAGATGACCCACTTCTAGCAGAGGGTGATGAGGCCATGTTCTGCGCGGCACGCATTGCGGTTTGTTCTGCTGAATATTCCTGTCCATTACAAAGAAGTCGAAAAGTGGATGTTTTCATCAGTCCCGCACCGCTTAGCGGAATCAACAAACAGGGCAACACACACCTCCAGCCGCGCCAGGACCATGTTTCGTATCGAAGGCATTCGGTACAGCAGAGCGCCAATGATCCCACTGGCTCGGGGAAATTCTATGCTCGTTGGTGTAGCGACATACTTGCACACCAAAGTGCCTACGAGCAGGTTCGCTGTCAATTTCACAACCTTCAAATGTCAGCACACGTCGATGGTCGCAACCCACCTATCTTCACCATGCACACACGCCACTGCGTAAATCGTTCCACGCAAAATGAGACGTCGCTGCGTAACTCGCTCAGGAAAGTTTTATCTGTTGTGGGAATTTCGTCGCTATTCTTGGATTTTTGCACTTCGTCATGCAAGCTACCATACGTGAGTTCGATCGCCTGATATGGCTCGGCTCGTTGAATGAGCCGCAGCGCTGTTTTCATCAGCTTGCGTCTTTGCTTGGCGTCATACATGACGTCGATCATTGTGTTGACCAAATTGAAAAGCTCTAAGAGCACTGTCGTCGCGTCGAGGAGGCCAGTGACTGTTGTCGACGCGATGTCGGCGAAAAAAGAAACCAACACATCGTTTTCGCTGTGGGCCAAAATTGCGTTGCATTCCTTGATTTTGAGTCTCATGGATTCATGATGCTTTTTCGAGTTGGACTTGCTGGTAAAGGCGGCTCTCATTTCGTTTGTGAGTGCACTCAGACGTAGTAATTTCACGGGCAACAGCCCGTCCTCAAGCGCTGCTTTGAAACCACTGGCCGTCCGGTGACGGCCATGTGGGGTCCACAGGGGTTGTCCATTACGGTTGGTGGGTTCAAATTTACCGAGTGCTTGCGAAAGCGATCTTGGTGCGGGTTTGAGATGGGGGTTGTGAAGCCGCTGAGCACCGCTTTTAGATGCCAATCTGCTCCAACTGCCTCCTCGATTGGGCATCTCGTGCGAAAGTGAAGGCCGCCGCGAGAACCGCTCTACTTTGGAAATCTCTTCATGGTAACCGTCCTCGCTGATGCAGCCATTGTATTGCTGATGGAAATTCATTTCATGAAAAGAAACCTCCATCGTCACCTTGCCAATTTCAAGGCCAAAATTGCACAACTCTAATTCGACGACAGCTCGCCGCTTCACGTACAGATCGTCTTCATTGAGGTTGGTCTCATCTGCTTGAGAGGTGGAGTAAATGCGTTCCATGTTGATCGCCGCGTCAGCGATCATGTCAGATTCGCTGTCTTCGGAAATGGTCGGGGCTCGCCGCAATGAGCGGTGACTAAGCCTGGCTTTCTTTATGGGCTTGCGGCCTGGACCAACGCCCCCGAGTGGTGCGTTACTGCTGTTTCCCAAGGTCGCGCGTCTTCTATGTTGCAGACTTGCCATCGGGTCCCCCGTGTCAGCGTCCGCAGGAGCAGCCAATGCCAACGCTTGGTTGATGTTGTCTTGAAATTTGCCACCTGGAGTGGAGCTTCGGCGTCGTTCATGCATGATAATTGCTTGCTCTCGCCTTGGAACGGGGAGGGCAATTTTCCACACCATAACGGTTTCCAAGAACTGCACGAGGGTGAATTGGCCATCAAGCGCGCAAACTGCGTCGCAGTCCAGACTCTGTGATTGGTCATTGATTGATGGCTGTCCGTTTTCGATCAGATGCTTTTCCAATATTCTTGCAATGTTGTCGGCACTTTCGTGCTCGTCAAAGTCGAGCAAGTCCAGCCGTGCAGACACGAGACCACGCGCGAGCGCCGTGGATTCATCTGCATCATCTCCAATAATTTGACATTCTGCCCGGGCGGAGTGCACGACTTCAAGAGCTGTTGCAACGCTCACAATGTGATTGGCCTGTCGTCGATTGATGTACGCGTGGACATTGTCGATTTGGAGGGTCCAATTTTGAAGCGGTTGCACCCTACAACGAAACTTCAGCCGTCCCACTACTTCTCCATCTACATTTCTGATGCAGTGATCAACACGCCATGGTCCTACGAAAGTAATTGTGATGCACTATCATGCACAAGCAAACCACGCAAGCGCACAACTATCTTCAGAAGTCTTTTTGCGGCCACTCACCGTTGACAATGGTGTGAAGAGGCAGCTCCAAGTGACCGATGAGTCGATAGTTTGAGGCTGAATCTTGCCGAGCTATCTCGCCGTCTCCTTCACCTTGTGGCTGTTCTTGCCCGATAATTCTGTGATCGTACACTTGAAGAAACAACTTTGCAGTTTCTAGCCTCTTCCTATGGCACGCATACTTAAACACGTGGTCCTCCCATCGAGCGTCACATGCGGCGGAGGACGATATGATCGATGTCTGGAATTGCTCGTAGTCCCACGTAATGTTGCAGAAAATAGCTTCCTCATCATCGTCGAGGCGGACGAAAAACTGAGAAAATTGCACTAGAAATATGACGTTGAACTGGTCACTTTCCGATCTGCGCAACTGTTGTGGTTCCGTGAATGGTACATAATGACGCTCTGCGAAATGACGAGGGCGGGATGTGTTCTTCAGGTTGCGGCTCTTTTTGCTGCCAAAGGAGGCGACCGGGGTGGTATCGCTGCCAGCCTGATTGGGAACTGAACCACAAGCACCCATGGCTAACGCACGGTTAGTTTACCATTGCCACGGGACGTTGCGTGAATTCAAAGATGCACGATCTGTCGTCACGTCCGCAAGGCGGCACAGTTCCTTGGTGAACCTCGCATTCCTCAGCACTCGGGAGCTCACGTCGTGGCGAATCGTCCACTTTTGATCGAACTGGCGAACTTTGTTTGTCTCTGTAGTTCTCAAACTAACAGTTTTTCGCAAGTGCATCGGTGTTCTGCTTTCTAGCGGACTCTGCAGCAAAGCACACCCACCGCGTCACCACAGCACCAGGAACGTGTCACTCTCGTTCAAGTCTCCGTCCCCATCCGTGGTGATTGAGACCCCGCAAAGCCATCCTTGCCGTCAGTTTCAACAACGAGAACATACACGAGCACGTCGCTCGACTCGGACAAGCAGTGTCCAATTACCAAGAGAGGCTTGACGTTTCACAAGTAAGTGACACTTGACACTTGGCATGTTGAAATCGTCGCCCCACCCAAACTATGGCATACCGGTATCATAGACCAACGCACGGGATACGCATTCTGTACGGACACGGACGTTCATTCAAGCAAGACGTTGTGGAACGTAAATTCGTCGCGAGGCATCGAACTGCCCCCTTCACCGCACTGCACGACCGCACTCGCACACTGCGGCTCTTGTACTGTGGCGCGACGACACACACGTTCGACGACACACACGTTCGACGACACACACGCTCGACGACACTCACGCTCGACGACACTCACGCTCGACGCGATGACAACACGACAACACGCCGTCGTTCGTTCGTTTGTTCGTTCGTTCGTTCGTTCGTTCGTTCGTTCGTTTGTTTGTTTTGTCATCGAAGTTCGGTGTCGATCAAAGCAGTCAGCCGCTGGCTGGCTGGGGCTGAAACGAAGTGACAATGAGTGAGTGGGTGAGTGAGTGAGTGAGTGAACGAAGGCGAGCGCCGCTCTCTTCTTCTCAGATCGCTCGATTCAAAGTGATGTACCCCTATATAGGAATAACGCTGGTTCTGTCCTATTTCACCCACAACAATTAACCCACAAACCATGGAATCCTAAATGTAGATAAACATCTTCACAAACTGGGATCTATCTATAACTAGGAATAGAACTACCACTTTCCTTTATAACCCAATACAATTAACCCGTAAACCACGTAATCCCAGTTACGGATATGATTTGATGATATCGCAGGTGAGTGAGTGAGTGAGTGAGTGAGTGATGGATGGACTCCGCTGTCCGCTCGCTGTTCGTCGGTGATGACACTGTGAGTGAGGCTCCGAGTGACCACCAACCAGTCGACGACGGAAACTGACAATCTTGTTTACTTTATTAAAGCTCACTTGACAAATGAATTTTGTACTGTATACCCAAAATGAATCAAATACTAAATACTGAATACCACACGGCGACGGCGTTTGGAAACAGTATTGCACATGATTGTGTTACTGAGAATATGACAAATACGCACTATTATGCATTATGCACAACGGCGACGATGACGGCGGCATGGAGAGATTGATTGCCGCCCTGAAGTTGAAGGCATCGTCGGCATCATTGATTGAAGTTTGATGCAAGGGGTAATACAGAGCTATTACCCCTTGTTTGATGTTTGTAATTGCAGTGGTGTGCTGTTTGCTCCCTCTCTTTTTTGTGGCATCGGCGTCGTTGTCGTTGTCGTAGCCGGGACGAACATTTCGTGAGTCATGGTGTTGATGTTCAAAGAAGTAAAACACGATTATCCGGGCAGGAATCGGCGTTGTTGTGTCGCTGTCGCTGTCGCTGGCCATGCCCTCCGCCGGCCGGGGCGCCTGGGAATAACAACTTCAATGCGCACTAACTCATGCGCTAGCTTTTACCTTTTTGTTCGCAACGCTGCGTTGCATTCCTCATGACGAGACAAATAGAAAACGTTGCATTAATTCCCTTGCGTAACATAATTTTAAAATTCCGAGGGTTTTGGTTTGTGCAGGTTACTGCTACGAATTGTTCAGGTCGGCGCTGTCTTTCACTTGTTGTTCCGATATGGCTTCAACAATTTCTCGCGTTGAACCTCCATTCGTAGCGAGCAGAGATTTCAAGCTAGTTTACATCTGCCAAGAGTCACTGCTGCTCACACTCAAAGCAGGTTGTCCACTGGCTTCTTGCTCGTTGCGCCGCTGCGACGTGGCCTTTTCGCCGGAGCGCCGCCCGCTGCTCGGCCGCCTCGCTGACCACCTCCTGCCGAATGTCCACGACTGATCGTTTGTACAACACTACTATTAGGGGCAGACGAACCGGTGACACTGCCACCGCTACCAGCACCTGCATAGAAAATAGGTGCTCCATGTGAAGTGGTTCGTGGCGCGAAGGCCGCACCGCTGCCTTGGTTGCCGCCGAAGGCATTTCCGCGGGGATTGCGGCCGGCTGGAGTGAACCCTGCCGGTCCCGGTCGGCCCGGTGCACGGGGTCCACTATTTAAAATAAACTGTGGTGCACTGGAGACCGCAGGTGCAGGGCGCCCGCCTCCGGGAACACCCACACCAAAACTTGATATCATCGGGGGTCCGCCTGACAAACCAACAGCGGCACCAGTTGCGACAGGCGCGCCTTGTTGGCGCCCGCCACGGACGAACTGATTAATCAGAGACAAACCCTGCGCAATTTGCGGCTCGTCAACTAATATTTCGCGCGCCAAGCGAGGTTTTCGGGCCATGAGCTCTTGGAATTGATACAAAATTTCCCAGCGTTCCACAGGAGACAGTCCTTTCACGACCTCAAACGCAGGCAAACGCGGAGAGCCATCATCGTTGACAGAAGAAGAGCTGTTGCTTGAGAATCCATTGCGAGGACCTACAATTAACCACACATAACGTAGGGTAAGTGCAAGTAGATTGAGCACGAAGCCGCAAACAAATTCACTGTTGCCAGCAACGTACCAGCACGCTTTTCTGAGGGTGCCACTCGAAGAGCCCTATTTTGAATGTGGAAGCCATTGAGAAGGCGGATTGCGTTCTGTGCATCTGCAGGAGTTCCGTATGTGCACCACCCAACACCGTTATGCTCTCGGTCAAGGTGGCCTGCATCTTTCTTCATCAGGTCAAACGCTACAATTGGCCCTGCACGTTCAAGGATCCGACGCAGAGCATCTTCCTTCAGATCGTAAGGGATATTTGCAACATATACTTTTGCGGCGCTGGACGCCATTGTAACCGGCAGCGGCCTTCAGGCGAAGAAGTGCGCTTTTTCTTCACAAAACAATTCTCCGTGCAGAGGACACCTTCAACCAACCGTTTTTCCAAACGGGGCGCAGTGAAGCAACACAACTGTGCAAACACGTGCTACTGATAACTTGCACCGCCACGAATCGATGAAAAGAAGGTAATAACGTTCGAAGGTGTCAGTAGAAAAAGGCACCCACGTCACGTATGTCGCGTGCAGCCAGGGATTTGTTCGCGAACGATGAAAGAGCGACCGACCGACTACCTGATGAACGAAAGATAGCAGAAACAACGACAGCGACAACAGTATCGACAGTATACTTCTAAACCAGAGTAAGGCTGAAGGCCGGGAGGCACAATGAGCAATGACACAACGAAGCCGCGGACAACAACGACAACGACTAAACAGAAGCTGGCTGTCGAAGACGAACAAACGGGAGAAGAAGACGCACGACCACAACTGCACCACCCATCGTAATGACAAAACCACGTCAGCAGTGTCATCATCACCGCCACCAACGACAACGGCGACGACGACGACAACAACGACAACGACGACGACGGACGATGACGACGACAACACAACGTGGCGTCGACGTCGTTCGTTGGTCAATCATTCGGTCAGTCAGTTGTTGCGGCGGTCAGCCAGTCATTCGAACAGCCACTCACTCGATGTCCTCGCGTTCACCCTCATTCACTCATCCTCACTACAAAATCAGTCGTTCGGCAGTCGGTGGGTGGGCTACCTGACATCCCATTGATGATAGGCTACATGCGATGGTCAATCCATGAGCAATGATCAATGAGAATGCTTACAACAGCTTACATGTGTGTTTGTCTTGTCATGCAGCCACAGTGTCGCTATTACATGCATCATGTACATTGTCCGGAAAGCGCGAGATCCATACGTGTACTACACGTTGGATGCATCATGTGTGCCATGACATACTCAGTATCGTGGTCGTTCGCAATTGGCATACACTGTATCTATGTTACGTGAAACGTTCGAAAATTTGCTGTGAGTTAGATTTAAGTGTAGTAGGGTAAGAGGGCAACCCCTGACGCCACTCGCAATGTTGACTCTAATCAACACGGCGGAGGAATTAAGTCATTGTGTGTTGAGAACATGTTTCGACTATGGAGCCGCTGCAAAGCCTTGCTCGTTGATGATTCTGCTTTTAGTTCGGACGCCGCAGGAACAGCACAGCCGCGGCCGCATGCGCCAATACGAAGTGCTTCAAAGAATATCCTGTTGCAAAGGACGAGTGAAGAAAACAGTATTAGTAAGAGCAGTAACGTTGTGGCACAAATGTGAAGTTGTGCGCAGCACCTGGATTGTTTTCCATTGTCAACACAGCAACAGTCATGGACAACGGTGACAGAATGGCGAGGAACGATTGCACTGGTCGAATCACAGCCACTCCGACCAAGGCGATGGCGGTGACAGCAGTAGTCTGATCGGACCAAGCAAAAACAACATGTTAGTGATTGTAAGGACACAGTCACCGTCGTACAACCACACAAAAACGAACCGCCTGACGCAAGGTCGACATTGGACCTGATTGCGAGGCAGAGACCGACTTTGAAGGGATTTGTGAAATTTGGTCTCGTCGGGCTATGAGAGCTTTCTTCTCCTCCTCATTTGAGCCAGACTACACGCACAAATACACAGGCCGCAATTGTTAGAAATGTCGACGCTGTGAATGAACCACACACACGACGGACCAGAACGCTCCAATATCGCTGGATGCCTGAGAGGTGACCCTTTCCGACAACGGCTACAATCTGAACGGCGGGCTTGGTGATTGGGGCGTGTTGATACAGCGTCCTGTGCTGATGCTCATTTAACAAAGCCAGCTTCATATTGATAAGGCGGATCTTTTTGCGGTATCGAGATCGCAATTCTGCGAGTTCGTGGTCGAAATTTTGCTTCAGGACATTCAAGGCAATTGATTGTGCGTTCGTTACGTCACGGCTATCTACTGTTTGCCAACTTGGTGGACGAACCCGCGAGGAAGCGGGTGACAGCAAGGGAGTAGCAGGCCATTCAGGCGTCATTCTGCGCTTATGACCAGATTTCATTTCGGTTGTGGAGTAGTAACTGCCCCACGTGAGAGAGCCGTCCGACCGCAGTGTGTCAGTCGACAGCGTGCTATTCGTACTGAGCGTACTTCCCAGTGGATCTGTGAGAGTGCTTCCAGGGCCAAGCAGTGGGAGTGTGGCAGATCCGTATCCAGTGTCAGACGACGTTGAGAGCGCTGTTGAGGCCAGCTCAGTCGAATCGTATTCCTGTGACGGACGGTTGACTCCGAGTGCGTTTGTATCGGAATTTGTCGGCGGTGGAGTGCGTACACGTCGATCGTCACCGACTGTGTTAGACGAATGCGTGTTCGAGTGATCTCGTTGGCTTATCTGGCCATGGCGTTGCTCATTCTGCTCGAGCAACAAATCGTACAGCGCAACAGCAAGAAACAAGTCGCGCTCGTCAACGATCGCCTCCGCCAGCTGGGGGAACCATCTGTACATAAATTTTGACGCATTGTCTGCTTCCCCCGCGTTGAGCACTTGGTCGACCTGCAGCGTGTATCAAAAATATCAACACGACGCACTCTTGATGGGGTAACAGACGCAGCGAACTGTACCTTCAACTTCGTGGCGGCCGTAGGGGTAGTTGCAACGGAGTACATAGTCAGGGCCAGCGCGCACAGGAACTTAATGCGAGAGAACGTGGACATGGCGGCAGTTGCGCGAGCCATAGTCACACTGATGGTGCGATCCACTAATTTCAGCGGGATTCTCAATGCCTTGGCTTGTTCAAATGCCGCGATGAAGTCAGTCCCTGCCTTGGTTTCGACCCGACGCTCCACGAATTGGGACAAGTACACGAGCAGGGTTTGAAGTGCTCCGTTTTGGTGTTTCTCTCCGTCGCGAGGGTCCGACTTTCCACGTTGCCACACACAACGCCACACGTCAGTGAAGGTGAGAGGCAACGCTTTGGTCGGCTTTGGACGCAACAGAGCCCTACGTTCTTCACACAGTTCAATCGCAATGCACTGCGGCCGAATGCGTTCAATGGTGTCCCGCACTAGAGACTGTGACTTCGAAGAAACGTGACAAGTGCCAACCAAGGTGCACTTGGCACTACGCGCATAGGCTTCGCCGCTTGCTGGATCTCGAAGGTCGCATGCTGCGAGCTCAATAACGGAACAGTCGTTTTCATTTTCGGAACTCACTGCAATGTCGGAACTGCCTCGGTGGTGCACCTTCTTGCTTCTGTGTCCGAAGTGCCTGTACAGCCGTACTGAAACAACTGCATACGCGGCGATGCCGAGAGCGCGCAAGCCCCAGTTGTTGTCGTTCCCACTGGCCATCGTTGTTCTGTTGCACCCAGTACAGGAACGTCGCCGAGGTAGGTGGAGGGCTAAAGGAGCACTACATACTGTTCAATTTTATTGCGGGAGCGCCACACCATGCTGTGAAAGGGCACACGTTGAAGACGTTTTGTCGTCACCCCTGTTCACATGACCAGGAACTTGTAACAAGACCGAGACCAGGTCCAAATGCAAATGCACAAATAGAAATCCAACACTATCTTTCCTCAATAAAACACATACAGTACGTCACAGCAGCGCGCTGGAAGACCATACCGCGTCCACGGCAAATCCGAACAAAGAGCAAATCCGAACAAAGCGCCACTCCGAACAATATCCGATAGATAGCAAATAAAAAATCAACCCAATCCATGCTCACACACACATACTCGAGTACTTACTCTATACCCAACCGAACCAAGTAACTCAAACCGCACCAAGCCAAACCCAAACAACGTGAAACGAACCAAACCAAACCCATCCCAATCGAACCCATCCCAATCGAACCCATCCCAATCGAACCCATCCCAACCGAACCTATCCCAACCCAACCCAACCCAAACCGAACCGAACCGAACCGAACCAACTCCAACCACTTTTGAACCACGACCCACGACGCGTTCCAAAAAAGCTGACTTCAGCAAGCTTTGGTTTTTGACTTCACGACGACTTCATTCACACTCCGCTTCACGATGATAATGCCATGCCATTTCTTAGTTAGTAAATTACATCGCATTGCTTTTACGTAGTCACAATGACACAATGACAATTCGACGAACGCCTTCCTTCGACGCACAAACTACGTATTCCTAAATTCAGATAGGCTTTATTACCACAAACAGTGAATGCAGTTATCCTTTATCAGAATTATGCGGAAATGTCCCGTGCATCGTTGTGGATGTGGGAGGCAGCGGGAGTGGGAGTGTGAGTGTGAGTGGGAGTGTGGCTGAGTGGGAGTGAGTGAGTGCGAGTGGAGGTTCTTATGTTGCAAAAGTGCAATTTAACGTGCCCACCCGGCGCTGCCGCCGTCTCGGCCCAGTTTTCACCACACACCACGCCCAGCTCCCAGCTCCCAGCTCCATCCCACATGATATCTACAACTAAGATTACACGTTTTAAAGTGCCTCTTGTCGCGTGAAATACGTAATATCCCATAAACAGATAAATACCGATTCAATGAAGTACACTTTGCCGTCTAATTATCTACTACTGAGATTACATGTTTTACAGTGACAATGAAGGCGGCATATTCGTAACTTCCCGGAAGTAGATATAAATGGATCGGATTCGGACTGGCCTCGTTTCGTGCGATTCCGAGTGATTTGTGGGCGTGGGAGGGAAGGAGTGAAGCGGTGAAAGAGTGAGCCGCTCGCTGTTGGCGCTGGACTGCCCTTTCTTTCACTGTTGGTCGTCGACTGTTCGTTC
>ENA-OWNT01002552-OWNT01002552.1-seawater-metagenome-genome-assembly--contig:-NODE-2552-length-18814-cov-4.736938_pt1 | contig 18814 bp, 15 predicted proteins | sample MGYA00238136_ERZ651165 | MGnify/ENA primary metagenome ERZ651165 (study PRJEB26861, sample SAMN08777766) | seawater metagenome | isolation source: coastal seawater | place: USA: Florida | collected...
GGCTGCGGGCCGCCATCGGGCTGCTCCGGGGGGTGGGCGTCGCTGGCATCTTCGGCCATGTCCAGGCCTACCACGACGCTCTGGAGGAGCCTCTGCAGGCCCTGGGCCTGCGTTCGCTGCGGTCGGCCGACCCCGCCGGGCGCTCGGCGAGCCTGTGCTTCACCGTGCCGCCGTCGGTCGACGTAGGCGACCTGGCTCGGGGGCTGGGGGAGCGTGGCGTCGCGGTGAGTACGCCGGATGGCCACCTCCGGCTGGCCCCGCACTGGCCCAATGCCATTGCGGAGACCGAAGGGATCGTGGAGGCCATGGCAGAGGTGCTGGGCGATCCCACAGGGCAGCTATAGATGCCTCCCACCGGATGGCTCGGCGGAGGGGTCGATGACGAGTGAAGAGCTGGTAGGCGACGCCGTGGAGGTGTCCTCCCTGTGGCGTCGGCTGGCCTCGGCCACCCTCCGTTGGCCCGATGGCTCCTCGTCTTCTGCCCGGCTGGTGGGCCACGATGCCGATGGTCTCCACCTCAGCTGTGGTCCCGTCCCCCGGGATGCCGACAGCGCCGAGGTGGTCTTCGCCGCCGACGGCCGCTCCTACCGCGCCTTCGTGGGCGTGCTGCGGGCCCACGACAACGAAGTGTGGCTGCAGTCCCCCCTCGAGCTGCATCGCCTGGAGCGTCGTCGCTCCCGTCGAACCGCGGGCGATGGCGTGCAGCTGAAGATCGACGGTACCCCCGTGGTCCTGCACGACGTGTCGGCCCACGGCGCCGCCTTCGTCGAGCCCGAGGGCGCCCGCCTGGCCGTGGGCGACGTGGTCCCCGCGCAGCTGCTGCGCTCGGGGGCGGGTGAGGTCGAGGTCGACTTCGAGGTGCTGGGTGTACGCCCCGATCCGGCCGGCCGGCGGGTGCGCGGCGCCTTCCGGTAGGGATCTCGCCTCGGCCCGAGGGGATCGGTCGAAGGGTGAGGAAGGCCCCGGGTTTCGTGACGACGACGTGCTCCTGAGCCGCTTGGGGTGCGGTGTCCCGGTGTCACAGGACGGTCCGTCATGCTTTCCCCCTACATCCTGCGGCCATCGGTGCCGATGAGGGGATCGCAGGTCGGGTAGCTGGACTTCCCGAGTGCCGTTTTCGCCAGACAACGGGCCTGTGAGCACCCTTACCGACCACTCCGCTCCCCCCCGAACCGATGGGCCGGCAACCATGAACACACTTCTCGCTCGGTGGACTCGATGAACGTCCTCGTCGCAAGCAAGATCCCAAGGGAGCGCGATCGCCTCGCCCGGATGTTGGGTGGGGCAGGGCACTCGGTGCAGGGCTGCGGCACCCCCGCGGAGGTCGAGGCGGCCATGAGGGGGGCTGCCCCCGAGGTCGCCATCGTCTGCCACGTAGCGACCGATTGGCTCCAACCCTTGGCTCAGAGCGATCGACACATCTACACCATCGCCGCGCTCACGGAGCTCTCCGGGCGCAAGGTTCAGGAGGCGTGGGATCTGGGCGTCGACGACGTGATGCGCCGCGCGGCCAGCGCCGAGGAGGTCCTGGGGCGGGTCGGGGCCGTCACGCGCATCAAGGGCTGGATCGAGTCCATGGGGGCGGACTTCGCCGCCGACGCTCCCTTCGACGTGCGTCGCCTGGCGGTGGTGCGCGAGCTGGGCAACCTGCTGGCGGAGGAGTACGGTGGCATGACGGGCGCCACCCTCGAGCAGCGGCCCTCCAAGAAGCTGCCGGCGCCGCTCTATGCCGCCGAGGTCACGCTGACGCTGGCCGCCGAGTCCGTGGAAATGACCCTCGGCGTGGGCATCGAGGAAGCCAGCGCGGGTCCGTTTGCCAGCATGCTCTTCGGTGAGGCGGTTCCTCCCGAGGTCATGGCGGATGCCATGCGGGAGTTCGCCAACTCCGCCGGCGGTGCCTTCAAGCGCTCGGCGCTCAACGAAGACCAGTCCTTCTCCCTGGGCCTGCCCCAGGACTCCATGCTCATGTCCCCCCCCGAGGGGCCCGGCTGGCTTCTCGCCGGCGGGGGCATTCGCCTCATCGTGTGGCTCATCGCCCGCAAGGACCAGCCCCGCCGGGTCACGGCCGCCAACCTCGAAGAAGGGATGGTGCTCGCCCAGGCCGTGCGCAACGGCGCAGGCCAGCTGCTGGTCGCCGCCGGGTCCGTCCTGACCCAACGCACCGTCGCCCGCCTCATCGAGATGGTCGGGCCCACCGCCCTGGTCGAAGTGGCCAGCGCGGCCTGAACTCCACCTCCAACCCCCCAGCAAACCCGCCATCGCCTCGGAGCCACCCATGTCCCCTCGTCCGGTCGGACTCTCCGCCCTCCTCCAGCGCGTGGACGACCTGAAGGTCTTCCCAGCGGTCGCCCACCGGGTGATGCGCACGGCGCGGCGGCACGATGCCTCCCTCCGCGACATGCGGGAGGCGGTGGCCAGCGACCCGGTGCTGGCCGGCCGGGTGGTCAAGATGGCGAACAGCCCGCTCTATGCCCGCGCGACCCGGATCGACAGCCTCGACCGGGCCATCCAGGTGTTGGGCTTCGAGGGCACGCGGGATGTGGCCTTGGCCCTGGCGCTGAGCAGCGTCGGCTCCGACCGCACCCCTTGGGGCCAACACCTATGGGTGCACGCGCGAGCCGCCTCGATTGCCACCAACCTCCTGGCTCGGTACCTACGGCGGGGCGCCAACGAGTCGGCCTTCGTCATCGCGTTGCTCCACGACCTGGGCCGGCAGCTGATGGTCGTCATCGACACCGAGGCGATGAACGAGCTGATGGCCAACGAGTCCAGCCGCACGGTGGAGAACCTCGAGGCGGAGGTCGAGCTGTTCGGCGTCGACCACGCTGCGCTCGGAGCGGCCTGTCTGCAGCGGTGGGGGCTGCCCGGTCAGGTGGCGGATGTGGTGGCCTCCCACCACCTGCCGCCGGGTCAGCGCATCGGCAGCGCGGCCCCGCGGGACGTGGCCCTGCTGCGGGTGGCCGATCGCTACGCCCTGGGCCTGGAGCAAGGCACGGGCTCGCCGGAGTGCATCGCCTCGGTGGTGGCCGCCGACCCGTCCCACCGGCTGCTGGGCTTGCGACGCCGCACCCTGGAGGACGTGGCAGAGCGCTTGCTCGAGGAGGCGGCTGCCGAGTCGCTGGCGGCCTAGGACGGCGATCCATCGGCCTATTTCGCCGACAACTTGGCCCTGCCCTCCTCGCGTACGGAAGTACGCTTCGTCGCTTGGGCCGGCGCTGTCGACGAAATATGCCAGATGGACTCGCCGCCCGTTCTGTCCAGTGCCACTGCGGCCCGATGTCCACCGGTCATCCACAGTTGGTTGTCCAGGTCGTCCCCAGCCGACACTGCATCGTCCATAGGCTAGCAATGGAGGCCGCTCGTTGACCTGGGAAGCCGGTGACCGGAACAGCCTCCCTTGCGGCCGGCTTCAGCCAGGGTTCTCGCGAGTTCCTACTTCCGGGGCGGACTCCAGCGAACGAGGATCTGCTGGCTGGGCGCGATGCGGAACCATCCCCGATGAATGGAGGGTGAACACCGTTGGTCCCTCTGGACCGAGAACGAGCAGTCGCGTGTGGTCCGCCGTCCGGTGTGTCCAGAGGTCAGGGGCCAGCTCGGCATAGTCGTCCAGGTCGGCCGGCCATGCCCAGGTCCGCTCTTTCCAATCGCTATCGGCGTAGGGTTGGGATGGAGGATCGGGCATGTTCTCGAGGCGGAGCACGAGGCCTTCTTCCGCAGTGGCCTCATGGGTTTTCGGCCCGTCTTCCACTCGTATGGTCACCCCTCGGGGAACCCGCAGGCGCCCGTCGGGATCGGTGACGTCCTGCCATTCCAAGCGGTGTGTCCACGGGTTCTCCCATTCGAAGCGAAGCCCTCCCAGCGGAGAGTCCGCGGAGGTCACCTGGACCGTCACGTAGGGAATGGCCTGCCACCCTCCGCGAAGTTCGATGCCGTGCGGCAGAGGGTGGAGCTCACCGACCCAGGCTCGTTCCGTCGGCGTGCTCGGCCACAGGACGACAGTGGCCGGGCCATCGACCTTCCGGAGGGTGTGCAGCCTAGCGGGTGACGGGCCGACGAGGGTGGGGTCATCGAGGTCCACGATTCCGATGAACCTGAAAGCGAGGTAGTCGGTGAAGTCCTCGTTGGTCAGGAGGGGAAGGTCGGCCGCCGGCTGGCTCAGCCTTCCAATGCGTGGTGGCCCTCCCTGGAGCGCGGCGTGGTCGACGCACCGGGTGATGGGCACGGGCACCGCGCCACGGTTGGCTCCGACCTGGACGAGGCATCCCTGACCGTGGGGAGTGAGTCGGGTCCCCCGTGGGATCGGGCCGGCGTGGAGGACCGTCCGTTGATGGGGGCTTTCTGGAGGCGCGGACCAGACGGCACTGTCGTCGGCTGCGATGCAGACGAGGAGACCGGATGCGAGAACGCAAGGGCGCGGGTGGCTCCACTCGGTACCGTCCTCGAGCACGAGGTTCGACGCCAGCCCGTTCTGAAGCACATACCGGAAGGCGGTACGGTCGATGGACAGCGAATTCTCGAAGTGCGCGCGACTGTTCCAAGGTTCGACATCGAGGATGTCGGCCAGACCGACAAGGCGTCCGGCCCAGGCCGTTGCGCCGTCCTCGTCCAGGACGACGATCCGACCCTCGCTGACCGCCCAAATGGCATCTTCATGGCCGCGAAACAGGAAGCGGTCGAGAGAAGCGTCCAGCTTCTTCGCTCGAATCAGGTCACCGGTCTGGAGATCGAAGACGTCGAGGGTCCGGCAGTGCCCCCCTCGGTCGAGGCGTGGTGCCCAGATGGTCTGGCCGACGGCGCGGGGGAGAGCACAGCTCCTGGACTCCAGGACGGCCCTGTGGGCGATGGAGGATGAGGGTGTCGCCCAGCGGAGAAACCGACCATTGCTGGTGATGGCACCCGTCTCGCCGCCGAACCGGAAGGTTCCCGCGAGGTGCAGATCGGCGGGCCAGCCAGGAATGGTCGGGCGCACCCCGTAGCGGGACGCCTTCTCCCACTCCTCCTCCACGGAGAGCGGACAGTCGGAGAGAGCCAGGTCGTGGCAGAGTCGCTTCGGGTGTGCCGGGAAGGGTTCCCCGGCGACCTGGAGGTATCGAAGGTAAGCCTGGAGAACGTGCTTTCTGAGGTCGGGATGCGCGCCCGGCGCCTCCAAGGCCGTGCTCGCGCGACGGGCGGCGCCACGGAGGTCGGCGATACAACTGGCGACGTCGTCGCACGCAAGAGCAGACGAAAGCAGGATGGACCAGATCATGACACGAACCTACCTTGAGCGTTCGTGTTCCTCCGCGCGCTCGTAGCCCTCCTTCACGTCAGCGTGAGTGGATGGGCAAAGAGACGGTGAACGTAGCGCCCTGCCCGGGCACGGAGGCAGCGCTGAGCTGCCCTCCGTGGTCGCGCACGGTCTTCTGGGAGGCTGCCAGCCCAAGCCCGTGGCCGCTGGGCTTCGTGGTGAACAGGGGCTCGAAGACCCGGCCCAGCACCTCGGCGCTCATGCCGGGGCCGTCGTCTTGCACGCTGAGCACGGCCTTGTCGCCCTCCTGGGTGACCCTGACGGTGATGCACCCGGTGCTGCCCATGGCCTCGGCGGCATTGGCCACGAGGTTGAGCAGCACCTGCTGCAGCATGCGAGGACGGCCGCGGATGGCTTCCACCGGCTGGGTGTGCACCTCCAGCTGCACCGCCCGAGGCACCATGGCGCGGAGGAGGGGCCGCGCCTTTCGCACGAGGGCGTCGAGGTGGACCTCGGTGCGGGCGTCCTTCCGGGCGGAGGAGTAGTCGAGCAGCTGCTCGGCGAGTACCACGCTCTGGCGGCTGGCCACGAGGAGATCGGCGATGGCCTCCGCGTCGGCTCCGGCCTCCTGCAGGAAGACCGCGTTGCCCAGGACCACCCCGAGGAGGTTCTTCAGGTCGTGGCCGATGCCGGCCATCATCGACTGGAGGAGCTTGCTGCGCTCTTCGTCGGCGGTGCGCGCCAGCTTCTCCACTCGCTCCCGGGCGGTGAGGTCGATGATGGTGGCGAGGACCTCCCCCTCGTGGGTGCCCTCGAGGGGATGCAGGCCGATGGCGGCGGGGAAGGGGGTGCCGTCGCCCCGGGTGGCCACCAGATCGGCGCCGCTGCCCATGCGCCGGGAGGCGGGGGCATCGTGGTAGCCGGCGCGATGCTCCGCATGGCGCTGCCGGAAGGAGGCAGGCACCAGCTCGTCGACGTGGCGGCCGGGGAGGGGGGCATCGGGGGTGGACAGCAGAGCCTCGGCCCGGGCGTTGGCGTGGAGGATCGTTCCATCCCGCGCGACGATCATCGCGGCTTCCGGCCAGCTCTTCAGGATGGCCTGCCAGGTCATGCTCGACCCGACGTTGTCGCTCTCCATGCACTCCTACCCTTTCTGCGCTTTCATTCTATTACGCTGCTTCGGTGGGTCTACCGAGAACATTGTTCACGGTTTCAACCCAGACGCCCGACCCCTCGGAGAGGAGTCGGGCGCAGTGGATGGGTGGGTGGGTGCCCGCGGAGGTGGCGGAGCCCGGCCATGGCGCGTGCCGGGTCGGGCCACCCCCGCGGAGAAGGGGGGGAGGGCCCCGGGAGCGCTAGCTCTGGAGCAGCTGAGCCGCCGACTGGTTGATGTTCTTCGCCTGGGTCAGCGCGGCCACCCCGGCCTGCTGCATGACGTTGTACTTGGCCATCTCGGAGGCCTCGTGGGCGAAGTCTGCGTCGCGGATCTGGCTCTCGGCAGCCTTCAGGTTCTGATCGGTATTTCCGAGGTTACGCAACGAGCTTTCCATACGGTTCTGGACCGCACCAAATCCAGAGCGGTACGCGTTGACCGTGTCGAGTGCTACGTCGAGGGCGGGAAGGGCCGCGGAGGCACCCGTGGCCGTGCCGAGGTTCACCGCACCGGTGTCGACCCCGAGGGTGGCGGCCGTGAGGTCGCCGAGGGTGACCTGGATCTGGTCGTCCGCCGTGTTGTTGATGCCCACCTGCACGTTGATGGTGGCGTTGGTGCCGTCGGAGAGGCGCAGGCCGTTGAACTCGGTGACGTTGGCGATGCGGTCGACCTCCTCGGACAGCTGCACGAACTCGTCCTGGATGTAGACGCGCTCACCGTTGTCGAGGACCTCGGACGCACTCTGCACGGCCAGCTCGCGCATCCGCTTGAGGATGTTGGCGACCTCGTTGGCGGCGCCCTCGGCCGTCTGCACGACGGAGATGCCGTCGTTCGTGTTCCGCATGGCCTGCTTCAGGGAGCGGCTCGCGGCGTCGAGGTTCTCGGCCATGCCCAGGCCCGCGGCGTCGTCGGCGGCGCTGTTGATGCGCAGGCCGCTGCTGATACGCCCGAGGGTCTTCTGCAGGCCCTGGTTGGTTCGATTGACCTTGGCCACCGTGTTCATCGATGCCAGGTTCGTGTTGACGGTGAGCGCCATGATGTCCTTCCTTGCTTCGTTCGCGAGCTGCAGGAGCGGCCCGTCATGAGTGCAATCGGTCATCACCCTCGAAGCTTTAGCTTCGGCGCTGATTTCGAGGGATCATGAGGATCCAGGCCCAAAAAGAAGCGAGGGATCCCGATCGGGGATCCCTCGGCGATTCACGGCCTTGACCCTGGGTCAGGCGGCGGTTTCCTCCATCAGGCGGATGAAGTTGGGGTCGACGCTGAGGATCGACAGCTTCCCGGCCCCGAAGCCCTCGATGGTGACCATGAAGTCCTTGCGCGCGGGGGGCCGACGGTCGAGCTTGATGATCTCGATGGGCACCTTGGCGGGCGGGAAGAGCACGTCCTCCAGGAGGGTGTGTTCGCTGCCGGCGTCGTTGAACACGCGGGACAGCACGTTGAAGACCTCCCGGGTGTCGCCGTGCAGCTCCTCGGGGATCTTGCCTGCCTTCAGCATCTGGGCCACGGCGGACGGTGGACGAAGGCCGAGCGCCGCTCCGAAGCTCGCCGCCAGCGGCATCTCGCAGAAGCCCACGTAGAGCAGCTCACCGTGGTCGGAGACCCACCGAGCCGTGACGCAGGGGGTGGCCCGCCGATTGACCCTGCCCCCCGGGGTGAGGGTCACCTTGCGGTTGGCCATGGAGGACAGCACCTCCGCGAGGGGCTCTGGGCCGAACTCCACCAGCTTGTGTGCCTTGTGGGTCTTCGGCTCGCTCCGGATGACGCCGTCTTGCGGCCGGAAGCCGACCTCACCCAGCGCCATCCGCATGTTCTCGGAGGTGAAGGGCTTGGTGAGCAGGAAGCACGCGCCCTCCTTCATCGCCATCGCCCGCATCTCGGGGGTGCTCTCGGAGGTGACGAAGCCGAGCTTCACGTCGTTGCCCTCTGCGCGGAGCGCGCGCAGCAGGTCGATGCCCGTCATGTTGGGCATGTTCCAGTCCGACAGCACGAGATCGGGCTTCATCCGCCGGAGCATCTTGAGCGCGGCCGCGCCGTCGGGCGCCTCGAACACCTTGTCGAACGAGAAGCCCGCGTGGCGCAAGGTACGCCGCACGAGCTGTCGCATGACTCGGCTGTCATCGACGAGTAGGACCTTCATGGGTGCTGACCTCCCGATCGCATCGGATCGTTGGCGGGACAATGGGGGGGCGTCATGCCACCTTGCGGTGCTGGAACTGGGCGACGAGGGCGTAGGGCTGCACGAGGAGCACGAGCTCGTCCGCGCGGTTGGTCGCGACTCCGTCGAGGAGGTCCGAGGAGCTGACGTAGGCGTCCTCGGACTCCTGCAGGGTGAGGGTGTCGATGGCCTCTACGGCGTCGACCAGCAGGGCGATGCTGCCGTCCGGGGTCTGCACCACCACGGCGATCTCCCGCTGCAGCGACTGCAGGACGTCACGGGTCTCGGCGAACAGGCTGATGAGCATCGCGAGGTCGCCATGGCGCGTGCGGTCGATGATCCGCTGGGCCCCCTCTTTGTCGCCGGACTCGGCGGCGGCCATGACGCTGCGGGCGACGGCGTGGATGCGGCGATGGGGCGCTCCCATTCGCTCGATGACCTGGCCCAGCAGGACCTGCTGGGTGGTGAAGTTGTCGAACCAGCGCCCGAAGGCACAGGCATGAGGATCGAGGGTGAGCTTGAACTCGCGCTCCTCCTCGACGGCGGCCTCCAGCTCGGCGAGCCACGCTCGGTGCTCCTTCTCGCGCTGGGCCAGCTGGTCGATGAGGTGCTGGGTCTCTTCCTTCACCGTCGGGAGGCCCAGGGCCTGACGCAGGTCGAGCAGGCCGAGGACGTGGCCGCGTAGGTTCACCACCCCGCGTACGGCCTTCCGGGTGCCGGGGATGGGCACCACCGGCGGCGGCTGCACCATCTCGAGCACGCTGTGGTGGGGGAGTGCGTAGGCCTGTCCGGCTGCCTGAAAGATGACGTAGAGTTCTTCGACGGATGGGTCGGACACAGCGCCTCCTCGCGGTGTGGTCCTTGTCGGTCCGTCATGTGGGAACTTGAGCGGACCGACGCGCTCCGTGAGGGGTCAGGCCACCTTCCGGTGTTGGAACTGGCTGACGAGGGCGCTCGGCCTGAGCATGAGCACCAGATCGTCGGTGCGGTTGGTGGCCACGCCGTCGAGCAGGGGAGAGCCGCTGGCGTAGGCGTCCTCGCCTTCTTGCGGGGTGAGGGTGTCGATGGCCTCCACCGAGTCGACGAGCAGGGCGATGTTGCCGTTGTCGGACTGGACCACGACGGCGATCTCGCGCTGCATGTCGAGGAGGACGTCGCGGGTCTCGGCGAAGAGGCTGATCAGGGTGGAGAGGTCGCCGTAGCGGGTGCGCTCGATGGCTTGGAGCGCCGCTTCCTTGTCCCCGGCGGCCGATAGCGCCATCACCTTCCCTCCGAGGGCGTGGATGCGCTGGTGGGGAGCGTCCATGCGCTCGACGACCTGGGCGAGCACCACCTGCTTGGTCTCGAAGCGGTCGTACCAGCGGCCGAAGGCGCAGGCGTGATGGTCGAGGGTGAGCTTGAAGTCCCGCTCTTCGTGCACAGAGCGCTCGAGCTCGGCGAGCCACTCCCGGTGCTCCCTCTCACGCTGGGCCAGCTGGTCGAGCAGTTCCTGGGTCTCCTCGTCGGCGCTGGGCAGCCCCAGGGCGCGGCGGAGGTCGAGCAGACCGAGCACATGACCGCGGAGGTTCACCACGCCGCGCACGGCCTTGCCCGTGCCCGGGATGGGCACCACCGGGGGCGGCTGGACCATCTCGACCACGGAGTGGTGGGGTAGGGCGTAGGCCTGGCCGGCGGCTTGGAACACGACGTAGAGCGCCTGGGTGGGGTCGGACGTCGGAGCGGAGCTGGACACGTGGGCCTCCAGAGATCGACACGCCCTTCCCTGTCGGTCCGTCACGTCACTTCTTGAGGTCCATCGGGATGGGATCTCGGGGCCGGTTCGACTCAAGTCGACCCTGGGTCAATCCGAAGGGTGTCCTGTTCGCTCGGAGTTCGGACATGCTCGCCCCACAGCGCAAGGCGGCCCAGACCGTCGTTGGCGTCGGTGACCTGCAGCTCGCAGGACCCGGCGGCGTGCTCGTGACCCACGGGCTCGGCTCGTGCATCGCGGTCTGTGTGCTCCTTCCGGGTATCGGATGGGGCGCGCTGCTTCACTACATGCTGCCTTCCAGCAAGATCGACGCGAACCGCGCGGCGCGGCAGCCCGCGCTGTTCTCCGACACGGGCATCGCCGCCTTGTTCGGCGAGCTGGCCAAGCGCGGACGAATCGACCAGCCGATCATCAAGATCGTCGGCGGAGCCTCCACGGGCCTCGCCGTGGGCCTCGACATGGGCAAGCGCAATGTGCTGGCTGCCCGCAAGCAGCTCTGGCACCGCGGTTTTGCCGTGGCCGCCGAAGAAGTCGAGGGAAACATCAGTCGCACCGTTCACTTCGAGGTGTCGACGGGCCGGGTTCGCATCTCCACTCCCAACCAGCCGGAGCGTGTGCTGTGAGCCCTCCGAATGTCCAGTCTTTGGTCGATGGCGTGGCCCCTCCTCCGGTCACCTTGGCGCCCCTGTCCATGGTGCTCGCCGACGAGCGCCCCCAGGCGCATCGGCTGGAGGAGGTCGTCCGACAGGACCCCGGGCTGATGGTACGCCTGCTTGCCGTGGCCAATTCGGCGGCCTACGGCCGCGGTGAGTCCATCACGGATGTCCGGCGAGCCATCGTGCGCCTGGGCGTACGTGAGGCCTGCAAGCTGGCCATGGCGCTGTCGTCGGGGTTCCTGGCCGATCCCCTCACGCTCTACGGCGGCACGCCCTGGCGCAGCGCGCTCTACACCGCGGTCGTCGCCGAGAAGGTCGGCCGGGCACTCAACGTACGAAACGTGGGCTCCCTGTATACGGCAGGGCTGCTCTGCGACGTTGGCAAGCTGGCGGTAGAGGCGGCAGGCCGCGAGCTCGCAGCCGACCCAGCCGTGAGCTCCTTCCTCGAGATCGAGCGGTCGGCGGTAGGTGCCGACCACGCGCAGCTCTCGGCGGCACTCCTGCACAAGTGGGGTCTCCCCGCCGAGCTGGTCGACCTGGTGGCGCACCACCACAACCCCCTGAAGAGCAAGAACCCTCGCGCCTGCACGGCGCTTCATCTGGCGGACGCCATCGTGCGGCAGGTGGTGTGCGAGGGCGACGACGCGCTGCAGTACCCGGTCCAACGCGCGGTGGCGCGGGGGCTGGGCCTCAAGCCCGACGAGATCGACCGTGCGCTGCTCGAGGCCAACGACTTCTTCCAGTCCATCGACGAGGTGATGTGATGCCCCGGATCTTGATCGCCGACGACTCTTCGACCATGCGGAAGATGATCCGGCGGGCGGTGCTGTCTGCCGGCTTCTCCGACGACGACCTACAGCTCGTCGAGAATGGTGCCGAGGCCCTCGAGGTCATCGACGCCGACCCGCCCAAGCTGCTGGTGAGCGACGTGAACATGCCCGTGATGGACGGGCGCACGCTGCTCAACATCCTGTCCTCCCGCGGCCTGACCGAGCAGATGAGCGTGGTGATGGTCACCAGCGTCTCCGCGACGCGGGTGCTGCTGGAGCTCACCCGCCTCGGCGCCGACAAGGTGGTCCGCAAGCCCTTCAAGCCCACGGAGCTGGGCGCGGTGCTGGCGGAGTACCTGGCCCTGGCCGAGCCCCCGCCGGAGCCGGAGCCGGAGCCGGCGCCCGAGGGCTTCGACTCGGGGATGGACCCGGAGCTGCTGGCCCTGCTGGCCCAGGCCAACGAGGCCGAGCCCACCGACCCCTTCGACGAAGCGGTGGCCCAGGTGTTGGGCGACCTCGCCTTCGTCCAAGCCGACCGTGTGCCCCCCGAGGTGCCGCAGCGGAGCGTGCTCTACACCGCAGCGGTCGAGGTCTACGAGCCGGAGCTGATGGTGCTCGAGCTGATGGCCGAGCGGCAGGTGGTGGAGGAACTCGCGGCCAACCTGGTGGGGGAGCCTCCCCAAGACGACGGCGACGTGCTCGATGCCTTGGCGGAGCTCACCAACGTCCTGGCTGGCGCCTGGCACACCCCGGAGACCGCCGACGACGCGGGCTTCGGTCTGCCGATGCTCGACGTGATCTGTCCCGGAAAGGCTCCGGATGATCTGCGTGCGTACACGCTCGACGGCGACCCCAACAGCTGCCTCTTCGTGCGGCTGGCGGAGCTCGCCGAAGAGGAGGCAGCGTGAGCGACTTCGATCTGGACCAAGAGCTCATCGAGGAGTTCGTCCTCGAGTCGAGGGAGGGCGTGGACCTCGTCGAGGTCACCCTCATCGACCTGGAGCGGGGCCGGCGGGACTCGGGCGAGGCCGACATCGAGGGCGTGAACGCCATGTTCCGTGCCTTCCACTCCATCAAGGGGTCGGCGGGCTTCATCGGCCTGGAGCGGCTGGTCTCCGTCACCCACAACGCGGAGAACCTGCTCGACCTCGTGCGGAACGGAAAGCTCGGCCTGGACACCACCCAGGTCGACGCGGTCTGCGATGCCCTGGACTACTGCCGCAACGCCCTCGATGCCCTGGAGCAGGGCAAGCCCGAGCCCGGTGGCCACGAACGCGTGGTGCAGCTGGTCACCGCGGCGCTGACGGTCTCCCCAGAGCCCGAGCCCGAGCCGGAACCCGAGCCGGTGGCCGACGAGGATCCGGCGCTCGCCGCCTTCCTGGACGGCCTCCCTCCCTCAGAGCCGGAGAAATCAGAGGCCGAAGCGTGGGAACCCGAGCCTGCGGAGCCCGAGGAGGAACCCGTCGTCGACCCCCACGGGCTTCTCGACGCAGCGCTGGAGGCTGCGGGCATGGTCGGACCGGAAGACGAGATCGGTGAGGACCCTGGGGCGGAAGAGATCGCCGATGACGCCCCGATGGAGGCGGTCGCGAAGGGCCGGGCCAAGCCCGAGCCGAAGGAGTCGGCCAAGGCGGCGACGAAGCGTCGCTCGGCCATCCGGGTCGACGTGGAGAAGCTGGACGCCCTGATGAACCTGGTGGGCGAGCTGATCCTGGCCGAGAACGGCGTGGCCCACCACGACGCCGTGGCCCAGCTGTGCGAGAACGACGGCTCCGTGCGGCGCGCCACCGTGCAGCTCAACCGGGTCGCCCGCGCCCTGCAGGACATCGCCACTTCCCTGCGCATGGTCCCCATCGGCGGCTCCTTCCAGCGGATGCAGCGCCTGGTGCGCGACCTCGCCCAGCGCTCGGGCAAGCAGATTCGCCTCGAGCTCGACGGCACCGACACCGAGGTCGACAAGAACCTCATCGAGGCCATCGCCGATCCCCTGGTCCACATCGTTCGCAACGCCGCCGACCACGGGCTCGAGGGGCCCGAGGAGCGGGTGGCCGCCGGGAAGAGCCCCGAAGGAACCATCCGCCTCGACGCGCGTCACGCGGCCGGGGAGGTGTGGATCAGCATCTCGGACGACGGCCGCGGCCTGAACGCCGCGAAGATCCGGGCCCGTGCGGTCGAGCGCGGCCTGATCCGGGCCGACGCCGAGCTCTCGGACAGCGAGCTCTTCCCGCTCATCTTCGAGCCCGGCTTCTCCACGGCGCAGACCATCACCGACGTGTCGGGCCGTGGGGTGGGCATGGACGTCGTGCAGCGGAACCTGCGTGCCCTCGACGGGCGCATCGACATCCAGAGCGAGCTCGGCAAGGGAACGACCTTCATCCTGCGGGTTCCCCTCACCCTCGCCATCATCGAGGGCATGCTCGTGCGCGTGGCCGACATGCGGTACACGCTGCCGCTGCTCTCCATCCGCGAGTCCATCGTGATGCAGCCCGGGGTCGTGCAGACGATGCCCGACGGCGAGGAGGTCGCGCGGGTGCGCGGGCAGGTGCTGCCCGTTCGCCGGCTGGTGCACCTGCTCGACCCGGGCGCCGCAGCGAATCCCGAGGGCGTGCTGGTGGTCGTGGAGGTCGAAGGCCGCCGCACCTGCCTGCACGTCGACTCTCTCGTCGGTCAGCGCCAGACCGTGGTCAAGGCGCTGCCCCCGTACCTGGCAGGTCATCGGTACCTGTCGGGCTGCTCGATCCTCCCCTCCGGGGAGATCACCCTCATCCTCGATCTCGGCTGCTTCACGGAGCGGTCGTCGCAGAAACACCTGGCCGCGTGAGCGGAGGAGACCCCCATGAGTGACACGACCAAGCCTTCTGTCCCGCGCCTGGCGGCGCTCGAGCACAGCTCGGTGGGCTTCGTAGTGGTCGACCGGGATGGCTACGTCTCGTACGCCAACGGTTCGGCCCGCCGCCTGTTCGTCGACCACGCTGTGGCCGTGGTGGAGCGCTTTCCGGGTTTCGACCCGCGGGCGCCGGATGGCGGCCGCTTCGACCGCACCTTCGCCCACGGCGACGTGCCGCTCGACGACAAGATCTACGAGGTGCGCCACATCCCCGCCGACGGCTCCACCATCCTGGAGTGGAACGATGTGACGGCCGCCCGCGCTGCGGCCCATGAGGCGGCCCAGTGGAGGTCCATGCTGGACGGCAGCGCCAACGCCATGATGGGCTGCGACGAGAACCGGGTGATCAACTACGTGAACCCGGCGAACCTGGAGATGCTGCGCTCCTATGCGCCGGTGATCCGTGAGATGTTCCCGTCCTTCGACCCTGACGGGCTGGTCGGCGTGTGCATCGACGACTTCCACCAGCGGCCCAGTCATCAGGCGGGTGTCCTGGATCGCCACCACCACGGGAGGAGGAAGTCCTCGCTGGTCCTGGGTGACAACGCAGCGTCGTTTGCCCACAACCTGGCGGCGGTGACCAACGCTGATGGGGAGCGTGTGGGCTGGGTGGTGGAGTGGCTCGACCTCACCTCCGACATGCGGGTGCGGGCGGAGCTCGACCGGGTGGTGTCCGCCGTCGAGAACGGCGACATGAGCGCCCGCGGTGCGACGGATGGTCTGCGGGAGGACCACGCCTTCATGGTCACCCGCATGAACGAGATGCTCGACCTGCTGGCCACCCCCTTCCAGGACACCATGCACATGATGGGACGGCTCGCGGCGGGCGAGCTCCCCGACGACATGGCCGTGACCCTCAGGGGCGACCTCGCAGAGCTGGTGCGTTCGATCAACGAGGTGTTGGAGTCCAGCCGGAAGATCGAGGAGGTGGCGGCCAAGGTCGCCGATGGCGACCTGACGGTCGATATCCAGCCCCGCTCGGCCCAAGACGAACTGCTGAAATCCCTGAAGCGTATGGTCGACGACCTGAACGACTTCGTGGGGCAGGCCAAGGCCAACGCCGACGAGATGGGGGCCGGGGCCTCCGAGATGCAGACCAGCACCCAGTCGGTGGCGGACGCCAACCAGAACGCGGCCGCGTCCCTCGAGGAGATCGGGGCCACGATGGTGGAGCTGGGTGCCCAGACCTCCAGCAATGCCGAGAACGCGGACCAGGCGGCTAGCCTCGTGAACCACGTGAGGGCGAGCGCCGAGTCTGGCGACGAACAGGTCGGCCAGATGATGGAAGCGATGAACGCCATCCGAGATTCCTCGGGGGAGATCGTGAAGATCATCAAGGTGATCGATGAGATCGCCTTCCAGACGAACCTGCTGGCGCTGAATGCGGCGGTCGAGGCGGCTCGGGCTGGTGAACACGGGAAGGGCTTTGCGGTGGTAGCCGAGGAGGTCCGCAACCTGGCGGCGCGTTCGGCGAAGGCCGCCAAGGAGACGGCGTCGCTCATCGCGGACTCGGTCAAGAAGACGGAGCAGGGGGCGCACCTGGCCACGGCCACGGCCGACGGCTTCGTGGAGATCACCTCGAGTGTGACCAAGGCTGCGTCGCTGGTGGAGGAGATCGCGTCCAGCAGCCGGGAGCAGGCCGACGGCATCAAGCAGGTGAATGGCGGATTGTCCCGCCTGGAGGATGGTGTGCAGCTGAACGCGGCTACCTCCGAAGAGATGGCAGCGGCGGCCACCGAGCTGCGAGCTCAAGCGGAGCAGCTGTCCCAGATGCTGGGACGCTACACCGTGCGGCAGGCAGCCGTCGGCGGTCTGCCCGATGGCCTTCCGCCGGAGCTGCTGGAGCTGCTGCGGCCCTACCTGGGGCAGATGGGGTCAGTGATTCCTCACGCTCCCGCGAACGCTCCCCACCCTCCGGCACCCGCCCTGTCCCCGCCTGCCCGCATCACGGGGGGCGGCCGCCCGGGGGTCGACCCAGCGGCGGTCATCACTCTCGATGACGACGACTTCGGCCGCTACTGACCGGCCCCATGGGTCTCGCCGCGTCGTATGGCCGGCGAGACCCCATCTCTGGAGACTCCCATGCCAGATCGCACTTCCCAGCCCTCCCCGCGGCATACGGCGTTCGAGCACTGCTCTCTTGCGATGGTCGTTGTCCGTAGCAACGGCGTCGTCGCCTACGCCAATGGTGCTGCCCGTGCCCTCTTCATCGAACATGCTGCGGCCCTGGCGGAGCTTCTGCCGGGGCTCGACCCACGGGCCCTGGAGGGGGGGCGGCTCGACGCCATGACGGTGCACGGAACCGTTCCCCTGGGGGAGCACCTGTTCGAGGTCCGCCACATCCCCTCGGACGGAGGGACGATTCTCGAGTGGACCGACGTGACCTCGCTTCGTCGGGCGCAACACGGCGAGGCGGCGTGGCGGTCGATGCTCGATGGCAGCGCCAACGCCATGATGGGCTGCGACGAGAACCGGGTGATCAACTACGTGAATCCGGCCAATCTGGAGATGCTCCGGGGCTACGCGCCGGTGATTCGGCAGGCCTTTCCCACCTTCGATCCGGACCGCCTGATCGGGAAGTGCATCGATGACTTCCACCAGCGTCCAGCGCACCAGGCGGCGGTGCTCGATGGCCACCACCAGGGCCGGAGGCACTCCTCGCTGGTACTGGGTGACAACGAAGCGGCCTTTGCCCACAACCTGGCGGCGGTCACCAATGCGGATGGCGAGCGGATCGGCTGGGTGGTCGAGTGGCTCGACCGCACGTCCGACATGCGCGCCCGCTCCGAGCTCGATCGAGTGGTGTGTGCGGTGGAGGAGGGCGACATGACGGCCCGTGGAGCGGTCGACGGGCTGCGAGCGGACCATGCCTTCATGGTCGGTCGGATGAACGACCTGCTCGATTTGCTGGAGCGGCCCTTCGCTGAGACCATCCGCATGATGCAGCTCCTGGCCGAGGGGCAGCTCCCGGCGGACATGGTGTCCGACCTGAAGGGGGAGCTTGCCCACCTGACGCTGGCCATCAACGGCATGCTCGCCTCCAGTCGCACCATCGAAGAGGTCGCGGAGAAGGTGGCCGATGGTGACCTCACGGTGGAGATCCACCCCCGCTCTGCCGACGACGAGCTGCTGAAGTCCCTCAAGCGCATGGTCGACGACCTGAACGAGTTCGTGGGGCAGGCCAAGGCAAGCGCCGACGAGATGGGAGCCGGGGCCACAGAGATGCAGATCAGCACCCAGTCGGTGGCCGATGCCAACCAGAATGCGGCGGCCTCCCTGGAGGAGATCGGCGCGACGATGGTAGAGCTCGGCGCTCAGACCACGAGCAACGCTGAGAATGCGGACCAGGCCGCCAGCCTCGTGAGCCACGCCCGAACGTCCGCGGAGGCGGGCGACGAGCAGGTCGGCCAGATGATGGAGGCGATGAACGCCATCCGCGACTCGTCGGGCGAGATCGTGAAGATCATCAAGGTGATCGACGAGATCGCGTTCCAGACGAACCTGCTGGCCCTGAACGCCGCGGTGGAGGCGGCCCGGGCCGGCGAGCACGGCAAGGGATTCGCCGTGGTGGCCGAGGAGGTCCGGAACCTGGCCGCCCGCAGCGCCGATGCCGCCCGGGAGACGACCAAGATGATCGAGGGCTCCATCGAGTACGTCACCGCCGGCACACGCATCGCCAGCGAGACCGCCGACGCCCTCAAGGAGATCGTCAGTAGCGTGGGCACCGTGGGCAACCTGGTGGGCCAGATCAGTGATGCGTCGGAGGCCCAGGCCCAGGGCATCGCCCTCATCGACGACGGGCTGCGCCAGGTGGAGCAGGTCACCATGGACAACACCGCGGGGGCCGAGGCCAGCGCGAATGCGTCGGAGCGCCTCTCCACGCAGGCCTCCCGCCTGCGCGGCCTGATGGAGAGCTTCCTGGTGGCCGACAGCGCGCACGATCTCGCGGCCACGGGCACCGACGACGCCGCGCCCGCGGGTCGACGAGCCGCCGAGGTCCTCCACTTCGGCGATCCAGAGCTGCGGCGGTTCTAGAGCCTGGTTACTGGCCCGTCGTCGCGATGGCGGGGCAGGAATGCCAGAGACCACCTACCAACGCATCAAGGGCCAGCTCAAGACCGGGGACATCGTCCTGTTCTCGGGCAAGTCGGGCTTCTCTCGCACCATCAAGTACTTCACGACCAGCGTGTGGACCCACGTGGGGATGGTGCTC
>ENA-OWNT01002554-OWNT01002554.1-seawater-metagenome-genome-assembly--contig:-NODE-2554-length-18810-cov-5.277211_pt1 | contig 18810 bp, 22 predicted proteins | sample MGYA00238136_ERZ651165 | MGnify/ENA primary metagenome ERZ651165 (study PRJEB26861, sample SAMN08777766) | seawater metagenome | isolation source: coastal seawater | place: USA: Florida | collected...
GATGGAAATAATAGCACAAGTCTGGACGAGTCCCGCCAAATGAAGTCGGCCCCGTGTGCTGAGAAAATTTACGCATTGGCAAAACGGTACTTCGACGCTCGACGATTCATGTTTCCGGTTGGTACCGTTTCTTTGCAACAACATTTCGCTGTCCCACAGAGCAACCATGCCCATCTAATCTGTGCTCGCCGTTGCGTTGCGATTCAAAACAGGGCGTCTACCCCAGTGAAGAACTCATTAATGCTTCAGAGGCCATGTTACCTGGAACAGGACTGCATTTTGAGGCTATCGGCGCCTAACCGTGCGAGAGTTGGCATTGATCTTATCTTGTTACAAAGTCGCCCATTATTCGGTAGATGGCCTTGTCACAATGCTATCGTCTCGTGGAAGTCTTTGCAAAATGCGGGCTTTCGCTGCCCGCGCGTAAGTGCAACGTCTATTGCGCTGCCAGAAGCAAAAAACCGTCATGTCGATGCGAGTCGCATTCGGGAACTTAGACGCGTACGATGCTGCCCCATGTATCCTGGAACACTTCTTATTCTGCTATTCGAGTACTGTGGAGAGAATTAAACTCGTCCATCGTCAGTCGGTATAATCTCTTGAAATCGACAGCATCAATCGAGGATTGACATCCTTTTGTTCGGCCGCAGTAACAACGGCATGCTCCAGATGCCAGTGCCATGGCCACAGCAATATCGATATCGATGTCGCTGTCGCTGTCGCTGGTATCGACACTGATACTGTCGCTGGAATCGACACTGATACTGTCGCTGGCATCGACACTGATACTACAATTCGACCTCGTGATCAATGTGACACTGCCAGCCATCGTTGCTCGTTGTCGTTGTCAGTGTTGTAGAGGCCCTGACGTATTTGAATGAATTTCTGTGTTCTTGTTTGTTCGCCGACGTGTGTCATGGCAAAACAGTGAGTTCCCAGGTCGAAGGGAACGACAGTGGCACAGCCCCGTGTCACCGACGCAACCGACGAATGTTACCGACTATTTTCAGTATTCTTTGCAACCAAACATTGCCCATCTCAAAAACTCGTATTACCAACGAACCGCAGGTTTCCCATTGCACTCGAGTACTGTACTTGGTGTAAACTTTTTGATTCGCTGTCGTTGTCGTTGTTGTCGTCGTTGCCGTCGTTGTCGTCGTCGTTGTCGTCGTCGTTGTCGTCGTTGCCGTCGTTGCCGTCGGTGTCGTCGGTGTCGTCGGTGTCGTCGGTGTCGTCGGTGTTGTCGGTGTCGTCGGTGTCGTCGGTGTCGTCGGTGTCGTCGGTGTCGTCGGTGTCGTAGCCCATTCTTGTTTACGTCTTTGCTGCCGTCGTCAACACTACGAGTACGGTGCTCGCCTTCGTCGACGTCTTCACATGCGCTGTTGTCTTGTTGTCTCTGGTAGTCTTGGTTTGCGTCGTCTGCGTCGTCGGCGTGTAGTCTGAGTTGGCTGTAGTTGTCGTCGTTGCCTCCTCAGTAGTCGCAGCTGTTTCTTGGCCAGGTCAAGTTCACGCACGTGGATCCTGATTCTTGCATACGAACGAAACATGAGGACACAACTACTGGCTTGGCCCACAGGTTGAGGAAGTAAACCACAAGCAACAGTTGCAACAGTATCTGAGGTAGCGGTGAAGTAGCATCAACGGGATACGCGTCACTGCGTACTCGTACTCAGGTCGAGGGCAGGCTTTTTTGTGGCTCAGATTTGTGCGAAGTTACGTTTGTCGGCTACTCTGTGGCCTTTGCGTGGCATCGCAAACCCGCTCCATATTTCTCTGTGACGTGTGCAAGTGGTCCGAGTCAGTGGCTAGTGCGGGATGTTTAGCTCAATCATCTTGTTGTGTGCTGCCTTGCTGGTAACTCGCTGCACCACAGCAGTGAATCCAGAGCTGGACACGGCAGAATATTTTCGCCTCATGAAACTTTATCTCGGTGAAGATACCTTCGCCAGCCACAAATGCCTCAAACACCAGGAAGAAAATGGATGGGATTCGAAAGCTCCGCTCCCCATGGTGCCTTTCACGCTCGGAGTGGAGGGAACAGGCCACCACGCAATTGAGGTTAGTCTCACCGTCGCTACGCGTAATACATGCAGGGGATGGACCACGCCTTCACCACACTACTGCTTTTCAATGGCGTTTGTTGCACTGCAGGTGTTGTTGGGTGGGCCTTCAAAGAAGGAACGTCTGTTCACCACAGTCCATGGCGATGGTGGACAGGACAGCGTACCGACAGGGTGGCGTGTGGCTCACGCAACTACCAAACCGAAAAGCCACCCAGACATCGCCGAGATGGTGAAGTCCAACAAATTGATCATTGTGTCGTTGCGTTATCCGCCGTCGTCATTGCTCTCGAGCATTAACCACTTCCAAAACCGAAGCGAGAAGGGCCATGAGAAGCGAATTACAGGTAAAAGCGTGCACATGAACGAGTGTCTGTGCCCTTGCGGCAAACCCTGTCTTCACTTGCGACCCTACCCTTGCAGGAGTGGATGAAGTTTTCACGTTGCATGACAGCGTGGCCATGGTGGACGCTGTTCTTCGTTACCCCGACTTTGACTGCGGTCGGCTGCTCATTGTTCCGTTCGAAATGTTGACGCAGCATCCAATGGCCCTGCTAGGTGCGCCTCTTGTTCGGTGATATGATGTTGTGCTAGTGGGCAGGCATCTGAAGTAGCTTGTGCACGTTTGCCTGAATTCAAAATAGGGCCATTTACACAAGCGATGAGGCTCGAAACAATGCATGAACAAGAGGTAGAAATCCTTGGATCAAGGTTGCACGCAATGCAAGAGCACGAAGACACAAAGAAGAACGCTGGGAGTACACGCTACGTTATCAAAGATTTGGTTCGCTTTTATACATGTCCCATGACCTTTGTGAATACGTTTGCACATTCTAACAATGCATGACTTGCTTTGCCACGGTAAGTTTTGCAAAGAGCTTCGATTGGATCGTGGCAATGGAAAGATCCAAGATCGTCACTTGCTAGCAGATGGAAATAATAGCACAAGTCTGGACGAGTCCCGCCAAATGAAGTCGGCCCCGTGTGCTGAGAAAATTTACGCATTAGCAAAACGGTACTTCGACGCTCGACGATTCATGTTTCCGGTTGGTACCGTTTCTTTGCAACAACATTTTGCTGTGCTACAGAGCAACCATGCCCTCTAATCTTTGCTCGCCATTGCGTTGCGATTCTACACAGGGCATCTACCCCAGTGAAGAGCTCATTAATGCTTCCGAGGCCATGCTAACTGGACCAGGACTGCATTTTGAGGCCATCGGCGCGTGACCGTGTGAGAGATGGCATTAATCTTATCTTGTTACAAAGCCGCGCATTATTCGTTAATCGACCTTGTCACAATGTCGTTGTCACATGTCTTGTAATTGGCGGTATTAACAGCCCACAGTCATAGGAACATACGCTAACATCGCACAATCAAGTCCACATAACGCCTGCCCCATGGTTTGGAAGACATTCATTATAAAAAAAGAATAAATAAAAAGTTCGTACGCAGGCAGTCGCAGGCATCCCTTTCGCCCACGCGGCACTGCCCGGCAACGTCCTGGCGACCTAACTGGAACGCTTGAAGGCCTCGCCACTAGCGACGGAATGGCGTAGATCCAGCACATTACGTTGCCGTGGAGTACTATTGACTATGTGTTGCAGACATGTACAAAAATGGTCCGCACCGGCTTTGTGCTCAAACAGAAAGTGGACGTCGTCGTGATCATCGAAAAAATCAAACCAGCACCCGTGAGACACGCGAAACACGTTACGGATGACACACACGTGGTCTTGCGACGGTGGCCCCATGGCGTGTGGAAGTCCAAAGGTGTACCTGCGGGGGATAAATAATGAGGTCAATTGTGGGTAACTGCTATGCACCAACAGCATCACCGCAAAAACTACCACGCAACTTACACAGACTTCACCACCGAATCAAAATTGCACAGTTGCATAAATCCTCCGTTGCGGTTGAATCTGGTATCCAAGTTCTTAATCTCGACCAAATGAACCGCGGATGTCGTAATGAGAAGGCAGTATCGCACATGCGACTTGATTTCAATCCCAGGAATGGGTGGAGCTTTCTGTCCCTTCCCGACCGGTGGTCCGTCATTAGCTTTGATGACGAACTGATGGAAGATGTAGTGCGACGGGGGATACCCAAGCGCCCGCGCAAGAAAGTATCCTTGACCAGATCGAACGTGGTCTGCAAGAGTAAAAATATACATCAAACAAATTGTCAGTGCTTTCGCAATGCTGCGTCGGTCGCGGAATACAATCAAAAGCACTCACCGAAATGAGGAAACGAGAGTCGTCGATTAACGGCGGCAGAATCCTTGGATGGGGTTCTGGCATCGGATGGGTTCAACAATACTTGCAGCAGTCGATTGACAAAAGCTTGAGAGTGCGTGTGCATGATAATTTCGAGCAACCCCTCAAAAGAAATCAGTGCATCGTCGATGCTGAACGAAGGCAGCGCGAATGCAGCTGTGTCGAGCCGTGCAATGACTTTGAGGACTCCACGAGCAAAGCCACGCATCCCTAACGCAGCGCTAAGCTTTCTGTTGTTCAAATTTGCAATGCTCACGAGCAAAGACAGCTGTTCCATGTCGACAGAACCGAACACGAGTTGTTTTCCTCCAGCCGCCGCCGCCTTTGAGGCGGCGGCAGCCGCTGCATCGGCATCCGCATCTGTTAGAATGGAGTCTTCTTGCGCGGTCACATGAAGATCGTGCTCGGGCGCCGCAACCCCCCCGGGCACATCGTTTTCGGCACGACTCACAGCAGCCATTTCGCGAATGATGCTACTGAAGTCCGCACCTCGCTCGAACCATTTGTACAACCGACTAGCTGGAGAAGACTCGAGCAATCGCTCTTGCATTAAGCCAACACGCTGGAATATTTTGAGAACGAGCACCAACAACTTGGAGTCCAACTTCAAGATAACTCCAGCACCGCGCCGGCGTGGCAACGATCCGTCGTCAGCAACAACTTTCCCATTGTTGCGCTGCACCTCGCGAGCGTGCGGGAACTTAATGTGCAACGTTTCAACGACGTTGGTGAAAGTGTGGTGTCGAACATCGGCTTCGATGGTCATGAAATCCGTGACTTTGGCAGCGCTGTCCTGGCGCGAACGACTCGACTTGCTCACTGAACCAAGAGAGCGTTCACTGGTCGACGGAACAAGTTGGCTGCTGCCGCCAGCCGCTTCGAATACAACGGGAAAGTAAGCGTCTGGTAATTGGTTGTCCACCTTCGCAATATATTGGTCGTGGGTCAGTGAAGGGCCAGTGCATTGGTCAAGAAAGGTTACACACACGCAGCGGCGCACCTGAATGTATTCAATACTTGCTCGAAGCATAGACTTGTGATTGCCTGTAGACTCCATTTTAAGAGACACTCGGCCCATGGATATTCGCGCGATTTCATTTGTATCAATACATAGAACCTGAAGCATCAAATACAAACACGCTAACGTTGTCGTCGTGCCCAGTTTGCGAGAACTGACTTGCGTGGTCATACCTGAAGACCTCTCAAATCAACTTCGGCAGACATGCCCTTTGTGACCCCTAGAAGTCTCTCATCAACCGTTGAAGGTGGTTGCCGCGACTTTTGCCGGAGACTATCTGTCGGCACTTGCTGTGATTGTGACACAAGAGGGGTCTCCATAGGAAGAGTGCGGTTGACATGAAGCCGTTTGTGAAGCGACTGCAGCATGTGCCCGTACCTTCGGATGGAAGCACACGATGTAGTGAGCCAACCACCAAACACAATGGCTCCCAAGTGAATGGTACGTACAGAATTTGCTTTTGCAAAAGTGGGTTCTTCATTGCAGTTAAAAAGCCCGCCCGCGTGGAAATGAGGGGCTCAGCGGACGGTAAGAGCCGAATCCGTTCGTGGACCTTCATAATTTGAAGTTTTTGCTTCTTGAGGAAAGCATCGCCGTCGAGTCCTGCATCCGTGACTGTGATGATGTTTTGGCAACCATGCTGCTTGCGAATGTGAAGCTGGATTCTTGCTCCATTGGAAAGTGTCGCTTCAATCTTTCGATCCACCTGAGTGCTTTCCCTGACCTCCAGCGATTTCGCAAAGCCGTGCGACACTCGAACCTGTAAAATAGCACACAAGTTTAGAAAACAGCGAACAGCCAGAGCGACCACGGACGCACATCATGTCGCGCCAACTGAATGCACGAACCTTCTGTGGAGATCCGAGCAAGTCGTCATAAATAAAAATGTCGAACACATCGTAACCACCGTTGTTGGGGCAAAATACAGAGCTGCTTAGTGGAGGTACGACACGACTGCTCGCACTCGTGAGGGTGTCGCTACGGCTCTCGAGACCGAGACGGCGTCTTTGACTTGGCGTGCCAGTTTGCGCGGCCAAAGAAAAGAAAGGGAGTGCGTCAGTTTCTACATGCTCGGGGAACAAGTCCCAAATGAGGTGCTGCGATTTCGCAAGTTCGGAATCGGAGGCGGGCTCTGTCAACGATGACGTTGATTCTGTTCTCGCACGCGCCCGTGCGGAGCCTTGCTTCGTCCGGAACAAGTTTTTGAAGCTCTGTGCTGCCGAGCGGAACTTATCTAGTGTCGTCTCTTTGGATGCGCCCACGCCACGGAGTTCCTCGAGTTTGCTCGCAATGTCCGATTTCGATGGCAATGTAGTTTCTTCGCTCGAGGAATCGCTGGCGCATCGGATGCGGAGCCACCAAAAGGAGCTCTTATTGTTGATGACATACGGCAACAGATGAGACGATTGAGCGGGAGTTATTTTCACCTAAAGCGCCAGGCATATAAGAATGTGAGGCGCGGTCCAACTAGCAAAACACCTCTTTGGAGCTCAACGTACCAGACGTTGGGCCTGAAAGTGCGGATTCTGTTTTGTCTCCATTCGATAATACGACTTGGCGCGTGTGACGTCCATCGCGGGCCCAACAATGAAGTCAAGGAGGATTTTCGACTTGCATGCGATGTTCACATCCATTAACCTCTGGAAATACTCGGATAACTTTTCGCACGCAGTGCGGGACTTCATTAGAGGTGACGATGATGCGAGCGACGCCGCACGAAGAACAGCGATGTCCGAGTACGGGTTGGGTATCACAGAGAATGATTGAGGTGCCATAGCGCGCAGCGCCTCGTCCAGTGCGTGTAGCTGTCGAAGGGACCGCACATTTGGGTACCGCATGGAACGCGATTGTGCATTGCTGCTCTCTGTTGACTGTTCTTTTGACACGTCTTCGAACCAAAACGTGATATCGTCCAGCGGTACGGATTTGTTGTTGAGACCACTGACCTGCGGTGCCATACAAGTGGTGAACACACAGATGACAATGATGAGGCAAACAACAACCACGACAAGTACGAGCCTTGACGACTTGCAGATTACACAGTCGGTGATCCAAAAAGGTTCGCGCGTGTCGCAATTGTGGGTGGCTGACTGACAATATTTGATTCTGTGCGCGTGCGGACGCGCGAGCAGCAGCTTCCACCTTAGCACGCTTCTTTTCTTTGCCGTAGTCAACATCCTTTCCCAATCCTATTCTCTCTGACCCTGCCCGCAAGCTCAAGAAGTTGAATGCAGCACTCCTGTGCAATATACGGAGCCGTTAGCTCTTGGTCACGCGATGGTTGTTGCAAAATGATAAATAAACGCACCACTGCGACCACTCGGGAAAGATAGACGCTGGTAGGGATCCTTTGAGAACGCGAGACCTCATTCGAACAACAGCCGATGGAGCGAAAAAGCTTTCAGCATAATTTCCTGGCTCGATTGTCACCATGAATGACGGATCGTTGACCAAGGGAAGTCCCGAGTCAGAAGACTCCTATAATAAAGTACGCGACCACACAAGCGAAAGTACGTCAGTTTCGACGCAACGAGGCATCCCCAGTGGACTATCAAAGCACATACCGCTGAACTGCGGCTTGAATTTCGGTGCGCAAGTAATCCGCTGTGAACAGCAATTTGGATGACGTAGGAGCAGTGATTGAATATCACAAACGTCGGAGCAAGAGTAACGACCTGTGGGGACACAAAGTGCGAAATCGCTGGTGTTACCTCTGCTGCTGCAACAGAAGCGTCAACAAAAAGGATCACAACGTACTTGAGTTCGCGCAAACACTCCAGGAGCGGCCGATATAGACGACGAGACAAAATGCGTATTTGGGCCTTCTCGTAGAGAAAGCACATGCGAGCTCTCTTCGCGTTTTTCCCAGTCAACCTGTGCACGTTTGTAATCACTGAGCCGCGGCATTCAGAACGCAACACTGCAGCCATTTGTTTGTTACCTCAATTTTGTCAGACCACGGTGTCTTCAGGCTCAACAGCTCACTTGTCTGCGCAAAGCTAGTTGCCATGTCGTGCGCCAGCTTGTCGCGTTCTTCAGCGTTTGCAGTGGCCCGCAGCATGGCAGCTCTTGCAATATCCCCTTCGGAGCGAAGCTTGACCCGCAATTCCTTCTGAACAGACAGCATTTGTAAGGAGTAGGCAGCAGCTCTGCCGGATTCGTTGGCAGACGACATCGTTCCCAGAGACTTTGAAGATCCGCTGAGGAACCGTCTATCAATACAACCACCAACGGGCGTGATTTCGTAGTACTCCGCGTTGGGCATCACTGTCAAGCCAGTTCGGTTGATGATCCATAGTTTGCAAGTGACCGCTAACACGAAAGAAGTGGCCCCTGACTTCCAGCTTTTGGTGATCGGTTTGCTGGCACGCTTTGACGACGCCGCCGGCGGTTGTGCATCGTCGTCTACATCGCCGACCACCTCGGTGGCGACGTGCAAATGAAGAGCGCCTCGGCTGTTGTGGTAAGAGGCGGTTGGATACAATGTGATTTCTCGTTCTTTGTCACCAACGAGTTTGCTGAACTTTGTGAAACCGCAAAAAGCAATGCGGGAAGTGCCCACTTCGGATATGGACGTTGCTTGAGATAAAGTGCAACGCCTCTGTGATGCACGATGCCGGCGCTTTTTGGTACCGCTAGTCGAAGGCTTCTGAGTCATCCCGGCTTGTGCTGTGACCGACATTGAGGTCAAGTCGGTTTCAGGAATTCCGCACACAAAGAGCGCTTTTTCGAAGCGTGCCTGAACCAAGTCACAACAAACAGCGTCGGAGTTCGAGCGTCCAATGCTCATTGTATTACATGGCAGTGTAAGAATCTACCTCGTCGCAAATTGTAATTCCTCTGGATGCAGCTGGGGGCAAAATTCCACTAACTGAGCTCATTTTCAGACCAGCATGAACGGAGACATGACGCAGGAAAGCTTCACAAGTTTGGAAGGGCAGCGCACACGCTGGGCAGTGCAAGGAACTTGAAATGTCTTTAATCTTCTTCATTGCCTGAAAGTCCAATCCCTTGACACCGACTTGCTTCATTTGCTTTTTGAAATCCTTCCGCCAGCGCCGACTTTCCTGTGCAGCAGCTTTTTTGTCAGGCTTGGCACATCCGACGGAGCAATGCTTGATCAACATTTGGCCTGTTTCAAATCCTTTCTTGCATGTCGGACAAATGAAGTGTGAGCTACCCGCGCCGCGAGCAGATTCAGCACTGACAGCGTTGGCGCTATGACCCACGGATGTGTCCACATCCGTCACAATGCAGAAGCAAATAGGAACAGGCAGTGTGTTTTGCAACACCGCTACTGGCTCTAGAGCCCATTCAACGAGTCCCTTCGATCGACTTCTCACCTGTGAATAGACATCAGTCAAACGTTATGCCCACTTTGACAATTCAGTCGTCGAAACCGAGTCAACTGACCTGCAAAACGCAGTGAAAGGGAAACTCCGAACTCATTTGGTGTTCGGGCACCGTGAACTTCATTGCACGCCGCCGTGCCACACACGCCATGGACGTGTGTGCGAGGGGGAACTTCGAAGACCATTCTTTCGACACCAACTCTTTTCGTTGTCCCTGAACGAAGTGAACAAAACGAAGACGGAATGCAACCTACAGCGTGGACGGGCATTGTGTAACATCGTTTTTCAGTCGCGGGTCACAGCAATGCATCGCAGGCAGAGCGGTGTCGCACCATAGCATCCTGCGCTAACCATGCTAAGGGCACTCTGCACGAGGAGTTTTGCGCGATCACCACAAGGTCACGCGGTGCGTCCTCGGCTTGCGATTGGTCCTGAGAAAAACACTGCATTTCAATGTGAATTTCCGGAGGTTGCGATCCGTCGGCACTCTCTTTGGCATTGTATGATGACCAAATTTCTTTGAGATCGTTTACGATCGTCACGCATGATCCCAATGTGTACACGCTGTTCACCACATCAAACTCGATCGCAAGTCGTGGAATTGGCGGCCACTGGTCAATGGAGGCGCTTTGCGTTTCGGCTGGGCGAATAACATCGACGAAATAGCACTTGTGCTGTTCAGCAGACGGAGAAAACGAGCTGACTTCTGCGGAGGCAACTGCGTCCTGCAATAGAGACGACCAGGCTTTGTTCGGCGGAATACAGACGTTGTTGAGGCGGAACACAAAATCTCCGCGCTCCACGTGATGCCATCCCACACTGCACGCATGCACACGTGTTCACAAAGTACAACGCATGGTTACTGGTGAGATACGACACTCATAGCAAACAACAAGAGTCTACCTTCGACCTCTTTCACTTTCGTTATTAAAGTTCCATGGTCTCACGTTACTTGTGGCACGTGGTAGCGAGAATCGCTCTGGGTGCTCACGAACTTCCTTAAGCGAGACGCCCGAAGCCGCCCACTCTTGTAGCAATTCCTACATGCAAAGTGGCAAGCGATGATAACACGTCCTTGCTTCCGAACAGTACATGGAATAGCGGAAGATAACAACGTACACGTGGCAGCACAGCGCAGATCGACGCATTCAACGGCGCAGACTCGAAGCATAATTCTGGGTTCAAAGTGAAATCGTTGGGTTTGTGCTCCTCGATGAATGCATCCATCTGCTGCGGGACAGCAGCTTGGCCGCGATTGTGTGGCGCGTTGGGACTTTGTGCATGTTCTGATGTGTTTGAATCCGCGGCCACAAACCAATGAAAGCGATGCCGCGTGGCTTGTGTTTTCAACATTTGCAGGACGGCGTAGTACTTGGAATCGATCATATTCGACATTGGACGCAACGAATAACTTGTGATTGACAGTGCCTGCAATTAACAACCATTTGTGAGCACATGCAACGTTGCGCATTCGCCAATGCGGCGGCTTTACCTTCCAGCGTGCCAAGTTACCACCACCGGCCAATTCAGATCGGCCAAGTGCGTTTTGGAGTTGCTGCATGTCTGTTCGAATTTCGAGCTCGACGTCCAGTAGATCGCCGTGAGGAGACCGATACCTGCAGGTGACACACGACATTTAACGATGCCTCCTCTTGCAACGACGATATGGACGGATCTGCAATTTGGGGGCAAACCTGACTGTTCCAGGAATTGGAACTGCTTGTCTAAAACGGTTATCGTCCCCAACAAGACCATCGTCCCGCGTAGACAGCGTGGGGACAGATTTCCACTGTGTTGTGTGTTCACTGTGATTGTGCGCCCCCATTTCCTCCGGCATGGAGGTGGTGGAGAATCGGAACTGCGACAGACGACAGTGCAATGGTAGCCCCGTTAAGTTCAAGACGCCAAGCCCGCCGGCGCCGTGACTATCTGTTCCTGGCCGATGTTCATTGTCATTTCCTTGTACTGTCGAAGCGGTATTAATGCTTGACTGCTCGCTTTCACTGTTTGACATTGCGACTTCTGAAATGTCCAGGCGCTGCACCTCGCCGACAAGATGCAGCAAGCCACGGAGATAATCGTAATCGAGTCGCAGTGTCAGCATGGATTTGGCCTGAAACCATGGAATTGAGTTAACAACGGCACATGCAAAATGTTGATTCAAGTAGCAGGACACGTACCCGCAAAGACAGCAATGTACGTGAAAGCTCGGATGCAGCCGAGGAGTTGGCACGGGGTTTGTCCACCGCGTGAATGTCTTTGCCAAACAAAATACTGGACTGCTGCGTCGCACTGAAGGCAACACTCAATTTCCATGGCTCAAGAATGGGCTTCGCGTGCAGGGCAAGGTAGTCGACTTGAACATGCAGCTTTCCTTCGACTCCCACGTCAAAAAAATACTGTCGAGACGCTAAGTCACTACTCGTCCGAACGCGGTGTCCAGGCGTTGGAAACACTTGTGCCACAATGTCGGCCTCGTGCAAAATAATTTCAACACCGATCGGAGTTGTTGTGGCGTGTGAGATTACGCTGATCGAAGTTGGAGGAAAAATGACATTTGCTTCAACAGCATGCAGAATGTACAATGGCGTAGGGGAGGGAGCTTCCTCCGAATCACCTTCCTCGTTGTGCACCTGACCGCTCGGAAGATTTGACGCATTGGCTCCGCACTTCGCAATGAATGGAAGTCGTGCAGCCGCGGTTATTGATACCGACCTCCATTTCCTCGAAACTCGTATGCCGGCTCCTTGTTGTCTTGACCTTCGGCCTCCGTGACTTCGATGAACGAGTCTGCGCAACAGGTCCCGCTGTTGACGGAGTGGGGCAAATGCATATTGCGCCATGAAAACACTCATTTCATTGGCTTGCAAAATCCCGCGAGAATACAAACGACGGAGATGGCGCTCAAGCGCAGCGTTTTGATGAGCGAGCGAGTCTGCGCGCCGTGATGTATTCGATCCCGCTCGGCCGTCTTCTTTCTCTAGTTCGACGCCATTTAGATCCATGGAGAACAAATGATTGAGTGTAGCGCCGTAGTTCTACCACAACAGAGCAACATGAGGTGAAGATTATGCGAACCCAACTGACACATGGATTCTTGTTGGATGTGCAGCAACTTGAACACACCTCAATGAGGTCTAACGACACGTCCATCACGATCTTCGAGCGACATTTGAGATCAAACTTGATCGAAACGAACACATGTGGCTGACTGCTGTCTGTTCGGGATGGACTGGCATCTGGACCATCAGACGCGGTGGGTAAAGTCCACTCCAGGGCGATTGTTGATGTTATGTCAAATCCGAAGGGATCCATGATGGAATGTGTGGCTCCATTCCACAACTTGGCAGACCAGTTGTGGTAACCTTGAGAATCTGTTGCGTTTCCCAAAAACGTCATTAAGTCCTCTTTGGTTGTAAGGAACAAAGTTTGGCCGTGCTCTTCGAAGTTGAAAAGCAGCGTCTTTATTTTTTCTCCATGAATCTGAATTGCACAAGACAAAATGACACACAAAATCTTCACGAGACATTGAAGCAAGACAAACAAACCAAATATCGTAAAAAGTCTCGGGCAGCAACTCCATTGATTGCGCAACACTGAAACGTATCAATGTTGACGTTCGCGAGACGAGCAGCGAACGTCCAAGTGTTGGTTCCACCTGGGAATTCAGCAGCAATCGTCCAATTGGGATGACATTCACTCGACGACAACAGCTTCTGCAGCAGTATGTCACGACACGAACCGTCTGCACTGATAGTACGGAGTGCAGCTTCCTTAGTGCATGAATTGTTCACTTCGACAGCTACATTGTTGACTTGAACACGAAGGTATTCATTCCCTGACGTGCGATTGCTTTGATGTCGCTCGTTCTTGCACAACACACTTAAACCGTCCAGCTGCAGGTCAACATTCACAATCACTGCGGCAGCGTAAACTGTAGACGTTTCGCCGTCGCTAAGCACCAACGCTTGCCCGTTGATGAGTTGGTGAATGAACTGAAGGTCTCCTGCTTCTTCTGTACTTTCACCACCCGAGTCCGTGTCCACGCCGACTCCAAAAGCATCTTGCATCGTCGACGATGGATTGTACGGCATGTCAGTGGAGAACTCATCAAAGAACGATAGCTTCGCAAGCAAACTTGGAATGAAGTCCGACAACACCACTATGGCTGGACCAACTTGGAACCCAATCTTTAACTGGGAATTTCCGGGCACCTACAGGCAGCGAAAACAACACGCGTTTAACGTGCCAACACTTCACGTTGAGATTCCTAAGCAAGACAAACCAACCTGCAGCGCTGTGATTAGTTCGGCAGTTGATTCTACGCGAAACAGCACTGCGTTTAAGGACAGTGAAAAGTCTAGCATTGGACGGCTTGGCGCATTGGAGTCAATTCCGGGAGGTGGTTGGGTGGAGCCATTCCAAGAGTCGCATTTTCCGAAACACAACACAAGCTTGGACCCTGACATGCGGTCGGACAATGATTGTCGTCTTGATGCAGCAATTCGGGCATGGTCGTGAACCGCTCCAAGCTTGCAAAGTCGCGTGTCAAACGCTGCAAAATAGTCGAACGACAACCGAACTTGAAGCTTGAAATCTGTGCCAATGGCGGAGCTTGCATCGGCATCAGAAGGGAATGGGCCACTCACTACGCTGATGGCGCCGCGAATTGGTCCCAGGCGGGCGAGTGCAAAGCTGCTGTGATCTGTATTGTCCACCATTTGCTGTACATCCGTGGAAATGGTGACGGGCGGGCTCTCCATTACATTCAGAATCAGACCGCCAAACTGAATGGCACAGATGAAGTCAATGGTGCTGGGCAACGAGGTTAAGGCAGTCCCTTGGAATTCTTTGTTGATAATTCCTTCGAGTTCTGACTCCTTTGTTGATTTGCCGGTGATCGTGTTCGGTCGGTTCTCCGGCATTAGTTCGCGCACGACGTTGTCGTAAGCCGTCGCCCTGTTTGGATGATCTGGGGTGAACGGAAACTCTTTTCTCAACTGAGACAGCACTTCCTGTGGGTTCTCCCCAAAAGCTTGCGCCAGTCTTCTGATGGTTTCTGCGTTCTGGTCGATCGACAGTGCTTTGTAAAAGTTCGAGAGAGCACTTGACACCTTCTCAATAGTGGGTGGTTCAGTTCCGGGTAGCCTATCGTCCTTGGACAAGTTAGCGTCGGCTGTTGGCGTATCGGCAGCGTTTTCATCTGGACTGCTAATATTGATGACTTTGAGCAGCAGTTCAACGAGAGCATTGGCCTGCGTAAGTTGGCCCATCGATGCATCCACCTCCACGCACTCAATGCGAACATCGGTGACTAAGCGAAGCTCCGGAGGTGGCAACGAATCTACCTGCAGGCCGACGTAAACACTGGGAACCAACAGCACAGTGCGCGCTCGGTGACGCATCCATGTCAAGTCCAACACTTTTCGTGCAGTAGCTTCGCTGCGGTCCTTCCCTTCAACCAAACTTGTTGGGGCGTTCTCGCTCAGCCGGTTCGCGAACAAAAACCATGCTTGAATTCGAGATAATGTCACATTCACGCCCAGATCGGGGAGGCGTTGATACTCTGTGGTGTCACTACCTACGTCGGGTACCTTGTCGGAATTCTCTTCAAGGTGTGCAGTTGCTGCGGTACGGCGGTGCGTGTCAGTAGAAGCGTCATGGCTTGCAGCAGCGGCGTCTGGAACCACTGCCTGCTGCTTCCAATGAACGTAGCGATGTTCCGCGCCGCAATGAATCACAATATCGTCAACGGAGAACACAATGCACGAGCCACAACGCAATTCCGAAGTTAGTACGGCATGGTGGTTGTACTGCAATGGGCATGCTGGCACATCCGTGGCACTTATTTCTTGGAAAATATCAAAGTCTGCTGCCATAAATCGGAGGCTGCGCAGTTCCAAGTTCACGGATGGCAAGGCACGTAAAACCCTTGCTAAGCTATCCATTGCACCTTTTGGTTCGTGCGTTTCCGACGACGGAGTGTTGGGACTGACCGCTTTCGTTGGTGACTCGACGACGCCTGGTTCGTCCGTGGCGCTTGGACTATCGTGATCACTAGATCGCGCGGTCTCAGAGACGTTCGCTTGAGTGTTCCCCACGTTGTGCCCCTTCGTCAACGACGACAGCAATGACGATACGTGTTCCACATAAAGTAATGTTCTCGAAAGCATGCGTGGCTGTGCGAAAATCTCGAGCTCGCTAATGACACAGTGCGCCGTGCTGCAGCTTTGCGCGATGCTGTTCTTGTCGTAGTACGGCTTTTGCCGCTGGACAAGGGCAAACAGTGCTCGCTGGCCGCACAATGTGGTATGTGATACATCAGGGAGCGGTGCACCATGCGCAGACGGAATTTGAGTAGTTGACAACGTGGCCGAAATGCACGGCACGCGCTGTGCGTCGGCTTGTCCAGCAGCAGAGTCGTCAAAACCCATGCGGAGAAAAGGGTACCTTCGCGGCGCATCATCCGTTGCCACCGCATCATCAACGAACACTTGAATCTGGCCCAAGCTCCCAGCAATGTGAGTGTAACACACTTCGTTTAGTAACGACACTGAAGCTCCACGCACTTCCGCCACAAGGTGAGTTTTGTGTCGAATGTCAGAAGGGGTTTCATGCCTCTGTTCAGGTGGGATTTCCAATAGTGGAACAGAAACTCGGACAACATCAATCGTGGCATTCACGGCTCGAAGCGCATGCGACGAAACCCAGTGCGACAAAAGTACTGTTCGTGGCAATCGGGACGCACTTCTTTTGTTGTCGTCCAAGTCGTCGTCGACATTCACCTTCGATTCAGCATTGTCCTTGTCATCTGATTGTGGAAATTGCAGAAGCATTAGGTGATCGAACAAATTCAGCAGGCCCTCGTCCACTGCAACAGTGACTTCGGCAATCGACAAACTGGTTTGGACGTCTGCGTCACTCTCATCGAAGTTGGGTGCTAGTGCGGATTCCAGTGTCGTCTGACGGAATGCAACAGCTGCACGGCGACTGTGGCGCTTAATCGGCGTCTTGCCATCGTGGCTGCCGACTGTGTCGTTGTCTGAGAACCCATCGGAGTCCAGCGTGTTGTTAAACTCCTGGAGCTCAGCGTCGTACGCTGCGAGCTCATCATCAAGATCGAAGCTTGGTTTGCTATGTCTGGCTTCAAACGGTTCTGCCGTAATCGCAAGAAGAACAAGGTCTGCTTGCTGTCGCAAATGTAGGAGCTGCACAGTACCAATTGTGGCCTCAACCGTTGTGCTAAAAGCTGATGGCTGGGTCAGAGACAGTCCGATGTTCTCGACAAGCAATCGTAAAATTGTCTCTTGCCTCGGGTCCTCGTTGTCACCTTGAGCTGCAAGAACATCGATACAAATTCCACCGACATTCACGGTGATATTGCTGCGACGATCCTGCTGCAGCAGCGGCACAGCGCCCGCTTTCACATGGCCGTATTGCATCTCGTAGCGCACAAGGGCTGATCGGCGAGTTTGTGTCTCTTCGGGTGTGGAAGCCTGCTCACACGCTTCCAGTCGATTGCAGATTTGTTCGATCTCTGAGTCATCCGCGGAGTCAGAGAGTGGTGGCAACGCCGAATTCTCGGCCGCACTCGCATTAGGAAGGGACTCAGCAAACGCAATCAATGAATTTGCTTCATCGATCCCACACGTGATGGACAACCATGTGTTCTCTTCCTTGCCTTCATCACTCGATGGATTTTGTTCCTGAGACGTCACGGAGAGCACCATTTCGGAGTTCTGCACCAGCTGTTGAAGAGTGGATCCACAATTATCACCATCTAGTTGCAACATTGTATCGTGTAATGTGGCGAGCCGAAATCGAGCTGAGTCAAAGCGGTGGTCTTGGATACTCCTTCGCAGTGCCGACGCGGGGTTATTGTACGAAAAATGATTTCGAGCAGAGTCCCCAGGTGGCGTTGATGTCAGTGGCGCGTCGAGGAGTGCAGCGCGCAAACCGCGATATCGGAAAGACGAGTTGATACCGTAACCCAATTTGGGCAATTTGCTTGGGAGAGAAGACAATCTGCCCAAGTCCACCACGAGCATTGTGCTGTGGTCGACTGATGCGTCTGTTGCAGAATGGCATTATGAACTTGAGCAATCAGCAATAGGGTGACTGAAACATGAAGACGATACACCTGTGCCACTCACCAGGGGAGACAGGAATGATGACCGTGCCAAGGTCAACGATAACTTCCATGCGCAGTTTCCGTTGAACCTGCAGCTCAGGGTTGAAAGCTAGCAAAACGTTCCCTCGTTCAATTGTCTCCGTGGGCTCCAGGTCTTTCGGTAATCGGCTCTGCCGTTCGGGAGTTGTGTCTTCCGAAGCAGCCGACAGTTCGCTCACCCAAGCCTACGACGCACCGACGGATTTTTACTTGCTTCACTGAGAGGCATGCCGACCACAGTGCACCACAACGAACCGGAATCTCTCCCAGCAACAGTTTTGGAACCACCACCAGTTCAAGCGGCTTCATTTGCATTTTGATGAAAGTGGAATGACGATGTGTTGTGCGCCATTCTTCCGCGGCGTCAACAATTGCGCCGGAACCACTCGTTGCTGCTCGCTGTGGCAGCACAGCATAACTGCTGCGGCGCCGCACACTCGGCGCGCCGCGACTCGCGGAATCTCCGACTGTTGCAGTAGCTGCAGCAATGGCTGCAGCTTCGTGGTCAAGTGCGGCTTGCAGGGATTCAGACTGGCAAAATACATCTTCCAGCCCAAACGCTCGCGAGAGGAGGTTCGCGATCGACCGCGCCATAACTTCAGCACCGCAATCTCGGAACAATGGAAAATCAGTATTCTTCGTGAAACAGGGTACAAGGTTCAGCGTGTTCTTGTACGGTTCGGCAGGATCCGTTTGCTTGTAGTGTAAGAGAGAGATTCCTTCCTTGGCATCGATCGCGTGACCGCTGTTGTACAGAGCAAAATACCAGGTCAAAACCACACTCGACGACTGAAACACACGCGCGCACACACTACGCAAACCAAACATACCGGTCCAGCTGGACGGACGATCGTCTGTTGTGCTTGAAAAAGAAAGGTGGCGGCCCAAACTCCACACGACTTACTTTCAACAATTCGAGAGAACGAACCCACATCT
>ENA-OWNT01002556-OWNT01002556.1-seawater-metagenome-genome-assembly--contig:-NODE-2556-length-18803-cov-4.141568_pt1 | contig 18803 bp, 21 predicted proteins | sample MGYA00238136_ERZ651165 | MGnify/ENA primary metagenome ERZ651165 (study PRJEB26861, sample SAMN08777766) | seawater metagenome | isolation source: coastal seawater | place: USA: Florida | collected...
GAGTCGGTGGCAGTGAGTGAGTGAGGAGTGAGTGCTGATGCAGACGACGCAGTGACGCCGTTTAGTTCGTTCTGCCGTTTCGTTTCCTTCCTTCCTTCCTTCCGTCGTTCCTTCCTTCCTTCCTTCCTTCGTTCCTTCGTTTGTTCGTTCCTTCCTTCCTTCCTTCCTTCCTTCCTTCCTTCGTTCTTTCCTTCTTTCGTTCCTTCCTTCCTTCCTTCCTTCCTTCCTTCCTTCGTTGAACTTGTGTTGAAGTTTGCTGTGCCGTGGTGAGAAGACAGACACACCGACGACGTCCGTGCATTGGCTTTCTTCGTTGTTCGTTGCTCATTGCTCGTTGTCCGTCTGTCATTCGTCTTCACTCATTTGTGAGTTGGTGGTCGTCGTTGTCGTTTTCTCGTTGTCGGCGAGCGCAATAGGCAGAGGACTTGGACTCGAAAGGAACTTGCTTTGTTTATCGGCAAGAGAAGGTGGTGTACCTCGTGAGAGTAACTTCCGCAACTGTGGAATTATAGTGTAGATACTTTCTGTTTTCAAAGCAGAAACAGGTGTGACTTTTTCACGCAATGTTGCAAGTAAGTCTCGCTGACGCGATGCCTTGCGGCATATCCCATCCTTGAACCAAGTGACGACAAAGTCACTCCAGTCAGGACCGGAAGCCAGTCGTGATGGACCGCCAGTCCACACCTCGCAAGCGTCTCAGCCAGGCTCAACAATTCGACCGCAACCTCAACCATGGTCTGCGACCAGCACGGAGATGGATTGTATGGCAATGGCGATACACGAAAAGAGAGATCCTACTGCTCATCCGAGAGCCCTGGCTACGCCCAATTGTGGCAATGCATGTTGCTGCGCGGATGGCCCAACGTTACATTCGCGGCTTCCTGACACGAACACGGCTTGCCGGAAAGCTAAAACCACGGAAACAGTGGCCGGTGATCGATTTAGACGTCAACTCAAATGTGAAGACAATTTCTTCTGTCCGTATCCAGCGCTGCTGGAATGCAAATCGGAGATTTGTACTTTTCAAACGGCATCGACTGTACACGATAGCTGCGACGGAGATCTCCCTGTGGTTTCAAAGCCTGAGGAGTGAACCCGAAAAGAGGGCCGCCCTTAAGTTTCAGAGAGCGTACCGACGATATTGTGACCGCAAAGTGTTCAAGTATTACCGGGACTTGCTCAGCTTCCAGAACTCTGGCGACCCCAAAGAAATGCTCAGAAGCATCAATCCCAGTGAGGTTGCGCTCATGGACAAGGCCTCTGGCGCATTCGTTCGCTTTCGCCTCGGTGGTCTTTCTTATCCCCCCACCATTTACTACAAAATTTTCACAAAAACGGCAGTGTGTGACTTGGGTTCATTTGCTCCACGCACGTACACTGGCAGCCAAGCGCCCTCGCAGGAGTTCTTGCACTCCAATGTCTATGATGAGAATGGGCGCGAAAAGGTTTCAGACGCTGCGGTTCGCGTCGGCAAGAAGATATTTGCTGCCAAAATAAAAGGTAGCAAGCCATTTCCGGAAGAGGATGGATCTTCTGAATGGTACATGAGAAACGATGGCAATGGGTGGCGCGCTGTGTCCGCCAAGAGCGTGGAAGAAGCAAAGAACGACCCAGTGACCTCGAAGAGCAGCGCTTACAAGCTACCATATCACTATTCCAAGCTCAAACGAGCGCAAAACAAAGAGGCACAGCGAAAGGCAGCGAAGCGTGCCTGGCTCCAAAAGCTGTACACTCAAGGCCTTGCCAACGAGAAAGATGAGGGTCTGCGAGCACGTTCCAGTTTGGTGAGGCGCGCTGTGGCAGCTGACCATCCCATGTTGCCAGAGGATGAGCAATACCTCTTCGATTTCGAAAGCGACACATGGGAACAAGACGCGCAAGAGATGTTAGAATGGAGCGACAAATTAGATTTTGACGAGTACCTGAGCGACTGGCGGGGAGTTGCCACTTCCGAGGTTGCGTATGCGGATTTAGTGGACGCCGTAGATGAAGCCGGGCGCCGTTAATTTCAAAACCAAGTGAGAAAACAGTAGAAGAGTCTACATGTATGTCATTCGCAATCAACGAATTTATCAGTCATGCTTTGCGCACGTGGTCACTTTTTTTGTTCGTTGGTGAGCTTGTCTTTTTTTTCTCTCAAGCTCGTTTCGTGGAATTCTGTCAACGCAACAGTTTGACTCGGTAAAAATCGGATACGTTTCCATGCATAAAAAATCATAAAATCAAAAACAGAAAGGCGTCAATACTCTACCCGGGTAGTTTGAGCATCATAACTGGGACGGCTCTGACGACGGTGCATGCATTGATTGCTGCATTGCTGCATGCGTTCATGATGCATGCATGACACAGCGTTGAAACAGCGTGGCAGCGTGGCAGCGAGCGAGCGATCTTCCCAACTTCCCCCACACACACCAACAGCGAGCGACCTACAGTCAGTCACTCACTCACTCACTCACTCACTCACTCATAGTCACTCACAGTTACTCACTCACAGTCACTCACTCACAGTCACTCACTCACAGTCACTCACTCAAATCGAATCGAATCGAATCGAATCGAATCAAAATCTCAATGTCAATCAAAAGAAAGTCGTCGAAGTCGTCGAAGTCGTCGAAGTCAAACGAACGAACGAACGGACGGACGGGCGAACGGACGAACGAACGAACGAACAACCAAATGCCGAAGTCGTCGACGTCAAACGAACGGACGAACGAACGAACGGATGTCGAAGAGTCTCGACATGTGACCTACGACAAGAAAGTGGGCGCAAAAGACGAGATTTGGTATGCATGCTGGATTGTGGCAACGCACACACACACACACACACACACACACACACACCAGAAACCGGCGATGAAACAGCGGAGTGCCATAGAAACGAAATGTGGAGGAAAGTTGAAAGCGCTGTGATGAACGATGCTACGAAAGGCAGATGGACGTGCTTGCAGTACGAACACAACAAGGGACATCTGGTGTCCGAGACTCCATCATCATACATTGATCGCAGGTCGAGGATGTAGGGACGTGTGAGAGTGCATGAGCTCACGATACGTGTTCGCGACACGTGGTTGTTGCCTGCAAAAAGAGAACGACAAAATCGGCAAGGCGAAAAACTGGGGCGAGAAAACACCAATAACATCCATAACGACGTTCCAGCCTTGATTGGTTCCATCATGAGTTGCACCTGACTTTGAAGGAGTCACGGAGCGTGATGATCGCATAACGTCCACAGTGAACGTGGAGGGCAAACGATGTCGATCACGTCCACAACAACGGCCGCGACAACCACGTCCACGACGCCGGATGCGCTAGCTCAGTATTTCAATGGCTCCACGGAACCGTTTTATTATGGGTTTTGGGGGACAGTGTTCGACGGCATTACTATGAATATGACTTGTCATAACGCTAGGAACGAAACGTTCGAGTACTTGTTCGTGGACGGTGCGTCGACCCGTTTCGTTCATTTTGACTCCACCTGCCGGTTCAACCTGACACGCTCAACTCAACCCATTCGTAAATGCAGGTCCCGAACAATACTTCACATTCAGCAGCGCCTGGAATTACGAGTAAGTTCGGCGATCTTGTAACCCCGTGCAAAGCTCGGTATTTCTCAACTTGATTGTGAATCTTCATTTGCATCAGTGACACCGACTTTGCGCAGCACCAAGTTGATCGCAACATTTGCATGGGATGTGCCCTCGTGCTTCTTGGAATTATTTGGATTACTTCGTGGGCATTGCACTGCGCCAGTCTGTAAGTTGTCACATGCACCGACGTGCTCGTTTGGTAACATCGGGCTTCTGAGCATGTGCATCGTCGTAGTGTGCATGGACCTTTTCTGCCAGTCGCAGCACGCGGGTTTCCCAGACGTAAGCGGTCCCGCCAAACCCAGCCACAAGCAGCTGCTAGCACCGCTGCTTCATCCACCCGGTCGAGACCCAGACCTCGTTCAGACGATTTTCAGTCTGTACGTTTCTTGGCAAAGCTTGTTTCTACTGCCCCACCCTTTGTTGACGACTGTACCTTTGGGTACTCGTTTTGTGTAGCAATCGAGACGTGATGCGGAAGAAGCGGACGATGGGGATCAAGGAGACAGTTCTTTTGCTGATGGCCGAGATGCCTCGCCTTCGTCTTCAGTGTCCTCTGTATGTTCCACCTCCTTGCGTGTGCATGAGCACCATCGTTGTTCTAACACACGGATCTCCGTGTTTTGCATAGTCGTCCACAGTCGTCAACTCAGGAGATGTAATGCACACTTTACTCATTATGGACAACGAGCAAGAAACCATGATTGCAGAGTTCGCTATCCAAACCGGCACGATGCGAAACCTGAAAGCACAGGTTTGCACTTAGAGCATCAACATCACTGTTCGCGACAGCGATAACACTATTTCGTGCATTGTGCCAGGTTGAAGAGCACCGTGCTGTGGATTTCAACAGAATTCACCTTTTCTTGAATAACCAGGAGGTCGAAGATGATTTGCTTATCACATCATCAGGTTGTGTTATGCACAGGTGTCGACTTTTTCATGTGTTGCCTGAGAGTAACAATATGCATTCTTGGGCAGGCGTTAATTTTGTGCATGCAAGCCAAATGTTGGCCAGTGTGGATCCCGCCCAGCACAGTTACTACATTCATGTTCAGGTGGGGTGCCATGGCCACGTAGCTGGTATGCTCGTTGCGTTTTCTTGACATCACGAGGCATTGCCACTTCGCAGGTGGATCCCATTGCGAACCTATGCCACCTGGTTTTCCGCAATGCTCGCTATCATGAGGAACGCCCACAAACACAAGTGTGGAGATGGCTCGACGAGTGCTTACACGGACCACGAAATAAAGCCGAGACGGCTTGGAGTCCTGACGTGAGTATTTTGTACGTTCTTCCCAAGGAGCACCACTTCCTTCACCACCGCTGCGCTGACTTTGTAGGCGTCCACAATGAGTATGACCAACGGTGACAGCGAGCTTGAGCGCACGTCTTCCTCGAGATCCGTCGTTAGGTCACGCAGGAGCACAATGGGTTCCAACATTGACCACGAACGTGATGAAAATCCCGCGCGTCCTGACCATGGACTAACTTCACCAGTACGTGGGTGGCAACGGCGCCAACGCCAAATGCCGTCTGTCGGCTCCGCAAACTCGACTGGGTTTCGCGCGGCGAGCGAAGATGGAAAGCGTGAACCATTCGCCGCGTCAAATTCAAAACGGACAGCAAGTCCCGCTTCCAGTTTTGCATCGGACCGCTACGCTAAGAAACCCAGTTCCAAATTCTTGCTGCATGGAGTTAGTGCAAGCTTCACGCCTGGATCTTTGAATGCAATTGTCAGCGACAGCACTGTACGTGTTTCTCTACGTGGTATCACAATGGTTTGATGTTTTCATGTTCTCATTCTGGTGTGGTGGCAGGCAAGCGCGAGGGTGTTGATGAGAATGCTCGCAGGCCACGTTCTTCCAGGCGACCTTAGCGTGGAGATGGCCATTAATGGTTTCCCCATCGGCAACAACTATCATCGTTTTGTCTCTTACGTGGATGAAGATGACGTTTTTGTTGAGTCGTTGTCCGTTTTCCAAGCTGTGCTGTTTGAAGCTGCGTCAGCTATTGACGTCAAAGGAGTGGATGTCAAGCAAGATCTGGCTCTTCGCGTTCGGTCCATTTTGAACATGCTCGAGCTCGACGGAATCGCGGACACTCGTCTTCGTTCCGTTCGTAAAGCAGGCCAACGGCGACGTGTGCAATTAGCGATTGCTCTGTCGACGAACCCAAGTCTTATATTCCTAGATCACTTTGTTTCCGGACTGTCAGGATCAGAAGCGTTGGTCCTTACCATTCAACTCAGAAAGTTGGCAAGCGAAGGACGCACGATAGTCTGCAACCTCGTAGATCCACGAGCCGAGGTTCTTGAGCTCTTCGACACGATTTTGGTGTTGACTGGCGGACGATCGGCATATTTTGGGAATTTAGATAGCTTTCACAGCTTTGCGAATCGACATGAGTACGTTGAACAGATTTCGCGTTGCGCCATCGAGCCAATTTTCAGTCTAATGTGTGTGTATTCCCTTGTTCTCAGTTGCGGAATCCCGCCGGACATGAACCTCGCAACATTTCTGTCCCGACAAACCATTCATGCCCACACAAACTCAAAAATGGCGCTCCGAAGCCAACGGTCCAATTCGTGGAGACGGTCTGCTGTCCGTCCCCAATCACAATTTTCGCCTGGGCGTGGAAGCCCATCATCACAGCTGCTCGGACTTGGATCCGATTCAACGCAATCCGGTCGTGCTTCGAAGATCGCCGCCAACGATGAAAGTAAGGACAATATCGATTCAATGCCGCGACTGAACCCCAAGAGCCCTCGCCGCCACTTCTCTGATGGCCAACGCCTTCTTTCCAAGCTCGCCGCTGCTTATGAGAACAGCCCTGAAGCGTATGAAAACAACTCTATCGTGACCGCGGTGATTGATGGGACTCTCCAAGACATGCCACGGGCACCAGACCTTTTCATGAGAACCAAGAGTTCCTTCCCCAACGGCACGTGGATGCAGGTGGGTGCAACTGTCCCTTGATTGCACCACACACTCAAGATACAAGCTAATTTCGCTCGTTGAAATGGTAGATCGTGCTCCTCGTGCAGCGGCACTTTGTTTCGACGATATGGGAGCCACGCTTCTACGTATACCTGGCAGTTGTCCTCGCATTTTTTATTCTCTTTGGACTACACTACGTCGGACAACGTTTATACCGCGGAGTGTACGTGAAAACAGGTCATATGTGCATTCGTTGAGGATTGCCATTGAAACTTTTCTTGCACGTTTGCCCGTAGGTATGACTACTCTCTGTACAATTCTGACCCTGAATTGCTGCAGAGTATTGTCGAGAATTACTTCACGTCCTTGAACCTGTCTCTCATGGTGTTGTCACTGTTGATCCTGCCGTTAACGTCATTGAACTCTCGATTTCAGGAGGTGCGCAAGTTTCGCCAGGAGCGACTCGCACATCGAACCTCCATTATGTCCTTCTTCATCGCGGATATATCTACGTCGATATGCTTTGATTCGGCGAAGGCGGTCCTGTACTCCCTAGTTCTTTTCTGGTGGTTCAGCGTCAGTGCCAGAGCCAACTTTTTCTTCTTTGTACTTGTCAATTTCCTCGTCCTCGTGTTTTCGAGGGCGCTCACGCTCGGGTTGCTACTCCTCACCGATTCGGTGCGAACGACATTCAGGGTCTACATATTATGTGTTGTGATTCCGTACGTGGTCTTTGTTGTCATTGTTTTGTGTCGCTGTGTTGAGTCGCCACTTTGTTGATTGTTTGCTGTTGCAGGTTTTGCTTCGGTGGATATAATGTGTCGCCCACCCATCAGCCAATTTTGCACACCTTTCTGTATCAGTTCAACTACTTCAAGTACTTTTACGAAGCCCACATTTGGAACTCGTTCTCCAACGACTATCTGTGCGCAAATGACACTCAGGGACACTATGACCAGATACCTTACGTTCTCTTCGCACAAATATCAGTGAACTCAAACGAATGGCTCGATGCGCTAGTAATAATGGTTGGTATTGTTTATGCACACCTGACGCGTTGCCGCTAGTTTGCGGAGCTGAGCGTTTTGGGTTTTGGTGCGACTTGCAGGGGGTGATCTTATTGATCTACGTTGTAAGTGTGTACGGAATTCATCGCACGCTCAATGCAAAAGAGGGCTGGCGACGTACTAGTTGAAAACCATAAGTTGTCTAGCCCTCAATTCATTGTATCCAGATAAGTGTTACGCAATATCTACTGTGTGTGCTCACTTTGTTAATATCACCCACGATGGTTGGAAGTGGACATTATGCATGACAGCCTTCTGCGGCAATACCGTGCTGCGTTGCGAATACATGCCGACGAATGAAAGCCAACTTCTTGAAACTACGACATTACTGCACAAGACCCGCGACGCGTGAGCAAAACTACCAACAAAAAGGCAGACAAAATACCACAATGCACTCACAGTTTTAGGTGACATTTCCACTTTCTTCATGGACACGGGATAGGTTGAAACTCCGTCAACTTCAGAACTCCTCGATTGTAGAATGCGTCGATAATGAACGAGCAACCCAACAATAATGGCGACGATCATAACCGCAATCAGCGGACCTGTTGCAAAATTTCAGGACCAACAAGACACAACCGTCAATGCGTTGGTGCAGACGTCGCAAACAACATATTAGAACATCGACGACAGCGACTGACCTGCCCACGTGTACCATGGCACACTACGGATTATGAGCTGGTTGTAGTAATAGTAGTACTTGTAATCGTAATCATGAGCATACTCATATGCGTCGTCACTCATTGTTGCCAATCACAGGCGACCCACGTGCTGAACTCGGGGCTAGTTTGAAGAGGAGCTGAAACCTTCGTGTCGCCGGCGATCACATTGACTTCGTGAACAGAGCGGGCTACCGAATGACAGCGCCGAGATCCCACCAACTCAGAGCGACACCAACGTCCACGAAACTTCTCCTGTGTCAAAAAATCGGTTCCATTAATGAGCAATCAGTACAGCAACCGCGCCACCTGACATAACATGAGAGATGTGCCGCTCGACGAGGCTTGGCAAACGCACCACACAATTGTCCTCAATCACATTCGACTGTCCAGTGTCGGCCACTGTCCAGCGAGTCTGACGCTATGACGCAGACGGCGACAACGACCACAAATAGCGAAGCAAGCAATCGGAACCGTGACAACCTCGCGTGATAACTCGCCAGTTGGACGATGTCCACAGCACTTGCCTGCGACAGTAAGCTTCGGTTGCGAGAACAGACAACATTGGGCGTGACCACAAACAACGATGCACCCACAACCAACAACAACCACAACAACCACAACCACAACGACAAACAATACAATACAATACTCGAGTACAATACAACGTCGGCGTGAATGGACAGTGCAAGCAAACAGACATACGAAATGAAGCAACGAACAAACGAACGAATCCTTCGACAACAACCAACAACGATGGCGACGACAACGAACGACGAACGACGAACGACGACAACAAACACAACGATGACGAACACAACGACACAACGACAACGAACGACGCAACAGCCCTCACTCCCTCCTGCAGCCAGTCACAACAGTCAGTCACACAGTGCTGGGCGCTGGGCGCTGCGCGCCTCGTCGCCGCTGACCCTCAGCCTCAGCGCCTCAGCGCCTCAGCTCATTGAAGGTTTCGAACTTCGAAAGTACGTTCGTTCGAAGCGTTCGAAGCGTTCGAAGAGTTCGAAGCGTTCGAAGCGTTCCTTCGTCCTTCCGTTCTTCGTTCCTTCTGCAGTGTCACTCTTCCGATATTGTACCGCAAAGTACATGGAGTGGTGGCTCGGTGGTCCGTGGTTGGTGTATTCGCTGGCGGAGGGGAGGGGTGGATGTGGCCGGCCCATTCGTTGTTCAGTGGGAATCAAGTTGAGAGCTTGGCATGACGAGTCGAACAGCACCAGTTGCGCGGAAAAGTGGCTTCAAGGTCGGACAAGTGAATGATGAGTGATGAGCGTTTTGAGATTGAGACTTGTGGGTGCACAGACGCTGCTGGGCTGTGATTGATTGGTTGCGCCGAAATCTGGTAGCGGGCGCCGTTGGTGCACTACGCGATATTTTCGGAGTCTACGTACATTGCGAGCTTTTGAAACAGACCAATCATATTTTGTGTCCAGATTGCAGTTTGCATCAGCATTCGATGGTTTCATTTCATGTTTTGCGTTCTCGTCGTATCGAGTTGACAGCGACAGCGAACATGCCGTGATGATCGTTGGTGACAGCATTGGCCGAGGAGCCTTCGGAAACGTTTTTGAGGCATGGCAGGGTGGTCGCAAAATTGCGGTGAAAATCATCGACAAGAAAAAACTCGCAACCGCCAATGTCGCTTTTCAGAGGGTCCACAACGAAATTAAAATCCATCGCAGCTTGGATCATGAGCACATTGCACGGTTTCTGTGGTTTCGCGAGGACCTTGTTATGATTTGCATAGGGCTGGAGTATTGTGGCGGTGGTAACATGGCGGATGAGTTGCAAGTACGACAGCGATTGTCCCACGCCGAGTGTCGTGGCGTCATGGATCAGCTCACCGCAGCTGTCGCTTACTTGCACGGGCGTGACATCGCACACCGAGACCTCAAGTTAGCAAATTTGTTGCTGGATTCTCGCAAAAACGTCAAACTTGCAGATTTTGGATTTGCAACCTTCGTTGGCTCGTCGTCCAACAAGACAATATGTGGAACTCCCAATTTCATAGCGCCCGAAGTGCTTTTGAGTGATGGTAGCAGCGGCGACGCAATCGCCCGCGACTTATGGTCTCTAGGCTGCTTACTTTATTCTTTCCTAGTAGGCGAGCCGCCTTTTGAATCTGCCACTGTTACAGCAACGTTAGAGCGTGTCAAGTGTGTTGACTATGACATTCCAGGCTACGTGTCGGATGACGCGCAGCGCCTTATTGAGAGTCTTGTGGAATCGGATCCCTCGCAACGGTTAACAGCCAAGCAGATCCAGCAGCATCCATTTTTAGATCGCAGCAGGACCAGGCAACCTCTGTGTGAACAAAATAATGATCACCATGCAAATGTCACAGCGTCGGAGCGCCGAATCCGTGTGAGGCCAAGTACGTTCAGAGGGGCTACATTCCATCCATCCACGGCGATGCCTGTCTCGAACAATTCGACTGACGACCTCCTCCCTTCAAATGCACCAATGGGTGCTCACCCATGCCACTGCGTTCCGCATTTTTCAATTGTTCGATGGAATGGCGCTGCAGGACCAGTGTCTGACGATGGAGTAACTTTGTCATGTACTTATCCTCTCGAGGTGCGATTGCGTGGCGATTCTTATTCTCGAAGTACCACAGAGCACTCCAAACTGCGGTCCTTGTACTGCTTCCGCTTTTCCGCTGCCGGACATCAACTGTGGGTGCGATTTGATGGTTTGCGGGTTGCTGTGCCATCAAAGACGACGGGTTCATCGGAGTTGGAAACTTTTTCTCTTCGAAACCTACCGTTGCAGTACTGGCAGTGTTTCAGGCGTGGACACAGCGTGTGGGCGCGCAGAATGTACGGATTATTCCGTACAAAAGATGCGTCGCCGAGTGTCCACATTATTCCCCGGGGCCAATCTATGACGGACCTTGCCACAGCAATATCAACATCGTTCAAAGTGGATGTTCATAGTGAAACGTCCGCCATCACAGAACCAGTGAGGATCGATGCTGACGGTGCCGTGAGTTTTCGCGCCGGGAAAGATTATAGCCAACGTTCTTCAGTTGATAGTCACCGCGGCGTGTCAGCCGACGAATCACAAGTTGCAACCATTGCCCTCACAATCCTTGACAACGAATTGCACGTCGCACATCAAAATCTGGGAAGTCGGTTGCTCAGTTGTTGATTTTTGATAAAAACATGAATTGTGGAATGTAGTCTATGTGGTATAAAATGTTTTTTATTTTAAGGCAATGTGGCTACATTTTGTTGCTCGGCTTCCCTGACTTTGATTAGATGAGCATCAACACGTGGAGGTGGGCCCAGGCAGTCTCCAGGCTGTGTTGAAATGTCGTGATATTGACATCGTACTCGAGTAGGGTTTCGGTACAACGTATTGGGTTAGCTTGCACGAACATCTACTTTGACTTGTCACCGAAGTCGCTTCACCAGTGTTGTCACCGTTGGGCGGTCCGCGGGGTTAGGTTCCCAACACGCTTGGACCTGTGTCGTGATGCGCTGTGTTAGCTGCATGGTTCCAAATGCACAAACAGAACCAACATTTACATACCAAAACCCGAATTGAAGCAGATCCATTCACCAAACTATCCAAATTCGGTCTCCCACCATCAACGATCATTGTTGCAATTTGTCTGGGAGTTTTGTGACCAAAAATTTCGTCGGTGGACGAGAAAGCGCGGAAGCACAAAATTCCAAAGCTGTACATGTCGGCCTTGTGCAGTTGCTGCCGGTCCACCACACTGCAATTAGACACGACATCACAAAAGTAAGGGCAACTTATTTGCAAAATACACAGTTAAACGCAAAGAAACATGCGAAGCATGTACTCACTGCGAAACAAACGGAGCAACACGGTCGTGATCTTTGACCAACTCCGGGGCGGTGAACATCGTAAATTTTTCCGGGCACTGCCATGCACAACACAACATGCACCGACGTTAGCGCAGCAACTGTGGAGTCAAGGTGGTCATGTCAAAACCTACCTGGTGTGCGCTGAGCTTTATGTCAGGTGCTCTTAGCATCAAGTTTGTGAGTTTCACTTGTCCGCTAATATCCGTGACAACATTTTCTGGCGTCAGGTAACCGTGGGCAAAGTTGAACGTGTTCCAGAGACGGCCAAGTCCTTGCGCAACCTGTGGCATTGAACGCCAGCAATTGCTTGAACATGGTGACGCACTAGCTGGCAACGCTCAAAGCGCAGTTTGACATTACCTGACTCAATGTTCGACTCTTTTGTTGCAATGTCCTAGGCATTGTTTCTGTTGAGTCCACATGCTTGCAATATTCCAAAATGTCAAACTTGCCGCCCTCAAATACCAAATTGAGAACTGTGTGCCCTCCCTCAGAGCTCGCATCATGAGCAACCTACAAGATAGTGCCGGCAACGATGTGTGTGAAAACCATGTCAAGTAAATGTCGAACCCCACAGCGTTGTCGGACGTGCCGTGTATCCATAAAAATTGGCAACAAATTGTCCGTTGAACAATTTGCGTCGCATCATAGACGCGTAAAAGTCGGCGATGTGCTGCACTTCAAATCTCCCTTCTAATTGTCGAACGGCCACCACGCGACCATTGAACATGCCCTGTTGATTGCCACGCGCAGACATCAAAACCTAAATACCTTTGCTGCCTCGACGAACCATAAGAACGCACCTTCCACCGTGTGATCCCGAATTGTGATGCATCTGTGGAAGCCTTTGGACCGAGACCAAACTCCACCTCTTCCAGACTTTTCAAACTCAAGTCTTTGGCCGGCACTGAGAGCTCACCAGTGTCAACCTCCAAAGCTGTACCTGCATCATGACACGGACACGACAGTTATCATGGACCCCTTGACGCCCCACGTCAACTAAGCTTACCGCCTTGGGATGATGTGCCATCAAACTTCAACTTGTTGTGCTCTCTCAACCGCTTTGTTTCGATCGCAGAAATAGCATCTTCTGTGAGTGTTCGTCCTAGGAACAAGTTCAGTGTTGGCGAGCAGCACTCAGTATTGGAAAACCACCAGACAAGTTCTGCGGCGGACATCGGTGCACCTGGACGTTGTTGGTCCGCTTCTGACGTTCGGTGCGACATTGACGAAATACGATTCCGACTTGGTCCATTGCGTAGATCAACATATCTCTTGTTCCGCACTTGTAAAATGTGGAACAGAGCTCTGCTCTCGACTTCGGCAGAGAAAACCTGCTGGACAATGATAATGCAAGTTGCCAGCAGCATTGCTGTCATGGTTGGGATCAGCCACACAAATAGGTTCTTTGCCAGTCCAGGCAGATAATTTGCGCTCGCAGTGACATTGTCGCACCTATGCAAACACCATTTCGACAGCATTGAGCTTTGAATGAGTAGTGGACAAGATGGACAGAGAGGCATCGTACCCTGCCGCCCTGGCACTGTGAGAATTTGGAAATACTTCGTCAAATTTCTCCAGCTGGGTCAACCAAGCAGCGAGGAAAAACACGGACACACAGATAGGAGCCACCGAATACAATGCAAATATCCGGAACGGAGCACGGAAGAACCACGTCACGCCAAGGAGTGACACTGAGCCCAGCACAGATGTTGTCCACAGATACATTGTTTGGAATGCACCTTCGGAAAAACTCGCTCGCAGATTGGCGCAATAGTCACCATGAACGGACAACGATACAGCACACGCGACTGCTGAACTATCATCGATACTAGACGTGCTCCAAGCGTGCTTAAAGGCTAATGAGCCGTTGATGAAAGGGACTTGGCAAAATGGGGAAGAGGAGTCCGTAACGTTGGAGTTTGGGTCGCCAATGGTGATAATGATATCGACAACATCGTGTTCAATGAACGATATCAGCGACAAGATTGCTCGGATAACTTCAACCCATTGAATCGCGAGAAGACACACAGACACCACCTGCCAAGCTCGCAACCGCCTTGCGCCACGTTGTAGCCAAGATACTGACCAGGACCCAACGAAAAGAATCGCCATCAACACCACGAATATCCAATGAACTTCAGAATCTGCGTCGACAACTTGGGTTCGGGCGTCATCCTCTTGTTTGGCAACTGCAAAGTCTGGGGCGAGATCGGTGTCGCTAACATTCCCATACACTTTGGACTCCACGCTGAACCCATGTATCAGAATCGGTGTCAGCTTGGACAGATTAAATGGAATTTCAGTATCGCTGAAAGACACACCCGCGGTAAACAAAATCACGAAGAGTGCAAACAAAACCAAAACGATACCAACTCCTCTGCAAACTTTGAAGTATCTCGGGGTGTAGTAGTACGTTTCAAGGTACTTGTCTTCGTAGTTCGATGAAGCAAACATCAGCCTTCGAGTGACCCAACAGATAATCCAGCGTCGTTGTGCAGTTGACAAATTGTCTTCAAGCTGACTTTCAATGAAGGCTCTCTCCTGATTCTTCGATTGTGCTTCAATGGCAACTGTGCGTAGCGTCGCGCTATCGCCAACCGATGCAACGACACTACCACCCGCAGACTGAGCTTGTGAAGCTGATGAGACCGAACGCGGGAGCGATGCAGCAACTGCAGCAGCCCGCGCATCATATCTTGCGTTCGCAGAGCTATTGATGATTGGGTGCTCCAGCTCCTGCATCAGCATCGACTGATCCAACAAGTCCTTCAGGTTCTCAAAAGATGGTCGCTTTTGGGGAACATGATGCCAGCACTTGATCAAAGCAAAAGCCAATTCATCTGGACAATCGAGTAACCGACGAACGTCAGGAGGCCGTGCCGCCAGTTGTTGTGTCAGGATCTCGACGTCGACACCTTTCCGCTTAATGGCTGGATAAGCTTGCTTGCCGCGAGCGAGGATTTCCCAGAGAATTACGCCAAAAGCGTACACATCGATCGTCTCTGACATGCGCTCGGACTCCCCCGACCTTGCGAATGGCAAGACATCAGTCAATACATCAGAAGAGAACAGCTGGGAACACCACAGCACGAAGACTTCGAAAATGCACTTACGCCGTCCGGACAGTGGCGATGATTACTTCGGGTGCGATGTATCCAGGGGTTCCACACAAACCATTGGCGACATTGTTTGCCTCGCCGACACTCATACCGAAATCGCAAATCTTCGGGTTCCCTGGAACCCACGTAAGATGCAGCAGCTCATTAGCACGCAGGCGCCACAGGGTGTTGCATAGTTGCAAAAGTGAACCGTGCAGCTCCAAACACGCACCATTTTCAGAGAGCAATATGTTCTCAGGTTTGAGGTCACGATGGACGATGTGGGCTACGCTGTGAAGGTAATGCATTCCACTCGCAATTCCGTATCCGAGGTCCAGACAGTCCAGCAACGAGCACAAACTGCTTGTCTGTGATGAAACATGATGCATGCGCCGTTTAGTACGACGATGGTTGCAAGGCAACATGGAAACGCGTCAATCCTTGCGTACCTCCAACCATGCTCGAAGTGTGGACGGACACCACTGCATGACCATATATACCACGAAACGATTGGACATGTCCACGTGGCACAGACCATGAAAGCGAAGGATATTCGGGTGGCTAAGCGAAGCCTGCACCACCGTGACCCGAGTTACGTGATTGCCACGAACGAACAATGGTCACGTGCAACTGAACACCTACCAGCATCCGAGCCTCCGTACTAAGTTCTCGGATACTCTCGTCCGACATTCCACCAGTCATCATTTGCGAAAATATCTCCTTGGCCGCCACGGTGTACTTTTCTTTGCCATTATCATATCGCGCCTCCCACACCTGTCAGAGTCCACGTGCCGGGCAGCAACGTCGCATATTAGCAATCATTCAGTCTGCATGCAACCACTAAATCCGCTGGTCTCACCTGTCCTGCTGCACCGGAGGCGACTTTGCGCACGAGCGTGAGACAATCATCACGCAGTTGCCACTTTTGGGTCGTTTCGTTTTCTTCGGAGTTCAGCTCTGGCTCCACCGTGTTTGACTGCACGCCCTCCAAAGCGACCATGATATTGTCTGGAGACACGATGTCGGCACCAGGATCGCCACCATTCTCACTGCAATTACCGAGGTCAATCGCAGCAGAGCTGACGGCCTTGGCTCTGCGAGTACTTTTCTGCACTTCTTGTTTTCTCACCCACCGGCTCAAAGTTGAAAAAGCAAATGGGTCGTTTTCTTCACGAATTTCTGACCCTTTTGCCTTCAGTTGCTTAATCACGACAAACAATCGTCGCGCCACAACTTCGTTTGACAGGGTTTGAAACAGTGTGACAATGGGGATCACAAGGCATCCAACGAAGCAGGGAATTATCAGTGTCGACTCGACCGCCTGGTTCATGGCGAGGGCACAGCTCTGGTTCGTAAAGAAGGAATACAGGACGTTCCCGCAATTCAACAGCGACTCTGGGAGAAGCAGTTCGACCATGTACCACACCATTAGCGCAAAGGGGATAATCTGCAGCAGCATCACCGACCGCATTGGCAGCGGCAAAACGACAACAACCAGTGTTTGAAACCACATGGCAGTGAGAGTGGTCACCAGCGATACGCCTTCAACTGTGCCCAGACCCTCTGCCCAGTATGTGAGGTTGCAGAGGTTGATTGAGCCCGAACAAATACTGAAGTTACCGCCGGGCAGCACGTCCAGCTGGCATGCGTCTTCGCGGCCAAAGAACGCTTGAAAATACGTGTCGAACAAAGCCGTTGCATTGCGGTTTTGCCAAACGCCCACTTCGAAAACGATTCCAACCAGCTCAGTCATCTCAAAGAGCAACACGCACCAAAACGTCAACCAGAACGGACCCTTGCCCTCCCTCAAAATGTCGACAGTGCACAAAGCAATGAAACCGAGTGCTGCCACCATAGTCACAATGTTTGTCATATCAAAGCAACCGAAGTCGGTGTACGAGTCTTGGCCGATATCCTGTCCAGGCGACCCAACGATGCAGCTCCCCTGCATGTTGCCGGCGTCACCAGTGACAGAAAAACTTTCGCGTTTGAACATCCACCCGATTGCCTGGACGATGATGCAGAAAAATATGGCAGCCACATTTGCTTTGACCGCCCGCCGTTTGCGAACGTATTTGAGCAGGAACTCGCTCTCTTTCGCCGGATTGCCGAACGCCAACTCACAGCGACTGAAAACGGACAGCCAGCATCGCACGAGGCAGTTTCCATCATTAACATCGATGTTTGGTGGGGTATCGAAATGTGCACTGTCTTCTCGCTTCAGGCGCGCGAAACTTTCTTGTTCGACTCCGTCGTCGGAGATTACGATCGCAGTCTTGCCGAGAGCCGACAACTCAATTGAGTTGTCCTCACCGCAAACGCTTGGCCGCTCGGACTGCCACGATTGCGGAATAGCAGAGTCATTCATTTTGGTCGACGGGCTAGGTGGCCGTTTCCAAGGCAGAGATCCAAGCGTCACATAACGTACGAGCCGAAAGCGGAGCAATCGGTCGGCGCACTATATCCCGCCGGCTGGTTGGTCGGCCAGCCGCCCACCACTGGTCGAACTGCAGAGATGTACCGTCACTCGCAGCGAAAAGAAAAAAGTGAACTGTTTTGATGACAGTTTTCGGCGTCCTTGTCGTGTGTTTTGTTTGTGCTGCCTCGCGTCGGCATCGCCTCATGTATTGAATGTCGTCGCTCACACCATCACTGGTAGGCCGCAAGCGTCCGCCAAATCGCGATAGTAGACGACGACAGCGCCTGCGGCGGCCGCGACAAGCAGCAACACAGAGCAACAACGACAACAACAACAACAACAACAACTTCCTGCCTGACGAATCAGTCGGCAGCAGCGAGTGAAAGTAGAGGTAACCAGAAGTGGTCAGCCGTCACGAGGATCAGTGCAAGTCGTCTGGCCAAGTCAAACCAGCATCACGACGTCCGCATCAAACAAGAAGTCTCCAAGATGCTGGCCGTGTGCAAGCTGTGGAAGAGTCTACGTCAGCATTTCCAAGCAAGGCAGTAAGAGAGTCAACAAGAACTATTTGAAGTCGTCAGTGCCCTCCCAACGCAACGCACGCACAACAACAAGCACGACGACGAAGAAGAAGAAGAAGACGACGACGACGACGACGACGAGTGAGTCAGTGCGTGCGTCGGTCGAGCTCAAGCACAAACAACAACCTGCTCGCTGTCCGCCGTTCGTTCGTTTGTGCGTGCGTGCGTTCGCCGTCCGTCCGTCCGTCCGTCCGTCCGTCCGTGGGTTTGCTCTCCCACTCCCGTATGGTGTGGGGGGCGCGTGGAGGGGTGGACGGTGCACGGTGCACGGTGCACAGTCCGCGCTTGCAGTCGGACGGAGAGACTGACTGCCGAGGTGGCTGGCTGGCTGGCTGGGCGAACGAACGAACAAACGAACAAATGGACGAACGAACGAACAAACAAACGAACGAACGAACGAATGAACGAACGAACGAACGAACGAACGAACGAACGAATGAACGAATGAACGAATGAACGAATGAACGGCAGCGTGTACATCGATTGATTGGAACGGAAGGAAGGCAGACAGCCAAGGCAGGCAGCGGGGCTGTCTGCCTGTCGATTCAGCGGCCGAGCCTGCAGCACTTACGCACAGTCACAGTCACAGTCACAGC
>ENA-OWNT01002559-OWNT01002559.1-seawater-metagenome-genome-assembly--contig:-NODE-2559-length-18793-cov-3.991451_pt1 | contig 18793 bp, 23 predicted proteins | sample MGYA00238136_ERZ651165 | MGnify/ENA primary metagenome ERZ651165 (study PRJEB26861, sample SAMN08777766) | seawater metagenome | isolation source: coastal seawater | place: USA: Florida | collected...
TTCGTTCGTTCGTTCGTTCGTTCGTTCGTTCGTTCGTTCGTTCGTTCGTTCGTTCGTTCGTTCGTTCGTTCGTTGCGGCGTTGCGGCTGTTGCGGCGTTGCCGCCACGTGGCACTGGCAAAGTGGACACCGACCACGTGAAAATATCTATCATATCTGCAGCGTTCCTTCTTTCCTTCGTTGCTTCGCCGCTTCGTCGCTCGCTCTCTTCTGGTTGGACATACGGACGCACGGCGGACGCACGGCGGACGGGCGGACGGTACACACTGGCGGGATCGTGACGGTTGGTTGGGTGAGACCGATGAAGGGCTGATCTCTCGGTTTACGAAACGTCGGTGGTGGAAGAGAACGAGGGTGGACAGGGTTGGGCGGCGGAGACAATAGGATGGGAAGTGAGCAGGACATGCAGGGGCAATATCTAGTAGAAGTTCAGGAAACCTTCGTGCTGCACGCACCGCGCACTTGGTTCGGTCGGTTGGGGGTTACAAACAAAGATAAACCAAAAACCAAGCGGCACGAAAATCACCGAAATCACCAACGTATGAAAACGATGTGAGCACCAGAGTCCAACATGATTCGCTCGTTGCTTGTCCCGCGGGGCAGTTTACTTCGCGGTTTCGTCCGTCCACTTCGACATGGTACCAACACTCGCGGCGTGTTGGCTTGTCGCAATCGGTTGTCGCTATTCTCTGGCGCTGTGCCCAGGACAAAATCTCTGGTACAAATCCCTTCAAGATTCTCGGTTCAGTCTCGACTTGATAATTCTCTGAGCAGTGTCAGTCAATCACCACCGCGTCAATCATCCACTTCGGGTCGGATTGTGCGGTTTTTGAGGCGAGTTCTCGCATCCGGGGTGTTTTTTTGGGTTCTCAGCAAGGGAAGTTGGGGTTTTCTCGATGATATTCAATTTGTTCAAGGTTCAAAGGAAGAATTCTTGGAGCGCTTCTTCCCGCGGCCGCCTGGTGATGAAGACGCTCAAACTTTACAACGGCAGGCATTGGAGCGAGCATTCAAGACGCCACTGTGGGCAAAACTCACCAATTTCGTTCAAGAAGAGTTCTACAATCGCTGGGCAAACGGGTTAACAAAGCTTCTTCCTTTAGGCGACGTAACCTCAGGAAATAAAGTCAAGATCTTTAAGGATGGTGACGAGTATCTCAAGGACGTTTGGAGTGCAATCGAAAATGCGAAAGAACGAGTGTGGGTCGAAATTTTCACCATCAAGAACGATCGAGTCGGTGACACCACGTTGCGGTTGCTGCAAGAGGCAGCCGATCGCGGTGTTGACGTGGTTTTCATTTATGATTACATTGGATCTCTAGGATTTGATGCCGGAACATCTCTGCATTTATCACCAAATGCGTGCGTTGGGGTATACAATCCTGTGTTTCCGCTTGGGCACAAAAGCGGACCGACAATGGGTCGCGATCATCGCAAAGTCATAATCGTCGACGATGTTGGTTACTGCGGCGGCCGGAACTTGACTGAGGCCTACGGCGGCAAAGAGATCGGTATATCTGGAGCATACCATGACATCAATGTCAAATTAGAGGGACCTTGTGTGGGCGATCTGGCAAGGGCGGTTCTTGCAACCCTGTATCAAATTCACCCCGATGTGGCTGCAGCAAAGGAGCTGCCTCTTCGCCTGCAGTTAGACGGTACGCCGTACGATCGCTCGGAGGACACACAACAGTCATTAGGTAGTGGTTCAGACCGGCAAGGATCTCCGCGACGAGCCAGTGAGGGTAACGATAGTGACCAAGTTCTTGTGCAAGTTCTCCGTCAGAACATGCGGCACGAGTTGCGCTCGATTGACAAGGCAGTGAGAATCATCCTCAGAGACGTCGCTGGTGATCGCTGTTTCATTACAACACCTTACTTCATGCCACGACCTAAGTTGCGGCGTGATCTCATTAAGGCGAGTCGAAATGGCGTGGACGTGCGCATTCTAACGACAGGAAAGCCATTGAACGTTCAAGACGACATATTTATCAATTTCATGCAACTACATGCGCACCGCCACATCTACGGCAAATTTCTGGAGGAAGGCGTGCGAATTTTCGAGGATCACGCGGCTTTACATTCCAAAACCATCACTGTCGATGGCAATTTGGCCGTGGTTGGATCGTTCAACTTTGATGCTTGGTCAGCACGCCGGAATCAGGAGATCACAGCTGCCATCCTGGATGATGCAACTGCGGAAAGCCTTGAGGAGATATTTTGCTCCCGCTGCGAAGACGCGCTCGAAATCACCCTCGACGACTGGCAGAAACGCACGAAGCCTGAAGTGTTTTTCGACTGGCTTTGCTACCATATTGTAGCATTCTCCTCTCTCGACAGCCTGTGCGTGTATCGTCAAGAGAAAGAACTAACGAAAGAGGAAAAGGAGACGCAGTTCATTCGTCACTCTCTTGACGTTGCCTTCGAGCAACTCTATTAGCAACAACGTGCCCAGTGTTAACATTATTGCCTGCCCGCGTGAACTCGTTGCAAGGAATTGTACTGCCTCATTTCAAAGCTTGCACGCGTCGGGCAGAGGAAGCCAGAATCTGAAAATCCAAATCGAAAACTTTCGGTCAGGGCAAAACTTTCCGTACGATTGTGCCTCCAAGATCGCACTCGCTCCCGCATTCTGTAAGCACAGCACCTCCATTGGTACAGCGTACACCGACTTATCATGCCCACCAAAGGCGATGATCAGTCAGAATGCCAAGAGTGCGCAATGACGATCAATGTCATCGCTGGATCGCAGCCATCGCCTAATCCAACTGCTGATCACTTCGCTTGACAGAGTAAGTGCACGGAAATCCCGCGTCCAGCAGCTGACGATCCACAACACCACTTCCACCCGCAGCAGCATCCGCTCCCTTATCCTTCAACGTACACAAAATGGACACCACCCACACAACCACACGAATCACACGAACAACAACGCAAATGTGAACGAACGACAACAACTTTTCGCTGTACACGGACAGTGTGTATGGCATACCCGTCCAAGCAACAGTGTTTGTACACACACACAGTGTACACAGTGTGTGTGTGTGCGTGTGTGTGTGTTTTGGTGGCTGTGTACTGATGATATCTATGCCATAGTCGCGGCCACTTCGTTTCGCACACACTCACTCACTCTCTCACTCACTCACTCACTCACTCACTCACACTCAATCGCAGCAGCAGCGGGTGGGTGGGTGGCCAGTGGCCAGTGACGAAGTTACTTCCTTTCGGACGGCGGCGGTCTGGGTCTTGTCACTTGTCACATGTCACCGATGTCACTGACGTCTTTGTGTCGTTGTGTCGTCGTGCCGTCGTCGTCGTCGTTGTTGTGTGGTCGTTGTTGTGTGGTCGTTGTTCGTTGTGTCGTGGTGGTCGTCGTTGTTACTTGAGTTACTCGTGCGACGTGCGTCGTTTGTCCGTTCGGTGTGCGTCGTTCGTCGTGCGTCGTGGTTCGTTCTGTAGTTGCATGTCGTTTTCTTTCTGCAGTGCCATGTTGTTGTTGTTGTTGCTGTTGTTGTCGTGCATAACGCGGTGACTGATGTCGACGCGACTCGCGGACGCAATGTGTCACACGCTTTTCATGGTCTTGTGCGACATCGTTGACTCGAGTGGTGGGTTGGTGGATGTTGAGATAGAGTGACCTTTTGGGCGACATGAGGTTGTCGTAGAATATTGTCGTCGAGCACTCGTATTGTCCTTGGCGGTAGGTGTGGGGTGACGAACTACCCTGTTGCCCAAACGTTTGGCCCTTGCCTTGCACATCACGACGACGGACGGTGTCATTCGCATTCTACAGCGTCGTCGTCATTGCTATCAGTCCAGTCCAACGCTGAAAAGAAAGAAGCGAAAGTTGCGCGACATCAGAAAGAAAAGAAGTTGAGTGGTAGTGACGGCAATTGAAGTTTGATTTTAAGCCAGTCCGTGCCGTCGGTTGTTGTCACCACTGTGACACCATGTCGACCGAACAAGGCCTCACGGCCGCACAAGAGGAGTTCCTCTTCGAGAACATTGCGTCGACCGACTTCTTGCAGTTTCAATTTGAAGCAAGCAAGTACCGCGACTCCATCCAGCGCGCCGTCCAACGTACGGGTAAGGTCTGCGGCGTCAGCTGCTCTCTGCGAACCCTCTCACGCTCCAGCGATGCATCATCGAGCATCCGTGTCGTATGGCTGAAGCACGATTTCCGCTTCCTTGGAGGCTCCCTTGGATGTGCCGAGGGCGAGAAGCTTGTCCTTGGGTTCGAGTACGCCCTCGAGCACAAGCTCCCTGTCGTTGTTGAGTGTAAAAGTGGCGGAGCTCGCATGCAAGAGGGCACGCTGTCACTGATGCAATTGGCAAAAGTTTCAGTCGCCGTTGCGGCATTGCGCAAAGCAGGATTACCCTACGTTGCCCTCCTTGTCGACCCCACCTATGGTGGAGTCAGTGCCTCTTACGCAATGCAAGCCGATGTTCGCATTGGCATTGAGGGAGCCCGTATCGGGTTCGCAGGGCCGAGTGTTATCCTCGACACTATGTACGCAACTGACCCATGCAGTGCATGCCATTGCGCGTCTTACTGAACTTGTGGCAATATTGTGCTCTTTAGGTACAAGATGGATCGTGCTGAATTCGACAAAGAATGCCCAGCTGATTTCCAATCTGCCGAATACTTGTTGGAGCATGGGCAGCTTGACATGGTAATCTCCGCTGGTGAGACCTCAACGGTGGACACTATCGTCGGCATCTTGAAAGTCCTCAACAATACTGCCCCCGCTGGTTCCGGTATGAATAGTATTGTGCATGCGTTGTTCTGCGTTATTGCCCATTCACAAGATGACGCATTTCTGCAGACATTGCAGCCGTTGACCCATCGACCTGGGGCCCGTCTGACTCGTCGAAGTCTGTTGATCCGCAGTACTTGCGCTCGCGGGATCTGACTCGCCCACAGCCTCAAGATCTCATCGCCTCGCTCTTCACGGATTTCATCGAATTGCAAGGCGACGGAAAAGTTGGTTCGGACAATTGTATTCGTGGTGGAGTTGCAACTTTGGTCGCCGATGAGACGACTGGACGCCCAGCGACCCCATGCGTCGTGATCGCCAACTTCAAAGGCCACGATGCGAAGGAGTTGGAAACCGCCAACTATGGCATGGCGACCCCTCACGGCTACCGTAAAGCCCTCAGGCTCATGGACTTGGTGAGTGTGCGACCTTGGCTTTTGCTGTGATAATCCGCTTGCAATATCGTCACAGATCTTATTTTGGTCCTGCAGGCCGAGCGCTTCAACCTTCCGGTGTTCACCCTCGTCGACACCTGTGGCGCTTACCCCTCGTTTGACGCTGAGCGCGATGGTCAGTCCGAGGCTATTGCAACAAACTTGACGTACGTGTCTGGCTCATTGCTGCCCCACCGTGTGTATTGTGGTCTTACAATTGCACCTTCATACCATCCTGTGCAGCCGCATGGCAGAACTCCGCGTCCCAATTGTCACCCTCGTAGTCGGCGAAGGCGGCAGTGGTGGCGCCCTTGGTTTGGTGCGTTACTTTCGCTGCCTTGTCGCATGCACACGCCGGGACATCTGTCGATTAACTCGAAACTCGTTGAACTTTTGCGGTGGCAGGCAATGGGCAATTCAATTGGTATGCTGTCCAGCGCATATTACAGCGTTATTTCCCCTGAAGGCGCCGCCTCTATTCTGGGTCGCTACAAAGACGCTGATCACAAGGCCAAGCAGTTTCCTCTGGACTGTCAGCGCATTGCAAATGTGCAGCAAATTTACGCGTCTCAATTAAAAGCTCTGGGAGTCATCGACGAAGTAAGCCCCGCAATGTGTGCCATCGCTGTTGTTGCTTGTGTGTTGAGCAGTTGACTCACAATGTTGGGGTCACCCAGGTTATTGTTGAAGAAAGTGGCGAAACACACGAAAGTTTCCCTGTTCTTCGCAAGCGAGTGCTGGCGTTCTTTGCTGCTGCACTGCGTGAAGCCGCTGTCAGCCCAGACGCATTGGTGAAGCAGCGTTATGCCAAATTCCGCGCCATGGGCAAGTTCGAGCAGTTGACTGCGGAGCAAATCGCCCAGCGTCTGCAGGACGCAAAAGACGCGGTACTTTCATTTTTGCACCTGTGAAAACAAATCGGCAGTCCAAACTGAATACGCAAGTGTTGTCATTCAGGCTAAGTCTCCATCGCGTGGGCGAGGCGGAAAAGGCACCAAGGCCCCAGAAAAGGGATTGCTTCAGTATGTCGCCAACGAAACACTCAAGGGAAAGTATTCCCATTACAAGAACCGTGCACCAGATGCTGCCAAAGACTACGTTGCGAATCCTCCGGACGTCACTGCAGCTTTGACGATCCGAGGCCCATTGCAGGTCAGAAAGCGCTCTGACTTGTTGCTCATCGTGACTGAAAGTAACGCTGATGCTTTTGCAATCGCAGGAGCCGGTCCCAAAGCAGAATGCCAAGAGTGTCCTCGACGCCGGTGGGCCCGCTGAACTTGCTAAATGGGTCGTGGCACAGAACCAAGTCCTTTTGACCGACACCACGTTCCGTGACGCGCACCAATCTCTGGTTAGTGTTGTCGCCCAACTACTTTTATCGACTCAATTGAGTACAGCTCCAACTCATTCTTTGTGATGATGGCACTGTTGGCACTGTTGGGATTCCGCAGGTGGCAACGAGATTCCGATCAGTGGACCTGCTCGGAGGAGCTGACTTGCAGTCGCAGCTTCTCGGAGATCTCTTCTCCATGGAATGCTGGGGTGGCGCAACTTTCGATGTCTCCATGCGCTTCCTGCACGAAGGTAATTTGATCAATTGTGCAAAGTGCGTCCTTTCTGTCTTCGCCCTGATTTCAGTGCTTCCGTGCTTTTCAGATCCGTGGGAGCGTCTACGACTCATCCGTGCCCGCGTCCCCAACATCTGCTTGCAGATGCTGATCCGCGGTTCCAATCTTGTTGGCTACCGCAACTACCCCGACAACGTCGTCAAGGTACTTTTTCGACACAACTTTTCGAATCTTGAGGGTGTGTTGCCATATTTCATTCGTCAATGTGTTCACAGGAATTCATTGCTTGTGCTGCCAAAAATGGCATTGACGTTTTCCGCATCTTCGACTGTTTCAATGATTTGGAACAAATGCGGGTGTCCATTGAAGCTGTCCGAGCCGCCAACAAGGTGCGGATAGTGGTGGCTAGATGCCGCATTGCCACGGCCTGAATCTGAGGATATGTTGTTATTTACACCAGGTCGCCGAGGTCTGTATCTGCTACACTGGAGACCTCAGCAGTCCTGACGAAAAGATTTACACTGTTGAGTACTACACCGAACTTGCAACGAGAATCGCGGCCGCAGGGGCCCACTTCATTTGCATCAAGGACATGGCTGGCCTCATGAAGCCACGGGTAAGGTTGCGATTCTGAGTGATGCATTGTTACAGTCGCCTTACCTTTGCTTGCGTTGTCACAGGCTGCATCCATTTTGATTCCTGCAATCCGTAAAGCTGCCCCTGGTGTTCCGGTGCACTACCATACCCATACAACATCCAGTCTGATGCTCGTGAGTGCTCGTTACTTTTCGACTTGTGCAGTTTGATGTCATGTGTCGTCATTACGTCTCTGTGCCGTTCGTTGTAATTCTACAGGCCACATGCATCGCTGCTTCGGATGCTGGTTGCGACATCGTTGACTTTGCGATTGAGAGCATGGTAACATCACTTGTGTTCACAGCTGCCATCAATATTCCAGTCCAATTAACGGCGGATCGCATGACTATAGGCCGATCAAACCAGTCAACCCAGTTTGAACGCGTTCTGTGCTGCCATGGCTGGCTCTGCACGAGACCCAGGCATCGACTACCTCTCTCTTCAGCCTCTTGTGCAGTACTGGGCGAAGATTCGCGAAATGTACCGTCCATTCGAGAGTGGAATGCTCTCTGGTGCGTCCATCTGCTGAGATTCCTGTGACCCGCATTTGGTGTTCGTGCTTACATTGTGCACATTGTTTAATGTTAGGCACGGCGCGTGTATTTGAGCACCAAATTCCAGGTGGCCAGTATTCAAATCTGATGGTGCAGTGCAAATCCATGGGTCTGTGGGCGCAGTGGGACAAGGTGCTGGACACGTACCGTGACGTAAATGCCATGTTCGGCGACATCATCAAAGTCACTCCGTCGTCCAAGGTCGTTGGTGACATGGCGTTGTACATGATCAACGCCCACCTCACCGTTGATGACGTGGTCGCACGCGCTGAAACCGTTGCCTGGTATGTGAGTTCGTGTGGGGCTTCTCTAAATGCGTCCGTTGCTCACACCGACGACGGTTGAACCCCTGTGCCACAGGCCTGATTCTGTCATCGCCCTGTGCCGCGGTATGCTTGGTTCACCCCATCGCGGTTTGCCCGAAAACATCGTCAACATGGTTTTGAAATCCGCCGGCGAGGTCAGTGCTCGTCGATTCGCACACTATCGCTGCGTGAAAGTTTAACCAATTGTCGGCGTGTAGGAGCGTATGACTGAACGTCCTGGTTCCTCTCTGAAGCCCGCCGACTTCGACGCTGCGAGAGCCAGTGTCGTCGATCTCAAGGTAACAGTAGTCTCTGATACCGGGCGCGCGCTGTCCCGGCATAATGTAATGCGAACCTGCTAGGCTACCACCGGCGCCGCACACGCACTTGGTCCGGATGCCACTGACGAGCACGTCCTTTGCTACTTGATCTACGAGAAGGTGTGTTGGACCGGTGCGCATTCTTCCGGCTTTGTTTCCAAGGTGATGTTCGTTCTGGGCTTGTTGCAGGTATTTTCTGACTACTGTCAGTTCCTTGGCGACAATTCGGCTGTGACCTACCTCCCGTCCAGCACGTTTTGGTATGGAATGGTTCCTGGCCAACAAGCATCATTTTCCCTGCCTCGCAATATCGCTATCGAAAATGGCTTTGAAACGCTTGCCGAGCAATCTGATGCCGACGTCATCGATATTTCTTTGACGCTGGATCGAATTGAGGGAATCAAGCACAAGGACCAGCGCAACATCCACTTTATTGTCGCATCCGGAGACAACAAGCACCACTTCCAATTGGCACTAACCGACGAAGTGCAAGGTCGGTGGCGTCCTATGTTGACGAGTCAAGGAGCTCGAGTATTTGAATTTTGGTATTATTATTGTTATGGTCCACAGGTGCTGCTGCCAACATGGTCATGGCAGACCCCAAGGACCCCACTCAAATCGCCGCTCCTCTTGGCGGCCAAGTTGAGCAAATTCAGCCGGCCGGAACATCAGTTGCCGAAGGTGACACTCTCGCCATCATCGTTGCTATGAAAATGGAAGTGACTGTCAAGGTATGAATCCCGCAACATCAATGTATTCGTTACGACGGTCATGTATCGTCACCATGCGAACTTTGAACGAAATGCAGGCCCCATTTGATTGCCAAGTTGAAGCCTTGGAAGTTGACGTTGGAGCAACGGCGCAAGAAGGTTGCTTGCTTTGCCGTGTCAAGAAAGCTTGATACGGCACGAAGGTACTGCTCAACGTATTGACGCCGTAGTTGCACTATTCGGACTACAATCTACGTCTGCCCGCGTGTGGGTTTTATGCCCTCGCTCTGTTTTCGATAAATCATTATACTTATGTGCGTCAAATATCAAACCCACCAAGATTCCCCAGTTTCAGGATCCACCATGTAAAAGGCTTCATTTTTTGGATCCCAATAGCTCTTGGCCTTCGGACTTGGAGCCCGGAGAGAAGAAGTGTTTGCCGGAGTTGGCAGAGCCGGTGCAAGCGCACCCTCTTCGTCATCCGTTGGCGGCGGCGGTGGAATGCCGTCGTCACTGTCGTATTCATCCTCGTCTTGGCTATGAGGTGTTGAAAGCCGACTTGTTGCCAACGTTTCGAGGGCATCAGGGGCAGGTTGGGCTTCAGCATCCCATCCAAGAACGACCGGCTCCATAGAACGAGCTGTCATTTGATGGGACCGCTCGGTGAGCGGGGACCTTCCTGTAGCTAGACTCTCTTCTACAGCTCCCTGTTCTTGATAATAATAGTCATCTGCGTTGGTGTATTCGTAGTCGTACGCATCGGTGTTGGCTGCGTCTGCAGCGCGTACGGTATCTTCGGCATGAAGCCGACCCCAGTGCCGCATGAAAGTTAAAAGGGTGCCACAGCGTTGCGAGCATTCGGGACATACCAACACTTCTGATTCCAAATACTGGTGGGAGGGTGCGGGAGGGCTACCGTCGTGCACCACCACGTCATACGATGTGCTGGATGTTGGCCGCCGCGGAGACAGTCCTCTGCGCGATGGTGACCTTGACACTGGTGATGCCGATTGTGGTCGAGTGTTGGCAGGAATTGCGGGGTACGCAAGCAGCTTTCTTGCATATCGAGAAGCGGGTGACATGCCAGCCATGGCAGGAGATCGTGCCGCTCTTCGTGGAGACCTGCCGATCTGGGCAAGTGGACTTTGGCGCATCGATCCGCTGCTTTGTGACGCCAAGCGCTTGAGTTGACGCCGTAAGGACGGCGACGCTGATGGGGAAGCTCGGAACAGCGGAGAACTGGCAGTCGCGGCAGCCACAGCGGCAGCTGCACTTTGGCGTGTTCTCTTCTTCTGTCCAGAAGACCGTTTATTCGGGCGTCTTGAGTTGGGCGGTGGCGGTGACGCTTCAGAGTCACTGTCGGTGTAGTTGAACACCTTTTCATCCAGTGAGGAACTGCTCGACGACGAGTATCCGTTTGAACCGTGTGCAGATTGACGTTTTGTGCGTCGCCGAGGTTCCGTTGCCAGAGACAGATCACTGAAAAGGCGCGGCAACGACTTTGTGGCCTCGTCCGAATCACCAACGGAGCGCGACACGTGTTTGTCAGGTTCTGTAACGGATGCTGAAGACGACGCAAACGCATCATGAAGCAAGCTATGGCCTTGGCGAGAACCTGGAGAATCGCCTCCAGTACGGTCAGTGCCCGAATCAGTTGCGACGCGGATGTCTTCGAGCTTCTTGTCATTCGTGAATGAGAACTTTTGGCTATGATACATGTTCCAAACACACATGCCGTCAACAAACCAGTCAGTGGCGGAGGGGACACGTGGTGAGTGTTTCACCTCTTGGGTGCAGTTGGCAATGGCGATACGTAAAAGTCATTGCTAGAAATACAGAGAATACGTTTGGACCTGCAGAATGGAATGTTTAGACGGCTGGTGTCAGTGGTACATTCAACAACACGTGCGATCAAAATCACGAATGAAGAAGGGAGACGGACTTTGGTTCGTGCACACTCATTGGTACATCCTCGGCGGTGTCGACCCCAATACTGATGGTCTGAAACTCAAGAGTTTCAATGACGATGGTGTCGTAAATGGTTTTTTCCCGATTTGCCTGCGCGGACTCTATTCCAATGTATTCGTGATTTTGCACCTAGGATGTATTGTAACAGCAATGTGTGCGGCAATTGTAAGAAAATGCGACAACAGCGTCGCAATAAAAGTCACCAGCGTACCTGATAACAGTTGTGCATGCGCACAATCGCCTTGTTGGTGTTGATCTGAATGTCGATCGGCCTGGCTACCCTGCCGTGTGCCGGCGTAACCAACACGTCCGCATCTTCGAACAATGATGCTAATACAAAATAACTATCTCCTCCAGAATTTGTGCGACAACATGCCTGGTCATTTCGTGGCAATGGACAAATAAAACAGTAGCGGAATTGATGGCGTCAGGACTTGTAACAGCGACTCACTCGCAGAATGGCAGCAAGCACGCATTGTTGCGCTCTAGGAGATAACAGTGTCAGACGCGTAAGTGCGAAAATTATTTCGTCTAGGTAGATGTGCACGAAGATGGTCGGTAAATTGGCAAACGGAGAGACAAAATACAAAATCATTTGCGAACAGGAACGATTGCAAGCGCACCTTTGAGGACGTCAAGAGATTCCGCGTCATCACAATGCTACAATCACGTGCGTTAAAGAAATCAACGGAAAGTTACAGGATTGATTCAAGCACTGAATGGTCACATTCACACTTACTTTCGTGACAAGCTTGTCCACAACTTTGATTGGCTCTCGTCGCAGATCCTTTTCCAGCTGATTTGGAGCAATAGCATCTGCCGCGCTCAAGAGAATCTCGCTGAGAGCGTCCTGGTACTGAACCAGGACAGCGATTTGCTGGCTCTTGTTGCGCGCTTTTGATAAATCTTGCTGGATGGCTCGCACACCATACATTTGGTGGTGGGATAAATCCGCGGACATCATTGTGCGCAACCGTGGTGCCGGCTCACCAGTCCCCGCAGTCTTGGTGGCACTCTTGGCAAGGTTTGGAGAGCCACGGTCCCGCTTGGTGGGCGAACGACTGCGCGCGTCAATGACAGCCTTTGCGACTGCAGCGTCATTGACATCAGCTTGGGTGGGAGTTCGGATGCGGGCGGGTCGCCCTCTAGCCTTGCGACTGCTGGGCGAACGGCTTCCACCGGGCGACAGAGTGGTCATTGTGTTGGATTTGATTCCAAGGTGCCACCCACCGACGTAAAGGCCAAGCACGGGGTGATTACCCCAACTCTTTGCGCAACGAGGCCGCTGGAGCGGCACTGGCAACCTGTGTCATCCTGCACGGTTGCCGAACGAGCACAAATTCCATTCGAATTTGAACGTTTGCGATGATTTGGTGGCGGCGAGTTGCTTGTGCTCACTGCCAGGCATTCCACCGTTCACTGCAGGCGCGGGCAACGAGCCACTAGCGGATACGGACGTGCATGCACGCGACGACGGAGCCAAGAAAACTAATGTCACGGCAATAGACAAGATCAGAAGCGTGCCCACAATCATGGACAAGTGCCTCTTGAGCCGTGAACGCGTCTACATTGCGACAACAGTGACTCAATCCTCTCTTGATTCCGGGTCGCTCACGCATTGTCAACCTCCGCCCAAGCGTGCGTGTGCAAGTGTAGCACGCCAAACTTTGCGTGTTGAAACAGGTGTCTATCCATAGGCGGAACAAGGAGCGTAGGACAGAGAACGCAGGACCCATCACTAGCGACTGACCATCAGAGGAGGAAGTCAAGTCACAAGTCACAAGTCACAAGTCACAACAACCCGCGCGATGTCGCAAGCCGCAAACCACAAGACACAACTGAACCCCCAGTCACACCTCACTGCAGTCTCACAAACTTATAAATAGATCTAGGTGGAGGCACAGCGAACACAATAAAAGTCACCGGTCACACGCCATAACAATAAGTATGCAAGCAAAGTGACGGACGGAGTAAACTAATAAGTCAAGTCAAGTCACGTTGCGTCAAGCCTCATTCACGCCTCACTCACGCCGCAAACTCTCGACTCGAGTGAGTCCAGTCAACTTCAACTCTCCAACTTCAACGACGAAGGAACGAAGGAACAAACGAACGAACGAACGGCACAACGAACAAACGAACGAACGCACAAACGAGCGAACGAACGCAACGGCACTCCCACTCTCCCACTCCCACTCCCACTCACTCCAATAACCACCATAATCCCTTATGAAGATACCCATTCTACGGCTTTCCGACGTTATGTCAGATAGTATCCTCAAGAGATACTTCGGTGAGATCGTTGGGCACGGATCATTCGATCCTCGCTCGCGGTCTCGAAGTCAGACACTCTGAATTCTGAAGCGCTGCTCGACTCACGGTCACCTTGGCTCACTCTACAACTAACTGTGTGTGGCTCATCAGTCCCTGTGGTGGAATCACTGTGGTGGAAGGAATCAATGGAGGTGCGATGATGTTGCGATCTTGCCGGGCATCCGTGATGTGTGAACCGACGTGTGAAGTGACCGCCCCCCCCGCCCCTACGAAGGGATTGTGAATCGCTTCCGCAGTGAATCTGAATAGCTTCCGAAGTGAATCTGAATAGCTTCCGAAGTGAATCTGAATAGCTGCCGCAGTGATTTTGAATAGCTTCCGAAGTGAATCTGAATAGCGACCGGTGTAATTGTGAATAGCTCCCGAAGTGATACTGAATAGCTCTCGATATGTGAAGCGATTCTGCGAAACAATGTTGAAATGATTCTTCGATGCGATTCCGAGATTGAGAATTATTGGGAAGTGATCGTGAAAATGATTCCGTAATGTGATTATGAAGCGACTCCGAAGTGAGTGATCACCAAGATTCGACTGTGAAGCGATTAACATCTGGTAAGGAGTTCGCCTTTCAAGACACCACTCTTTGTTGTACTGTTATAGTTAACAGGCAACCTCACAACGTCGCAACCCTTACGCTGCTCACAGGTTTGCTATGTGGTTCGCACAGCGTCATTTTGCGCTAGCTATTCCGATATTTCCGCGCCAGCTTCAATTGTTTCATTCGCGTCAACCACCTCCTCAGTCGCGGGATCAACACCGTCTTCGGCGGATGACTCTTGCTGGTTATCGCTGTTTGCACCGGCTGTTGTCGCGGCGTTTGGCTTTGATATTGCCGCAGATACGGGCCTCGAGACCTGCATTGTACACAGCAGAAAAGCAGTAATATTGTCAAATTGTCTCCCGCGCAACACAATATCCCAAGGCAACGAACATTTTGTGTGACTTCAAGCATCATCATTGGCAATTCATGAGCCATGAACATTCCATCACTTCGCGCTTTCTCTAACACCTGGAAATGAGAACAAACACAAGATTCCGATGAGTCACGCGGAGAATGTTTCAGCGTTCCACGTGACACTCACTTGTTCAATTTGCGCGCTTTCGTGCTCTGAAATTCCGCCATCCATAATTTGTTCTTTGATCAATACTTTGGTCATGTTCACGATGCTTTGCTGCATGGAGCGCGCATCGCTTGCTCGGCGCCTGGAGAGCCGACGAATGCTCTGGCGAAGGGCCTAACAGGGCACAACATGTCAAAGAATGATCAGCGAAAGTTCCACGGAATACCACATTCAGCAACGAGCACTGACCGCAGTTGCAATGCCACTGAGACGCGCATCAATCTTGTTATGCTCTTCCACGTCCGATCCACCATCGTCTTCTTGGTCACTGAACAACGGATCGCTTTCGTCGAGACTGCCGACGTGATTATCGATGGCTTCGTCAGAGCCTGCAGCTGTCCCGGTTTCAACACCATCGGCATCGCGCGCAGCGGCATCGGGTTTGCCTGCGCCACCGGCGCCGAGGCACGGTGCAGAAGCAGCTTGGGATGCTGAAGCAGATTGCAAGTCAAAAGATTCAGCTGCGTGCCGCAAGGACTTCGCGGATGATGACCCGGTCTGCGACGAAAAAGCTTCTGCGGCTGGTGTCATCGGCAACTTCATCATTTCGTGATACTCTTCATGGGAAATGGTGCCATCTTGATGCTTCTTGTGCAAAATGGCGGCCACGCTCCGTCTCGCTGCCTTCGGTAGCGCGCTTCGTGCTGCTGTCTCCGCCGGTGCAGACTCTGACTTAGGGGCACTAATGGGATGTCCGTCTTGGGTGCGTGCAGCACTGTCCCCGAAATGCTGTTCCAAAAAGTGTCTGAGTTCCACTTTTTCTTCAAGCACGAGCTTCCTTCCGAGCTTGCTCCGCAAAGCGTTTCGCATCGCCAAATATCCTTGCGAGCCGTATTCCGCGCCAATGACATCGAAAAGCTCCGATGCCGAACGGTACTCTCCCGTAGTCTCGTCGGTCGCGTCTTTCGGCCTAGGAACGGCAACAATGTGTGTGTACTCGCTTTCTGACAGTAGGCCCTTTTCAAACTTTTCACGAGTCAAAGTGTTGATGTCCAAGCTCGGCTTGCGCTTCGTTGCAGTACTGTCGGCTGCGTCTCCACCGTCGCCGCTCCGCGCCGTTTGGCCATCTGCGCTGCTCGGGGAGTTCTGTTGCTTTGCGCCGCTTGCTGTCTGTGTTTCTTCTGCTTTCAGCTTGGCTTGGTGCCGTTCCCAATGCATTTTGTGCTTCGGTACCACCGCCCGCAATTGCTCAGCCCACTCGTTCTTCACGACTGTATTCGGGGCGCACAACCAGAAAAACTTGCCCGCGTCGGAACCCACCAACACTTTGAACGAACACGGGATCGTGTCGTCACTCACTCTGTTTTGTTCCGCCTCCAGCACTCTATTCTTGATGAGATCGTATTCCTCTTGGCTCAGCTTGTTCTCTTCAAAGAGAACTCCGGCGACGGCCAATGCAGATTGGCCTGGATCTTCCGATTGATCAGCATCGCCGTCTTTGGTGCTCTCTTGATTGTCATTGCCACCGTTGCCCATGAGCTGATGTAGAAGTCGTTGTAGCAACGAACCTTCAGACCGGCTTAAACTGTCACGACCTCCTGGAACGTCCACATTTCTGAGCTCTTGGTCATCTTCAACTCCAAGCACCCAAAAGAATTCTGGGTCAACATATCTCGTTTTGCCACGCACTCGTTGCCGAACGGCTTGGAGGAGCGTGTCGGAGAACAGGAAGTACTCGTGAGGGATTAAATATCCATGCGGTGACATTAGCTTCAGCCCGCCTTGTTTCACAAGCAGCCGCCCAGGCCTGACTAAGTCACAAGCTCCTCGACGGAACTTCTCTTGCACCTCCAGCACCTTGGACAGCGCTTGCCCTCTATGAATTCTGTCGTTGATGTATGTGGCTGTTCGTCGAACCACCTCGAGAGCCTCTTTAAGCTCTTCGTGTTGTCGCTGTTGTACTTCGTCATCTTCAGATGGGGGTGTGTTCTTTAACAACTCGTCGAGAAGCAACGCGTAACGTGGGATTCGTTGGACAGGGGCAATCAAAAGATTTTGCAACGACATTTCACCTTCCTGGTGCCGACTTTCGTAAGCAAGGAAATTGCGAAGGGCGCCACGGCTCTTGATCATCTTGTCCAGCATTAGCTGTGCGCCGGCATAGTTCGTGGAATAAACAGAGTAACTTCGGAAAAACGCAGCGAAGTCGAGGAACACACGGCCCAGCGAGGAAGCCAGCTTGCGAGCTGGGCTGGCTTGCTTCGGGGCTGACACGAAAGTTGTGAGATCAAGCAATTCTCGAATTTCGTCCTTCGCAGCTTGTGTGGCCGATTTTGGTTCATTTTCTACTTCGGGATTTTCGGACCTGATGCTGCCATCTGATGCGGATCGATCTAGTTGGGGCTGCGTATTCGGAGCGCCAATGGCCATCGACGGGTACAGCACGCTGACTTTGTCGATGAGATCGGAAAGGAACAGTTTGTTGAAACTAAGCAATTCTTTGACATTGCCGAAGATGATGCGGCATTCCTGAGGTGCAACTTTGGGGACCGAAACTGGACTTTCCGTCTCCGCCTCTGGAGTTGTGCCTCGAATTCGGCCCGGCGGCGGAACGGCGGATCGTTTGCCGTTCATCAGCGTGTCTTCTATCGAGCACATGTGCTCGAGCTGCATGACATAATTTTTCTCCGTGGCTATAAGTTCTTGCGCGATTTTCATGCGCTGGAACGCCCGAGATTCAGTCATATTTTTCAACTTGGAAAAATTGAGAGCTGCAGCGGCAAGACTCTCTGGCCCTGCAACGGACGACCCGCCACTGGGCAAATTGCTCTCGCCACCATCGTCATCTCCGGTGACACCCATGTTTGCGAGGAACTCACTGGCTTTCTCAGGGTCTATACTTTGACGTGGCGCGAGCTCATCGTTCACATCCCGATCTGCGCTGGCAGCACCATCGCTGCTTTGTGTGGCCATTGAGTGCCGAGCAAGCCACTCGCGGCAAGCGGACTGGATGCGAACGGCAGCCTTCGCTTGAGTGCGTTTCCACCAATTGTTGAAGAAAGCGGTCTTGTGCCTGTTACCTGCTTGCACCGCGAATGCGTTGGGGTCTCGTTTAAATTTCTCTTCAGTTATTCGATCGAACGTTGCTAACTTTTCGAGGTTAACCAGGAACGCTTTCTCAGACAACGTGGCTCCTCGGTCCAGGTCTTTGATTTGAGTCAAGTCAAACTCAAAGTCGGCGCTCAGCGATGCGTCCCGATTCCCTGCCCCGTGTTCACGGGGTCGCTCTGTCGGCGCACCACTTATGTCCCCAGACATGGTTGCACGTGAATCCTGCCATACATCTTGGCCACTCTGGTGTGAGTTGCACTGACTTCGAATATATGGACAGTGTGGAAGCTGGAGAAAAACAACAAGCAAGCCAATCAGTAAAAATCAATGAACCCCCAAAGGTCCCAGATGTTACGGAGCCCTGCTCTGAAGGTGCTGACCAACGTCGTCGGCTGTGTCCTGGATTGTGTCTGCGTAAGCACGCTGTCTCTGTTCGCTGCGGGTAGTTTGCGCGTGCTGTGTTCGTCACCGCCTGCACGTCAGCGACGTTCTAAGAATCCTCACAAGGCAGTGGTGCAGGGAGGCACACGGAAGAACTGGCGAGGGTGGGGACGAGCGAACGAACGGATCGACGGACAAACAACAGCTGAACGGACAGATAGATTGGTAAACAATCAGAAGGGCGAAGCCTGCCTGTCATGATCGATAAGTAAGCAGGCAAAGCGCCTGTCCAGTGAGCGACTGTGTCTCGTCTACCAAATCATCGTTCACTTTGCGCGCGTCACCTGTCTACCAGGTAAGATACTCAACCTGATCGATGTTGTGACTGCTCTGCAGCGGGCAGCGTGCAGCGTGTATTCCTCAAACGTCCGTCGTGCACCTGTCTATGATCTTTCATTGGTCCTGAAAAACGTTCGTCCTCCATCACCTACCACCTATCACCTATCACGTATCACCTATCACCGACCGCACCTGTCCTGCCGTTCTTCCCGTCCTTCCGAATCATCCGTTCGACTCGACTCCTTTCGACTCCATTCGGCTCCATTCGACTCAATTCGATTCCATTCGATTCGAGATCGAGTTGCAGCAACCAACCATC
>ENA-OWNT01002560-OWNT01002560.1-seawater-metagenome-genome-assembly--contig:-NODE-2560-length-18788-cov-4.218962_pt1 | contig 18788 bp, 16 predicted proteins | sample MGYA00238136_ERZ651165 | MGnify/ENA primary metagenome ERZ651165 (study PRJEB26861, sample SAMN08777766) | seawater metagenome | isolation source: coastal seawater | place: USA: Florida | collected...
CAGTCACTTCAGTGAGTGGTGTTGGCGTCTGTGGCAGTCACTTCCCAACAGAGACAAAGCCCGGACTCCCCCAACACATGCGACAAGCTGGTCAGTGAGGTGGGTGGTGTCGATGACCTGACAGCCAACAACAACAACAACGGTGAGACACCTTCGTTTAATCGCGCTTTGCCGACGGCAATTGGCTGTCCCCCGCCGTGCGTGCCACGTTAGTGTCATAACAATAGCAAGGGCATCTTCTGTGCGGCAGCAGATGAGGAGTGCCTGCTGGTTGCGGTGATCATCCGTGCACAAGTTGTCTGACGCAATGGCTCAACACGGGGTGCGCAAATGCAGTACAGTGGGGGCACGGTGGCCGTATGCAATATTTTTCGTGTCGCATTTTGTTGGTTGTGAGCTTTCTCAGTATTGTTTTTTGTGAGTGCTTTTTCTTCGCAAGAAGTGCCAGTAAACAAAGCGCTGGCATCTTATCCGGAACAAACATGATGAATGCACACAGTGCGGGCGCCTAGGACGGCACAAGCGACTCACCAACGGTCTCTGAGCACGGTCGCCATGAGGCGAAATCAGACAATGTCACTAGCAGAGGACCACCTGCAAGTGCACACCATTAATGATATCGACGACTTGATCCTACCTCCAACCCATGCCGTTCGACGTGGCAAATCCTCGTCGAGCAAGGCGCGCATGTCTTGGCGCAATTCAGGCGCATCTAATCTGCAGCAAAATCGCGATTTCTCAATGCAGCTTCCAGCTGGAGAGCAAACACAGAAAAAAAAGGCGCGTTCCGCTCCCAACGTTCTTCAGAGGTCTGCAGCGCCTGCCATGGCACACCGACGTTCTTCTTCAGAAGGAGTTGACAAAGGGGACCAACAGTCGAATTGGAATGCCAGTTGCGGCCTAGAGGTCAAAGCCCAGTCGTACTTTCGTGGAAAACGGCCTCCGCGAGGTCACAGGAGAAGCACAAGTCATGCCTCGCCACTTTGTTCCAAGAAAACGTCAAAAAGGTCGCGACATGCTGGATGCTTTGAGGTCAAGAGAGGGCAGAGCGACGGCTCCTTAAATGTGTCACAATGGCTGAAGTCTCGTCATGGCGCCTCAGCTGCCACGCAAAGTGCTCAATTCAACTTAACGGGCAGCCCAATCAAACTTTCCGCTATGCCGAACAAGAAACCTTGTGCGACGAGGCCAGTACAGCCCTCGAGACCACAATGCGAAACACGCGAACGGACAACTGAACAGTAAGTCTTTCGGTCACGCGATGTGTGTTTAGAACGCGAACTGTAGTGGCGTTTCTCACGCGTGATTGTGTGGCCAGGCATTGCCCGGAAACTGTGTCCGACATTCAAAATGATGTTCGATGCGCAATTGCGAAGCTGAAAGCGGCGGGTGTGCCGTTTGTGGACAGTTCTTCATGTCGAGTGGGTGGCAGCGACTGCGCTCTGCGACAGCCCAACGCTCGAAACTCGTTGCACGTCGGTTTTCTTTGTGATGCAAATTTGGCCTTGGACGACGGAAACACTGAAATGCCACATGCCAAGGTGAGAGTGACGGCGGCCCTGTCACGTATCCGATGAAGTCGTGAAGACTCTTTTTTGTCACTGTAGGTCGTGATTAAGTCACAAAATATCAGCAGTGCGGGTGACCATCGATCCGTGTTGCATGACTTCTGCACGGAAGCAATAGTTGGATGGACAGCGTCTCCATTCTCAGCCACGATGTCTCCGAAGCACCTGGCTCAGCATTGCCGTGCGTTGGAGGCCGTGTCTGAGCAGTTTGATTCTTTAAGTCTGACATCAGACTCGTCACTCGTTGGAAGCACAGAAGCCACGTGTAATCACGTGGCAACCGATATCAAGCGTCTTGTGCGGTACGTCCGGAGCCTGCTGTCCACGGAGCCTGTATGCATCAATTCAATTGAGCGTCTTCCTGCCACAGAAAAGCCGCGGAGTGGAACAATGGGTTCAGTCGCCGAGCGCAAACCTCCAGAGTTAACGCAACTTATGCAGTTGTTGTCGAGCAGATTCCGAGCGAAGATGATACTATCAACTTTCTCCTGTGCATCGTAACACAGTACTGTGAACCCGCTATTCCTGTGGCCTTGAAAGATGAGACTCCTCGGCTGTCAATGGATTTAGCCGATTGGATCCAGGTGCGTAGGTCCTGACAACTAGTTATGCAGTTTGCCGGATCCCAAACTTACTCGACCTTCCTTTGTTCCCAGAGCGATGCATTTTGGCCATGTATCAGGGAAGCGGGAGGCGTTGACACCGGAGAAAGAGCTGTGTCCAAAGTTGTCGTCACAGACTCTGAAGGCAATTTGTTCAATTATAGCATGGTGCGTCACCGAAACACACATAGCCACGCTCCTGCTTGGCCAACGCGGCTCATTTTTTACCGCGCCCTGCCGTAGGAGACAAAAATGAAGAACTTCATTTGTTTCGAGATGGCAAAAGCGATGTTGGAATTGCACAGATCTGGTAACTACCTGGCCACCATTCCTAACAATGTTGCGAGTGTCATTCTTTACTTTGACTGGTGGTTGATTCTGCAGGTGTGGTTCATTGTGACATCAAGCCCTCCAACTTTATCGTGTGTGTTGACCCATTTTGCACGCCGAAATCTCTTCGAAAATATGGCCTCAAACGACTTGCCCGCAATTCGAAATCAATTAAGCTGAAGCTGATTGACTTCGCTGAGGGAGGCCGACCTGATGAGATCCAGGGAATCATTGCGGGAACCCTACAATTCATGGCCCCAGAGATGACGAAGCACGGTCGGCCGTCAATTAAGTCGGACGTTTACTCGTGTGGAGTTTCAATGCTGGAGGTGTGGTTCGGGGAGGTGTGGGACAAAAAGAGATCAGTGCAAGAAAGCATTGCAGCAGCGCTAAAATCCGTGTCCAGCCGTAGTTCGGTCACTGGGCAATTTCTGCAACGGTGCTTAGCAGCAACGCCGCAAGCAAGACCGACACCGAAAGAAATGGTGTCCTTCTTTCGCCGACAATGCCAGAGTGCCTGCAAAGTGGCCGCTTTGTCAAAGCGTAGTACAAGACCATCACGCTCGAAGAAAAATACTTCACAGCGACATCGCGTTGCCAAAAACTTAACCAATAGTCCGCCACGAGACAGGGAATGATTTGATTTGAACCAAACATAAGTTATTTTTACAAAATAAAAAAACAGTGAATGTGCAGATATTGGATTTTGAAGTGTCAGTACTTAGCAGTTTGAGTTTGCGCGTTGCCGGTCCACTGCCACTTCAACGTCGCCACCGTCTCATATAAATTGTCGGAAGGGTTTGGGGAACGCAGTTTCACGAACCCATCTTGCTCCAGTTTGCGCAAGACGAGCAGTGTATTATTGGTGGCTGCAGGGACTAATGATGGGGCAATGTTTTTGTTAGCATACACAAGCGCCACAATGCTAGCAGTGGTCAGAGACTTGTCTCCGCTTTCATCGTCCCGTGAAGACATTTCCCCGTGGCTACCACTATCGGTTGCTGCATGTTTAAGAGCGTCCAGTACTGAATCAATACGCTTCTGGCGGTTTTGGATGTAGCTTTGAATGTGTGCCTGTCCTTCCCCTGCTCCAGAATCCATAATTGTCGGACCGTGTCCCGGGTACAAGTTCGTGGGCTTCAGGGCCAACATCGTTGCTAGAGACCTCAAGTACACTGCTAAATCACCGAATACAGAGCTTCCGGCTCCAAGCACGTTGTCGGCGGTAAACATGGAGTTTTCCTCTTTCAACACGGCAATAACGTGGTCAACTGCGTGGCCAGGAGTGTGGAAGAACTTCAGCGTGGCTCCTTCGCAAGCTAGCACCATGCCATGCACGATCGGTGTAAACTTCTTTTTCGGCCACACAGAGTAGGGATCCCTTGGCAAACTGTTCTTCGACGAGGCATGATTGTCGTTCTCGGGTAGAAATTTGTAGACCTTCAAATCAGGACCAAATGCTTCTTGAAGGACGGGAACTCCACCGAGGTGATCAAAATGCCAATGTGTGACAACGATGCTCTGTATTCTTTCAATACCGTTCCGTGCCATAACTTCGCGGAGGAGTGGTACGTAACCGGGTTGCTCACCGTCCCCCGTGTCGATCAAAATTCTGCTGGAACCGGTCCCTACAAACCACGTATTTGTGCCGGACAGAGTGTACTCTGACGGATTTAGCGCTCTTACCCGCAGCACTCGAGGCGAGGACTTCTCAACCTCAGCAGCGTACACGTCATGTTTCTCTTCTGCTGCAACAGCGTCGTTTGTGAATTCGTCATTGCTGACAGTTTGAGGCGTGCTCATGCTGGCGAAATGAGAAATAAAACAAACTGTTCTCGCTCCCAAAACCAGTCGCCATTTTACTCAAGACTGGTTTTGCTTTCTCATGCAATGCATATTCGAGAGTTTTCTTTGCGGCTGAACTGTGCAAACCAGTTGCGGGTTCAAAGTATTCGAAGCGTGGGAACGTGTGGTCCCAGCGGTCGGCGATGCAAGTTGACGGATCCAACGACAACCAACACAGCCACCGCCACTACTACCGCAACGAAAAATGCAGCTCTGAGGTTGTGTCGTTGTCATTGTCGTTATATCGGTGACTGCTGCCGCTGCCGTCAACACAACACTACGCCCACCAGCACCACCAACCAACGACCGTTCCAAAGACACAACGACAGCAACAACCAACAGCGAAGCAGCAGAACACGTGGTTGCAAGTAAGTTGCCAAACCTCACCAGTTCGGTTTTCGGATTCATTTGCTTCGTTGTGTGGCAACGTGGCAACGAACGAAGTCACCAACAACAACAACCGAACGACGACAGCTTGATTGAGTTTGGTATGTACAGGCTCTGGTTGGCTACATTTTCACGAGGCTAGTCCAGTCCTTCGATGAAGTCAGCTCTATGACAACGCTGCATTGAAACGTTGACGCTGCTTCTGTGTTCGCTTCCACATTGTCTCCGATTGCTAAGTTAGCGAAGATTTGAATAAACTCTAGTGAGACGGTATTACACGAATCGTACCCTCTAACAGCCAATCTCGTCAAATATTCTGCCATGGCACGTCAATCAAGTAAGTCAAGGGTATGTCGTCTAAATGCATTGAAAGTTGAAATGTTTGGACGCTTCTTCTGGGTATAATCACCGTCAGAGCATCTCCAATTACCGAGTGTAGACGTTCCATTTCTGGGTGTGATAGTGTTATCGAGCACGAAACCATGCTCAAATTAAAGCCAAATTTACGGAATAGAGCTACAAGCATTGCGCATTGCAAGATTGGTGGCAGTACTTTCAGGGATAGAGTCAGCGTTCTCATTTCATTTTCAGGTCGGCGGCATTTCGAAGGGTGTGGACAGGCGTTGAAGGAAATCACGCGAGTACCACACGCACATCATGTCCGTTTAAAAGAATGTTGAAGACTGCAGATTGAATCGAAGTTCGTGCTTCTGCCGATGCAGTTGGTGATTTTGCTGTAGAAATCAATCGATCATGTTGGGTTATTTGGTCAATGCTCGTAATGTGAAGGCGCCATGCCGCGGTCCCGCCATAGTGCGCAGAATCAATCCAAGCCAAGATCATCATTCACCGGCACTGAGCCACGTACGGCTCCTGAAGAAACGATCGCCGTTTGCGACGCACCACTGCTACTCCGTCGGGCGCGACTGTTTTCGAGTGCTGGTCTCGAAGCCGCTCCAATGGCTTGAGCTGCCCGATCGTACTCGCGGAAATTTTCCGCAATGGAAGCTTCCGTTGTGTCTAGTACCCTTGCACTTTCGCGCGCCCCACGGAAGCATTCCTCAATAGCACGAGCGGATTTGGCAATAACCTGACGAACTTTGGTGCGCAGTTGATCCACTAACGCCGCATGGCGTTTGTGGTTTTTCATGCCCCACTTGTCCTCTTTGTGCGGAGCGGCCTGTTGTGTCGGCAGGCCGTGAATGGCATTCTACACAAAACCAGTGCAGACACATACACATAAAACTGGGAACAGTCGATGGGCACACGCGAGCATCCCACACCTCGGCAACATCTGCGTCGTTCCTCAAGTCGGCCACTTGTCTTTGCAGCGCCTGTAAATCATCCCATAAACGAGCCTGTGGATCGACAGCAACTGGGTCATGAACAAATAGGGCGTTTGTACGGGAGAGGTGGACTCGCAAGAATCAAACCTGTAGGTCTCTTAGCTCGCCCAAATCCCGTTTCACGGTTTGCGTGGTTTGATAGTATCCATTGAGTCTCTGAGAAGCGGCTTGCGCTTCAATTTTCATTCGAGCTGGCACGTCCACATCCGCAGCGGTCGACACCGCTACTTGCACGCGAGCGTAGTCCATGGACACCTGCTGGATGTCTCCCCGGTTCTTTCGGGCCGTATTCTGGATCTTCTGCAGCGATTTTACACTGAGAAGCGCCCGTGCAACGTCATCCACCTTCTTGTGGCACCGCTGGCATGATTTCGCCACATCACCTACAAGCTAACAGAATCACAGAACATAGCCGCGGTAAGACGCAAATTGCGGTTGCGGGCAGCGAAAGGTGGGACCACGTTCGTACCCGCTCCACATGTCGAAACCTTGCGTCGATCCTGGATTCTTTTTCTTGGCGCAGTGCGTGCTGCCGACGAACCAAGTCTTCCTCGCTGTGCAAGAGTGCCATGGGAACGTCGGCAGCTGGGCCTTCGGCACATGAAAGGGCACCAGTGGCTTCATGCAACACTGTTTCAAGTTCCTGCACTTCTTCGCTGAGTAAATTGCCGGCACCGACAAGGGATTGAAAACTGCTATCGAGCCTCCGGTCACGTTCGCGGTAACGCTGTACCTCGGTATTGAATCCCGCAAAGAAGGTGTTGTCGTGGACAGTCAACAGTGCGCTATCGTTTTCAGCACGCTCCTTCGCATCCAAATAATCTTGCCACCGCTCCAGCAGCTGCGCATGACACCGTGGTCGTTCATGGGCAATCGTGAGCGCACCTGCCTGCTGGACGAGCGCCAGCGAAGCTGCCGGACTGGCGGGGTCATCCTTGGCATTCAGAACCTTGTCTTGGATCTTCTTGAGCGAACCTAGTTGCTTATGTGAATCTTTGAGGCCCCGTTCAACAAGTTTTTTCTGCTCCTTCCAAATTTTGTGCATCAAGGGCATACCTTCGTGGAACAATCGATGTTCTGGCCCTGCGGATTCCTGTTCTTGAAGGCACCTTTGGTGTTGTCCGATGCGAACCTCCAATCTTCGAGAGATGTCATTGTACTCATCCAGGCGAGCTTTATGTGCGTTCAAAATTTCGTGGCACACCTTTGACTCGAGCCGGACCTTGTCGGTTGCAGCGGCAACACTTCCAATTGCGGCGTCGATGGCCCTCGCTTGCCGGTTTTGTCCACTCTGACAAACGTTGAGGAGGTTGTGAAACGCCTCCAACTTTTCGCGGCGGCAGGTTTCTTGAGCTTCGTCCACGGCTTTCTCCTTACTCAATAGCGATAAAGCGTTGCGGATTGATTGAAGCGACTTATCGGTTGCGATGAGCTCGGCGTCCAGATCTTGTTGCTCGACCGCAATTGCAGGCGATTCTTCGTCCAAATCGCTCAGCTCAGACTGTAAATTCTTACATTCTTGAAGGAGCAATTCATCAACGACTGAGCGCCGTTCCAGCACTTGAGTGTGGAACTTGTCAGCTGGATCGACTTGGGATACTTTTTCTGATTCGTGCACTGTGCGCGGGTTACCCTCTTCGTTGAGTCTTATATCATTGGCATGCGTCGCTCGCTCCCACCTCAGAGTCATATCAATTCGGGTGAGGGTCTCTTTTGAGGATCGCACCGCAGATATTTGTTGGTTCACACTCACGTCACACTGTTCAAGTGTTGCGTGGTCAGTGCGTCTGTCAAGCGCGCGTCCTTCCGCCCCTTCAAACTTCAGAATCAGCGGCGAGGCGTTTTGTTGGCACAAACGTTCGTCTTCAGATATTTCAATGCGCTCCTCTGTACGAGACGTAACCCCTGCTATTGACTTGTCGAGACTCGCCAGCCCATCTCGCCAGCGCGCGCAAATCTCAGCTCGATGACTCGCGTCCTCAGCCCGAGTCTTACGCACCACCTTGCGCTGCAGCTGTTGTTGGATCCTTGCTCGGAGGGCTTCTTCTCGTGACGACAAATCTTTTTCGATAGCCTTTTCTTTTTCGACCCGTAACAACATTTCTTGTTCACGTGTCTCCTCGCAGAGGGCGAACATATCATCCTCGAGTCGCCACCAGCCGACGCCGGAGAGGCCGTCTTTGCTATCAGAGTCATCGTCGTTGTCGGCCTTTGAAAAGTTAATGATTTCCCTCCAACTCTTCCGATCCGTTTCATATTCGCCCTGTTGTAGAGCTCTCGCCATTTGCGTCATTTCATGTTCAGCATCTTGTTGGAGGCGGATTATCTCATTCTCAATGGATGCTTCTTCGTCGCGGACTTTGTCAAAGAATGCAGCTGACTCGTCATGGAAAAAGTCATTCGCGTACTGAAGCTCAGACACCATCAGCATGGTTTCTGCATCACTTTCATCGACCGCCGGGAAAGCACGCTGACACTTCTCCAACATCCATCGGTGCAGAGCAGGCACCCATGGATCCTTGTGCGAGTTCCATTCTTCTTGGTCGTTGTCTAGCTCTTGTTTCTCTTGGCGCCAGGCCTCCGCGCATGCTTCAAACTGAGCTTTCAGCTGCTCGAAGGACCGTCGATCCTCGCGCCGCTCATCGTTCGCAAGTTTGTGCGCATGTACGTCTTCGGTTCTGTCGTTCCATTGCAGTAGAGGCGTTTGTCGCTGTCGTTGCAACCTCTTTTGTTCCCTGTGCAATTCCTCGGTGCAAGCTTTCAGTCTAGCTTCTGACCTCTTCTTCATTGCTTGAATTTCATCTATTGCAGACCGACACATGTGCCGCCGGTCACGCCGTGCCGTCGAACGATACAATGAACGCTCGCAACGATCCGCAGCAGCCGCAAGCCTGTGTTTCAATTGGTTGTTGACGCGTTGAAACATGTTCTTCTGAATTTGGAACGCAACCCAATGCAGTACGTCGTTGAAGTAGTGCTCAAATGGTGGAAGCAAGAGCCGAGTGGTGTCACAGACCGGCACCTGCTTACATTTGGACTTTTTTGCATTTGACTGAGCACAAACCTCCTGCACAGCCACAAGATCGCTGCGTCTAATTCCAACGAAGAGCCAAATCCACAAGTCATCACGCAGGATGGGATGGCACATCAACGCACGAACAAACGTGTTCAGCGCACCCGCTTGGGTGGCATAAAATTTGAGGTTGGCGGCCGAATTTTTGCTGCCATGGCGAGGAGGCTGCAAAGCGTCAAGGAGAGGTGGAAGGCGCTTTGGCGAGTGGCCGGCGATGATGAGCTGTTTGACCAACCACTGAAAATCTGCAAGCGTGCGCTCTACTTCGAAGCAAAATGTATCCTGATGGTCTTCCACACCGACGTCAGCTGGCGTGGGCAACACCAAGTTTGAGTTCCCGCCCGAATCCTCTGGTTTGGGGACAACGCTGACAGCGCTGGCCATGCTTGGAGATGCATACCACAACTTGATCATGAAAACAGTTTCTGGCGGCTGCGCCGCCTGTGCCTTCATCTGCGCAGCAGTTGCGTCGGATTCACCATTTTCCGACTTCTTCGCCATTGCAGCCATCAAGGCAGCTCGCGGCCCCAGTCCGTTTGGACGAAGTTGTGCTGACAACACATCGTTCGCAACCACGTTGACGGCGGGAAGTACTTCACCGAGGAATTCACATCCTTTCGGATAAACTTGGTCTGTCAATGCTAGAACTGTATTTCTCGTCGCAAACGCAGAGAATCTGTCTGGGTCTTCAACGCACGCGCTACACTGGCGCACGGGTTCCGTGAACCCATATTCAGGAAGCGGTCGAAAATCAGGTGAACACTCGGTGCAAACTGCTTGTCCGCATCGGCGGCAATGATGCCTGCTAACTATCTTTGGGCCTTTGAAAGCGCGGAGACACACTGTACACACGTCGGTGTTGGCTGTTACAAGTGCACGGGTGATGTTGTCTGGGCCGTGAGTACCGCCGCCTGACTCCTGCTCGTCCAAGTAATCGCTCACGGTCGCAAAGTGGGCCTTAACTGTTGCAATGGATGGGTCTGCAGTATTTCCAAATGTTTCTGAGGCATTCTGCGATCTGTGTTGCGTGTCAGGATGGGCATCTCGCAATTTGTTCATGTAAGCCTTTTTCACAGCTGCTCTCGTAATTTTGTGTGGCTGGGCATCAAAGTCGAATGCGAAAAAGCGACAAGCTTCCCTGACAGTGTCGCGCGCCCGTCTCGTTTCCGCAGTGTGGTCCACAGGCTTGAAGTGGCATATTGCAGCGTGAACGACCGCAGGCGTCAGGATGCCGGTGTCGTCCATATTGCCACAACCAGTCCCCCTCACTCTGCTGAATTCGTAGCACGCTTCGCATACACGCACTGGCGCAGTCCCGTGTCGAAAGCATGGCGGGAGTGTAATCTTCAGTGCAGAGCACTTGCTGCAAAAAAGAATACCACATATCCTGCAATGGTGCCGGCGGTGTATGATTGTGAATTTGCGCTCACACTGAAAGCAAAACTCGAGGTCGGAATCTGGCATGAAGAGGCCAGGCATGTCGAGAAGTGACTTTGCCAAGCCTGGATTTTTTTCGCAGAATGCAATTGAACGAGAGCGCAAGAACTGCAACACGTCTTCGACGTGGTAAGTTTCCGCCGCCTCTGCTTGCGATTCGATGGCTTCTGCCAATACTGGCCCAGAGCCAACGGAATTGCCGGGAACCGACTCCGCAACATCAGGTTCAGCGTCAATCGGAGACGCGACCACTGGCGAACTGGTGGCAAAACTTGCTGACGTCTGGTCGCTATTGGCCGGAGTTGCTGTTGCTACAGGAGTAGTCAAGGCAACAGTTCCTGTGGATGCGGTTGCCACGGTTGCTGTTTGCACTGTCTCGGCATTGACCGATGTTGCCTCCACTGGGTCTGCTGCTGTCGCAAAAGTCGCTGCCGTCACCGGTTCTGCTGCTGCTACCGGTGCTGCTGAAGTCACTGGTTCTGCTGCTGTCGTCACAGTCGCCGTTGCGGCCGGAGTTGCTGTCATTGATGGAGTCGCTGCTGCCACCGGTTCTGTTGTTGTCAGTGGTTCTGCTGCTGCCGCAGTTGTTGCAACTGGTTCGGCTGCCACCGAAGTTGCAGTTGTTGTCGGTTCTGCTGCCATTGCTGGTTCTGCTGCCGTCGCCGGTTCTGCTGCCGTCGCCGGTTCTGCTGCCGTCGCCGGTTCTGCTGCCGTCGCCGGTTCTGCTGCAGTGACCAGTTCTGCTGCCGTTGTCGGCTCTGCAGTTGTTGCTGTTTCAGCTGCTGTTGCCGGTTCTGCTGCCGTCGCCGGTTCTGCTGCCGTCACCGGTTGTGCTGCAGTGACCAGTTCTGCTGCCGCTGTCGGCTCTGCAGTTGTTGCTGTTTCAGCTGCTGTTGCTGTTTCTGTCACTGTCGTCGGAGCTGATGCTACCACGGGATCTGTCGTTGTCGCCGTTTCTGGTGCTGTCCGCGTCGCCTCTGTCGCCGGATCTACCTCAGTCGTCGCTTCGTTCGACATTGCCCCAGCCGCATTCAATGAGTCGTTAGTTGTGGCGACGCCAACACTGTTTTGTTGAACACCATTCGCCTGTTGCGGTGCAGATGAGTCCCCGCTTGCCGTGGGCGCAAGGTCGGACGTTGACTCATCCATGTTGGAGAGTCCAGTGTTACTTATTCCTTCGTTCGTGTGGTTTCTGTTCGCGCTCGCCCGAAGGCGCCGTACAAACAATGCGCCGCGGACACAGCGACAGCGCCGGTTTGCCGCGATTGTTTTCGTATCACGCAAATCTGCTCCAGTTCAACCAGCTGTTGATAAAAAATAGAGAATCGCACCGGGACGCAACCCACGTGGTCACGGACCAGACGAAGACGCGATTGCTCACCGTGCCTGCAGTAGCCGGTCGTGTGGTCGTGTGCATCTGTTTCCGCAACGCGTCTCGTACGGCAGCGGTGCACTTGGCAACGATCCCACTCATGTGATACGTCCACGATTTCGTCAAGACGTCAACACGACGAGACTGCCTACCATCGGGAAGCGAGTGCGGCCCAAGCCAGCTGCAGCGTGTTGCTTTGAAACCATGGCCAAAGCCGAGCTTGACGCACTCCATTGCTGCATCATGCTGCGAGAGTCGCGTCCGTCCCCATCGTAACACGCTGCGTTCCGCTGAATAAAGGCACACGCACACGTTGTGTTCCGCCGAATAAAGGCAACGCCAGTGGCTAACCAACTCGCGCAACAACAAAGTGACGGCGACGACGACAGCGACGGCGACAGCGACAGCGACAGCGACGGCGACAGCGACAGCGACGGCGACAGCGACGGCGACAGCGACAGCGTTGCGTTGTATCTTTGCTGTCACCGACTTCGCTCGGCTTCGCTGACTTTGCGGAGTTGAGTGGGTGAGTGAGTGAGTGACGGTGCCTTTCACCAAACAAAGACGGACGACGACGACGCCGAAGACGACGACGACGACGGTTCTATGGTATTATAACGAAAGTCGCGTTTTAGGCACTGTACACTGCGTTTACGCATCAAAATGGGTTGCGGGATGGTATGCAAATGCCTCTAGGAACGGATTCTAAAGGCAAGCCTACCATTACATATAATACGCTGATTCGGCAAGCGCTTTTCCATGTCAACAACCATGGCAGCCAAAGCACAACACACGCCGTCCAATTTCCCGCGCGGTCGGTGGGTGGCGTTTGCCTTTTGCAGCGCATTTGTACTCGAGTGGCGTATCGGACGTAGTACATGTGCTGCGCGATTGGGATGATTACGCTGCTTCCGCGTGGCATATTATACGCAAAAGGATGTGGTGTCGTACGACGACGGCGACGTTGGCGTCGACATGTCAAACGCCCGGCAGTGTTGCGTATAGTTATAGAGAGGGCGAGGAACCGTTGTTCAGACGAGCATCAACGACGTTGTACGCGAAAGTCGCCGATGCCGCAGGCGTTTGTCAGATAGCACGAAAGTGGCAATCAAGTGTGCAATGCATTCCAATGAAAGTTGTCTCACACAGATCATTGCTTGCGCTGTTCGGATTTTTAAGGTTTTGAGAGGGTCTTGAGCGACTTGCAATGCATAGTGCAAGCTCACTACCATTACGGAGTGTCGTGATTGTGAAAGTAAAACGTAACTGTAGGACTCGTGACCACGTGTGCAAGCTACAAGGACTACAGTCGTGCCAGTCTGGAAAGGCGCAGACGGTGAAAGCAAGTAAGTTTGCTTTTATTCTTCAGCAATCGTAAGACAGTGCTGTCATTAGTTAAATGGGAATGGAAGATGAATGCTGAAACTCGGTGTGGCCGGCCGGATGGCTAGCACGGCTGTTGTTCTGGGCGACCGGCTTGTGAGATTTTGGGGCCGTCTTGATGTATTTTGCAGATCTCGCCGACTTCTTCTTTTGCCAAATGACGATGACAATCACCGCAATGGCAAGCAGGAAAATTCCAGCAACGAGGCTCGACGACAAAATTGTCACCTCTTCTTCCGTTAGCACGGACGCATCGTTCGCGGCAAATCCAACATTCGTAGTCGTAGTCGACGCTGTTGACGTCCTTGCTTCAGTTGTGGTGGGCTGCTGCGATGTCGTGAGAGTTACAGTGGGCTCCACTGACACCCCCTCACTCGAGGTTGTTGAAGCTTCCCTAACTGTGGTGACAATTTCTTGGGGTGATGTAGGCCGGAGCGATGAGGTTGTCGGCGTTGTAGTTTGCCCCTTTTCATCGGTTGACGTCGTAGGAGCCGCCCCGGGCATCATCGACGTGGATATTGACTCGGTGGCGTTACTGTACTCTGATTGCGTCGTCAAGATTGCGCAATCGCCTTCGTCAAAGTTGAAAGCCGCGCACTGGAAGTCAACGCCGAAAGCACCTGCCTTCGCGTCGCAAGCTCCATCTCCGAGCCAAATGACCACGTCTGTGCATTCATTGCCAGAGCGTGAGCAATCATAGCACTTCCCGGTTTCGGCGTCCACCCCTACTGGGAATTCAGCGTGTGAAGCAGGTTCGGACAAGCAGTCGCCATGGTCAAATTCGAAGGCGGAGCAATTAAAATCGTAGATTGAAGCACCTCCACTGCCTTGACATTCGCCATCCCCGAGGAGGAGTTCATACTCCAGCAACACACCATTCGGCGACGAGGCAGAGCAATTTAGAGTCTGATTCTGACAATCTGTGCACGGTCGCCACTGTGGACTCGCACAATCGCCATCGTCGAGAAAGTAAGTGGCACAGAAAAAGTTGGGTCCCCACACCCCACGATCACATACACCGTCTCCTAGTGAGGTGATGTAGTGACTGCATGGCGCACCATCGCAATCGATACACGCTGCCGGGAAACCCACCAACGAGGTGTCGTTTGAGCCACCGGCAGCTGAAGCGGCGTCTTGTAGAAATGAAGCCAAATCATTTGCCGCTGTATTCACCCACGTGTTCCCACTGAGGCTCGACGACGATGCCAACGTTGTCGACAACCACCCTAAAAGGGTCCATTGACCCGTGTCGTCGCCTTGAACGAATAAAGGGGCGCCCACCATGGATTCGTGCGTCGCCGCATTATCGCCTTCACTAATTGTACAAAACATGCTCGACGTGTTCACACGAAGTATGCCTTGGCTCGCATCCTCGCAGTCCACAGAAGCGAGGCAGTCCACTTCACTAACGTTGAAACTCAAAGCATTATCCTCGAACTCAGGGAACGCGAGCACCAGTGAGTCGTCAAAGCATGTCAATCCTTCCGAATCGTAGTGCAGCGCCTCGCTTTCCTCTGTCAACAATTGCTCAGTGACTTTCAAAACGGCGACGTCGTACGTTAAGTCCACCCGATTGAAAAGCGGGTGAAGGAAAATGGTCTCGATGCCAACGGACTTTTGCGTCGAAGCAACAGTGCTTTGGCTGTAGTCAATGCCAGGGTCCACTACGCATTGCGCGGCAGTAACCACTGTGTCGCTACCAAGTATAACTCCCATACACTGAACAGCGTTTTGTGACGCTGACGCGGCAGCATGTGTGATGACGACGAGGCGGTTTGAGAGTGCCGTAACATTGCCTTCGTCCACAAGACTGTTTCCGAAAGGCGTGCAGCACGCTGCAACACCAGCCACCAGTGATGCAACGCGTGCCATCACGCGTGCCGCCTAGTAGGCAGAGCAGCACATCAACAACAATTTAGTGCCATACCCCCCGTTCAATCACGGATATCAAGCCTCCACATGTTAATGCAAGAAGAAAATTACGTGCTGTTGAATCGGTGTCCAATCAAAAGTGTAGGCACAACAAACCTTCTTCGAACTTGCTCTTCGTCGTTGTTTCGCAACATCCTCGTGTGCGGAGTAGCTGCGTGGTGTATGCTGCCCACATTATTGCTCGGTCGTCGTCGTGCTCGTCGAAAATGGCTTGAAGGCGTAGAGCGGCAAGCGCAAACGAACGAAAACGCGTGGCTAGGAAACAAACAGGGGAGTAGCTAGTTGTTGTATGCCGTTGGTCGTTCGTTGGTCGTCGCCGTTGCCTTTGAATCCATGTCGGCAGCCGTCATCGAGAAGAAGTCAAGTGAGTCGCGAAGTTCGAAGCGTGCGTCAATCGTCAAATGTCAACCGAATGGTTCCAACGAATTCACGAATTCAACTGAATGGCCACCCCGGCGCCTGTGACCTCATCCATCCATCCCATCTCCAGTCCACGCTCCACACGTGCGTTTGTGCAATTCCCACGCATGTTGTGCGACGGGGACCGTGTGAACATCGCTCGACGTCGTACTGGCGACTTGCCTAGATCGCTTACCGGACCGTTGCTGACAATGTCACGTGTGTGAGTGAGTGGAGAACGGACACCACACAGAGCAAAAAGTCCCCCAAGAATTGCGTGTAACCGGCCGCACCGTCCCGACCCGTCCCGCCCCGCCCACGGCAGGCAACACTGCTTGTTCTCGTCACAACATTCACCACAACGTCAATAGCGAAAAGTGGAGTTTTGCGGCAAACATGGCATGAAGACGACACACATAGTGCACCAGCAAAGCATGAAAGTTGTCATACAACGGACAACACGACCCTCTTCGTGTGCGCCCACGCGCTACCTCATTTGGACGTTACTGTAAACACAGTGAGTGAGCCAATGACATAACGACAGTCACGCGAGCCGAAAGACTTTACCTCAACAGGGGTGACAGAAAAAGCAGCAAAATATCATAGCATCACAAACGTTTTCAACGCGAAAATCATTGCCGTTTTTATCGTTTGTTATATTGTGATACACAACCGCATTTGCCACGCCTCGTTAAGAACTGTACATGTAGAAAATGAGGTCGTAGTTGTCGATCATGTGCTTCATGCTCTGGTAATATCCTTGCGACGCCCACACACACGTCGCAATGTTTTCGGATGTCATCATGTTTTCTTCACTGTTGGCAGCGAGCAGCATAAAGTGGCGGATCATAGCGTTCAGCGTGTCACGGTTCGGCTCTGGCAGACTGCTCACAAGCCCCGACAATCTGTCGACAATCAGCTCTTCGTCGGTGATCTCTTGGTCATTGACGAACCGTCGCCTCATATCCTCTCCGAAAATGGTCCCGGGGAGTTCCCGGAAGTACATGAGAAGCAGAGAACACACATCGTGTGGTCTCGTTCTCTCGTTGGCGTAGTTCACCCCCACACCCATGTCCCACGCTTGCTTGAACTCTTTGACCTTGCCAACATTCCCTGGAATCCGCCACAAGCCCTCCGTGGACAATGCATAAGTATTCAAGTAGTCCAGCGACACTTGCACCACATCAGGTACGCGCCGGTTTTCCTGCAGTGGATTTGCGTTGCAGTACAACGCAAGCTCCAAAGGTTTGCCGAACACGGGTCCACGACCACTGCCGATGCGTTGAGCGCTGCGAGCCGGGGATCTAGAAGGCGACAACTGCGGCGACGAGAAAGGTCCACCACCAGAGTCGTCGTTGTCGGCGTTGTGCCGCGTTGCTTCGCGAGAGAGCCGCATGTTCACTTTTGACAGGTTCGCTGCCGCGAACGGAATATCTTCGGCGCGCAAGCCAAGCGCCTCCGCCTCCGCCGCGATCTCTTCGTCAAGTTTTGCACGGTCGTCCTCATTTCCGGATGAATACCCGCTCTTGCTTGAACTCCAGCTCCGGATGCTGCTATTGCTCCCACTAGTGCTGCTGGTCCCGCTGTTGGACGGACCAGGCGTGGCGCTGTGCGGTGTCACTCCCCGCGAAAACGACTGGTCATCATACGAATCGGTAAGCTTCCGACGCACTTTCCGCCGCGCGCACTTGACTATCGCCTGCTTCGCAGCCTCGAGATCGTTGCCATAATAAACAGCTTCTTCCAACAATATTTTGCGCCCACTGGGCGTCTCCAGCCTGGACAGTATCTGTGCCTCCACCAGCTCCATCAGACTCTTGGTGTAATCTCCGACAGCTGGCTCCGTCGTCCGTCGTCTGCTTGCACGAGCCCTATTTCCGCGGCTGGGCCCTGAGTTGGACACAGGATGCCGGGACGGCACGTGATAATCGGTGTCGGCCTGTCGCATGTTCAGCGTCGAAACTGACATGCTGGCTGGCGTGGAGGCTCAGCTACACCCAGAAAATCGTTGCTGGTTGAGGACGAACAAAGATGTGGTACGATAATCCTTGGAGAAAAAGTGTTGTTGTTGTGAGTGAGATTTCCACTATTTGTCAAGCAGTGAACTTCATTGCAGCCAAATGGCACGAACAATGAGACAAAAAACCTACGCGCAACCAAGCAATGCACTCGGCATGACTTTGTGCTTTGCACCAGCACCGCAGGTCACCACGAGAGCCGCTGAAAATATTCAAGAAAAACTCTTCAGAACAAGGTTTCACATTCAGGAAACGTGTCGTCGTGCCACAGAGCGATGGCTGCTCGGCCCTCTGACGGATGTGGTGACGCAAAGCGGAAAGGACAATGAACGTGAGGTACGTGCCACGTCAACGTGGGCATCTTGAATACCAACAGCACTTCATCGGCCGTGTCTGTGTCCGTGTCCGTCTACGTGTTCGACGAGGGATGAGTAGTCGGCGGGGTGAGCCTTGTCGTCCGTGTTACGTGGCACGGGACCCTGTTGGGTGCGGGCACAGACGAGACGAGACGAACGGACAAGCAGCCGGCCAGCCGAGACTTGGCAAAGGGTTGGACACACAGGCTCCAGGGTGCATGAGCAGTTGGGCAGACTGCCAGGGAACAACCTGTCATCATCCCAACAACGAATGCGGACACAAAGCAGCCCCCCAACCACGTCAGTGCAACATTTCAATCACGCTCCACGGCCACAACGGCGACCGACGGCACCAACAACCACACCCACAACTCGAGACCGTCCCTCATCCGCAGTCCGCACTGCACCAACCAACCCAACCACACACCCACCCATCCACCCACCAACAAACAACAAACAACAAACAACGAACAACGATCAACGAACAGCGCCCCCCCCCCCGCTCGAGCCAACGAGCCGAAGCCGCAACGCTGCTTTTGGAGTTTCTGCTGTACAATTCCACAATTCCACGCTTTCGTTTTCGTTGTTTCGTTTCGTTGTTTTGTTTCGTTTGCGTTCACGACAACGACACAACGACACAACGAACAACGACACTTTGGCTAGGTATCCTCAATCAACACAATGCGCTTGCATGCGTACAGCACACTCAATGAACGAACAATGAACCGAACAACGAACGA
>ENA-OWNT01002561-OWNT01002561.1-seawater-metagenome-genome-assembly--contig:-NODE-2561-length-18787-cov-14.380919_pt1 | contig 18787 bp, 15 predicted proteins | sample MGYA00238136_ERZ651165 | MGnify/ENA primary metagenome ERZ651165 (study PRJEB26861, sample SAMN08777766) | seawater metagenome | isolation source: coastal seawater | place: USA: Florida | collected...
CGGTGCCGGCTCCGTGCTGCAGCAGGACGCCGAGTCCGATGCCGATCAGCACAGCAATCAGCGAGGTGATCGCGAACCAGAGCAGCGTGTTCCAGGCCAGCCGGGCCGCGTTGGAGACGGCGCGCAGGTTGGAGATGGAGCTGACGACGGCCGTGAAGATGAGGGGCAGGACGGCGGTCTGCAGCAGCGAGACGTAGCTCGAGCCGATGGTCTGCAGCGTGGCGCCGAGGGCGTTGGGATTCGCCTTGGTGCTGCCCGTGTACTTCGCGAGCAGGCCGAGGCCCAGGCCCACGATCAGGGCGGCGATGATCTGGAAGCCGAACGAGCCGGCCCATTTGGGCAGCTGGAAGCCGGTCTTCCCGGCGGGTGCGGAGGTGCTTGTCTGAGTGGTCACCGGATCACGCTAGGACCGGTGCAACTATCACGACGAACGCATGTTGAGAAATATTACGCAGCCTTCATGGGGCCCCGTGCTCCGGAACCCCTGAATTCCGGCGTCAGGCAAGGACTTTGTGAAGTTATTCCGGAGTCCACTGTGGCGATTGTCTCGCTGTGCTGCGTCGAGTTGGCAGTTCGCGGCAATGTTCTCGAAAAACACTGCCGCGAACTGCCAACTCGCGCAAGGCCCGGGGGAGCGGACATCCGGGAGCCGCGAACTGCCAACTCGCGCAAGGCCCGTGAGCAGGCAGCTGCGCGGCAGTCTTCCGGAAGCGTGCGTCTAAGCGAGTGCCCCACCGTCCGGGTTCCCTGGCCGAGCTTGCGAGGCTAGGGAGACGGTGGGGAGAACGAGCGAGCACGCGGAGGAAGGCGGCCGTGCCGCTGCTCCCGGGCCCGGGCCTACCCCAGCAGCGCCCGCTTCAGGGTGTCGAGGCCCACGGAGCCCATGTTCAGCGCCTTCGTGTGGAAGGCCTTGAGCTCGAAGCCCGGCCGGGATTCGAGTTCGGCTCGGATCTGCTCCCAGAGCCGCTGGCCCACCTTGTACGACGGCGCCTGCCCCGGCCAGCCGAGGTAACGGGTGAACTCGAACTTGAGCTGGCCCTCGCTGATGGCGAGGTTCTGCTTCAGGAACTCGTACCCCGTGTCCGGAGTCCAGGTGCCCGACCCCCAACGCTCGGGCACCTCCAACTCCAGGTGCACGCCGATGTCGAACACCACCCGGGCCGCCCGCATGCGCTGCATGTCCAGCATGCCCATGTGGTCGCCCGGATCCTTCAGATAGCCGAGCTCCTGCATGAGCTTCTCGGCGTACAGCGCCCAGCCTTCACCGTGCCCGGAGGTCCAGCAAACGTTGCGGCGCCATTTGTTCAGCAGTTCACGGCGGTAGGTGGCGGTGGCGACCTGCAGGTGGTGGCCCGGCACGCCCTCGTGGTAGACCGTGGTGGTTTCCGCCCAGGTGGTGAACGTGTCCTCGCCCGGCGGCACGGACCACCACATGCGGCCCGGACGGCTGAAATCATCCGAGGGGCCGGTGTAGTAGATGCCGCCTTCCTGGGTGGGAGCGATCTTGCACTCGAGCGTCTTCATGGCATCCGGGATGTCGAAGTGCACGCCGGCGAGGTCGGCCACCGCCTTGTCGGACAGCTCCTGCATCCAGGCCCGGAGGGCATCGGTGCCCTTGAGCTGGCGGGACGGATCGTTGTTCAGGATTTCCTTGGCTTCCTCGATCGTGGCCCCGGGCCGGATCTGGTTGGCCACGCGCTCCTGTTCGGCAATCAGGCGGTCGAGTTCCTGAACGCCCCAGGCGTAGGTTTCCTCCAGGTCCACCGTGGCGCCGAGGAAGGAGCGGGAGGCCAGGGCGTAGCGCTCGCGGCCCACGGCGTCCTTCTCCGGGGCGACTGGCAACAGTTCGGACTCCAGGAATCCGGCCAGCCGGGAGTAGGCCACGCGCGCGGCGGCAGCACCGGCGTCGAGCGTGGACTGCAGGTCCGGCGTCAGCGGCCCGTCAGCGGTCTTGGCGCCGGCGGCGAGCTTCGCGAAGAAGCCGTCGTCCGCGGCGTGCTTGGTGGCCTGCTCGATCACGATCGACACCTGGCGGGCCGCGGCCACCTTGCCGTCCTGCATCGCCGAACGGAGCGACTCGATGTACCCGTCGATGGCGGCAGGGACGTTGTGGGCCCGGCCCGCGATGTGCTCCCACTGCCCGGCGGTATCGGTCGGCATGAGGTCAAAGATCGCGCGGATCTGCTGGGACGGGGACTCGATGTTGTTCAGGTCGGCCGTGTCCCAGCCCGATTCGTGGATTTCCAGCTGCAGTCCCAGCCGCTCGCGCATGGCGTCGAGGGTGACGGCGTCGACGTCGTCAGCCGGTTCCAGCCCGTCCAGCGCCGCGAGTGCCTCGCGCGTGGCGGCCGCGAGTTCCGCGTGCCCGGCGGGGGAGAAATCCGGGTACTCGGTTTCATGCCCGGGCAGGCCGAGCTCGGTGGCGAAGCTCGGGTTGAGCCGGATGAGGGTGTCCGTATAGGCGTCGGCGACGGCGTCGATGGCGGTCCGCTGGCGCGCGGGGGCAGTGTTGTCTGAGGCGATGGTTTCGGTAGTCACCCGACGAGACTAGCCCGGCCGTCGTAGTTATGAAAGAGTCACTGAACTTTTTCCGGGCCGGTGCGGGAACCGGATGTCCGGCCGGCAGGGCGCCTAACCCAGGCTGCGGCGCCAGGCCTCCGGGCCGGGCCTGGGTGCCAGCCGCAGCTGCTGCCGGCGGACCCAGTGCCGGACGCCGGGCTTTTCAGGTGCCGCCTGCGCGGCCTGCCCCAGGGACAGCACGACGGCGGTCAGCGCCGCCAGCTCTTCCGGCGTCGGCGCGCCCTTCACGACTGAGAGCAGGGCCGGTTCGGCGTCGCTGCCCGATTCTTCGGCCGGTACTGCCGGTTCAGCAACGGTGGTCACAGCGGGATGTTCCCGTGCTTCTTGGCGGGCAGGGCGGCCCGCTTGTCCCGGAGGGCGCGCAGGCCCTTGATGATCTGCACCCGGGTTTCGGACGGGGCGATGACCGCGTCCACGTAGCCCAGCTGGGCCGCCTGGTAGGGGTTGAGCAGCTCTTCCTCGTACTGGCGGACCACCTCGGCACGCTTGGCCTCGACGTCGCCGCCGGCCTCGGCCACCGCGGCGAGTTCGCGGCGGTACAGGATGTTCACAGCGCCTTGGGCGCCCATGACGCCGATCTGGGCGGTGGGCCAGGCGAGGTTGAGGTCCGCGCCGAGCTTCTTGGAGCCCATCACGATGTACGCCCCGCCGTAAGCCTTGCGGGTGATCACGGTCAGCTTGGGCACGGTGGCCTCGGCGTAGGCGTAAAGCAGCTTGGCGCCGCGGCGGATGATGCCCTGGAACTCCTGGTCCTTGCCGGGCAGGAAGCCCGGCACGTCCACCAGGGTGATGATGGGGATGTTGAAGGCATCGCAGTGCCGGACGAAGCGGGCGGCCTTTTCCGACGCGGCGATGTCCAGGGTGCCGGCGAACTGCATGGGCTGGTTGGCCACGATGCCGACAGTGTGGCCCTCGACCCGGCCGTAGCCGATGATCACGTTCGGGGCGTAGAGGGACTGCATCTCCAGGAAGTGGGCGTCGTCGACGATCTGCTCGATGACCTTGCGCATGTCGTAGGGCTGGTTGGCCGAGTCCGGGATGAGCACATCGAGGGCGAGGTCGTCGTCGTCGATCTCCAGCTCCTGCTGGTGCTCGAGCACGGGGGCTTCGGCAAGGTTGTTGGAGGGCAGGAAGTCCAGCAGTTCGCGGACGAACTCGACCGCGTCGGCCTCGTCGGAGGCCAGATAGGTCGAGGTGCCGGTGGTGGCGTTGTGCTGGCGCGCGCCGCCAAGGGTCTCCATGTCCACGTCCTCGCCCGTCACGGTCTTGATGACGTCCGGGCCGGTGATGAACATGTGGGAGGTCTTGTCCACCATGACCACGTAGTCGGTCAGGGCGGGGGAGTAGGCCGCGCCGCCGGCGGAGGGGCCCATGATGAGGGAGATCTGCGGGACCACACCGGAGGCATGGACGTTGTTGCGGAAGATATCAGCGAACATCGCCAGCGAGGCGACGCCCTCCTGGATGCGGGCGCCGCCGCCGTCGAGGATGCCGACCACCGGGCAGCCGTTGCGCAGCGCGAACTCCTGGACCTTGACGATCTTCTCGCCGTTGACCTGGCTCAGCGAGCCGCCGTAGACGGAGAAGTCCTGGCTGTAGACGGCCACGGGGCGGCCATCCACCGTGCCGTAACCGGAGACAAGGCCATCGCCCAGCGGCTTCTTCTTCTCCATGCCGAACGCGGTGGACCGGTGCACGGCCAGCGCGTCGAATTCGACGAAGGAGCCGGCGTCCAGCAGGAGGTCGATGCGCTCGCGGGCGGTTTTCTTGCCCCGCGCGTGCTGTTTGACGACAGCTTCCGGGCCGGAGGGCTGCTCGGCACGGGCCTGGCGGTCGCGGAAGTCTGCAAGCTTTCCCGCAGTCGTGGTCAGATCGTGGCTCATCAAGTGTCTCCGGCTCTGTCGCTAGGTTGTTCGGTGCCCGGCCCGCTGGCTCCTTTGGCTGGAATCCACAAAAGCAGGGCTCTGCTGGCAAGTCTAGTGACGGTATTGGCCGGTGCCGCTGTAGGGAACCTACAATTTTCACGCCGCGAAGCTCCCGCACCGCTTTGTTACCCGCCAGTAACATCGGTCCGCTAGAGTGTGGTCATGACTTCAAGCAATGATGCTTCGGGCACCGCTGCCGGGCCGTACCAGGCCGCCGGTTCCCTGCAGGGCCGCACTATCCTCATCTCCGGGGGCAGCCGCGGCATCGGCCTGGCGATCGCGCTCCGCGCGGCCCGGGACGGCGCCAACATCGTCCTGATGGCCAAGACCGGCCAGCCCCACGCCAAGCTGGAGGGCACCGTCTATACGGCCGCCGAACAGATCGAGGCCGCCGGCGGGCAGGCGTTGCCGCTGGTCGGCGATGTGCGCAACGACGCCGACGTCGCCGGTGCGGTCGGTGCCGCCGTCGACCGCTTTGGCGGGATCGACGTCGTCATCAACAATGCCTCGGCGATCGACCTGTCCACGACCGACGCCGTGGACATGAAGCGCTACGACCTCATGCAGGACATCAACGTCCGGGGAACGTTCCTGCTCTCCAAGATGGCGTTGCCTGCCTTGCGGGCCTCCGACGCCGGGCACATCCTGACGCTCTCCCCGCCCCTGAACCTGGACCCCAAGTGGGCCGGCATGCACCTGGCCTACACCATGGCCAAATACGGCATGAGCCTGACCACGCTGGGGCTGGCCGAGGAGCTCAAGGCCGACTCCATCACCGTGAACTCGCTCTGGCCCTGCACCTTGATCGACACCGCGGCCATCCGGAACATGCCCGGCGGCGAGATGATCGTCAAGGGCGCCCGCGGCCCCGAAATCATGGCCGACGCCGCCCACGCCGTGCTGACCGGCGGCAACGCGCTGCCCGCGGACGGCCGCCGGAGCGGAAACTTCTACACCGATGAGGAGGTTCTCGCGGCGGCCGGCGTGACGGACTTTAGCCCGTACAGCCTCGGCGCGCCGGAGGACCGGTTGGTCCCTGACATCTTCCTCTGAGCTTGCTGAGTATTTTCGGCCGCCTGCCCTGCGGAAATTTCCCTCCTTTGCGGATCCGGCGCCGAAAATCCCCGGCATGCCGGGCCAACCCGCCGGACATGCCGGCCAAAGGCGGGGAGTTTCCGCGGAGCGGGGCCGGAGCCGGGCCGGGCTTTCCTCGGTAGGATTCAAGGATGGAAGCCGTGCAGGAAACCCCGGACCGTCCGCCCCTGGACCTCAATGCCCTCAGTGATGAGGCATTCCTGTCCGCCAACGGGATTCCGCGCCTGACGGTGGTGGAGTCCACCGGCTCCACCAATGCCGACCTCCTCCGCGGCGTGACCGAGGACCCCGGCGCCTGGCCGGACCTGTCGGTGCTCACCGCCGAGTACCAAACCGCCGCGCGCGGCCGCCTCGACCGCCGCTGGGAAGCGCCGGCCCGCAGTTCCGTCTCCGTCTCGCTGGTGCTGCGCCCGGTCAATGCGGACGGCCGGCCGCTGCCGACCCACAGGTACTCGTGGCTCTCCCTCCTCGCCGCCCTCGCCCTGCGCGAGGCCCTGGCGGAAACGGCGGGCCTCCCCGCGGAACTCAAATGGCCCAACGACGTCCTCGTGCGGGGCCGGAAGATCGCGGGCATCCTGGCCCAGCTCGGCCCGCTGGGCGGCGGAGGCACTCCGCCGGTGATTCTCGGCACCGGCCTCAACGTGACGCTGACCGAGGCCGAGCTTCCGGTGCCCACCGCCACGTCCGTCTTGCTCGAGAACGCGGACACCGTGGACCGGACGGAGCTCCTGAAGAGCTACCTGTCCCGCTTCGCCACGTTGTACCGGAGTTTCTGCAACGCCGACGGCGACCCCGCCGCCGGCATGGCCGGCGGCCCTTCGCTGCACAAGAGGGTGGAACACCTGCTGACGACCCTCGGCAAGCAGGTCCGTGCCCAGCTTCCCGGCGACCACGAGATCATTGGGCATGCCACGCGCCTGGACGAATACGGTTCGCTCCTGGTGGTCGACGCGACGGGCCATGAGCACGTGGTGACCGCCGGCGACGTCGTGCACCTGCGGCCGTGGAACCCGGCCGGAACCGGCGGGCAGGGCGAGGCCGAAAGCGGTTATGCGTAAAGTGCTCCTGCCGGGAGAGCAAGTGATTGTGGTGACCCGGCCCCAGCCCAGGATGCTCATTGTCCCGGGGCTGCTGTTCGTTGTGGTTCCCGCGCTGGCCGCATACGCCTCCGCCTGGGTTGTCAAGGGCGGCCCGGCAAGGCTCGTGCCCCTCGTTCCCAGTGAGTGGACGCCCTGGCTGGTCGCCGTGTGTCTGGGGCTGGCGGCCTGGGTGCTGCTGGGCTATTGCCTCCCGCGGGTCATGGCATGGCAGGCCACGCGCTACATCCTGACCAGCCAGCGCTTAGTTACCCGCTACGGCATGTTAAGGCGGCGCGATGAGCAGATCCCCCTCGCCGCCGTCCGCCATGTGGCCATTGAGCAATCGTTGTTGCAGCGCCTATTGCGCTCGGGGAATATATCCTTGGAGACCGGGTACCCCTTGGGAACGGTGGTCCGCGACGTCCCGGAGGTCGCGACATTCCGTAACTTCATGCTTGACGCCATCGCCGATCTGCCAACGGGCGGGGCGTACGGTGCCGATGGAATGACGCATAACCCGGGCGGGTCCATGCCGTGGGAGACGAGAGAAGGTGGAAGAGATGAACGCTGAGAACGTCCACCAGGACATCGACCTCGCCGCCCCGGACATGCCCCGGGAGCCCGAGGACGTCGTCTCGGAGCCGGCAGCCGACTTCCATGATGAGTCCGACGTGCCTGCCGCTGACGCCCTCTCCGACGCCGGGTCCGATGTGCCCGACGCCGGCTCGACTGCGGGGGACAGCGACGCCGAGCCCGCCGCCGCGCACGCCGAGTCCGCTGCCGCGCACGCCGAGTCCGCAGCCCCGCCCACCGGGACGATGTCCGCCGAGCGGCTCGCCACCAAAGCCCTGGAGGCCCGTCTGCTGGGCGGTGAACGCAAGCTCCGGCGTCGTGAAGTCGCCGCCGGTGCCGGACTCTCGCTTCTCTCGGCCAGGAAACTCTGGCGCGCCCTCGGCTTCCCCAATCTCGGGGACGAGGATGTCGCCTTCACCGAACGCGACCAGTCCGCCCTGTCCTCCATCGTGGACCTTGTGCGCGACGGCAAACTGACCGAGGAAGCCGCCATTTCCGTCACCCGGGCCATCGGGCAGATGACGGACCGGATGGTGGTCTGGCAGGTCGAGGCGCTCGTGGAGGACATGGTCCAGAAACAGGGCGTGCCGGACGCCGTCGCCCGCAAACGGCTGGTCAGCGAGCTGCCGAACCTCATTGACGCGCTCGAGGACATGCTCGTCTACTCCTGGCGCCGCCAGCTCAACGCCGCCGTCCAGCGCCTGGCGGTCCGGGCCGAAGCCGGGCTCCAGTCCAGTGAAGAGGGCCGCGAAGGCGACGAGGATGACGCTCCGCTGCCCCTGGCCCGGGCCGTCGGCTTCGCCGACCTCGTGTCCTACACGAGCCTGTCCCGCCGGATGAACGAGAAGACCCTTGCCCAGCTGGTGCAGCGCTTCGAGAACAAATGCGCCGAAATCATCTCCGTCGGCGGCGGCCGCCTGGTCAAGACGGTCGGCGACGAAGTCCTCTACATTGCCGAAACGCCCGCGGCCGGCGCCGAGATTTCGCTGGCCCTGTCCCGCGCCTTCACCGAGGACGAGATCCTGCCGCAGGCCCGCGTGGCCATGGTCTGGGGCCGGATCCTCTCCCGCCTGGGCGACATCTACGGGCCCACCGTCAACCTCGCGGCACGCCTGACCGCCCTGGCGGACCCCGGAACCGTGCTCGTGGATTCCATGACCGCGGCGGCCCTGGAACGCGACGAACGTTTCGTCCTGGTGCCCCGCCCGGCCGAGGACGTCCGCGGGTTCGGTGAAATCCATCCGGTGCAGCTGCAGCACGGCAGCGGCCGGGGCCTCGTCCTGGACTGAGTTCATGCGCGGCGCGGCCTCACGCCGTGGCGGTCTTCTCAGTTTCGCGGCCCGTATGCAATAGTCGGACCGGCAGTTGCGAGCCGGCCGGGTTTGTGATCGCCGTCAACTTACGCGCGCACCACTTGATTTAGGACGGCCATGAACCCAACTCCAGACGCCCCCTTCCCGCCGTCGGACGGGCAACGGGGACTGCGACTGCAGTGCGGGTACGGCACGGACCGGGGCCTGCGCCGCGAGATGAACGAGGACTCTTTCATTGCAGCCGATCCCGTCTTCGCGGTGGCAGACGGCATGGGAGGCCACGAGGCGGGCGAAGTCGCCAGCGGCATCTGCGTACGCACCCTGGCGGAGCTGCCCCAAATGAAGACCGGCAGCCGGGACGCCACGGCCGGCATCCTCCAGGAGTACTTGTTCAAAGCCGACGCGGACATCCGTGAGGCCACCGGATCCCGGGCCGGGACCACCCTGTCCGGCGTCGTGGTGGTGGAACAGCTGGACGTTCCTTACTGGCTGGTCCTCAACATCGGTGACTCCCGCACCTACCGCTACAGCCACGGCCAGCTTGCCCAGGTCAGCGTGGACCATTCCGAGGTGCAGGAACTCGTCGACGCCGGCCAGATCACCGAGGCCGAGGCCGCCGTCTACCCGCGCAGGCACGTCGTGACGCGCGCCCTGGGCGCCGGAGACGATTCCGAGGCCGACTACTGGCTGCTACCCGTCGAGGACGGCGACAGGATCCTGGTCTGCTCCGACGGCCTCAACGGCGAGCTGAGCGATGAGCAGATCGCCGGGATCCTGGCGTCCGAGACAGACCCCCAGACGGCTGTTGACGAACTGATCCAGGCAGCCTTGCGCAGCGGTGGCCGGGACAACATCACGGCGATCGTGGTCGATGCCCGCACCGCGGCCGGGGATGCCCGCGCCTGACCGCACCGGCACTGACCGGACCCCTGACCGGACCCTTGACCCGTCCCCTGACCGGACCCCTGAACGGACAACGGCAGCGAATCTAGGGCAGGATAGGTCTGTGAGCACAGGGAAGACCGCAGCAGAGACTGAAAAAGCAGCCGTAGAAGCCCCCGGGCACGTCACGGATCCTCAAGCCCCCGAGGGGGAGCAGGTCCCGTCCGGGGACATCCGTGCGGAGTACGAGGACCTCGTGGAACAGGTCCGCAAACACCGCTTTGCGTACTACCAGCAGGACGCCCCGATCATCTCCGACGCCGAGTTCGACGAGCTCTACCGGCGGCTGGAAACGCTCGAAGCCATGCATCCGGAACTGGTGGCCAACGATTCCCCCACGCAGGAAGTAGGCGGCGAAGTGTCCGCCGCGTTTGCCGCCGTCGAACACCTGCAGCGCATGTACAGCCTGGAAGACGTCTTCTCGCTCGAGGAGCTGGAGGCGTGGATGGCGAAGGCCGAGGCAGGCATCGCCAAGCTCGGCAACGGCGGCAACCCGCCGTCGTGGCTCACCGAACTGAAGATCGACGGCCTGGCCGTCAACCTGCTCTACCGCGACGGCGTGCTGGTCCGGGCCGCCACCCGCGGCGACGGCACCACCGGCGAGGACATCACGCACAACGTCCTGACCATCAAGGAAATCCCGCAGCAGCTCAGCGGCACCGGCTTCCCGGCCGAGATGGAGGTTCGCGGCGAGGTCTTCATCCCGTCCCAGGCCTTCGCGGAATTCAATGCGGCCCTGATCGAGGCCGGCAAGGCGCCGCTGGCGAACCCGCGCAACGCCGCCGCCGGGTCGCTGCGGCAGAAGGACCCCGCGGAAACCGCCAAGCGGCCGCTGCGGATGTACGTCCACGGCATCGGCGCCCGCGAGGGACTCGGCACCGTCAGCCAGTCGGACACCTACCGCCAGCTCGCCGAGTGGGGCCTGCCCACCAGCCCGTACTTCGAGGTCCTGTCCGGCCTGGCCGACGTGTTGGCATTCATCAAGCGCTACGGCGACAAGCGGCACAGCCTCACCCACGAGATCGACGGCATCGTGGTCAAGGTGGACGACTTCGCGACGCAGCGGGCCCTGGGCTACACGTCCCGGGTGCCGCGCTGGGCCGTGGCCTACAAGTACCCGCCGGAAGAGGTCCACACCAAGCTGCTGGACATCGCCGTCAACGTCGGCCGCACCGGCCGGGTCACCCCGTACGGCGTGATGGAACCGGTCAAGGTTGCCGGCTCCACCGTGGAAATGGCCACCCTGCACAACCAGGAAGTGGTCAAGGCCAAAGGCGTGAAAATCGGCGACATCGTGGTGTTGCGCAAGGCCGGGGACGTCATTCCGGAAATTGTGGGCCCGGTCCTTGCGCTCCGGGACGCCCAGGACCCGCCCGTCCGGGACTTCATCATGCCCACCGAATGCCCGGCCTGCGGCACCCCCTTGGCCCCCGGGAAGGAAGGGGATGTGGACATCCGCTGCCCCAACTCCCGGTCCTGCCCCGCGCAGCTGCGCGAACGGGTCTTCCACCTCTCCGGCCGCGGCGCCTTCGACATCGAGGCCCTCGGCTGGGAAGCCGCCATCGCGCTGACCCAGCCCGCCGAGCCCGCAACGCCGCCGCTGACCACCGAGGCGACACTGTTCGACCTCACTCCGGAGCAGCTCGCGGACGTCCGCGTCCGCCGGGAGAAGCGCTCCAAGGGCGTGGGCACGGGGGAATTCGAGCTGGTGCCCTACTTCTTCACCAAGGCCACCACCAAGACCCCGTCCAAGCCCACGGCCACCACGGACAAGCTCTTCCGGGAGCTCGAGAAGGCCAAGGCCCAGCCGCTGTGGCGGGTCCTGGTGGCGCTGTCCATCCGGCACGTCGGCCCCCGCGCCTCCCGCGCCCTCGCCACCGCGTTCGGCAGCATGGACGCCATCCGGCAAGCTTCCGAGGAGGAGCTCGCGAGCGTTGACGGCGTGGGTCCGGTCATCGCCCAGGCACTGACCGAATGGTTCACCGAGGACTGGCACCGCGACATCGTGGACCGCTGGGCCGCCGCCGGTGTCAGGATGGCGGACGAGCGCGACGAATCCACGCCCCGGACCCTGGAAGGACTCACCATCGTGGTGACCGGAAGCCTCGAGGGCTTCAGCCGGGACGAGGCCAAGGAAGCCATCCTGATCCGCGGCGGCAAGGCGGCCGGCTCGGTCTCGAAGAACACGAGCTACGTCGTGGCGGGCGAGAACGCGGGCACCAAGCTGGACAAGGCTGAACAGCTCGGCGTACCGGTCCTGGATGAGGACGGCTTCCGCGCGCTGCTGGCGAACGGCCCGTCCGGCTCCGCCGAGCCGGACGCCGTCGAGGACCTGGACGACGACGGCGAGGCCCTCAGCGTCGATGCAGCGGCGGCCGAATGAGCTCCCACGACTCCGTCCCGCCCGCGTCCGAACCCGGCACGGCCGCGCTGCTGGAACTGGCCAAGTCGGCCGCGGCCGCGGGCGCCGCGGTCCTGGCCACCCGGCAGGCCGCCGCCCTCGATGTCAGCAACAAGGGCGACTCGGGAGACTGGGTGACCGCCTTCGACCTCGCCGCCGAAGCCGCCGTCCGGGACGTCATCACCGCCGCCCGGCCGCGGGACATCATCACGGGGGAGGAGGGCGGCACCGTCCTGCCGGCGGAGCCCAGCGGCTACCGCTGGTCCATCGACCCTCTCGACGGGACCACCAACTTCATCCGCAACATCGTCTACTACGCCACCTCGGTGGCGGTGGCGGACCCCGACGGCGTCTGGCTGGCCGGCGTCGTCAGCGCCCCGGCGCTGGGCCGCACCTACTATGCGTCCCGCGGCGAGGGGGCCTGGCTTGAGGAGCAGGGGCGGCTGACCGCCCTGTTCGGGCCCGTCCCCGGACGGGCCGGCCAGATCCTGGCCACGGGCTTCAGCTACGATCCCGGCGTCCGGGCTGAACAGGCCACGGGCCTGGGGCACCTCATGGACGGCTTCGCCGACATGCGCCGGCTGGGCTCGGCCGCGCTGGACCTGTGCCTCGTGGCGGACGGCACCCACGACGCCTACGGCGAGCGCGGGCTCAACGAACACGACTTCGCCGCAGGTGCCCTGGTCGCCGAGGAAGCGGGCTGCTGGGTGCGGCGCCCGCGGCTCACGAGCCCCCTGGCCGGCGGCCCGTCCGACGACGAGCGCCTGGCCGCCTGGACCTGCGCCGGGTCGCTCGAACTCTCCGGAAAATTCCCGCTCTGAGGGATTTTCCTTGGGCCCGGTCCTGGCCAGAATGCTGACCATAGTGATAGTTCAGTCACGGAAAAGGCCCTTCCGGGGCAGGGGCGCGCCGGGCACCCGTACCATTGACAGGTGCCTTCGCAGATCCTCATTCGCCCCGCCGTTCCGGCCGACTTCGACGCCATAGCGCGCATCACCCGGGACGCCTACCTGGCCGCGGGCTACTTTCAGGACGCGGACCATCCGTACATGCGGCAGATCCAGAACGTCGCCCAGCGCGCGGCGCACGCGACAATCTGGGTGGCCGAGCGGGACGGCAGGATCCTTGGCTCGGTGACGCTGGCGGTCGCGGGCGAGCCGTACGCGGACATCGCCCGCAGCGACGAGCTGGAGTTCCGCATGCTTGTGGTGGACCCGTCGGTCCAGCGCAGCGGCGCCGGCAAAGCCATGGTCCAGGCCATCATTGAGCACGCCAGGTCCCTGCCCGGTATCCATGCCGTGGCCCTCACCACCGGCGTGAGCTGGGAAAGCGCCCACGGCCTCTACCGGAAGACCGGTTTCGTCCGGGCACCGGAACGCGACTGGCTGGTTCCGGGGACGGACATCCAACTGCTCGTCTACCGCCAGGAGCTCTGACCCGGGCATAGACCCGGACTCTGACCCCGGGCTCTGACCACGGAGCTCTGACCCCGGGGGCCAGCGCAGGCCCTGTGCGGGCCCGCCCTGACACAAAGCCGCCGCTTTTGGCGGCTGGACCCTCCCGCGACCTAAAGTGGTGCCGAATCCCCACCCACCGCGAAAGGCACCTCATGCGCAAGACCTTCGGCACCGGCTCCACCTGGGAACAGACGCTCGGCTATTCCCGGGCCGTCCAGGTCGAGAACACCCTGTACATCTCCGCGACCGCCGCCAGCGGCGAGGACGGCATCGTGGGCGACGACTTCTACACCCAGACCAGCTACATCCTGCAGAAGCTCGGCGCGGTCCTGGCCGAGGCCGGCTTCGGCTTCGAGGACGTGGTGCAGTCCAAGCTGTACCTGACGGACATCAGCAAGTGGGAGGAAGCGGGCCGCGCCCATGGCGAGGTGTTCGGCGAGATCCGCCCCACGCTCTCCCTCGTCCACGTGCTGCCGTTCCTGGACCCGAAGATGCTCGTCGAGATCGAGCTCGTCGCCCAGAAGAGCACCAGCTAGCAAACCAACGCGGGGTCATTTACGGCCGGTCCACGGCGCCTTCATGGGCTGCAAGTGACCCCGCGTTGCTTGGCCTGAACTGGTTAGGGGACTCTGGCGGAACGGCCGCACTTGGGGTATGAAAGGCCCATGACCAGGGCGCAAGGGCAGGGGCCCACCAAGGTCCCCCTCATCGGCCAGTTCCGTTCCTATGACCGCGCGTGGCTGCGCGGCGATTTGATTGCCGGCGTCACCGTCGCGGCCCTGATCGTTCCGAAGAACCTGGGCTACGCAGGCATCGCGGGGATACCGCTGCAGAACGGCCTGTACGCTGCGGCCGCCGGCGCCATTGTGTACGCGATCTTCGGGACCTGCCGGCAGATCTCGATGGGCCCCAGTTCGGGTCTCGCGGCGGTGGCCGCGAGTGCCGTGCTCGCGGCAGGCATCACCGGAGAGCAGGACGTCGCTTCGTTTGTTGCCGGAATCACGCTCGCCTCCGGGATCCTGTTCCTGCTGCTGGCCGTCCTCAAGATGGGCTGGATTGCGCAGTTTCTCTCGAAGGCGGTGGTCACCGGATTCCTGTTCGGCGCGGCGATCGACGTCGTGATCGGGGAGCTGCCGAAGCTCACCGGAACCGAGGTTACCGGCTCGAACCCGATCCAGGAGCTGTGGTCATGGCTGGGGACCCTGGGCGAGGCGCACCGGGCGACCGTGGTGGTTGGCGTCATCGCGTTGGCCGTCGTCTTCGGACTGAAAGCGATCGCGCCCAGAGTCCCCGGCGCCCTGGTCCTGGTGGTGGGCGGACTGGCGGCGGAGGCACTGTTCGATCTCGGCGCCAAAGGCGTGGCCCTCGTAGGCGACGTCCCCGGCGGGCTGCCCTCGCTTCAGGTCCCGGACGGCCAGCTGATGTGGGACCACGTCGGAACCGTGGCTCTCGCGGCGGTGGCACTGGTCCTGATCGGCTTCTCCCAAACCGCCGGGGATGCCCGGTCGTTCGCTGCCAAGCACCGCTACCAGATCGACATCAACCAGGAATCCATTGCCCAGTCAATGGCCAACATAGCCTCGGGACTCTTCAAGGGGATGCCCGTCTCGACGAGCCTGTCCGCGAGTTCGCTGAACGACCACTCCGGGGCGAAGACCGGCCTGGCCTCCCTCACCTCAGGGGTCACCGTCCTGCTCACGCTGCTCTTCCTGGCGCCGCTGTTCTCGATCCTGCCCAAGCCGGTCCTGGCGGCGCTGATCATCGAGGCCGTCGTCATGGGCATGATGAATGTCCCGGAGATGCGGCGGCTTGCCCGGGTGCAGAAGTTCGACTTCTGGATTGCGGTCGCGGCGATCATCGGCACCCTCATCTTCGGCGTCCTGGCCGGCGTCGTCATCGGGATCGGACTCTCGCTCATCTGGCTCGTCCGGGTGGCCACCCACCCGGAGATGCCGTCCCTGGGCCGCGAACCGGGCACGCAGGTCTTCCGCGAATCGGCTGAGCACCCCGGCGACGAGGTGGTTCCCGGGGTCGCCGTGATCCGGTTCGACGGCGGCCTCTTCTTCGCCACGGCCGACGCCCTTGAGGACCGGCTGCGGGACGTCATCCGTTCAACCCCCGGGCTCACGGGGATCGTGCTCGACTGCGGGGGCATCAACTTCGTCGACTCGCAGGGGGCCGCAAAGATGGCGGACATCGCGGATCTCGCCCGCGAGTCCGACGTCAATCTGCGCCTCACCCGGCTGAAGCCCGCGGTTCGGGCGGTCCTGGAGCGCGACGGCGTGATCGAGCGCATCGGGGCAGACATGATCCACGGCAACATCCACCGGGCCGTGCAGGCGGCGCAGGCGGCCGCACAGAACAGGCCCGATGCCAGCTAGAAGCAACGCGGGGTCACTTACGGCCCATCCCGGCGGTCCTGATGGGCCGTAAGTGACCCCGCGTTGCTTGGGGTGCGGTGCCTGTGCTGGCGAGGCTAGAGGGCGGACTAGTGGCCGGTTCCGGCGGGGATCCCGTAGCGGTGCTCGGGCCGGCCGGTGGTGCCGTAGCGCAGCTGGATGTCGACGGCGCCGTCATCCGCGAGCGAGGACAGGTACCGCTGGGCGGTGGCCCGGGACACCCCGACCCGGGCGGCGACGTCGGCGGCGGAGTACTGCTCGCCGGGAACCAGGGATTCCAGCACCGCGGCCTCGGTGGCAGAGCGGGGCCGAGCCGACGCGACGACGTCGCCCGGGATCAAGGCCCGCTTGGCGCGTTCCACCGCCTCCTGGTTGACGGAACCCGGCTGCGCCAGGATCCGGCGGTAGCGCGCATAGGAGCGCAACTGCTGCGAGAGGGCCTCGGCCGTGAACGGTTTGAGCAGGTAGCCCAGGGCCCCGCGGCGGAACGCGAGCCGGAGCGAGGCCGTGTCCGAGGCGGCGCTGAGGATCACGGTGTCCACGTCCAGTTGGTGCAGCAGGTCCAGCCCCGATGCGTCCGGGAGGTAGACGTCGAGCAGCACCAGGTCCGGGCGCAGGCTGTGGATGGCCTGCAGGGCCTGCGACGCCGATCCGGCCGGCGGGAGCGCCAGGAAGCCGGCCACCGAATCCACATAGGCGGCATGCAGCTTGGCGACGTGGAAATCATCGTCGACAATCAGCACCCTGAAATCCTCAGACATCGTTGTCCTCTCCGCGCGGTTTAGTGGTTGCCGGTTCAGTGGCTACCCGTTCAGTGGCTACCCGTTCAGTGGTTCCCGGCAGCGTTGGCCCGGATTCGGTGGTTCCCGGCAAGGTGGCCACGAACACGGCGCCCGGGCCGCCGGGGGAGCCGGGGTCCAGCACACGCACGTCTCCGCCACGGCGCCGCGCGAGCTGCCGCGACAACGCCAGCCCCAGGCCGTGCCCGGCGCCCGCCCGCGTGGGGCGTTCCGAGGTTGTATAGCCTTCCGCGAACACTGCCTCGGCCTCCGCCGCCGTCATTCCGGTGCCGAGGCCGTCGCCGGAATCCGCGACCACGATGTGAAGTGTGCCGGGGCCTCCGTTCATGCCGGGTTCGTCCAGCACCTCAACCTCCACCCAGCGCTCGGCGGCAGAACCGGCGACGGCGGCGTTCACGGCGTTGTCGATCAGGTTCCCCAGGACGGTGGTGACATCCTGCGGTTCGGTGACGTGGCCGCGGACCAGGGACTCCGGGCCGAGGCGAAGGCTCACGCCGCGCTCGTCCGCCTCGACGCCCTTGGCGCCGAGGAAGGCCTGCAGATAGGGATCCTGGAGCAGCTCGGCCTGGTCCACGGGGAACGTCAGGGGCCCGGTGGCCACCAGCCGGGCCAGATAGGCCTGGGCCTGCTGGGCCTGGCCGATGCTCATGAACCCGGCGATCGTGTGCAGCTGGTTGGCGAACTCGTGGCGCTGCGCCCGCAGGGCCGCGGACATCGTGCCGACGGCGTCGAGCTGGCGGGTCAGCTGCTGCAGCTCGGTCCGGTCGCGCAGCATCACCACCCAGCCCAGGTCCTCGCGGCGGTGCAGGGCCTTGCGGGCACTCGCCACCAGGACCCGGCCGCCGGCCACGACTTCCACGGCATCCCCCTCGGCTGCATCGGCCCGGGTCAGGGCTTTCAGCTGGGCAGGCACCGGCGCAGTGGCCCACGGTGTGCCCGCGAGGTCGGGAACACCGAGCAGCCGCCGGGCGGCGGCGTTGAACACGCTGACCCGGCCGTCGGCAGAAACGCCGATCACGCCGTCGTCGACGCCCTGCAATACAGCCACCTGGTCGTGCACGAGGGTGCTGATCTCCTCGGGCTCCAGCCCGAGCGTCAGCCGCTGGAGCCGCCGCCGCAGCAGGAACGAGGCCAGCACGCCTGCGAGCAGGGCGCCCGCGGCCGTGACGGCGATGGGGGCGATGTCCCGGGCCAGGCTTTGGCTGATCGATTCGGTGGAGTACCCCACGCTCACCTCACCCACCACTGCCGCGGAGCCCGGGGCGAACACCGGGACTTTGGCGCCGGCGGACGGACCCAGCGTGCCCGTGTTGCGCGTGGTGACCTCCTTGCCGGCGAGAGCCTCCGAAGGATCCGTGCTGACCTTTTCGCCCAGCCGTTCCGCGTCCGGGTGCGCCAGCCGGATTCCGGTCTCGTCGGTGATGACCACGAACAGCGCCCCGGTCCGGGCGCGGGCACCCTCCGCGGCAGCCATCAACGGACCGGCCAGCAGCTCGGCCGCCGGGGGAGCGGCGGGAAGGGCGCTGATGGACTGGACCTCGGCCCGCACGGACGGGTCCGAGGCCACCGTCCGGGCCAGCGTCAGGGCCTGGCTCTCCGCCTCGCGGCCCAGCCGCTCGTAGGTCAGCCAGGCGTGGACGGCGCTGCTTAGGAGCACTACGAGCGCCACGACACCGAGCTGCAGGAGCAGGGTCTGGGTGGAAAAGCGCAGGGCCGGCAGAGCTGTGCGGCGCTTCATCGGGCTCCTGCCTGGAGGTTGGTAGGGGGTTGGTACGGGGTTGGTACGCACGTGAGCAAAATGCGCAAAATGCATCCAATAAGCAGTATGCCAATCAATTGAGCCAAAGGCCCAGCCGTGACGGGCGCCACTCTAACGTCTGTAGTGCGCATCACACCGGAGTGGTGTCATTCAAAGAAGAAGGAGCCGGCCGTGCTGGTATTACTAGGATTCGCCATGATCGCGGTATTCATGGTGCTGATCATGACGAAGAAGTTGACGCCTGTACTGGCGCTCATCATCGTCCCCACAGTCTTCGGGCTTTTCGCCGGCGCGGGCCTGGGCATCGGTCCCATGGTGCTGGACTCCATGAAGTCCATGACGTCCACGGCAGCGCTGCTGATGTTCGCGATCATCTATTTCGGCCTCATGATCGACGTCGGGCTCTTTGACCCGCTGGTCCGGTTCATCCTGCGCAAGCTCGGCAACGACCCCGCCAAGGTGGT
>ENA-OWNT01002562-OWNT01002562.1-seawater-metagenome-genome-assembly--contig:-NODE-2562-length-18786-cov-4.189374_pt1 | contig 18786 bp, 23 predicted proteins | sample MGYA00238136_ERZ651165 | MGnify/ENA primary metagenome ERZ651165 (study PRJEB26861, sample SAMN08777766) | seawater metagenome | isolation source: coastal seawater | place: USA: Florida | collected...
CGCCTGAACTGACGGACTGACTCGATGCTGAATGATGAATGACGAATGAGTGAACTGACTGACTGTACATTACACACTGTACACCTATCATGTTATGATACTTTAGACATTTACCCTGTTGTTGTGCGGGGAATACGTGAAATCCGTGATGCGGATATGTATGCATACTGGGTGAGTGAGTGAGTGAGTCTGCGTGGCGTTTGAGCGTTCTTCGACTGTTCGTTTGTTCGTTCGTTTGTTCGTTCGTTTGTTCGTTCGTTCGTTCGTTCGTTCGTTCGTTTGTTCGTTCGTTGTTCGTTGAACCAACCAACCAACCAACAACGCACCGCCTGCCCCCCGCCCCCCACCCACGACACGCTCCCACCCTCACGCCCACACACCAACGAAAACCACGCGATGCACGCCAGCTCAAAAAACGACCCACCACGACGCCTTAACAACCACCAGACAACAGGCAACAGGCAACAACGACACCACGACGACCCACCATACTCGAGTACCTTGTGCCTGCCTGTCGTCGGTGGTGTTGTGGTGGTGTCTGGTGGTGCTCGTCGTCCTCGTCCTCGGCGTCGTGGTGGTCGTCGATGTCGTCACCGTCGTTGTCTTTGTACTTGGTCGAACAATGTCTCTTCGAATCCATTCCCCACTGCAACGTATCGCAACCACCATCCACCAAGCAAGACCTGACCTGCCTGGTTGTGGTGGTTTATTGTGCATGCTGCTGGCTGTTACCAACCAGGTCTGCAAAGGACTGTTGTAATGACTGGTTTTGCAGAGGCTCTATGATGCGGTTGTGACTGAGTCTTGACGAGACGACGAACCGGTTTGCAAAGCGCGTTTGTATGTGGGCGCGCCGAGTGTGCTTGTGCATGAGTGTTGGAAACCGTGTGATGAGGGCGAGGTACGTGTGCGTGACGCAAACAATATCACAATCAGGGAAGCAGAAACTATTAGAAACTATCATTATTTCTACGACTTCACCGAGCACAAAGAAGTTGATTTGAAGGTTCAGTGATCTGTGCGCGACATACTAACTAGCGGGTAGGGAGCATCTTCCACCCTCAGCGGCACTGGGTGGAACGGCGTTGCAAACGAAACATGTCGGAGGAACCGGGCATTTTGCTCGATGACACGCGTTCACCGAAGTCTTCGATTTCAGATCAATTGAAGGCGTACTTGGTGGACGACAACGACACGTCCGAGCTGCAGGATGGGAACCCGCTGCGAGTCTTTCACGACGGATCCCCTCTGTGCTTCGACCTCGATCACTTCGTTCATCGGCAAGGAGTGTCTGACGACTTCCTTACTCAGTCTATTGCAATGTCACAGTCGATTTTCCGAGTCACCGTTCAAGAAGTAAAAGTCACACCGCTGGCTCTTCTCAGGTTTTACAACAAAAGAAATCCAGAAAAGTGCTCCGACGTGCCAGCAATTTGTGAGAAGTTCGGGGATGATCCGCGAAAGTTGTTACAAGGGCTCAAAACGAAGTACGGCTCCTTAGATCCGCGGGAACTCAGTACACAAACGGTTTGGCGTCTACAAAGCACCATGAGTGGGACGTATCTGACTTCTGCGCTCGTCAATCATCCACAAGCCACAAGTGTTTCGTACCTCAAGGCTCACGAAACCACTGGAGTTGCACCAGGCGCAAAAGAGTCTTTCATCATAGAGTCCACTGCTGAGCCAACGTACTTCAGGATTCGTGTCAGTGGCGCGGGCTACCTCGTCGTCGAAAGCCGAACTGGCTACGTTTCCACAGCGGGATCGCAGGCGACTGCGTCGAAGTTTCAGTTCATGTCCCCTGGATTCCAGCGTCCGAACTTTGATTCCATGCTGAAGTCGGACAAGTACCGCAAGAACTACGATCACACAATCAATGCCATGGCGAAGTCAATTATCACAAATGAAGCAGCAGCAGCCGCCGCGGCCGCGGCAGCGCATGTCGCTCGCGAAAATGAAGCCTCTAGACTCCTGCTCGCGGCTGAAGAACCTGCGTCGCCTGACGACGATTGGGAGATAGTAGAGATGACCGAGAAAATGACTGACGATGCCATGACTGTGAGTACTTTTGAGTACCAACGAAGATATCCGTTCCAAGGTTGGCTGCCACTGATGTTGCCTACGGATCCGCCAGCATGGTCGGACGAGACGGGTCGAATGTACCTCCCACTGTCGTCATTCAACGACTCAAAAGGATGGATGTGGACAACAGACTGGGCTGTTGACCTGTTTCGGTACCAAGACGAGGAACACACAGCAGGATCTGGGCGATACACCGGAGAGACCACTGCTATCGGCTCCATTGCAAGTGCTGCTTCACACCACATTGACAGTGCTGGTTGGGAGTACGCCAATGGTTTTGCACCAACATCTGGCGCCAAATCGGCGGAAGGCCCAGAGGAAAGCACGGGGGCAGGCTTTCGCTTTGGTCCCAAGCAAAAGTTATCCTTGCTGAGACGGCGCAAGTGGATTCGCAGACGATGCAAAGTGCAAGAATTTGAGCAGTCCATGTATCAAAGTCAACATATTTTTGGCACACTAGGGCAGGCCGCTCAGCACAACAGCCGGCATGCCGAGAAAGATCACACAAAAACAGCCGGCAAAGCGCGTCCAGGTGAACAGTTGAAGCAGAAGGCCCGTCAAACCTTGGAAGGGTTCAAGAGTGGCATGAAAAACTTTTGGGGTGCCATGACCACGACTTTCAAGCCTGCTACATCCACAACTGAAAATGTCTCTAGCAAGACCGCGCAGCCTCAAGCACGGCACTCTCCCCAGGCTCACCGAGAACCAGCAGAAAGATCTTCCTCGTCCAACTCACCTCGAGGCCCTGTGTCAACCACGCCAGTACCATCTGATGAGGCAGTGCAGAGTGGTGATGTCGATCAAGCTGGGGTGGAGTCAGCGCCGCCTCAACAGTCCACGAAGTTTGTATCTGCTGCAGACTTGCGGCGCACAGCAAAGGACCTTCTGAAGCAACGGCGTTACGAGGAGGCCTTAGAAGCCGCAAATGCCGCGGTTGATGCCGACGGCAGTGCCGGTTCGTTTGACGACAACTATCTAGCCGTGGTACAACTGCATGTCGGTTAACAACGTTACTGTTTGCTACTGCAGGCTCAGCATTTCTCTTGAGAGCGGCAGCCAAACTAGAACTCGGAGAAATCGTCATGGCACTGACAGATGCCAATTATTGCATTAATTTGCAACCGAACGCTGCGGCAGGACACTTGCTGAAAGCCCAAGCTCTCTACCGTCTTCAGCAATATGATCGCGCTTTGGATGTTACTCGGACTTGCCTCAACCTAGTGGACGAAACACTCGAAGGTGATGCTTCTCCGGACAATGAAACAGGAGACGTTACGGAAGTCAAACGTAGTGCCACCCGGCTTCTGTCACGACTGGCCAAGAAGCTGCCCAGCCGTTCAGATAATGTCGAAGGACCGAGTGATGACAGCACACACTCGACGATCTCGGAACACGTGCTCGAGCAAGAAGAGACACTCGATAATCAACAAGGTGTGATTTTGAACGCGCCGCCGTCTATCAACGACACAGACATGGATGTTGCCCACGACGGCTCTGACCCCGACCTCAACAAAGACACTGCCGACGTCGACATGACTGCCACCATTTCAATGCGGCCCCCATCTCCATTCGAAATGTCAGAAAGTTTGTACGAATCATTCTACAGTGCCAATGGCGACGGCGACAGCTCCAGCGGGTCTGACGACGACCTAACACCGTGAGTTCGAAAGCCAAACTCGACGTCGCGAAGAGCACACCATCATTTAAATTATTATTCCCTCTGCACTCTCCTTCGTTTTCAACACAGGAACACACCCGACATGTCCTTTTTATAATCGCCAAACTCGTCTGCAGTATGGAGTACCACACTAGATCCTTGACGCCGAGACTTCACTTCATGCGTTCCCGCAATCTCGGGGCGACATTGCACATTCCATGATGAAGAAGTTAGTCCGATGAAGGCCGCCAACCTCACACAGTGGCGTAACATGTAACTGAAATCGAGTCGATGTCATTCGCCATCGAGATAATAAACGACGAGTGAGAGTGGTCGACGATCAATCAACGTCGGATGCCGTGTTGACATCGTGTATTATACCTGGGTAGGTCATCTTCAGCCGTTGTATGCCATCGTAGTCACTGCCGCCTCCACAAAGCACAAAGCATCAAAGCAATGCAGTTCACACGAGTGCGTAAACCTGTACACTTCCGCAGTCGAATGGCGCTGCAGTGCTCCGGCAGGGTCGTTGATGTTGAACTTCAGTGTTGACACACAAACAAGTAAATGCGTAAATGCTGTTGCAAGCTGGGGCACTCCTTTTCACGTCCTTGTGTCGGGTGGTTGGGTCGTCTCCCTCCGATGTTGCTCCGCGTGTCATCAACGCATGCTGTCTGATGTGTGTGTATGACCAAACGGATGACAGAGAAGTCAGTCGACGTTTTGTGACGACAATTTTCTTCCCCCTTTTCTATACAGGGGCGATCGCAATATCAAAAACCCAATGATGAAGTCATCGCAAACGACGGCGACGAAGCCGCCCGTGAAATGTCGTCATTGCGGTGTCACAATCATTGGCTCCATTGTGAAACATTTGAAGTCTGCTCATCCTCGAGACCGAGCACGAGCACACTTTCCAACCCCATCACCGCGTGGGCAGGTGCATCAGCCTCCAGCACCATCGATGAAAGAAGGAGACCGTAAAGCACCCAGTTCTCTTGGTCGCACCCGGTCAGATGCGCTGTCACGATTGCTGCTCCTTCGTATGGATGTGAGTCAGGTACGCCGCTTATATGAGGCGGTTTCAGTTGCAGACGACCAGGGACAAATGTAAGAGACATTGGGATTGCAAACGACGAGACGTGTTCGTTGTACGTTGTGTGAAATCTCTCAATATGTTGTTCTTGTGCTTACTGGCCTTCTCTAGTCTCGCACCGAGCATTTTGGAGGGATGCGTACACTTGTCAGTTGGCACAGTCACGATCGAAGACCTCGCGTGCGTTCGTCAACTGCAGACAACGCTGTCGAAGTTTCAACACAGAGTCGAGGGGTACGTTGTGTGTGTTACAATTACATTCGCTGCCATTGGTCGTCTGCTGTGCCCATCATCAATTATCACGCTGGTCCTTTGTAGAACCGGTCCTCTCACCGCAGAGATACAAAAGTTTAGCGTTGTTGATACCAAATTCCTCGTTGCTGACTTGGTATGGCTTGTGAAACGATTGTTGTGTCGGGTGTTTTCTCTTTCTGACCTTGAAGTACCCGTTGTAGCAATTCAAAACTCCAGCCGCGAAGAAGGCAAAGTCACAACTGTTCCGACTTGTAAGCGAGATCTCGAAGGTAAATGGTCATTAACATTGTGAACACGATCGCAACGTGTTGTCACTACTCTGTTCACCTCATGTAGATTCCTGGAGTATCGGCGAGAGCAAGTAGGTCACCAGTTTATTTTCGACTTGTTTGAGGAGTGCGTCTTTACGTTGTGTCATCGTTGTTAGACTTGAAAACTCCGCGTATCATTCTTGCCAGCAAAAACGAAGCGACAAGTGAAACTTCGTTGGAGCGTCACAGGTACTTCTCAGCGTCAGTGCTCGTGGCAGTTCAAGTGTAACGCGCGATACCGTTTGTAGAGACCTCTTACAAAGCAGTGACAGCCTTCCCATTCCACTGGTTTTTGCACACGTGGAAATTGCGGATACGGCGAAGCCGTTTGCTGTGTGCTTGGAAAAAGACAGCAACGGAAAAGACATTTTAATGGATATTCGAAGACGTGATGCGCGCATTTCGATTAATGTTGTGAAATCTCTGGAGTCATGGGAGAGGAAGAGCAAGGAAATGAAGCCACCTCCCCAGCTGCACTGGAAGTACAACAAACCAGACGCAAGACAATTTGCAACTTCTTACCACGGCGTCAAGCTACGTGAGTTTGAAGCCAAATTCTATAAAGCTGCAGCTTGGGTTCCTGTGCATTTTAGACAGTTATCAGACTTGAAGGGCCCGCAGGCTTGCATACTCCTTGGGCTAGAGCAGCGAGACGGAGAAGAAGCCACTCTCCATTTTTTGGGTGGCAAACGAGAGGACAAGGACGACAACTCGGTCGGTGCTCACTTGACCACACAACTGACAATCTACTTTCGTCGCCTCGCGTTTTGATCCAAGCAACACCTGGGTGCTGTGTGTAGGTTGTTCAAACTGCTTATCGTGAGTTTTGGGAAGAATCGGGAAGTTTCCTTCAAGGTGGACCAACTGCGCCAGATGCCCTCAACCTCAAGTCCGTGCTTCGTGACTTTGCCATCGCGTCCCCAAATTACGTTGAACGCAATTCTCGTTTTTATGTGGACGTTCTCTTACTCTGCTGCCTCTAATGCAGATATAATACTGGACGATGCTTCACGTGTTGGGTAAAGGAAGCACGTTTCGCGATTATTTGTACCGAAGTCGAGGAAACCAGCGATCCGGATGTCATCCGCCTTCCACAAGAGCATGCGCGTCGATATCAGGTGTCTACGGCTGGTGGTGGGCCGCTGGAAATCAGAAGTCATGATTCGTCCATGCTTTCGCTGCATTGGATACCAATTAAAGAGTGTTTAGCGTGCGTAGTTATGCACCGTGACTTGTCACTGAGTGACCACTTCCGCGTTCATTCAATCGTTTTGGTTTGCGCAGATACCATCCACGACGCCACCCAGCTCTCGAAGATGTGAACAAGCAGATGTGCGTTGTTGTGTGTTGACATGTGTTCGAAGACGGTTTTGACGATTTGGCGGCCACGTTTACATGGTGCAGGTGTACTCCGAGCAAGGTGTTTAGAATTGTGCTCGGAAACCAAATCGTCAAGAAGACTCTCAAAGCTGTACTGACAAGCGGGTTCGACGACACTATTTTTGTTGTGGCATACACGTTGCGGATTTGTTTTTTTGACACAACTGCTTGGCGTAGGTCACAGAACACCGATGAAGATATATCTGCTTTGGGGGTACGTTTTAGTACAGATGTGAAGATAGATGACGGCAAAAAATGACAGCATGTCAGTGGCAATCTTTTGGGTTAAAATTTATTTCTCAGCGGTGTATTTTGCAGGCGCAGCGTCTGCGCTGTCCAGAACCAGGGTGATGTCCGCGCAGTTACTCCACACTTGAGCAGTGGCCTAAGTTGACCGACACATCATGAAACAAAACTTGCGATTGAGACCAAAACAAGGTTGCGGTGACGATACGAGTAGCGGCTGAAGAGCAGTTCATACCTCACAGTCGTATCGGAACCCCAGCACATAGTCTCCAGCTGGCAAATCGGATGGAATTTCCAAAAAGTCCAACACCGCAGCACCACCTTCGTTGCCCTCGCAGGCTCCATCCCCATTGGACCCCGGAGCTTCGTGGTCGCCGCAAAATGGCTCAAATGCAGGCTGGGCGTTGTTGTCGCAGCGTGAGCAGTCGCTGCCAGGTGTCCCTGGGCAGGGGACACAAGGACCGTCCATGAGCTTGTCTTCTCCAGGAAGACACGCGTTAGGTGTCGTTGCCGTATCGTTCGGCCCTGCCACACGTAACCACAAAATTTGGTCATGGAAGGGGAAGACTTCGCAACGCCAGCAAATGTCAAGACCCACCAGGAATGCATCGGGGACCGAGCCATGTCGGGGGAATTGGAATCAAACTCCAAGTTGATCCCGCAGGCTGCACCTGATCACCATCAACGAATGTACCGTTTATCGGCAGTCGGGTTCCGTTGGCGAAGACAATGGCCTGCTTTTCGCGGACGAAGTCCAATGGGTGGGCCTGGAAGCACTCTTCCGTCAAGTCCTCAGTCGCAGGACACAGGCGATATTGGTAACCTCCACCATGGTTGTTGCGGATTTGCCAGGTGACCATTGCTTGCCCCCCGATCGTCCACTTTGGTGGCGTGTAATCTGGCAACGGTCCCAGAGTGGAGCCACGTGTGCCGTGGTGAGCAAATGAAGTGTTGACGTCTGCATCAGCACGGCAGCCACAAAACAACACAATGGCAAGAGACATTAGCACTGAGCGTGGATGGTCGAAGAACAAAGAAACAAGATCAGTTTACTTCTACGTACAATCGCCAGCTTCGGGGGCGTCTGGTCCCCAAGGAGTGCCGCCAGCGAGGCCACAGACATCGGCAACTGGAGCATTGCCCGGATAACGCCACGGATTGTGCTTGTAGATATCTTCGGGCGAGCCCGCTTCTGCACCCCGATTTACCGACCGCTGCAACGGGTCATTGACCGTGGCGTTTTGACCGCTGTCGCATAGGTCGATTTGACGACGACCACTCATGTGGTCGCATTCTTTGCACCCAATAAAACACCCTTGACTACAAGTTCGCAACAAAGATTTACATGATGAACCAACCTGCTGCATTGATCAGAACATGGATCAGCAAGCACGCAGCAGAAGAAGACAAACCTGTAGTAGAAAGCTGCTTGACCATTGTTGCAGTCGTCGCCGGTTGCATTTGCACAGGACATCGTGTTTACTCCGGCGAGATAATCGACAGATTGTCTGGATCTTGGCGACACAATCGCACCATGTCCGGCAACGGAAACCACTCCAAGAGCAGTCACTGCGAGCGTAGCCTTCATCTTGCAGAGAACGCACAAGTACACACCAGCCACTCAGTCACAATCCAGCGCCTGTCTATCAACTTCAGAGTAGTGCACTTAAATACGCAAGCAATAAATCGCTTAAACTTGCAGAAAAACGTGCACTGCGATGCGCCAATCTCACCACCACTAATACAGTATTCACCTTAAGGCAAATGCACACGAGCCAACGAAACAACTGTCAACAAAGACCCAGGTGAAGAAGCAGTTTTCTAGCGTTGCAACGCTTACTATGGCACCTGCTTACACAACCAGTGCCAACGAGCATATCGACATTTGTGCACACCCCACACAACACTCTAAGCAAAAACGGCGTTCGTGCAGCAAATCAACGCCAACCGCCCAACACGAACCGAAACGACGCAGAACAAAACAAAACACCGCAAAGGCGAGTCGAACCGCAACGCATCGAAACGCACCAACTACACAAACACACATCTACACAACGACCCAACCAACTGCCAACAGCAAAGCCTCCGTGCGGCAACAACAACGACGACGACAAACGCAAGACTGCAACGACGACAAACGCAGGACTGCAACGCGTCCCGACGCCAACGCAACTCTGCAACGCCACGCAACGCCACGCAACGCGTCCGCACAGCACAGCACGACGAATGCAAACACAGTCAACACAGCCACCAAAGTCAATCAAAGAAAGAAAGAAAGAAAGAAAGAAAGAAAGAAGGGAAAGCAAGTCGACGAACAACGAACGAAGCGAAGCCAAAGTCAGCGAAGCCAAAGTCAGCGAAGCGAAACGAAGCCAAAGTCAGCGAAGCGAAACGAAGCGAAGTGAAGCCAACGTCAGCGAACGAAGTCAGCGAAGCGGACGAACGGACGGTGTCCAGCGCAGGCAGGCAGCTGACTGAGAGCTGACTGACTCACAGACGGACTGCGAACGAACAACTCAGCACTATCAACTGTTGCTTAAAAACCTTCACGAAACCGATTAATACTGATTGTAGAAATGTTTTTGTGTGTGCATATAATAGTATAAGATACTTCTTGATATGGGATATATGTGAATAAGGAACTCCGAACTAGGCTCCGAACTTCGGCGTCGGTTCAAAACTCAGCGCTATTCACTGCTACGCAGTTTCAAAGTTTCCCGCAATGCGATCGAATTTCGAATTTCGTTGTCGTCATTCGTCGTCGTCGTCGTCGTCGTCGTCGTTGTTCGTCGTCGTCGTTGTCGTCGTTGTCATTGTGGTCGTCGTTTGCTTCTCCTTGTGAGTCTGTCTGAGAGCATGGTGTGGATGACTACACGTTGTTTGTCGTGTATCGTGTATCGTGTCGTGTGGCTTGTCGCGTGAAGTGGCTGGCTTGAGTACCGTTGTACTTCGGTGGTTCGATGGCGGTGAGCTAAATCGGGTCTTGCGAGTCACCGAACCACGTCAGGGACTACGCAGTATAATTTCAGTTTCCATGGCCCGGCAAGACAAGCACACGTCACTCTGTGTGGTGGGCGAACGTGCACAACAGCTGATGGACGAAGGGTTGGGAGGCTTAAGGCGGAAATGAAGTGTGGTGCCGGACGTTTGGATGGCGATGTGCAACGGATAACAAAGTAAAAAGAAACAAGGAGATTTTGTTGGAGAAATAGCTCCCTACTTCGTGGTGGCTAGCCTGAAGGTGCTAACTGTTAGGTTTTGTCGTCGTCGTATGCCGATGGATAGTTCTGAGAGCGACGAAAGCAGCTCGGAGGACGAGCTGGAGCTCGAGCTTGTTGATTCTGACGATAACGCGTCGGCACAAGATGCAGGTGTAAAACACAACGGGGGAGCGGATGTGGCAACATTTCCAAATAAACGTGGCACCTCCCCTGACGCAAGCAAGGTTGCTTGTAGCGACAACGGCGATTCGAGCAACGCGTTGTCGAAGTTGATAGCTGCTGCCGAGGATAACAGCGATGAATCAAACAGAGATGAGGAAGATAGTGACGATGAGGTGGACGAAGGATTGGACGCGCTCATCGCAGAGGCGGAGTGTTCTTCTTCCGATGAGTCAGAGGACAGTCCTGCCCGGACCTCGACCAGCACTGACCAGCGTATCCTCCAACAGAAAACGCCAACTTTGAAACGTGACACAGAAGGGGACTTGCCTGCTGTTGCTGTTTCAGCTACCCCTGACAGCGCCCCCGCTGCACTTCCAGATTTTGTTGAAAGAAGATCAACATTGCGAATCGCGGACGCCGCTTTCACAGAATCGTTCTTAGCAGTTCAAATGAAAGGAAGAACTTACCTGCAAATTCAGGACGTTCCACGGGTAGGTCTTTGCGATGCTGTTTCTTGCATCGAATGTCCGTTCTTAGCGACGCTGAATCGGCCGTTTCGCAATCACACGTAGGTTCAGGTGAAAGATTTTGACCGCGACGACAAAAACTGGGTTCTTATTGCGGTGTTGTCGAAGAAGAGCGAAGTACGCTTGACCAAAGGGGGCAAGAAGTATTCCATTTGGACATTGACTGATCTGAGGGAGGTCACTATCAGCGTTTTTCTTTTTGACGCAGCCCACGCTAGCAGATGGAAGGAACCTGTTGGAAGTGTCATCGCCGTTCTCAGTCCAAAGGTAGGGCGGACTTCAAACACAGTGTACACGTCCATGAAACTAACTTGTGTGTGGTACATTGTGAAGGTGCAATGCTCCACTACCGAAGCCAAAGGCAGGCTGTTGAGCGTGTCGCAACCCAACCAACTCATTCGAATAGGGCGAGCCGCCGATTTGTCATTCTGCAAGCAAGATGTTCGCCGAAACGGCAGAGATGGTGGAAGCGTCCGATGCAATGTGCCAATACATGCTTCGAAGATGATGTACGACTCAGGATACATGTTTCTGCGTTTCACACGAGGAAATTTCACTGTGGTTGACTTTGTGTGGCATATGAAGGTGCACGAAGCATTTGGCGATGAAAATCAAACGGGCGAGATCCAATCGTGGAATGTTGAACTCGGTTGCACAAGCCCGTGCAAATGATTTGTTGGACGCCCAGTCTCAAATTCGGCGAAATATGTCGCAAGGAAATTACCACATAGGCAAGCTCACGCATGTGACCAGTTGGAAGTGGATGTCTTCCTGTCGTTAATATGTATTGCTCCGTTGCGCCAGGTCGTAACCTTCCGCAACGATCCAAAACAGATAATTTCTATTCCAAGGATGGGTCCGCACGAAGCAATAGGTGAGTCAATATGACGCGGAATTGTTTGCGCTGTTTTTTATATGCTCATGTTCTGAATTCATCTGTGTTGCAAGACCGTTGACAAAGAAAGACAAACGAAAATATCTTGAGATGCAGCAAAGAAGAGAACGTTTGCAGCAGCAGAAGCCGAAAAGAAGAATAGGCAGTGAGGTGAGATTACGTCGAGGGTTCTGAGCTTGAGGGTTGATTGTCAACGGTGGTTCTCTGCGCAGGCCTACAATATTTCTGTTTCGCAGAGGGGGAACGTGAGAACTGTAGCTCCACGCCGAGCACCGAACGCCGCGTCCTTTGACCCCAAACGTGTTGCTTCTCGGGGCAATGGTGCTCGGATGGTTTCTCAGGTGGGTACTTTCAGCACAAGCATGTGTGATATGTGAAATTGCTCCTAACGGCAGTAGTAACATGTCGCGCAGGTTCAACGACTGCGCTCCGCGACTGGGTCGCATATTCGCAAGGTACGCGAGCATGCATATTCGGAATTGCACCTCCGCGTTTCGTGTATGTTAACCATTGACGCGTGTGATGCCAACTGCCATCGAAAACCCAGGGTGGCTCTGAGTTGCCTAAATACGATTCAGTACCTGCATCACGCTTGCCAGGGTACCAGGGAAGAAACAGTGCAGCTGTTTTCCAACGGAACGAAATGCGAAGATCGATGAAGCGATCGAAAACCACAGAGAAAAAGAAACGCAAGAAGACCAGGTTGCGTGCCGATCCTGTTGACGAACTTGCTGCGGCGATCGAAGGTCGACAAACAGGCCAGGGCCCTACTCCCGTGAAGTCTAGTGACAGTGCGCGTAGTTGGGCTGAAACCGACGCAGAATCGGAGCAGATGGAAAGTTTTCGTCATTTGCACGCGCCTGACACCACGCCTGTCAGTAGATCATCTCAGACGAGTCGACAGCTCTCGGTTGAGAGAACTGTTCGTCGTCAAATGGAGAGCAAGCGAAAGCTGAATCCGCAACATGCAGCTTTAGTAGAGCATCTCAAAAAGAAGTTCGTGGCCCTGCTACAATTGTTGGCGTCGGGTATTGGTTAATCTTCGTGCCGAATGTTGTGTGTTGCAGTAATATGACCGACATTGAAGCAAACAAATGGGAACCTCAACGTAAGAATGCTTCAACGAAACAGCTCTCCAAAGTCGAAGTTGAGCGAAGTAAAAGCCAGGCGGCGTCATTGGAGCGACGGTCGAAACTTTCTGCTGCGTTTGGCGGTAAGATCAAAGATGTTCATCACAGAGACAAGGTATGGCGTGTGGCTGTAGCGCGCGGATTTATCACAGACAATGATGACAAGCCTATGCCGGATTGTTGTGTGGGTTATGACTGTGCTAGGTGTTGTCTTCGAAATCGAAATTTTCCACCAAAGACAACGAGACGCAAGAGGTAAGTAGTCACTCCGGCGGCGTTTGTGCGGATTTGAGGCGAACTCTATTGTCATTCACACCGCATCATACATTCTTCGTGCAGATTCTTGCTGTGATGGTGGCTGAAGAACAGTTGCATGAGCGTCAAAGAGCGACAGAATCCATTGAGCGCAAAATGTTCCTCTGCCGACAATGCAAGGTCTACCACAGGCGGCGCACCAATGATTGCGCAAATCACGGTTTGTTTTCATCCGGTCCCAGCTGTCTGCTACTATCTTACGCAGCGTGTTCAATTTGCTTTGCCTCGTTTTTGTGATGACATGACTTGTGCACTTGCAGGACACCGTCTCGAGTACAAGACCGTAACGATCTATTTTTCCAAGTGCCGGCGATGCAAGAGAAGGCAAGAAAGTTACAACACCCCAACGCCGAGTGTGTGCCAGGATTGCGGAGGACGTCTGTTTGTTCCATGCGGAATGCGTGATGCAGCGGTATGTTTTCAGTGGAGCATTGTGACTGAATTTTGAATTGCCATCTGACGTAGTCGTGCTGTTCTTGTGCAGAAAGAAGTGTCTCGGATCCAAGCATACGACTCCAGGACCAAATGGATTGGTAACAGTGCGGCTGGGTTTTAAATTATTGGCTTGTCGCTTCATAGCCTTCGCTGGTACCGATTCAAAAAGGGGCGAAAAGTTTGTTGTTGCGATTTGTGTCCCCTGCGAGCGAGTCCTTCGGCCACCGACATCGTAGCTGCCGAAGACGAGCGCCACAGCCTGCGGATGCTTCAAAAGAGGAGCAATAATTGTGTGAAAATGCAATACTCACCACTATTCTACTGGAACAAGTGGAGTTGATACACGTACCCGTCTGATTCGATGCATAGAGTTGTACAAGTTTTCGTTCCAATGGACCTAAAGTGCGCCATTTTCCGTCTTGGGGTGAACGCTTAATTTTCACCTCTTCGTATTGTTGCTGTTCCAACTCAGTGAGTTTCGCGAAATCACTTTCGCAGAGGTCATAGTTTCGACCAACAAGTTTGTATCGAGTGCCTACGACGCGCACCACTGTTGAGAATCCGAAAACGTCATGTATATATCATGACTGAGAGCGTACCAATGATTGGACTCATGCCGCACTTGTCGCAAATCACACCAATGTGAACAGATGCGTGTCCAGTGCCGTCATTGCTTTGGAGCGGATCGCAAACCACATTATTGTTGGTTACGAAGTCGATGGGAATATCTTCCACAATTGGCAGGACCTTCAGAGCAAAAGTTGGTGACAACTTGGGGCACTAGGTGAAATTGGACAATATCGCACTGACCTCAATATTGAGCTGGTCACTGAGGTTTTCAACAACGATTATGGCACTGCCATCTCCTTGAATCACGGTGACATCGACGGTCGCCCACAGCTCGGATTGGGGAGAATCTTCGACGGGAAGCAAAAGAACTTTATGGCAGATCTTACGACCAATCGCACACTGCCGAATACCAGCATTGAACGACGCAATGGCGTTTTGAATACCCAGATGAAGGCAGCCAGCGAATTCGGCTTGGGAGATCTCTAGTGGGGACAAAGTCACCTTTGTTGCACTGAACATGCGAACACTAAAGTTGATATTCTTAGCAAGCTTTGCGGGAGCTCCCCCTAGAATGCAGAATACAAAATGTTCAATGATAGAAATCATCACACAATTTGTGACAAAGACGACGCACCGCAACGAAACGGGATGAAGGCGTATACTTCGCCAGTTTCCTGGTTGCAGGCGTCCAGGAGCAATTCGGCATGACTGACTCTTGAGGGACCAAAGCAGAAAAGTCTTGTGATAGACACCACGCGGAGGCCTCTCCCACCACTTGATGACGAAATATGACAACACTTGGCAACAATCAACCCTAGGCCATGGTACTTATGGCCAGAGCGACCACGTCGAGTTTTCTGCACCATGGAATAATATCTATGGGGCACGGCATGTCAGATAAGTTCCTCGATGCAATCATTAATGTGCCGATCAAAAAAGTTCAGAGAACTCACAGCCATGTTGTCTTTGGTATATTGAGTAAGTGCCCACCAATAGCAGAACTTGGCGAAGCGAAAAGCCCTTCACACAGTTTTGTTTGTCACCGTTTTCAACAGCCTCATGCATCGCTAGAACTGAGACATACCAGCGGGAATCTTCATGCCCGAAATATTGACCACTTCCCAACCTCTGTGGCACTTGGCTACTTCTATCTGGGTAAAATGGGCAAGAAAGTCATCAAAACTCATCCAAAATGTTCCATCATTTGTCGTCTGGACAATCAAGTAATGATATACCATGTGAAAGAAGGCAGACACACAAAAGAAGTGCCAACAATTGAAAGTCAACGCTACTAACGGTATTGCCAAGGACTCGTTGCAAGCGTCGTGTCCATTGTTGACTCTTGGCGCTCCAATCACCACTCCACTCCTTGTGTCCTTCGCAGACCACGAGCGTGATGGTGTCAGTGACAGGCGTGCCGTGGGTGAGTCTGCATACATTTGAGCTTACCCCATGGATTTCGAATGCGCAACATTCGAAGCGTGCCCATGGATGTTAGTCCTGAAGCTGCAACATGTGCTCGACGCTCAGCAAGCCGTGTTGCTTTCGCGCCAGGCCGCGTACAATGCCCTTCGCCTATTTGTCCAGCAACTTTGCGACGTGTTCCACACATTGTACAAATTTTCCGTGTTACTTCCTTACCCTCGTGTCGAAATGTGCATCGTTCACACGTCCAATGTGTTGCAAAGGCCTCAACCTCTGATATTGCTCGTTTGATTGGAAGTTTTGGGTTCCCTTCATCCTTGAAGGGAAGGTTGCACATGGAACAACTACGCGTTTGGTTGGATGGATTGCGGTATGTACAAGTTCCGCAGGTCCAACTGCGTGCTTCGGGTTGTAGTTTTGGATCACTTGCACAGGTTTGTCGTGCCGCGACACCTTTGGGGGCAAAAAACGACTTGATCGATGGTTGCTCTCCGACTACCGCATCGCTGATTTCTCTGACATCAAGTAAGGAATATGCGTGCCCTACAAGATAGATAGATATTTTAAACAGCGTTGTGACATCCGGATAGAGTATCATACAGCCCCTGCCAGCATGCACACCTCCGACAACTCCCAGGCCGCTACGTGATGTTGAGCATCCCATTAGAAATCCGTTCTCACGGTAACTCATCAACCGTGCCTGCACAAATACACATGAAATTTGCATCACGGATGTCAAGTGTGTTGACTCACTGATGTCAAGTGTACTCTCAAATCTCAGCCAACTCACCCACAAACTGTCAGATGAAAAAGTTTCATCTATCGCCGGAAAAGAAGTTGAAGTCCAGCAACTGCATTTGAACACAACTGTCAGCTGACAGAAGCATACAGGAACAAAGATGCATCTCAATACCATACCCTTGTTGCACTGATGTCCCGATCGAAATTGTCTCGGTGGGACAGCCTGTTAAATCCCACAAAGCCTCGGCTACCCATCCCCCACTCGTTGCCTTGTAACTCCCATGTGCCTACATAAAAGTCGCCAACATGAAGTTCAGAGTCGAATGCAAACACGACGACACCACTGCAACAATCGACTAACTTTTGCGTAAGCCTTTTCCAACAGAGGAACCCAGAGCTGGTTTCTAGTGGCTTTAGCGTAGGCCAAAGGAAAGAGCCGAGAATAATCAGTGGCTCCTGCAATGTATTTCATCCATTGCGCCCCGTCTGTGAGCAAACTTTGAAAGTTGAAAATTGAGACACCTTATTAGAAAAACGTACCAGAAATACTCCCTTGATCTCTTTTCCGAAATTTTCGTTTCCCTTGCTAGGAAAGTGGAGCACATCCGCATTGCGCAACGTAAATCTGGTTATCACAACAGAGTGGAGAGCAGCACGAATAGCACAAACCGTCGATCCATCAACAGGTTTGCAAGGCAGATGACTATCTACTGTGACCACGCGCCATTCGCCATCAATGTAAAAAATCATCGGATACCTGTATTCATGCATTGGGGAGGCACGATGTTCAAGCATTTGAGTTGTTGGGATGCTTCATGGTCGGTGAAAATACTTACATTCCGGAGGTTGATGGCACTCTTGATATTTCCGGAATAATTCGACATACAAACTCCTGCCGTTCCGCAACAATAGCTACTGCTGACAGAAACCAGCAGTTTCCTACTGAGCCCTGCTGTACGTCCGCCGACCGAAACCCAGCATCTGGGCAAGAGGATCTTCGATTTTGTGCTAACTTCTGCTTGCGGTTGAACGACACAATGGAATAAACAGGTGGATCACATCTGTTCCACTTCATTTGAGTGTCAGTGTGACTGTGTGGCACCCATTCAGCCCACTTAAAAAATTTGGAACACTGTGAGCGTTGTGAGGAGTTCTTGGAAGTTTCACTTTTCTTCCACTGTCGACTGGGGCACGACCAAAAGTACCTCCCATGGTTCGGACCATCTTTCCATACTTTCTTGGCAACAGCTGGCTTGTTGCAATACAAACACCGCGGCGGAGCGCGGTCTTGATGGTGCGAGTTGGCCCGTGCCTTGAATGCGCAACAAAAGTTGGGTAACTTTTGATCATGACGATGCACAGCACCAATCCATGGCGACAAGACACTCACCGAGCGTTTGTTGCGACCATCTATCGAGGAAACGTGAGGAGGAAATTTTTCGTCCGTAAAAGATTGATCCAATTCCTCCAGCTGTTTCCGCTGCTTGGTAATGTCAGCGATTCTTGCTGTTGTGGCAACTTGTACTTCTCTGTGGAGGGGCTGACTCTGGTGGCTCGGTAACGGGCATATGCGTGATGCGGTACGCAGCCTCACAACTGTTCGAGATTCGGGCTTTGAGTCTCGATGCGAAGGGCCTGGTTGGGTGAGAACTGAAACACTTTGTGTGTCGGCGGAACTAACACCGACATCCTCCTCTCCCGTCAAATCGATACAGTCGCCATCCATCGTGGTCGCTATTCCAACTTGACGTCACTCGATATCATATCTGACTTCACGACGTTGTTTTTTGCTCCCTCCACAAAACGGAGCGGATTCACCCATTGTTACGGCTCACCCACAAGCTCTCGCGAAGACAGCCACCCACACAAAACCGAGCAAAAACCCACGGTCACAAACGTTCTCGGGGGCATAAAAACAAGCGACGACAATCGCCATAGAGCACGCACACGGGACCTTGGGCTTGATCTTGCCTGGTGGCTGACGCGGAGCGCGGAGCACGTCACCCCGTCGTCGTTGGTGTTGGTGCGGACCAGACTCTAACGAACAAACTTTGAACTTTGATTGAAGTGCGGACGCTCAACACGCTCGGGAGCGTGTTGAGCTGTTGTCGCGCCAGGTGGTGTGGCGTTGATGAGCACTTCGCTGTGCGCAGTAGGGACGCTAATCAAATGTAATCTATTTCGTACTAAGTACTTGAACGTTGTACTCAGTACACACCCACAGCGCTCCCACCGCCGTTTGTTCGGTCGTTCGGTCGTTCGGTCGGTTGGTCGGTCGGTCGTTCGGTCGGTCGGTCGGTCGGTCGGTCGGTCGGTCTGTCGGTCGGTCGGTCGGTCG
>ENA-OWNT01002563-OWNT01002563.1-seawater-metagenome-genome-assembly--contig:-NODE-2563-length-18786-cov-3.577262_pt1 | contig 18786 bp, 15 predicted proteins | sample MGYA00238136_ERZ651165 | MGnify/ENA primary metagenome ERZ651165 (study PRJEB26861, sample SAMN08777766) | seawater metagenome | isolation source: coastal seawater | place: USA: Florida | collected...
CGGTCAACCAGCAGATCGTCGCGGTCGACGCCGCCTCCTCGCGGTCGGCCTCGCGCACCCAGGCGCCGTCGGGCCACGAGCGGAGATAGCCCTGGATGCCCTCCCGCCCACGGGACCGCGCCGACTCCCACGCGCGCTCTTCCTGGGCGAGTCCAGCCTCGCCGAAGTGCTCGCCGCGCGGCCACCGCACGCGGTAGCGGGCATAGGCCTGCTCGGTGTCTTCGGCCACGGCCGCCGCCCACGCGATGGCCTCGAGCCGCCGGTTGGCCTCCGCCGCGTAGACCCCTCGCGGGTAGCGGCCCACGAACAGCTGAAGCGCTTCCCGGGTGCCCTCGGCGACCGCGGCCTGCAGCTCCTCGTGCTGCAGGATGGCCTGCGCATCGGCCCGGTGGCGGCCGTCGGGCCAGTCGGCGAGGTAGGCCCGAGCGCCCTCGGGGGTGGCGGGGTAGCGCGCCCAGCGGAGGTCGTCGCTTCGGCGGCGCGCCGCGGTGGCGTGCTCGCCGGTGGGGTGCTTCTTGAGGTACTTCTGGTAGGCGCCGAGGGTGTCTTTGCGGGCCGCCTTCCACGAGGGGCGCTCGGGCTTCTCGTCGCTGCCGTCGAACCACCGCGGGGGCTCCTCGACGGGGGTGGTGCCGATCCACTGCTCGTCGACGGCCGCTCCGGTGACCCAGGCCGCATCGACCCGCTGCCCCCCGTCGTCGAAGACCTGCACCAGGTGGCGCGCCCCTACCTGCATCGTGAGCTCGGGCGCCCACTGGCCGTCGACGAACACGCCGCCGCGCTTCGGGGGGGCGGCGGGGCCCACGGCCACCTCCTCGCCGGCGGTGGTCTCCTCGGCGAACCGATGCACCGGATGGTCGGACGGCAGCGTCCATGGGGTGTCGGGGCCCAGCGCCCGACGGTGGCGCACCCACGCCTCGATGCCCTCGGGGTCTTGTCCGTACATGTGGCGAAGCACCTGCAGCTCGGCATGCAGCTGCAGGAGGGGCACGGGGGCGGGCTCGGCCAGGCAGGGCACCGCCTCCTCGATGGCGCCCAGCCACACCGTGGCCTGCGCGATCGCGAGCTCGTCGAGGGCTTCCTTCGCCCCCGCGAGCTCCTTGGCCCACTGCTCCGCCGAGTGCTCCTGGCACACCTCGGACTGGGCCAGCGCTAGCGACAACCACCACATGGGCGCCATCATACGGCCCGGTGGCTCACTGGGGCCCCACCGCCTGCAGGATCCGCTGGTGGCGCGCCTGGATCTCCGGCAGGTCGGCCATCTCGAGTTCCTCCGCGATGGCGAGGCTCTCGCTCTGCACCTCCAAGGCTTCCTCGTAGCGCTGCAGCTGCAGGAGGGCCTCGCCGAGGGTGTCGAGGTAGGCGGCCCGCTGGTAGCGGCCGGCGCTGCTCTCGGGGTCTTCCACGCGGCGGAGGGCCTTGCGGACGAGGGCCTCGGCCCGAGCCGGGTCCCGCACGTCCGGGTCGGCGTGGATGACGAGCTGCCAGGCGAGGCTGTTGAGGGCCTGGGGGTCGTGGGGGTCGAGCGCAGCCCACCGCTCGAGGACGATGACGGCGGCGTCGTCGAGGCCCCCCTCCAGCAGGATGAGCCCGGCCAGGCGCTGCAGGAGGAGCGGCTCCGACATGTTCCCCACCTCGCGGGCGAGGACCTCCACGCCTTCGTCGCCCATGCCGGCAGCCTCGTAGTGCTTCACCATGCCGAAGAGCATGTCGCCCCCCTGCACGGAGTCGGGCCGCTGGCTGGCGCCGAGGCGGTACTGCCAGGCGAGATCGGCGTCGAGGGTGTCGAGGGCTGCCCCGCCCTGGAGCATGGTCCATGCGGCCGCGCCGCTGAACACGGGCACGAACATGCCGGCGACCACGGCCACGGGCCACTCGCCACTGTCGGGGTCGGGGGTGGCGAGGGCGAGCAGCACCCCCAGGAGGAAGCCCCCGAGGTGGCCCCAGTTGTCGACGATGGGGAAGAACGCCTCGAGCACGAGCCCGATGAGGAAGGTGATGAGCACCCCCCAGAAGAGCCGGCGCCCGAGCACCTCGCCGAGGAAGAGACGCAGCGCCGGGGTGCCCACGTAGCGAGCCCCGAGGAGCAACCCGGCCAAGCCCATCACGGCCCCCGAGGCGCCGATGGTGGGCCGGGCCACGGGGGAGAAGGTTGCGGTGACGAGGGCCGCGCCGACGCCGCACAGGCCGTAGAACACCACCAGGCGGCGGGTGCCCCAGACGTACTCGGTGAGCAGGCCGAGCTGCACGAAGGCCAGCATGTTGAGCCCGAGGTGCACGGGCCCCACGTGAAGGAACATGGGCATGACGAGGCGGAAGTACTCGCCGTCGTCGACCACGCGCTCGGCCAGGAGCGCGCCGAGGCGGGTGGCGGTGGGGATGTCGTACATGCCGCCCAGGCCGACCTGCACGGCGAACATCCCCAGGGTGACCAGGGTGAGGGTCACGGTGCCGGGGAAGCGCCACAGCCATGTTGCCAGCCGATGCAGACGGTCCACGCCCCCCCTTAGCCCGTGGGTCACCGCCCGTTCACCGTGGCCACCCGGCGCAAGCTCGCCGCCATCGACGTGCGGAGCAGCTCTTCGGCGGCCCCCAGCGGCATGGGCTCCAGCAAGACCTCGTCGTCGAGCACGGGCGGGTCGTCGCCGACACCGACGGTCACCTGCAGCCCGGGCCGTACCTGCCCGACCCCCACATCGACCTCACGCACCTGCACCACCACGCGGCCGTCGCGGGGCCCGGCCTCGGTCACCGGCTCCAGGCCCAGGGCCCGCAGCTCGGCCTCGGCGGCGGCGTGCAGCGTGCGGTGGAGCCCCTCGGCGCCGTCGCCTTCGACGAGGACGGCCACCCGACGGAAGCGGCTGCCGTCGAGCATGCGGCGCGCTTGGGGAGCCCAGTGGCCGTCGGGCCAGGCCCGCACGTAGTCTTGCAGCCCGCTGCGGCCACGGTCGACGGCGGTGGCCCAGGCCCGCTCCTCCTGCGCGAGAGCGGCCTCCTCCAGGTGGGCGCCCCGGGGCCACCGAACCCGGTAGCGGGCGTAGCCCTGCTCCGTGTTGTCGCGGATGGCGGCGGCCCAGGCCATGGCCTCCAGGCGTCGGTCGGCCTCGGCGACCCACATGCCGCTGGGGTAGCGCCCGACGAAGAGCTGCAGCGCCTCGCGGGTGCCCTCGGCGATGGCGGCGTCGAGGGCCTCCCGCTGCAGGATGCCTTCGGCTTCGCGCCGATGCCGCCCCTTGGGCCAGTCGGCCAGGTAGGCCCGGGCGCCGGTGGGGGTCTTGTCGTAGGCGGCCCAGTGGATGGCGTCGATGCGGCGCTTGGCCTCGCTGGCGTGGTCGCCGATGGGGTTCTTGCGCAGGTACTTCTCGTAGGCGGCGAGGGTGTCCTTGCGGGCGGCCTTCCACTCCGGCACCAGGAAGGCCTCGGCGCCGGGGCCCTGGTACCAGCGCGGGGGCACCTGGTCGCCGCCTGCACCGACCCACCGCTCGTCGATGGCGACCCCCCGCACCCAGGCCCCGTCGACGGCGCGCCCGTCGGCGTCGAACACCTGCACGAGGTGCTGGGCCCCGACCTCCAGGGAGATCTCGGTGACCCAGCGCCCGTCGATGAAGACGCCCCCTCGCTTGGGGGGGAGGGCCTGGCCGACGACCTGCTCCTCGCCTGGCTCGACCCCCGATGCGAACCGGTGGACGGGGTGGTCCGTGGAGACCGTGGTCCAGGGGAGGATCTGGCCGAGCCGGTGCCGGTGGCGCGCCCAGCGCTCGAGGCCGTCGGAGTCTTGGTCGTACATGTGGCGCAGGACCTGGAGCTCGGCGTGGCGCCGGAGCAAGGCCCGAGGCGCGGGCTCGGTGAGACAGGGCGCCGAGGCGGCGATCGCTTCGAGCCAGGTGTCGGCTTGCTCGATGGCGAGGGCCTGCAGCGCCTGCTCGGCCAGCTCGAGCTCGGCGCCCCACTGGCCCACGTCGTGCGGTTCGCAGGGACCGGCTGCCAATGATGCGGACAGAAGCCACCACATGGGCGTCATCCTAACGGGGGCCGTCCCGGGGGGACCACGGGTCACGCAACCCGGGCACAACGGTGTCCCCGGCCGGTGTGCATAGTCCTCAGCCGTGGAGGAACCATGACCCGCTCCCTGATGCTCGCTGCCTTCCTGCTCCCGGCCCTCGCCTTCGCGGGGCCCTCGGTCTCGAAGGGCGATCTGGCGGACGTGCCCGACAGCGCGGCCAGCGCCTGGAAGGACAAGGAAGCCGAGCTGCGCCGGATCGACGGTGAGATCGGTGCCGCCAAGGCCGCCATCGGCGGCGAGAAGGACGACGTCTCCGAGGCGAAGGAGGAGCGCTCCGAGGCCAAGGAAGACGTGAAGGAAGCCAAGGCGGCCGAGAAGATGGCGGCGCGCGAGGGCAAGAGCGCGAAGGAGCTGGCGAAGCTGGCCCTGGAGGAGGCCGAGGCGACGGAGGAGAGCGCCTGCGCCGACGTGAAGGTGAAGAAGCAGTCCTACAAGCTCACCAAGAGCGAGGTGAAGGCGGCCGGTGCTCGCGCGGACCTCGAGGTGGAGCAGGCCAAGGGCGCCCTCGACGACGCCAAGGAAGGCGGTGAGGGCAAGGGCGATGCCAAGGACGCCTTCAAGGACGCCAAGTCCGAGGCGAAGGCGGGCGCGAAGGACGGCGCGACGCAGATCGAGGAGGCGAAGCTCGCCTTCACGGAGGCGAAGCGGTCGTGCAAGGAGGCGACCGCGGCGCGCAAGGTCGCGAAGAAGGAGCTGAAGGCCACGAAGGCCGAGGTAGCCATCGCCCAGGAAGAGGCGGCCGTGGCGGTCGACGCAGCCAAGGACGGTGTCGACGAGGCGAAGGACGAGACGGTGGAGGCGAAGGCCGAGGTCGCTGCCGCCAAGGTCCAGGTGGACCTGCTGAAGGCCCAACGCTCGCTGCTGGAGGCGGAGGTGGAGCTGGCCAAGGCCCGGGCGGTCGCGGAACATGCTCCCGATGTGGGCATCGACGTGGGGCCCTACGAGGTCGCCGTGCAGGAGGCGAAGGCCGAGGTGACCGCCCAGGAAGCGGCCCTCGCAGCCGCCCAGTAGCCCCCGCGTCGGGGATCAGTGGGTGAAGCGGAAGGCCAGCCCGCGGCGGCGCCCCTTGGGGGCCCCCACGCTGCGGGCGAGCCGGAAGCCGAGCTGGTCCACCCGCATGTCGGGGGCGATGCGGGTGCCATGGGCGGCGTGGCAGCGCTCGGCCTCGGCGGTGCGCCAGCCCCCCTTGCCCACCAGGAACTGGTCCTCTTCGGCAGCTTGTCGCACCGCACGCCCCTCGTGGACCTCCACTTCGTGGGCGGTCCAGCGGTCGTTGCACAGGTCGAGGACGCCGCCGGTGAGCCCCCGCACCCCGTAGACCGACTCGTCGGAGGGGAAGCGGTCGGGACCGGCGAGGAGGACCATGTCGGGGTGGCAGCCGCGCACATTGGCCCAGGTGGGATCGAGGAAGTCGCCCATCACGTAGCGGCGGCCGTCCACGCCGCGGGCGGCCTTCTCCCACTCGTCGGCCCAGGGGAGACGCCAGGGCTCGCCGGTGCGCTCGGCCTCCCAGGCGGCGTAGGCCCGGGCCGAGGCCAGGGTGATGCAGACCACCGGGTGCTCGGGAAGCCAGGCGTCGCCTTCTTCGTCGAGGCCGAGGTGGAAGCGGCCGGTGTCGTCTTGCCAGTAGCAGGGGGTGCCGTTGCCGGTGCGGGGCACGTGGCGGGTAGCGGCGGCGGACTGGCCCTTGGCCACGAGGTCGTCGAGGAAGTCGATGAAGTCGGCGTTGGTGACGGGGTCGCGGCGGATGACGAAGCCGTCGACCCAGCAGGGCTGGGCAGGGCGGCCGGCGTGGCGGTCGCCGCCGAGGAGGGCCCAGCCGCCGGGGACGTAGAGGTCGTCGGGGCCGAGGTCGTCTTGGCGGAGCATGACGATGGGCAGGGCGTGCAGCTCGTGGGGGGGCGTGCCGTCCCAGCGGTGCTGGCGGGACAGGAAGACGGGGTAGGTGACGGGGGCGTAGCTGTCGGCCTCGAGCACCAGCAGCCAGCTACCCATGCCCAGCTGGACCTCCCGGAGGGGCGTGGTGCCGAGGTCGCGCTCCAGGGTGGGCACGAGGCGACGGTCGCGCACGACGAGCCGGTGCAGGGCCACGTGCGCCCGAGGCTCGGTGAGCAGGGTGACGGACCCGTCTCCGGCGAGGTAGTCGGCGTAGCGGCCGGTGTCGTACTCCCGGAGCAAGGCACGGTATTGGGCGGCCTGGCCGTCGTCGTGGAGGCCCTCGGCCCGCTGATGGCACCAGTGGTAGACGTAGGCGAGCCGCTCGCGGGCTTCCTGCAGGTCGGGGGCCTCGGTGAGCGCGGCCCGGAGGAGCTGGAGGCGGTGCAGGCCGACGAGGTCGGCCTCGTTCTGGTAGGCGACGGCTTCGTCTTCCCGCGACCAGATGGGTCGCTTGGCGTCGAGGGTGGCCCACTCGGGGGTGCCGCGGGCCATGGCCAGGGCCTCGCGCCGCAGGGAGGCTGCGTGGGCGAGGTGCCCTTCGACCACCGGCTGGAGGGCGTCGGCCTCCCGCACGATCTCCAGCGCCCGCGCCCGGCGGGCCGCGCCGTCGAGGTAGCGCTGGAGTTGGTCGACCAGCCACGAGACCGCGTCGGGCCGGTCGGTGGGGTCCTTGGCCAGGCTCCGGGTGCACATCTCGGCCAGCTCGGCGGGGATGCCATCGGGCAGGGGGGGCGGGGCTTCGTTCTTCACCTGGTCGAGGACGCTGGCCACGTCGCCGTGGAACGGTGGGTCGCCCGCGAGCACCTCGTAGAGCATGGCGCCGAGGGCGTAGAGGTCGGCGGCGGGCCCGACGTCGCGGGCGCCGCTGGCCTGCTCGGGGGCCATGTACGAAGGCGTGCCGAGCACCGCACCGGCCCGGGTGGCGAAGGAGTCGACCGCCATCGGCTGTGGGCCGCCCTCGGCGTCGCGCACGCCCACGGCCTTGACCAGGCCCCAGTCGAGCACCACCACCTCGCCGAAGGCGCCGACGAGCACGTTGGCGGGCTTGAGGTCGCGGTGAACGGCCCCCAGGCTGTGGGCGTAGGCCACGGCTTCGGCCACGCTGCGCAGCAGCTCGAGGAGGCGGCGGCGGGGCCAGCGGTCGGGCTGGTGCTTGGCATCCCACAGGACCTCGTGCAGGGTCTGGCCCTGGAGCTCCTTCATGGTGAAGTACCAGCGGCCGTCCGGGGTGCGGCCGATGTCGTGCACGGGGACCACGCCGGGATGCTGGAGCTGGGCGGTGGCCTGGGCCTCGGCGATGAAGCGGGCCTCGGCGCTGGCCTTGCCCACCAGCTCCTCCCGCATGATCTTCATCGCCATGGTGCGGTTCAGGGCCATGTCGCGCACCCGGCGCACCTCCCCCATGCCGCCGACGCCGATGGGGCCCAGGTCGAGGTAGCGGTCTTCCTCGGCGGGCAGGCTCCGCGGGGCCGGGGGGGCGCTGGGCTCGGTGGCGGGCTCGGCATCGCGCTCGGTCAGGCGCTCGGTGGGCTGGTCGCTGGGGCGGATGGTGTCGCGATCGGAGATCGAGGTCCATGCGGTGGTGTCGACCGTGATCACGGAGCCCGACACGAACTCGTCGACGAATCGCTGCACGGCGAGCCGGGCCGCGTCGTCGAGGTCGTGACGGGCGGCGAAGTCGATGACCAGATGGTTCCAGTTGCGAGGCACAGGGCAGGGTACCCCCCGCGGGCCCTCCCGTGGGGCGCTGCCGGGCCAGTACGCTCTTCCCCGCGGGCGCCCGGCAGATTAGACGCGCGCGCTACCGCGCCCCCTGGAGGGATCATGCGCCACGTCGTCGTCGTCGCCCCGTACTTCGGGGGGAACATGCTCCACCTGCTCCGGGCCCTCGCCTCCCTCGAAGTGAAGCTGGGCATCATCACCCACGAGCCGCGGGAGCGGGTGCCGGCCTTCGTGCGCGACGCCGCCCACTACCAGGTTGGCAATGCCCTGGACGCCCACCAGCTCACGGTGGCGGCCCGGGCCTTTCAGAAGGAGTGGGGCCACGTCGACCGTCTGGTCGGCTACCTCGAGCCCCTGCAGGTCCCCCTGGGCGACGCCCGGGATGCGTGCGGCATCGAGGGCATCTCCGGGGCGGTGGCCCGGAACTTCCGCGACAAGAACCGCATGAAGGGCGTGCTCCGCGACGCGGGGCTGCCGGTGGCTCGGCAGGCGCTCGTGCACGGTGCCGACGACGCCCTGCGCTTCGTGGGCGAGGTCGGCTACCCCATCGTGATGAAGCCCCTCGACGGCGCCGGGGCCAAGAGCACCTACCGGGTGCGGCACGAGAGCGACCTGTACCGGGTGCTCCATCAGCTCATGCCGAGCCAGGCGCGACCGGTGCAGGCCGAGGAGTTCGTCACCGGCCAGGAGCACACCTACGAGACTGTCTGCATCGACGGCAAGCCGGTGTGGAGCAGCTCCACCGACTACTTGCCCGGCCCGCTGGCGGTGCTCGAGAACGACTGGATGCAGTACTGCGTCCTGCTCTCCCGGGAAGTGTCGGCCCATGTGCAGGGCTTCGAGGCCATGAACCACGCCGCGCTGAAGGCCCTGGGCCTGCGCACGGGCCTGTCCCACATGGAGTGGTTCCGGCGGGCCAACGGCGGCGTCACCATCGGCGAGGTCGGCGCCCGTCCCCCCGGCGTGAACATCATGGCGCTGAACGGGCTGGTCTACGGGGTGGACTTCTGGGCCAAGTGGGCGGAGCTGCAGGCCTTCGATCGGTGGACCGTGCCGGCGGAGCGCCAGGCGGCGGCAGGGTGTGCCTTCCTGCGGGCGCAGGGCCCCGGCCGAACGGTGCAGGCGGTGCAGCGTCGGGCCGAGGTGGAGCGCGCCATCGGCGACCGCATCGCGATGGCACGGTGGCCGCAGCCCGGGCAGCCCCGGTCGAGTCACTACGAGGGCGAGGGCTTCGTCATCGTGACCCACGAGACGACCGCGGGGGTGGTGGACGCCCTGGAGCAGCTGGTGAAGACCGTGCGTGTGGTGGCCTGACCTCTCCCGGGCTCACGCGGCCTGCTCGAACTCCTTGAGCAGGGCGTCGGCCTTGGCGCTGCTGATCCGGTTCCGCATCTTGCCGGCCTCGTGGTTGTCGCGCAGGGTCTTGGCCAGGGTGAACGAAGAGCCGACGAGGAAGACGGTGCCCATCAGCAGGTAGCCGCGGGCCCACCAGTCGAGGGGGGCCAGCAGGATGCCCCCGATGGTCATCGAGAAGGACAGGCCGAAGGACAGCCAGGTCTGCATGTTCCAGGCGGTGGTGTGGGGCTCGATGCGGGTCTGGGGCATGGGGAACACCTCTCTGTTGAAGAGAAGATGACCCGCGAGGTGGGGGACGATGCAGACCTGGTGTGGAACATGTGTGAACGGGTGGGATCTACGGTAAATCGTTGTTTTCGCTGGGTGGGTCGGGGCCTCGTGGCGCGAGGTCGCGGCGGGGCTGCCCAGAACATGTGAGTCACGTCTCCTGGGCAGCCCCTCAGAATCCACGGGGGTCGACCGCCGAGACGGAGCACGCCGATGAGCTTGGACTTCGTGCACACCATCGACATCCATCGTCCCGCCGACGAGGTGTTCGACGTCCTCGCGGACTTCGAGAACAACCCGCGCTGGCAGGCCGGCATGGTGGCCTGTTTGTGGACCAGCGAGACCCGCGGGCAGGTGGGGTCGACCTACCAGCAGGAGGCCCGGTTCTTGGGCCGCGCCATCCACACCCACTTCCAGGTGACCGAGCTCGTCCCCGGGCGGAGCATCTCCATCGAGAGCACCGTGAGCACCTTCCCCATCCAGGTGACCCGCTCGGTGGAGCCGCGGGCGGAGGGGTGTCGCGTCTCCGCCCACATACGCGGTCAGCCCACCGGCATCATGGCGTGGTTCTCCTGGATGGTCCGCCGCAGCGTGGCGAAGGACTACGCCGCGCTGAAGCGGCTCCTGGAGGAGGGCTAGCCCACCCAGGGGCGGTCCTCCGGGGCCTCCTCCCGCCAGGCCATGGGCGCCCAGATGACTACGGCGTTGATGACCATCACGAGGTTGGCGAGGTTCATCCACAGCAGGGTGGTGCCCTCGAAGGCCATGGACAGGTAGAAGGCCAGCAGGAAGCCCAGGGTCCCCACGATGAGGCGTCGCTCGCCCAAAAGGGTCGCGAAGAGGGCGACCGTGAAGTAGCTGAACAGCTCGAGCGTGCCCGAGAGCTGGCTGTCCATGCCGGCCAGCCAGCCGCCGATGTTGAGCAGGAAGGCCAGGCCCGGCCCGGCGGCCACGGCCACGACGAGCACCCGATTGAGGCGGCTCCGCACGAGGTACTTCCACAGCACCGCCATCACCATCAGGCTCAGGACGAAGGTGGCGCCGGCGATGAAGAGCTCCCGCAGGAAGCTCTGGGGGAGGCGCATGACGAGGGACCCCACGGGGGTGAGGACCCAGACGGACCCGAGGGCGGTGCAGATGAGCAGCCGGGCCCACCAGGCGGTGCGGGGGTCTTCGTCGGCGCGGAGGCGGGCCAGTGTCTCTTGTTCCTGCGCCCTGCGGGCCTCCAGGGCGCTCACGCGGTCCTCCCAGCCCTCGGGAGGGGAGTCGACCCGGGCGAGGTGCAGCCGGGCTGCACGGGCGTCCTGCTGGGCCAGGGCGTGGTCGACCATGACGAGGTGGGCGGACCGCAGGCCATGGATGGCCTCGGGGTGGGCCGGGAGGGCCTCCAGGGCCTGCTCGAAGCCGAAGCGGGCGGCGCCGTACAGGTCGACGAGCTCGGCGCGGTCGGTGCCGTCCTCGGCCGCCTCCTCCAGCGCCTGCAGCTGCTCCTGGGCTCGGGCGAGGCCCTGCTCCGCCCCCTGCTGACCCAGCCAGCGCTCGATGCCCTGCCGGAAGGCCTGCACGCTCGGCGGACGGTCGGCGGGCGCCAGGGAGAGGGAGGCGCCGAGAAGAGGTGCCAGCGGCCAGCTGGGGTCGACGGCGATGGGCTCGGAGGCGGCGGCCAGGAGCACCTGGGCCAGGGTGCCGCGACGGGGGGCCTCCCCGCGAACCACCTCGTAGAGCACGGCACCGAGGCAGAAGACGTCGGTGCGCTCGTCCATGCGGTGTCCGTCGCCGAGGGCCTGCTCGGGGGCCATGTAGGCCGGCGTTCCGCACGGGGTGGTCTGGTCGGCAGCCTGGGGGATCAGGGCCTGGTCGGTCTCGCGGAGGGCCCCGGCGGTGCCCCAGTCCACCACCCAGACCTCGCCGAAGCGGCCGACCATCACGTTGGCGGGCTTCAGGTCGCGATGGATGACGCCACGGCTGTGGGCGTACTCCATGGCCTGGCAGACGCGGATCAGCGTGCGCAGGTGCCAGGAGAGGGGGTCGGCCACCTGGTGCCGCTCGGCGAGCTGCTCGGGGTGGTGGATGAGGGTGAGCCACGGCACGCCGTCGATGCGCTTCATGAGCACGGCGGGCCGACCGTCGACCACGCGGATGTCGTAGACAGGCACGATGCTCGGGTGCTCGAGGGACCCTGCGATGCAGCCCTCCTGCAGCACCGCCGCCATGGACTCCACCTGCCCCTTGCGGGGCATCTTCACGGCCACGTGCCGGCCGACCCGGCGCTGCAGCCCGACCCGCACCACGCCGTTGGCCCCCTGGCCGATGGGGTCGCCGAGCACCAGCGGAGCCCCCTCTTCGTGGAGGAGGTCCTGGAGGCGCCGGTGGGCGCTGGGCCCGGGGAGCGTGCGCATCAGGGTCTCGCGCACCGGTCGGTCGTCGGGGGCAGCCACGGCCCATCGTAGCGCGGTCGGCGCCGGGGGCGTGGCTCAGAAGGGCCAGAGGAAGTCGAGGACGCGGCGTCCCCAGCCGGCGCGCTGCTTGTCGGCGATGACGCCGGTGCCGGTGATCTCGATGCGGGCCTCGTGCATGAGCTCGCTGCTGACGCTGTTGTCCATCTGCACGTCGCGGGGGCGCACGATGCCGTCGATCACCAGGAACTGGGTCTCCTTGTTGACGGTGATCTGCTTGTAGCCCCACACCCGTAGGTTGCCGGCAGGCAGCACCTCGATGACCTCGGTGGTGACCACGGCGAGGATCTGGCTGCTGCGGGTGGTGTTGCCCTGCCCGGACCAGCCGTTGTCCCCCGCCACGTCGATCTTGATGTCGTCGAGGTTCTTGAACGCCCGCAGGGTGCGCTTGTCCATCCCGAGGAGGTCGTTGATGGTGGCGTTCATGTGGCTCTGGCGGGAGGCGTCGGTGCTGGCGCCGAGGTCCATCGTGGCGGCCTCGTCGATGCGCACGGTGATGAGGTCGCCGGGCTGGCGCGCGTGACCGTCGATGCCCATCAGGCGCCGGGCGCCTTGCTCCTCGTAGCGGACGCCGGGGGTGGCCACGGCCTCCTCCTGCAGCGTGTAGCGAGGGGCAGGCCGCTCGGGGGGCTCCGGGAGCATGGGCTTGCGGGCGTGGGCGGTGAGCACGGCCATCATGAGCAGGGTGTTCATGGGATCTCCACGCGGTCGGGGGCGACCAGGACGCCGGTGAGGGCGGTGCGGTTGGCGTCGTTGCGGACCCGGACCATCCCGCCGACGGTGCCGTCGCGGAGGAGGGTGCCGGGCACAGACAGCTGCAGCTCACCGCGGCGCACGACCACGGTGACAGCGGCCCCCTCGGCGGCGTCGGGGGCAGGCCGCAGCGTGCCGGTGGTGAGGGGGGTGCCCGCCGGCAGGTCACGGAGGACCAGGCCCGCGGGGGAGGGGACGGTGCGAACCCCGAGGGGCACGGTGGCCACGGCCCACTGCACGGCGTCACCGGCTGCGAGGTCGACGGTGGTGACGGTGCCGCGCTGGGTTCCTTCCAGGGCCGGACGCACCGTGTAGCGGGCGACGACGGCTCCGCCGGCCAGGACCTCGGCCCGCAGGGTGGGGCGGCGCTCGCAGGGGTCGCCCTGCCAGTGCACCTGGTCGCCCTTGGCCAGGGCGGTGTCGGCGATGCCCAGGATCTCGACCTGTACGTCCTCGGCGGCACACTGCTCCACGACGTACGCCTCGAGGGTGTCGATGGCGACCGCCGGGAGCATCTCAGCGCCTCAGATTCGTGGCGACCTGCATCGCCTCGTCGGCGGCCTGGACCACCTTGGAGTTCAGCTCGTAGGAGCGCTGGGCCATGACGAGCTCGATCAGCTCCTCGGCCACGTCGACGTTGCTGCCCTCGAGCTGGGCCTGGTTCACGAGGGTCTGGTTGTCGTAGTCGAGCACGGCGTCGCCGCTGGAGACCGTGGCGCTGTAGAGGTTGCCGCCCTCGGCCTGGAGGCCGGAGGGGTTGGTGAAGGTGACGATCTCGAGCTGGCCGAGCACGGTGGGCTGGGTGTCGCCAGCGATGACCGCGGACACGGTGCCGTCCTGGGCGATGGAGAGGGTCTCGGTGTCCTCGGGGATGACGATGTCGCCGGCGACGTGGAGGCCAGCGGCGGTGACGAGCTGGCCCTCACTGTCGAGGCGGAAGGCGCCGTCACGGGTGTAGTAGTCCCGGCCGTCGACGCCGACGACGGTGATCATGCCGGGGCCCTCGAGGGCCACGTCGAGCGGGTTGCCGGTCTCCCGCATGGAGCCCATGGTGTGGTCCTTCTCGAGCCCGGCCAGCTGCACGCCGCCGCCGAGGTCGGCCCGGGTGCCGCGGGAGCCGGTGGCGAGCTCCTGGTAGAAGGTGTCCTGGAAGGCGCCGCGGGACTTCTTGAACGCCGTGGTGCTGGTGTTGGCCAGGTTGTTGGCGACGGTGTCGATGCGCGTCTGCTGCGCGCTCATGCCGCTCGCGGCGACGTACAGGGCTCGCATCAGGACCTCCCCAGCTCGTTCAGTCGTTGGTCGGATTCGTCGGAGGCCTGCATGGCCTTCTGGAACGCTTCGAAGGTGCGGCTGGCCTCGACGAGCTCGACCATGGCCCGCATGGGGTCCACGTTGCTTCCCTCGAGGGCGCCGGGAACCAGCGCCAGCTCCCCCTCGGGGGCGTCGAGCACCGGGCCGTCCGGGGTCCACAGGTTGCCGCCCAGGGGGCTGGCGTCGGCCTGCACGAGGCGGAGGCGGTCGAGCACGCCACTCTCGGAGGCGACCACGGTGCCGTCGGACTCGATGCGGACCGTCTCCCCGGGGGGCACGACGATGGTGCCGTTCTGCCCGAGTACGGGCCGACCGCCGGGGGCGGTGAGGGTGCCGTCGGGGGCCGGGCGGAGGCGGCCGTCGCGGGTGAGGAGCATGCCGTCGCCGTCGTCGACTGCGAGCCAGCCCGGGCCCTGCAGGGCGACATCGGTGGGGTGGTCGGTGGACTGCAGCGCGCCGTCGGAGTGGTCGTACAGCCCCTCGGCGATGCGGGCGTAGGCGCCATCGGCTCCGGTGGCCTCCAGCGTGAGCCGCTGCCCCTTGTAGGCGGTGGTGTTCGCGTTCGCGAGGTTGGTGGCGACGGTGTCCAGGCGCCGGAGGCTGGTGTAGGCCCCGGAGAGGGCGGCGTAGAGTTCCTGGCCCATCTCAGCCCTCCAGGTCTGCCAGGTCGACTTGCTCGGCCAGCTGCTTGCGCATGCGGCGGCGGGCGTCGCTGATGATCTGGCTGATGCGGCTGACGGAGACGCCGTACACAGCGCCGATCTCGGCCAGCGACATCTCCTTGTCGTAGTACATCATCACGCAGTGACGATGGCGCTCGGGGAGGTCGAGGATGGCCTGGCGAAGGGCGCCGCGGACCTCGTGGATGACCATCTGCTGCTCGACGTTCGGGCCGTCGTTGTTGGCCAGGATCTCCAGCAGGGGGCGGCCGGTCTCTTCGTCGGGGGCGTCGACCGAGACGTGCGTGGTGGGGGCCGTCTTCCGGATGGCCGTCCAGTACTCGTCGAGGCTGATCTCCATGGACTTGGCGATCTCGGCCGGCTCGGGGGCGCGGCCGAGCTTGCGCTGCATGCGCTGCCGGGCCGCCTCGATGCGCTTCGCGAGGTCGCGGCGGCGGCGGGTGGAGGTGTCGCGGGCGCGGAGCTGGTCGTAGATGGTGCCGCGGATGCGGTGCTCGGCGTAGGTGCTGAACCGCACGCCCTTCTTGGCGTCGAACCGCTCGAAGGCCTCCAGCAGGCCGATGGCGCCCCAGCTGACCAGGTCGTCGATCTCGACGGAGGCGTAGCGAGAGAGCCGCTCGTGGATGCGCCGGGCGACCAGGAAGACCTTGTCCTGGTAGCGCAGGCAGATCTTGTCGCGGGTCAGGCCTTCCACAAGACGTTCCTTGCGGGTGCTGCGGTAGGCCTGTGCGCGGGATCGAGCCAACATGTTCGCCTTCCTAGGCTGTCCTTGGGGAAGGGCACGGTCGGCCCTCGTACCGCACATCGATCGGGATCACGCAGACTTGAGCGAGATGACCCCGACCGGTTGGAGCCGGGCCGTGGGGAGGAGCTCGGCGGAGGACAGGACCGCCACCCGGGGAAGCACCCGCTCCAGCAGGCGACGCAGGGCGCCACGGGCCAGAGGCGGGCACAGGACCACGGCCGGGGCCGGGCCACCGTAGCCCTCCACCATCTCGCCGATGCTGCGGATGAGCTTGGCGGCGATGTGGGGATCGAGCTGAAGGTTGGGGGCGGCGCCGTCCTGGCTGGCGAGGCCGCGGAGCACCACGTCCTCGGTGTCGGGCGCGAGCTGGACGACGTGCACGTGGCCTTCGTCGTCGGCGTAGCGGCCGGTGATGTGGCGGGCGAGACGCTGGCGCACGAACTCGGTGAGGACGTCGGCGTCGCGGGTGCGCGGAGCGTACTCGGCCAGGGTCTCGAGGATGCGCGACGTGTCGCGGATGCTCACGCCCTCCTTCAGGAGGTTGCGGAACACGCGCAGCATGATGTGCCGGGGCAAGGGATCCGGCGTGAGGTCGTCGACCAGCTTGGGGTTGTGGTGGGCCACGAGGTCGAGGGCCTTGTCGAGGTGGGTGCCGTCGAAGAGCTCGTAGCCGAAGGTGCCCATGAGCTCGACGAGGTGGGTGGTGAGCACGGTGGGGGCGTCGACCACGGTGTAGCCCTTGCTCTGGGCGGTGAGGACGTCGCGGTCGAGGACCCAGAAGGCGGGCAGGCCGAACACGGGGTCGGTGGTGGGGATGCCGTCGACCTTGCCGAAGGCGGTGCCAGGGTCGAGGGCGAGGTGCTGCCGGGCCTGGAGGCGGCCCTTCCCGATGCGCTCCCCCTGGAGGAGGATGGCGTACTCACCGTTCTCGAGCTCCAGGTTGTCGCGCAGGTGGACGGGGGGGAGCACGAGGCCCATGTCCTCCACGAACTGGTTGCGCAGCTTCTGCACCCGCTGGAGGAGCTCGCCGCCGTGTCGCTCGTCGACCAGGTACACGAGATCGACGCTCACCTCGATGGCCAGGGGCTCGAGGGGGAAGAGGTCCTCGGGGCGTGGCTCGCGGGGGCGGGCCGCCTCGGCCTCGCGGCGCTCGGAGGGGGAGGGGAGCGGGTTGCGGTGCAGGTGCCAGGCGATGGCTGCGGCGGTCACGGCGAGGATGGAAAAGGGGATGTGCAGCCCGGGGAGCAGGGCCATGCCCGCGAGGAGCGCCGCCCCCAGGCCCAGCGAGCGGGGATTGCGCACCAGCTGGCCGCCGACCTGGTTGGCGAGCTGGCGTTCTTCTTTGTCGTCGACCCGGGTGATGAGCAGGCCGGCGGCGGTGGACACGATCAGGGCGGGGATCTGCCCCACGAGCCCGTCGCCGATGGTGAGGATGGTGTAGACCTGCGCGGCGTCGGCGATGGACAGGCCGTTCTGGATCACGCCGATGAAGGCCCCGCCCACGATGTTGACGACGGTGATGATGATCCCGGCCACGGCGTCGCCGCGCACGAACTTGCTGGCGCCGTCCATGGAGCCGTAGAAGTCGGCCTCCTCGCGGACCTCCTCGCGTCGGGCGATCGCCTCGTCACGCGACAGCAAACCGGCATTGAGATCGGCATCGATCGCCATCTGCTTGCCGGGCATGGAATCCAGGGTGAACCGGGCGCTGACCTCGGAAATGCGTTCCGCGCCCTTGGTGACGACCACGAAGTTGATGATCGTCAGAATGATGAACACGACGATGCCGACCGCGTAGTTGCCGCCGATCACGAAATTGCCGAAAGCCTCGATCACGTTGCCGGCCGCCCCCGGCCCCTCGTGCCCGTTGAGCAGCACGACGCGGGTACTGGCCACGTTCAGCGCCAGCCGCAGCAGGGTCACGACCAGCAGAATCGACGGGAACACACTGAAATCCAGTGGCCGCATCACGTAGATGACCGCGAGCAGAATGCAGATCGACAGCGCGATGTTGAACGTGAACAGCCCGTCCAGCGCCAGCGGCGCCAGCGGCACCACCATCATCGCCAGCATCACCATCACCAGCAGCGGCACGGCCAGGCCGTTCTTCACCGCGTGCAGCAACGGCGCGACCGAGGCGGGAATCGGCAACGACTTCAACGATTCAGCCATGGCTTAAGTCCTTCACTCCCAAGTCCGGTAGTTCCGGCATCGGCCCTGAGTGCCAGGCCTCGAGCTGACGGATGTAGGTCAGCACCTGGGCCACGGCGCGGTAGAGCGTGCTCGGGATCTCGCACTCGAGATCAACCGTGCGATACAAGACGCGGGCCAGAGGCGGCGCCTCGACAATCGGCACCCGGTGCTCTTTGCCCAGCGTGCGGATCACGGCGGCGATGTGGTCGACGCCCTTGGCGACCACGCGCGGTGCGCGGTCCTTGCCGGTGTCGTACTTCAGCGCCACGGCAAAATGCGTCGGGTTGGTTACAATCACGTCGGCATCCGGCACTGCCTCCATCATCCGGCCCCGCGCCGCGGCCTGTTGCAGCTCGCGGATACGCCCCTTCACCTCCGGGCGGCCCTCCATCTCCTTCAGCTCGTCGCGAACTTCCTGCTTGGTCATCCGCAACTGCTTGGCGTGGTTGAAGACCTGGAACGGCGCATCCACCGCCGCGATCAGAAACAGGCCAATACAGAGCGGCACCAGCACGAACGCCGCCGACGCCAACCCGCCGGACATCGCCTGATTGACGGGTTGCACGGCCAGCGCCAATAAATCGTCGGTTTGCGTCATGAGATAAAGCACAGCGATGCCGCCAAGCAGCGCGGTCTTCGCCACGCCCTTGCCCAGTTCCATCAAGGCATTCAGCGAGAACATGCGCCCGATGCCCTTGATCGGATTGAGCCGCGAGGTATCCGGAATCAGCGCCTGCCCGCTCAGCGACCAGCCACCCAGCAACAGCGGACCGGCCACGGCAGCAACAACGCAAATCGCCAGAAACGGCGCGATGATCCAGTGCGCCGCCACCCAGGCATCGGCCAGCGCATCGAACAGCGAGCGATTCCTCAGCGTCGCCGCATCAATGCTCAGCAACCCCTGCATCCAGGCCGCGAAACGACCGGCAATCCAGCTCCCCAGCATCAGCACGGCAATCCCCGCCGCGCACACCAGCACCAGCGTCGTCAGCTCCTTGGACCGCGCGATCTGCCCCTTCTTGCGGGCATCCTTCAACCGCTTGGGGGTCGCCTTCTCGGTCTTGTCCTGAGCGCTGCTGTTCTCCGCCATCGGGCTCCGCCTGCAACGTGATTGGTCAGCGCAAAGCGCTTTCGCGAACGCTCATGCAAGCGACAGACCTCGGTTTGGGGCCCTAATCGTGGTTTTGGGCGACGGAAAATCGGCACCCGAGGCAACGAGCTGCCGCTAGAGTCGATCGAGCGGGCTACGCACACCAAACCCACCACGCTCCAGCACATGCGTGTAGATCTGTGTGGTTTTCA
>ENA-OWNT01002566-OWNT01002566.1-seawater-metagenome-genome-assembly--contig:-NODE-2566-length-18774-cov-4.361983_pt1 | contig 18774 bp, 10 predicted proteins | sample MGYA00238136_ERZ651165 | MGnify/ENA primary metagenome ERZ651165 (study PRJEB26861, sample SAMN08777766) | seawater metagenome | isolation source: coastal seawater | place: USA: Florida | collected...
AACGAACGAACGAATGAATGAACGAACGAAGTTCGATCGATCGATCGCCAGTGTGCTGTGACGCTGCGACTGACTGAGTGGGAGTGACAGTCAGTCGGTGACACACCAATCACCCACTCACCTACTCACTCACTCACGTGTGCGGATATATCTCATCCTGTTTCAGGAATACACCATTTTTAAGCTCACACGGTCACCCGAAATCGTGGAATAGCGAGTAGTGTCATTTAAGGATAACACGTCTCACTCCTCCCACACCGTTGCCGTTACAGTGGAAAGCGTTGAGTTGTTTGTGTACCAGTGAGTGAGTGGCAGTGAGTGAGTGAGTGAGTGGCAGTGTGTGAGTGAGTGGCAGTGGCAGCTGCCGGTGGACGGACCTTCACCTCCCCTCCCCTCCCCTCCCCACCCAACAGCCGCCAACGCAGCTCACTCACTCACTCACTCGCTCACTCACTCACTCAACCTTCACTCACTGTCCTTCTGTTCACTGTCAGCTCCCAGTCAGCGATGAGTGACTGAGCGACTGAGTGAGGAGTTGCGTTGCTCCATGGATTTGATATATCTACAATTAGGATTTTGATGTTTAACAGTACGTTAAGTGTGTGAAAACAGTGTAATGTCATATCAAGATAGGACAAGCATGTGTGAGGTCTCACTCACTCACTCGCTCAAGATTCGTTCACTCACTCACTCACTCACTTTCACTGTCCTTCCTTCGGTCGCTGTCACGCACACACAGCAAAGTAAAGGCAGCTGGGTAGGCAGTCATCCACTCCCACTCCCACTCCCAATCACTGACTGACTGACTGACTGACTGACTGACTGCGCCAACTTCGTCGCGCGTGTTGTTGTTGGGTCGTAGTTGTTGTCGGGTCGCTGTGTTGGTCGTTGTGTCACTGTGTTGGTCGTTCGTTCGTTGTTCGTTGTGTCGCGTTGTCGTCGTTATTCGTTGTTCGTCATTCGTTGTTCGTTGTTCGTCGCGCGTGTTGTTGTCGTTTGTTGTGTCGCTGTGTTGGTCGTTCGTTCGTTGTTCGTTGTTCGTTGTGTCGCGTTGTCGTCGTCATTAGTTGTTCGTCATTCGTCATTCGTGTTCTCATCGTTTGTCGTGCGTCGTTCGTTGTTGTTGTTGCCACGCTGTCACGCTCGATCGATGCTCGCTCCCTGCTCAATGCTCAATGCTCAATCCTGCCGATGCCCATTGCTCGACGCTCGACGCTCGGCGCTCGACGCTCGCTCGACGCACACTCTCTCCGACTCTCGACTTTGGTTGTGCATAGTGCGGCTGGGAATACCGTGAAGGCAGCGTCTCATTGTGGCCTTTCTCTGTCCTTTGGTGTCGCGCCGTGTTCGTTAATGTCTTGTTGTGTCCTTTGGTGCATTGTCGTGTCGTGTCGTGCCGAGTCTGTCGCGTCGTGTCGTGTCGTGTCGTACTCGTATCGTGTCGTGCGTGGTGTGGCTTGTTCTCCGTGTTGATGCGGATGCGCACCATATCTACCCCCTGTCACCGCACATCAACGGTTTCCATGCTGGCCACTGAGAAAAAGTTTGGCAATGAAATAGAGTTTGGCTGCGGTATTTGGCCACGTTCATTTTGAGAGTATCCCGTCACTGTGTGTTTGCTCGCACAACCACAACTGCGCAGCGGCTGCCTGGCCGCCGTAGTGGTTCCTGGACTGTAGCGCCCTCCACCTTCGTGGTCCAGTCACAATGAGCGCGTTGCGAGTGACTGGCGAGTTCGACCAAGCAACGCAGACCCAGGCCAGAGAATGGATGAACGACAATTGGGACACGGCCGGGTTCCGTAAGAAGAAATTAAGCGGAAGCAGCTTCGGCACTGGCTCAACGAAGGCTCTTCAAACGTACTTGAACAAAGTAGTTCCGGGATGCAGACTCGTTGTGGACGGAAAGGACTCGTCGTCGACGGTGAAGATGCTGCGCAAATTCTTGAACAACAACTGGGACAAAGCGAAGTTTCGCGCCAAGAAGCTACAGCTTGTTGGCCGAATCAAAGACGGGCTCGAGAACAACCCGGGCACGGTGAAGGCTCTCCAAACTTATTTGAACAGCGTTTACTTTCCCGAAGATGCGTCAGAGTCCGACGACGCCAACGAGGCGCCCGCTGAGGTACGTGTCCCATATTGTGGTTGTCGGGTGTGCATGTTTTGACGGAAGGTGAAGTGACGGTGCAAGTGTGTAATTTACTTTGTTGTGGATCCAGGCCACAAAGCCTCCGCCGCCTCCCACTCGAAAGCCTCAAGAGGATGTACAGGCAGACATTGAAACAAAAACAAACGCCAGCGCCAAAACTGTGTCCGAACCAGAACCAGAACCTGAGCCGGAGCCAGAGCCTGAACCTGAGCCTGAACCTGAACCTGAACCTGAACCAGAGTCGGCGTCGGCGTCGGCGTCAGCGGTCGCATCAGACGCACCAGCAGCTACATCGGCTCCGAAAACTGTTGTAGCCATGTATGACTTCGAAGATGACGATGATCAAATGCTCAACTTCACTGAGGGCACCACAATAGTGCTGCTTGAGAAGGCTGAGGATGGCGAATGGGCTCGAGGCGAAACAAGTGATGGTCGTTCTGGGTGGTTCCCTGTTGCCTACGTCGAGGAGGTGGAAACTCAACCCGAGGGTCCGATCCCACATTCAGAACGAATGTACGCCAAGGCAGCCTTCGCTTACGACGCTACTGGTGAAGATGAAATTGACTTGGCCGAAGGTGACGTGATTGTTGTCATTGCTCAAGAAGTTATGGACGGTTGGTCTCGCGGCCAAAATCGGCATAGGGTGGGATTGTACCCGTCTGCATATTGCGAGTCGATTGGCGTCAGCGCACTAGATGATATATCAACGCTTGTAAGTTGGCGCTGCGCACACCACTAGTTGCTTCGGGAGACACGTTTGACCGCCCTGCCGTATGCTGCACACGTAGGTGTCCGTCATCGCCACAGCTGATGTGGAGGGCAAGTTACCCGGGGACCTCTCTTTCAAGAAGGGTGATAAACTCCGTGTCGTTGCTAAAAATGGTGGCGATTGGTGGTCTGCAGTTTTGGGAGATGCTTTAGGTGACATCCCCAGAAAGTCAGTTCGGATGCCACCGCCCCCTCGCGGCGCGAAGGGAAAGAAAGCCCCACCGCCACCGCCGAAACCCAAAGCAAAAAAGCTCACAAAGAAAACACGGGCTTCCGTTCACGACGACTTCGATGGTTCGTCGCAAGCGTCACCGCCAAGAACAGCAGATGCCCTGAGCGCCGCGTCCGCGAACTTTGCTGCTGTTGGGACTGCGTTCGAGAAGCAGGTGTGGCACTTCCAGGCTTTCCGTGATCTGTTCATGGACAGTTACCTATGCAACAATCTTGAGGCACTCACCGCTGACAAGCAAAAGCCAGTTCGCCCGCTTGAAAAGCGACTTTATAGCGAAACTTTCCGCTTCTTCGTGCGAGTTATGCAAGACGTCGCGTCTCGTGTCCCAGATTTCGCCAAACAACTTGGCACTGTCGCAGAATCCCTTTTGTCAGGCCAAAGTTTAATGGACAGTGCACCTATTGGTGTCGCCAGTGCATCCCAGCTGCACTCTGCCTGCGCGGACATCGTCAACCGCGTCAAAGCGCTACACGGCGCTTTTGTCATTGTACCAATTGGGTGGACTCGCCCTTCCAACGGCCCACATCCGGAGGGGCACATCATGTTCCTCACAATTTCCAAGGACGGCGGTCATTCTGGCCTCGGTGGTTCTGGCACTTGCACAGTTGCACTGACCAACACCGCAAAAGATCCGGGTTTCGGAATGCAAGAGTATCATGGCATGCATATTGACAACTCGTCCAAGTTCAAACGCAATTTGTCGTATGTGCTTCGTGAAGTGGAATCAGCCAAGCTCGAAGATGGCTCGTTTTGGTTCGCGCTGCTGCATGGGCTGTGCTTCCCTCACAAAAAGAATGGCCCAGAAAATATCTACGAGAGCATGCTGCCGTACCTCAACCGACGCAAATTGCTCGCCAACGCAACTGACAATGACTGGCGCAGCTTGCCACGCGGCCAGGACCGGTCCAAAGCGCGTGCACTGAAGGATGTAATTTATTTCATGCTGCAGGAGCGGGGCATGCCTCGCGTTGAAGCTAAGCGAGTGATGCTCCACGTGCGGTGGTCCCTTCTCAGAATGGCCATGGGAGATATTGCGCGTCTGAAGGTTCTTTCGTCATCTGAAGGTATCATGCTAAACATCACTCGTCGTCAGGTCGCCCACGCAGCGTCAAAACTTGCTGAGGACGACGAAGAATCCAAGTATGGAGACGAGTTTCTTGCCATCGAGAACGATGTCGTGCAGTCCAAGGTGTTGATCGAGGAGCGATTGAAGGACGAATACTTTAAACAAGAGTCGATATGGGCAGCAAGCAATGGCGAGTTGGGGACTTCTGGAGGCGCAGCGTTCCCATTGTTTGATCGCGTGAACTCGTTGTTCAACGTGGAGAACCTCGCTGGATTTGCGAAACGTCCTCCAATATTGCGGCCCGTTCAGTTGTCGCTCGTCCCTGATCGCGTTGAGTCATACCACGATGTCGAAGTTGCGTTGCGCCACTGCACAAAGCTGTGCACGCTCATGTCTTACCAAACCGAGTTGATTCGGAACACATATTGTTTGAGGGTTTCTTTGATTCAGCATTTGTTCACCAAAGTTATCCCAGTGCCTCTCGCTGAAGGCCATCCTGATAGACAGACAAAGTGCTTTTGGGCCCAACCCATGCGTTATGAAACGCAAGCCGATATTTTGCGCTTGCTCAATATGGTGACACAACACTACACGTCCAGTGTTTTCAGCTTGAAGCTGACTCGATCCTTTGACGCCGCCCGCATTCTGACGATGTCGTGCATCGCTGCTGTTGCGGATGCTGTTGCCCGCATCGTCGTCACTGACACCCCCTCGGAGTTTTCAACTCACTTAAACGGCACTGCTGCGGGGCCGTGCGAACCATTTGGATTCGAAATTGGATACTTCTTGAAGTCGAGTGCATGCTTTCAATTCACAGCTCCGGAATTTGCCACACGTCGAACTCAAGTGTTGGACTACTTTGTGCGTCAGCGAAAGACTCTCCGCACCGACCACATCATTTTTCGGTTCGAGAAGAGCAACCGACTTGGGAATGGAGATCTCCAATTTTTGAACGAACTCTGTTTGCACATGGGTTTCCCGCCCGAACAAAAGGGCAAGCTTTTGACTGGAGACAATGCTGTTCTGTTGGACAATTATCCTGAACTTGGCTTTTATCGTGACATCGTGTTTTTGTTCAAGTGCATGTTGGTGCCAACATCAAACGATTTGCCCGACATTAAGCCATGGATGCCCACAGACGCACGCCTGCATTGGAAAATCAAAGTGAAAAAACTGTCCAAGAAAGAGAAGGAAGAAGCTGAGAAAAAAGCACGGGAGGCTCAGGCCGAAGGCGACGAAATCTACGAACACGAGGCTCCGGAGCCAATCTATGAGTACAGTGTTCAGGGCTTCAACAAGAACTTGAGATGCCAGAAGTTCAAAGACGATGGATCCGTCGACACCGGCGAAAACGTGTTCAATAAAATTGCCGGCTTCTTTGGTGCTGGGGTTCGTCCTCGAGTGATGCAGAGCAATGCCGATCCATCACTTTTGGTTGGAGAGACCATCAAGAGTGAGGAAGATGTCCTCCACATTGAAAAATTGCCAGATTTTGACGGGGAGCTGACGCCAAGGTATTGTGAACTGTTGATCCAGTATTTAACTGTCCCATATTTGCGCATTCCATTGGTCATCCGATTCTTCGCGGACGAGGCCCGCATCAAGTCTTTGAGGCACCCCAAATTGCAATCAATCGTGGATTCTTGCCTGTTTGAGCCGGCCGAATGGCAAGAAAATGACACGCGTCCAATTCCGTCTGTAGTGCCCGAGCTGGAACGCCAACATCTCATGACCCCGGTTGGCCTCCTCTTCAATGAACTGACGTTCTCACCACAGACACTTTTGACCAGTATCACTTCCATGCTACGCCAAACTGTGGACTTTGACACGGGGAAATATGTGCCGCATACCGGCGTTGTATCGCTGTATGTCATTCGTCTAGCTGTTCGCGTGGAAGGATATTGCCGAGATCTCCTGCACCACAACACGCCAGGACTCCGCGGCAAGTGGCACCCACACGTCCGCGGCATTACCGGAGCCGCTCCCGAAATTTTGGCGTACATTCGTGAATGGTGTGAACTGTTGCGGGCATACATTCGCGGTAAAGTGTTCCCCATCATAGAGCGTTGGTGCAAGCGCGCTAGCTCCGATCGTGACGAAGAGTTGTCGTGTGCTTTGTGGGCTCACATGGCGTTCTTGTATCGCAACGTTCGCGCCGACGAGCTAGACTTCCAATCAGCTTCCGTTTTGATATTGTCTCAAATCTTTTTGAATTCTCGCTACAACTATGGAATTGACACCAGTATGGACGGCGCGTCATCCAAACGTAAAAAGCGTGGTGCTTTCAAAGAGGAGCATGGAACCATGTTCGGAATCCCGTACACTGAAATATTTGACTTGTTTCAATCGCACCGCCGAAAATTACTGCAGTGGCTGGAGGCGAACCCGAACGATAAAAACTCTGTGATGGAGTCTGTTGTGCGTGTCGTCACGGGAACTGGCAAACGCCGGCAAGGCTCCGCCCAAGGAGACCCTGCCACGCCCGGCTTCACGTCACGTGGCTGGAACAGCATGCAGCGTTTCGGGTGCGTCGGTCGCTATGTCCCAGACACTGAAAGTGACGGGACAACGCAAAAGGTGGAGGCCAAAACGTATGTTGAGTGGCTTCGTAAAGTTACGACGCAGGCTGTGGAAACAGAAATTAATGTTCAGGTTTGTCGTATATGCATGATGTATGGTTTCGCGTTGCAATCGGCTCATTTGCCGCCGCTGCGCTGTGCTGTTTTTTTTATCGCTACAGTTGGGGGAGTTGACGTTGAAAAAGCACCGTGTGGAATCGTTGCCCATGAGCATTATGCGTGAACCTGCGATGGTTGACGTCTTCGGCGAAGTCAAGTCCGCAATTAGTTTTGCGTGCGCGGAGGTGAAGCATCGTTCGAATCGTCACTGGTTTGGATTGGTGGGACGTCGCCATGATGTTCAGACTTGGCGCGCGGACAACCGCGACCCATGTACGTTCATCTCGGCCAAACGGAGTTTTCCCACAGAAGCAAGACCTGACGAAGTATGGATTCAACAAGCCATCAACACATCCGGCGCCGCGCACTTGCTCGCGCGGACAAAGTGCGAACTGTTGATGTATGACAACGATTATTCTAAGGCTGAATTTGCGGTTTTGATCGCCACATTCAAGAACAAAAATGCCAACAACGACGACGCAACTCACGAAGCTGGGTTTCCGAGAATTTTGCGCGAAATCGTGGTTGGACGAACCCCGCCAGTCGTACACGTGTTTAGCGTCGTCGAGTACGGTCGGCGATTCTACCGAAGCATCATTTACTCATCGAACCCGCGCTACTGTTTCGCCGAGTTGAAACAAAAGTTTGATTCACGAGGAACATTTTTCGGGGACGTGGCCGAGAAGCCGGACGTCAAGGTAAGTGCTATTCATCTGTTGTGTTGTTTTGCCCAGCACATTTCACTAATCAGTTTGTGTTGCGCGTCCCGGTCCGAACCTCACAGCCGCATTCGACCACAGTAGTGTTCCGAAATCTGGCAAAACATATTGGCCCGCAAATGTACATTCCGGAGTACCTCCTCAATGGAGTGTTACCTTCATATCTCTTGCAGAGGTACCAGTTCTGGCTTGACACTCGTAACGGTGATGGGGCAGAGAGAGGAGCGACAGGCGGTAACCACGAACTCGTCGGGTATCCCAAGCCTGACACCTCCGTTGAGGACCAGGGCGGAAAGCCGTCCATGCTTCGTATTGCAATGTGTACCGCTGCAGACGGAACTCCGGACCCGCAACAATCTGTCGCCACGATTCGACGGTTTTGGACTGAGTACAGCAGCAGCCATGTGTCCAAAAACAAGAAGTCTCCTCGGCCGTCAGCGACGAGGAAGCCTCGCTCGAGTGCGTCATCAATCGGTGAGGGTGCTGCTGTCATCCACCACCACCACGAAAAGCTCGTCTCTGTTGGCAAACCAATGACGTTGCTGAACCCATTGTCCAACATCAACGGGTCCCCTCTTCAGCGGCTTGCCGCTTTGCTGACTCGCATTGAAGATTTGTCTCATGTCTTGGTGTGGACGACGGAAGACGTTAGTGCAGCCACGGCCTCTTCCTCTGTTGTCACCATCGAGCAGGTCAGTTCACAACAACGATTATTCGTGCATTCACCATGTGACCTGCTCTGTATGCTTGTGCAGGTTGAACTCCCTCGGTTAAATCTCAGCTTCGAAGTCAAAGAAGTCAAGACGTCGCTCGGCCACAAGTCCCGCGTACTGGCTTGTCGCCAACTAGATGGCATGTTCATCAGTAGCGACGTACCCGAAGCAGTTCGAAACTTGATTACTGGTATTCCAGAATGCATTTTGTTGGAAAACAAAGACGAAGAATATTTTTTGTTGATATCAGCGGTGGGGTCGCCGCAGAGACCTCCAAAACAGCTTGATGCCGATTCTGCCGACACAGACATCGCATTTGATCGCACTGATGAAGACTGGTTAGACACTTTCTCCACACCACCATACTTCATCTATCCCATTCATCTGTCGCGGATGTTTCTGTCAGCACCTACGCTTGCAGCCGCTCTATATTTGGTGCTGGTACACTTCCTCGACCATCAATACGAAATGGTATTCCAGCACGCTTTGAGCTGTGTCACAGATGTTAAAATGCAACCGCACGAGCGAGAAATTTGGAATCGTATCTGCCGGGTTCGTGTTGTGGAATGCATGTGCGTGTTTTGTTGTTGGCACATATTCTTGACAGCGGTCTCGCTGGATGTATTGTAGGTGAAGGATCTCCATCCCGATGCCCATTCATGCAGACTGCGAATAATGATGGCAACCAAGCCATGCCGCATGCACATGCCATGTGGTTGGAGTGTTCTGTACGAAATGGAACAATATGTTGTCAAGCGGCAGCACGTTGCTGCAGCATGCCGGTTGACTGTGAAGGAGGAAATCAGCCTGCTGCGCCAGTGCAAGTATTACCCTCAGGTCTCCATCCATCTCAGAAACCGCCTCGCTTTGCTGGAAAAGCTCTACGAAGACGAATCCACGGAGGAAACACTGGAGGTTGCCATGCGCTATCCTGAAGTCGCAAGGACACCATATTGCTTCGAAACTGTAATTGATGGCATGATCCTGCAAAACGAAGTGTTGCGAGGATTCATGTCGAAAGCAGCTGCATTCACGTACAAGCGGCCCATCGTTCCTCCCGAGAAAAATACGAAAGGTGATAAACCAACCAGAATTGTTGGCATCGAAGCCGCGGAAAAGTTGCACGTGTGGATATCGAAAGGAATGGACCTAGGTGGTGGTATGCAAGGACTCGGTTTTCCGTTCTTTTACGAACTGCTCACCGACAAATTGGAGTTCAAGCTCCTAGAATCTGACCGTCCACATTATCTGGGCTGCGTGCTCATGCGCTTACTTCCGCAAACGCAAACGGAGCGACCAGGTGTCTTCATTTCTCTCCTCAGAATCCTCGACCTGAATCGTGAACTGGCTGTCAGTGGTGACTTCCCCGATTACAAAGAGCCAAAGGTCATGCTGCTCAACATTCAGTTTGGTGGCTCACCTGCGTTGAAATCAATTTTGAAGGGCTCGAATCAATTCTTGGACAAGAATAAAACTCGTATCGTGTGGCCCAACGTGTACCGTTCTAGAGTGACGGAGCCACCGAGCACCATCCGCACGAAGCCTCTTGTCGTACTGATGAAGCGCCGACCACATGTGTGGGGGAGTCCATATGTGTCTGACTTGGAGCAGGCGCAGCTCCCTCTACTTGCCACGAGCACCAAACAGGCATTCCCCAAGACTAGTGGGCCAGGGGCGAGTTTATCCGACAATGACATTGCGGAGTTTGGACAGCATCCGTTGGCGCAGCACATGGACCAAGTTGCGCTGCGCACCCGTGCAGAGCAAGGTATTGCCAATGTGTCGCCTGATCTCCCAATTTGTCTTGATCGACACCCTTGTTCCGTGTCTCACATCGCGGAAACCACACTGACCCGGTTCACCGATGATTGCGAGCTGTTCGCTGAGCAAATCAACCAGTCCAAATCATGGAGATTGACCGCGCTTTTTGACAACAACATCAAGAAGCTCGGCAAAGATCGTTCCATTGCCACCAAGGCTTCCAAACAAGTGAGATCCATTATTTCGGCATTGACGAAGCAAAAAGCACAAGACATGGACTTTGTCCGAGAGTCGATCCCCGTCGTTATTGAGTGCGCGAACTTGGTCCCAGACCACAGTGGTTACGACCAAATCAAGTTTTTATTCGCACGTCACAGCGGCGCGGCCACCGAAGTGTGGTTTGAACTGCTAATCCAGTATTTGGTATCGGTGGATGGCCGCAAGCAGCTCTTGTACTGCAACCCCTTTTTGACAGCCGAGCAAGTCGAGTGTATCCAGTCCATGACAGCTGCGATCCTCTTCCGCGTCAACCGTGTGCAGCAACTCATTCGCTGCCTCCAAGGTGCCAACGGCCTTCTCAATGTTTTACAACGAATCGAAGCCAACCCGAAGTGCTTTGATGAAGGGCTTGAGAAGGAAGTCTGGCTAGGGGCGAAAACTCTTGCAGCTAATATCGCAGCACAGCGGTACTATGTCAAAGCGAGCCCAAAGACAATGTGAGTTGCGGTGTAGCCTGCCATGCCGTGATCTGTGTTTCTGTGTGCATGATACCTGCATTGTGGTGACTTTGGTGATGATGCTCCTTTTTTTGTAGATATCGACCACGCATGTTGGTATTCGAGTTCATCTTCGGGTACCTTATGCGCAAGTCCCAGGTGGCACTCATTGACAAATTCCTCGCGGCTGTCGACAACGGAGATAGCGTCTGCCACCAGATGATTATGGGCGCTGGCAAAACAACTGTGATTTCGCCGATGCTCCAGTTGATCTTAGCAGACGGAGACCGTTTCGTAATGCAGGTTGTTCCCTCTGCGCTACTACAATTTGCGAAGGATGTCGCCCGCGCCGCATTCTCCGCCGTGATTCACAAAACCGTGTACACACTGCAATTCGATCGGTTCAGCGACGTGGATGCTTCACTGTTCTACAAATTCCAGAGTGCTGCAGCGACCCGCTCTATTGTGGTGTCTAATCCAACATCAGTAAAGTCGCTGGCTTTGAAGTTTGTAGAGTTGTGCCACCGTCTCGACCTGTCAGATATGATGGCGTCGGACCAAGGCTTCACCAACATGCCCAAGGACTTCAACGCGTTCCTTTCAAAGCTCGGCTTCTTTAAAGGCAGGACCAATGAAGACGATGAGGACATGCTGAGCTCGGTCACTGCTGCAAGTCTCCGTGCACAAATCGAAATCTGCAAGAGAGTGTTCGCCATATTCCGCTCCGGAGTTATGTTGCTGGATGAAGTCGATATGATTCTTCACCCGCTCAAGTCTGAGCTGAATTGGCCAATTGGACCCAAGGAGCCGCTCGACTTCACCACGAATTCCAGCGTGTTTGGAATGCGGTGGTTGATTCCTTTCCATTTGTTGGATGCAATATTTTACGCCAACGATCTTCCATTATCATCGAATTTCAGCGAAAGTCGAGAGGCCTTGTTGATCCTTGAAGAAATCAAAACTGTGGTCAAGCTCGCCATCGAAGAGAAACGTGTGCAGGCGACGCCCCATTTTGTCTTGTTGCAGAAAAACTTTTACTTCCAGGAACTGAAAATGCGGCTGGCGAAATGGATGTTGGTATGGCTGGAATCAAAGGCACAGTTGCGGTGCCGTACCGATGCGTTGCTGGAGTATTTGTGTCGCGGCCACCGAGCTAGCGCACCAGCGCTGCGAGACATCCGGGAAAACGTCCACGACGAAGTGATGAAAATGATGAATTTAAGTCACACGTGGTTGCAGTCCAATCTCCCGCATATTTTGACCAAAATCAATCGTGTCGAATTTGGCATCTTAAATGAAGAAGATCTGGAACGCGCTTTGAACATTGACCCGAACATGCCAGTATCCCGCCGACTCTGTGCGGTCCCATTTGTGGGGAAAGATGTGCCGTCTAGGTCTTCCGAGTTTGCGCAACCAGACGTCGTCATCGGTAACTCTATCCTTGCGTACCGGTACGACGGAATGCGTGCATCGGATTTCCGCGCACTCGTGAAACACCTACGTGGCCTTATGGAAGAAGAATACGGTAGATACGAAAAGCGTCCTTCTTGCCGTGAGTGGATCAAGTGGATATCGCGCGCAGGTGGTCGGGTTCGAGGCATTGACGAATTTACTGCAACTGCTGCGACCGATGGCGTCGAAGCCGAGAGCAAAGGTGATAGCAACAACTTTTCGTCGAGCTCCCAGGCCGATCAAATGGAGTCAAAGAATGCGCTCGAGGCAGTCGCAGATGAGTTAGCCGAGCTGGATGGACAAGAACTCGCGGAATACCGCCTAGACAATGTGGTACCGCTTCAGCTTGTTGACTTGAGGAACGAAGAACTTGCTGACTTTTTGTACGAACTACTGCGTCACTCCCCTGCAGCAACTCAGTACTACCTTCACAACGTCGTTTTCCCTGAAACAATGAGGCACCAAGGCCAAAAGCTAAGCAATAACGGCCAAGTGTTGGGTGGGAGTATGCTGTTTGGCACACGCCTGGGATTCTCAGGAACACCATCGGACTTACTCCCAGTAGAATTGGGGACGTGCAAGTACGAGAAGGGCTCTGACGGTAAAATGCTTCATTTCCTGACAACTCCTGGCATCACGTCGTACGAAAATATTGCACATGACTGGTCCATTGAAGGCTTGTTGGATCAAGTCGCCAACGCAGACCCGCCTTATCACGCATTGATCGATAGCGGGGCGTTGATCACAGGAATGACAAACCTCGAAGTTGCCGCTTACTTGTTGGAGCATGGTTTGAAGGACATGGACGGAGTGGTTTACCTTGACTCTGGAGACAACAAACGGGTTTTGGTGCGGGATGGAATGCGTAGTCTCGACCTTTCACAGTCAGGCATTCCAAAGCATCGCCGCTTCGCATTTTATGATCAGATCCACACCACTGGTACTGATTTGAAGCTTCCCTTGAACGCCATTGGCGCAATAACACTGGGAAAGTTCATGACTTTCCGTGATTACGCGCAGGCTGCGTTCCGCCTCAGACAAATCGGCCAAGGCCAGAAACTTCACATTTTGATGATCCCCGAAGTATTGGAGTTGGTCAGTGCCAACTCTGCCGCTGGACGAGGTATCGACCGAGACAAGCGTGCAAGCGAGCTCGCAAAGCTCGCATCTGACCAGCTGCGTGAGCGTGCTGTCCTACAAGATGTATGCACGTGGTTGGTTGTGAACGCCATCAATTCTGAGAAGCTACAGTTCAATGTTAGTTGCGAGCACGGCGTTCAAAATGTTTGGCGCAAATTCTGCTTCCGAAAACTGCAAGAACAGTCGGACATTATTGGCACGGAGAAAGCCACGGACGAGGTCAAGAATTGCATCGACGAATACCGTGATCGGATTGACTTCACTGTCGAAAATTCGGTGCACAAGCCTATTCCCTTCAGCCAACAGATTAGACACCGAATCGATGCCCATGGTTCCATGGTTCACACTGATAAAGAGCGTGATGTCTTGGAGTCCCTGTACAAGCTCGTGTCGTCCAAGAAGAAAGTTGCCGGAAAAGTGACAAAGGCCAAGAAGGGCGCCCCACCGGCACCGCCGACGCGCAAGAAGATTCAGTTAGCAACCACTCTGTTTGAGTTCAAGGCTGAATCTGCTGACGAGTTGTCGTTCGATGCTGGTGTCACCATCGAAGTATTAAACACCGAACATGATGAATGGTGGCATGGACGCATTCCTGGTGATTCCTCCGTGAAGCTGTTCCCAAAGGCGTATGTGGAGATACAGCGTGATGCTGGAGAAGCACCCAGCGGCTCTGCAGAGGACACGGACCCATCTGTTGAAATAAGCATGAACCAAGAGCAGGTTCAGGAGCAGGAACAAGAACAGGAGCAGGAGCAAGAACAAGAACAGGAGCAAGAACAGGAGCAAGAACAGGAACAAGAAGTCATCAACGAAGAGTACATTCGCCGCAAGTACACCCGAAAGCACGAAAGCCGTGTCCCTTGGCCTGTGTCGACGCTGGCAAAGCCATTGAAGCCGGCGTCCATGGGCAAGCCTGATGACGCCGCGTTCTATTCATGTTCTGAATTTGGAGTCCTTCGCAACATTGGAGCGCCAGTACATACGATCCAATTCCCAAAGCGGATGTTTGTGTCCAAGAACTGGTTCGATCGCCCGAACGTTGATCTAAACAATCATCGCCGAATCACCAATGTTTCATGCGTCATGGAATGGGTGCCAGATCCAAAAAATCTCAAACTTCACAACGATGATGCCGCTCCATTGAACGAACGGCAGAAAAATCTGCTGAAAACCGCATTCGCAATGTTTGATCTTCGAAACGCAGGGACACTGAACGCAGCGGAGTTTGCCAGCTTCCTCGCCATTCTGGATGTTCGGATTGATCGTCCTGGCTCGTCGGCCGAGGATATCATGAAGTTGATTGGTGCGGATCCCAAGGTTGGGGTCGACTTCGACACGCTGTGCAAGATGATGGAGGACCAATCACATGCACAGTTTGATACGGGGCGCAACTATGTTGCTCTGTCTCTGTATGAGGCAGAAAGTTTACGTGGGCTTTTGCATCTCAGGCGCTCTCAAGGCCTTCCACAAGCCGGCGAAGCGCAGGTGGCCCTTCGTGCTCTTTTGGGCACAGGTAGGGCACTTGATGCCACGAAATCGTTTACTGCTGCGAGCGAATACCAAGAAGTTTGCACCGATCAATGCTACCGCTTCTTCGACTCCGATACGCAATTCCACCACCGCCATCTCAACATGCTTCTGCGTTCGTTCTCCGAGACAGAATTAGGAGCGCGTGCGCAGTTTTTCGACGACGCACGAAGTTGCAAGCGTCGGAACCAAACTCCCGTGGGCGGCACGTCCCTGGGCAGGTTCTTCACAATGCAAGATGGTTACCAAATGCTGCAATATCGCGCGATTGTGTCGTCTGTAGGATCCCGAATCCTCGACCGTGGACTGTTCCTTCTGGACGCTTTCCGTGGCTTTGATGTTGACAATGATGGCATGCTGAACTGCTCCGAACTGTACTCAGGACTTCGCTTTTTGGGATTGGATTTCAAGCCAGAGCTGGTCTATGACATCATCAAAAACATTGATCTAGACGGCAACGGTGGTATTTCATTTTTCGAGTTCAAGCTGACTTTCATGGCTGGACAGAGCGGTGGATACTCCGAGGAGAATGTCTCAGCTGCTGACTTCAAGCCGTTCAAAGTCAAGCAGTACAAAATTCCAGAGCTGAAGGACATGATGAGAGAAGAAGAAAAGAGCAAACAGAAGGTGACTTCATCCCAATTGACCAAGCTCAGTTATCATGTTGAGCGCGTGGCCGAATTCAACAGTGTGTGGAAGAGCCGCGGTCTGGGAACTCGCCAAAAGTTGGCTCTCTACATGCCAGTGACAAAGTTCAAGTGGGTAGAGCGAGCCTTCAACGGCAACAAGCTCATTTTGTCGTTGGGCTGCTATGCGAACAACGAATACCGCCACCCTCGCCCAGCTGCGAACTGCTGCACAATTCAAATCAAGGATGGTGGTGCCAGCTTTGGTTCGCAGAGTCAGGTGACTTTTAGTGGTCAGGCCAAACACTTCCCGCATCCTAAACGATTTCACCAAGTGTGGTCCAGCAACCGCAAAGGAAAACCGGTGTATGCTTGGGAGGGAGTGCCGCCTTCCAAAGATTTTGTTGCCATTGGTATGGTGGTCACTAGCACAGACACGCCACCTCCTCTTGACTCGTTGTGCTGCGCACCGCGGAGAGCTTTGAAAGAGTCATCGTTCAAGCCGAAACTGGTGTGGACGGATAAAGGTAGTACCGGGCGCCCGGGAAGCTGCTGGATCGTCAACGAACTGAAATTGGTTCACATCGTTCAAGGGCACGACCAGCCAAAAGGACCCTTCTACGACTTCAAGGTCGATACTTTTACGCTCAAGGAGTAATGCAGTGGTGAAACATTGGCCATGTAAACTGATGCAAAGATGTTTGTAAAAATTTACTCGTATAATACAGTCAATCAAACGTTTTGTAGTTTGTTGGTGCAGTGTCTGCGTTGTGGGTCAAAAATTATTCTGCATAACGACATAGGATGCAGACGGAAAGATAATTTTGGTGACAGCGTTGGCCGAGAGCGCGCATTGTTGACTTCTTGTGTTTATATGTTGGCACAATTCGCATCAATGTCACTTGAAGACTTCTGCTTATTGACACAATTCGCATCAATGTCACTTGAAGACCTGCCTCGCAGAGATGCGGAAGATGCCACCTTTTCAAAGTCAACAATGCAGAACAAATGTAAACTCATCCCAAGCACCATAATCCACGCGCTGATGTCGATGGCAGTCCAAAGCCCAAATATCCCCCAATTTTCGTGGAAGGTCAAGAAAATCCCGAGTGGCACACCTACCACCCAGAACGCTGTGACGTTGATAACTGAGGGGGCATTCAACACGCCTGCGCCCCGTATTATACTACTCAACGCCCCGGGGCCTAAAGCACCGGCGACAAGTTGCAATGAAACCAGGGGCATAGTCTGGGCTATCATATCCACGATTTGGCTATCATCGCTGAATACATATCCCCACCAGTTGCGGACAAGCAAAAGAATTATTGCAGCAGCTGCTGCTATGCTCGCCACGAAAGCCAAGAGCACCCAGCTAGCAGTGCGTGCTCGTTTTGGCTCGTTCGCGCCGAGCAAGTTGCCGACATGAGCTCCACCTTTCAATGAGAACCCAAAGTGAACCATGAAAACAACAACCATGGTCTGTAGAAGCAACGGGAAGACATCTAACGGTAGGCACGACACTTCATCCGCACTGAGTGTGGTGACGATGCTCAAGTCTTCCGTGTCGCCAGCGACAGGAGCCGAGACATTGGGGAAGCTACTAGCCTCGCTGGTGCACAACTTTCCCGCCAAGAAGACATTCATTTCATTTCCCCACCACTCGGCACAGAGCATTAAAGTGCCTGGTACGGACAGAGCCAACAACTCTGCCCAACCGGAACATGCCACGCGTATGTCCCACGCCCTTGGCCACGTGCCTTGTGGGCACAGCGTCGGCGCAAGCACTGCTAAGGCAACACACGTGCATATGTTGGTTATCGTCACAGCAATGGGCGCCCCGATGAAGCCAAGGCCGAGAGCTTGAGGAGAAATTAGAACCCAGAACAAGAATATGTTCAACAGCGCAGCTGCGAAATACAAAGCTGTGCGCGGCAACACAGGTGATTTTGTGCACTGCAACATCCATTCGATATCGCGTTGAGTGGCGTAGAAAGGCAGCGCTGGGATGCGCCACTTCAAAAATTGCGCCGTCAACGCGGATATGGCGGCGGGCTGACCCAGCGCTATCAGCACTGACTCCGCATACCACCATACCAATGCTACTGGAACGCACACAACAACAAAATGGATCAATATTTGGCGCTGCAGCAAAAGGCCAACCCTGGTGTTGTTACCGGCGCCGAATGCCTGCGAGGCCAAGGAAGTCAACCCAATTCCAATCCCAACGACGAGGCTGACCCCGACCACATTAGCGAAGAAAAATCCTGAACTGGCCGCTGCGAGCTCATCTGCTGTTTCCAAAAATGACACAGCGAAGATTCCGGGTAGAAACATGCAAAGTTGGTTCAAGGACAACGCCCAGCCACCCAGAAAGATCGGTTTCAGCTCTCGAAGCCAGTTGTGGGGGAATTCATCATCAGTGCCTTGTCGCATTTCTTTGAGGCTGGGCGCTGATGTTGCCGATGGGAGATCATTTGTGTCAGACCCTGCATTCTCGCCAACATCCACAGTCACAGCCTCATAATCCTTTCTCTTCGGCTTGCGAGACATGTTTGACCAGGCACCTCAAGTTTGCCGCAAATTCGACAACCCTACCATTGTGTAACCCGCTTGCGTTATCGCGCCGATCCACAGCACCGTCCACTTCAAACAAAAACACGGCAGTTTTGTCCAGTCCATCGCTTCCATCGTCCACAAATTCATCCGCCCCGTCACCCACTTCTTCGTCAGGCATGACAACTAACCACCTGTCCATCTCCATGTTGAAGTACTTGTGTCACAGGAACGTATGTCTGCAAGCTTTGCATGTTCGTAATTGCAAGGGTTAGCTAGCAAGTAGTATCACAACAACGTGTTGCTCCACCGTGTGTGGTAGTGTCGTTCACCAAACATCTGGTTGCTGTATGTTTGGTTAATTAACTACCCACGTGCTTATAATACATGGTTCCGTGGCTACATAGCGAGACTAGATAAACGGCAGTAGGTGGGTTAGTCGGTAGTACGTTGCAAGTAAAACAGAATAGGTGGTTGTGACAAAACTTTTTGCGGCCATCGAAAACGACAACGACAACGACAACAACGACGACAACGACGACGACGACAACGGACGAAAAGTCATCTCAACTAACGGTTCAATTCCTGCTGGGAAGCGTGTTGGTTGTTGGTTGTTGGTTGTTGGTTGTTGGTTGTTGGTTGTTGGTTGTTGGTTGTTGGTTGTTGGTTGTTGGT
>ENA-OWNT01002567-OWNT01002567.1-seawater-metagenome-genome-assembly--contig:-NODE-2567-length-18771-cov-4.142078_pt1 | contig 18771 bp, 16 predicted proteins | sample MGYA00238136_ERZ651165 | MGnify/ENA primary metagenome ERZ651165 (study PRJEB26861, sample SAMN08777766) | seawater metagenome | isolation source: coastal seawater | place: USA: Florida | collected...
CGGCACGGTGATCTGAGCCTCGGGGCCCTACTCCTCCGCGCCGTCGAGGGCGCCGAGGGAGGCATCCACCTCGGCCTCGTCGTCGACCTCGTCGTCGAACTCGACCATGGGCCGAGGGGGCACACCGCCGAGGGCATCGAGGGCGATGGCCGCGTAGGCCGCCAGACGCCGCAGGCCGTCGCGGTAGGTGTCGGCCAGGGTGGTGGGCATGTCCTGGGTGTAGCGGAAGTAGAGGGTCAGGTCGTCGAGCTCCCGATGGAAGGACTCCAACGCGACGAGGATGTCGCCGTCGAGGGTCGCCATGTCGGGCAGGGAGAGCGTGCGCCACCGCGTGTGGAGGGTGTCGATGAAGGGGCCGCGGTCACGGTGACGGCTCCACACCTCCACCAGGAACGCCTCTCGCGCCTCGAGGTCCTCGACGATGCGGGCAATCTCGAGCGCCAGCAAGCGCCGGAGCCGCTCGGGGAACTCCGACTCGTCGTACACGGGGGGAATCACGGGGCCTCCTCGTCTCGCAGTGCCAGGGCCTGCTGATAGACCGCCCGCCGGGGCAGCTGCAGGGCGCCAGCCACCACATCGCGTACCACACCGGGCGCCACGCCGGCAGCGACCAGCCTCGCGACGAGGTCGTCGGCCAGTGCCCGGTGCGCATCGGCGGGGTCGCCGCCGTAGCCCTCCACCGCGACGGTCAGCTCGCCGAGCACCTTCCCTTCGGCCTCGAAGGATGCCTGCACCTCGACGACCGTGCCTCGTACGAGCTCCTCCCACTGCTTGGTGAGGCTGCGCGCCACACAGACCCGACGCTCGGGGCCCAACACCTCGGCCAGGTCGCCGAGGGTCGCCACGATGCGGTGGGGGGCCTCGAAGAACAGCCAGGTGGCCGGCTCGTACCGGCGCTGGGCGATCAGCTGCGCCCGCTTCTTGGCCTGCCGCGGCAAGAAGCCGACGAAGAGCCACTGATCCGTGCCGAAGCCCGACGCCACCAAGGCCGTGGTCACCGCGGAGGGACCCGGGAGAGGCACCACCCTCACCCCGGCCTCGATGCACGCCACCACCGCGCGAAAGCCGGGGTCGCTGACGAGCGGCGTGCCCGCATCGGACACCACCGCGACATCGTCGCCCCGCTCCAGCGCCCGCACCAGCTCTGCCGCCCGGGTGCGCTCGTTGTGGTCGTGGTTGGACACCAGGCGAGGCGCGGGCAGCCCGAGCTCGTCGTAGAGCCGCCGCGTCACCCGTGTGTCCTCCGCCGCCACCAGCTGCACCGAGGCCAGCACGGACCGGGCCCGCGGAGAGAGGTCGTCGAGACACCCGATGGGGGTGGGAACCAGGTACAGCGTGCCGCTCATGGGACCGGATGCCCCGCGACGGGCCAAGGAGCAAGCTCAGCAGCTTCCGCACCGCGTCCGCGCGCCGACCGAAGGGCCCGGAAATGGCTGCGCGCGCCGCCCCGCACGACGCCCCGCAAGGATCCGCACCACCAGGGGATCGTGGGAGCGCAGCCCCTCTACGATCCCCTCCAACAGCGGATCGAAAGACAGAAACAAACGTCCAAACGGCACAATCCGCAGTACCGAGGTTTGGCCCCCCCCGGGCTGTCACGACCCCGTCGAAAGAAAAGTTGGACATCGCCAGGACGCTGGCGAGATCGCGACATATGCTCGCACCGCTTCCAAAAAAAACACCCTCTCTCGGAGGTCATCATGAACAAGGGCGAGATGGCTGCCAAGCTGGCGGCGAAGACGGGTCTCTCGAAGGCGAAGTCCCTCGAGGTGCTCAACGCGATCTTCGACGCGGATGCCGGTAAGGGCATTATCGCGGTGGAGCTGGATGCTGGCCGTAAGGTCGTCATTCCGGGCTTCGGCACCTTCGGTACCCGTCAGCGGGCGGCTCGTAAGGGCACCAACCCGGCCAACGGCCAGAAGATCGACATCCCGGCGAAGAACTACGCCTACTTCAAGCCTGGCAAGACGCTGCGCGAGCGCGTCGAGAAGTGATTCGGCGCGCCTCACGGCGCGTTGGCACTGCCAAGCGAAAGGGCGGCCCCTCGGGGTCGCCCTTCTTGCTTCCTTGCGCTGGCGCTCTAGCTAGTAGGTGCGGATGGTCAGCGTGTAGTCGGTGGACGTGGCCTCGGTCTCGGACACGACCAGCAGCGCGGCATGCCCGACCAGGTCGTCGTCGTCGATGTGAAGAACGTCGCACTCGCTGCCCGCCCAGAACGGGACCCCGCTGGCCGAGGTGCCCGGCGAGACGGCGCCGATGGCGCCGGCTTGGTCCTCGTGGCGGCCGAAGGGGCTCGTGGGGTCGCCCTCGGGGGAGCGAACGAAGGACTGCCCGCTCAGCTCCACCGTGTTGGTGAAGGTGTCGAGCAGTCGGCCGTTGGCTGCGGAGAGCGTCAGGGACGCGCCGGCGGGGTCGAGATCGAGGGGCACATCCGAGACCAGGGGCGTCATGGAGCCCACGCTGGTGCACCAGGGGAAGGGTGACGCGGAGGTGCCGTCGAAGGTGGGGCTGCCCCCGCCGAAGACCACCACCGAGTCACCGGGCCGCAGCGTGAGGGGCGCGAAGGTGTGGAGCACCTGGAGCCCATCGGAGAGCGTGGCGCCGCCCAACTCCACATAGGTGGAGCCGGTGTTCACGATCTCGACGAACTGCTCGTCGGCGACGTCGAAGGCGCCGTCGCAGTTGGCATCGAAGGCATCGGCCGTGGTGAGCACCTCGTTGATGACCACCTGGGTGCCGAGGTCGACCCCCTCGAGGTCGGCGCAGCCACCGACCAAGCCATCGCAGGTGCCCGTCTCGATGTAGGAGAGCGTAGGACGCTCGGAGCCCTGATGGGCCACCGAGGCATCGATGCCAGCCCCGGGGGGCACGATGACCCGGAACACCACGTCGCGGCTGCCTGCATTGGTGCAGGGCGAGCTCGCCAAGGCTTCGTCGATGCCGAGGTCGCCTGTCTGGACCGTGGTGGTCTCGCCGATGGGGGCCCAGGTGAGGTCGACGATGTACGGATCCGCGCAGGACCCCTCCCCCGCCAGGCGGGTATCGTCGTCGGCTTCGTCGAGGCAGGTCGACGAGAAGTACGGCTCGACCGTGGCGTTCTCGGCGAAGGTGCGCAGCTCCGGCACGGTGAACATCCGGGTGCCGGTGGCCACGACGAAGCGGTCGCCGACGGCATCGGTGGCGGCCGGCAGCGGGGACGCGGACTGGGGGTCGTCGACGGCGTCACAGACGGCGTCGTAGGTGAAGGCGTAGCCCATCTCGTAGAGCAGCCCGCCCTCGACGTGGAGGTAGGCGCCCATCACATAGGGTGCCCAGTCGGAGCCCCAGTTGCCGCCGGCGTCGGTCACGTCGTCTTCGAGACCGCGGGCGAGGGTGTCGAGCGGGCCGAGCGCGAAGCCCCAGGGGATGCCGTCGATCACGTCGCGGAGATCTTCGCCGTTGTAGCCGAGGCAGGTGGAGTTGCCGGCCCCCGGGGTGAGCGTCGTGGGCTGCCAGTGCGCCCCACCCCCCTCGGTGACCCAGGGGCTCACCTGGTGCGGCGCGGTGGCGTCGGAGAGGTCGTACGTGAGGGTGCAGACCGTGGTGGACTGGGTCGAGTCGAGCAGCTCGATGACGAACTGGGCGCTGCCCATCGAGGAGTCTTCGTAGGAAGAGCCGTTGAGCACGCCCTCCCAGTGGAACCGAGCCCACACCGGCCGAGGCTGCTGCTCGGGCTCGGTGACCGGCGTGGTGACCGGCACATCGACCGTGGGGTAGCTGCAGGAAGCGTCGTCGGAGGGATCGTTCGGATCGTCGCCGCGGCCGACCTCGGCCGCATCGTTCCGCCCACCTTGGTCGGAGTCGGCGAGGAGCGGGTCGGTGAACCAGACCAAGATCTCGTCGCCGTCGGTCAGGCCGTCGCCATCGGTGTCGGGGTAGAACGGGCTGGAGTTCCACACGTCGACCTCGACGCCATCGACCGCACCATCGCCGTCGGTGTCGCCCACCAGGGGATCGGTGAAGACCTCCTCGGCCTCCCGGCCGTCGGAGAGGCCGTCGCCGTCGGTGTCGGTGACGCCAGGCTGGGTGCGGAAGACCTCGATCTCGAGCCCATCGAGCAGGCCATCGGCGTCGGAGTCGGGGTCGAGGGGGTCGGAGCCGAAGGTGTTGACCTCGGCGCCGTCGACCAGGCCGTCGCGGTCGGTGTCGGCGTCGAGGGGATCGGTGTCGTGGACGTTGAGCTCGTCGCCGTCGCCGATGCCGTCGGCGTCGGAGTCGTAGAGGGTGGGGTCGGTCAGCGTCTCGTCGACCTCGACGCCATCGGGGAGGCCATCGAAGTCGGTGTCGGGCTCGAAGGGGTTGGTGCCCAGCTCGAACACCTCGGAGCGATCGGAGAGGCCATCGCCGTCGGTGTCGAGGAGGGTGGGATCCGTGCCGAGCAGGAACTCGTCGAAGTCGGTGAGGCCGTCGTTGTCGGTGTCGACCAGGAGGGGCGAGGAGCCGTTCTCGTTGACCTCGGTGCCGTCGGAGAGGCCATCGCCGTCGGTGTCGGGGTTGAACGGGTTGGTCTGCTCTTGCAGCTCGGCGCCGTCGTTCAGGCCGTCGCGGTCGGTGTCGAAGTTGTTGGGATCGGTGCCGACCTCGAGGTGCTCCTCGCCATCCCACAGGTTGTCGTCGTCGGAGTCGGGGTCGGCAGGGTCGGTCTCGCTGACCTCGACCTCGTAGAGGTCGTCGAGGCCGTCGCCATCGGAGTCGAGGAGGAGCGGATCGGAGCCCCGGCCGACCTCTTGACCGTCGTAGAGGCCATCGCCGTCGGTGTCTTTGTCGAGGGGGTCGGACTCGAGCTCCATCACCTCGGTGCCATCGAAGACGCCGTCGCCGTCGGTGTCGGGGTCGGCCGGGTCGGTGCCTCGCGCGACTTCGTCGGCGTCGAGCAGGCCGTCGACGTCGGAGTCGGCCGAGAGCGGGTTCGTGCCGTAGATGACCACTTCGTCGTAGTCGGTGAGGCTGTCGAGGTCGGAGTCGGCGATGTTCGGCTTGGTGTTGTACACCTGCATCTCGTCGCCGTCGGTCAGGCCGTCGTCGTCGGAGTCGGGGTCGAGGGGGTCGGTCACGTAGCCGTAGGTACCGCCGGTCTCGTCGACGTCGGGCACGCCGTCGCCGTCGGTGTCGACCCAGGGGCGGATGTCTTCGCCCTGAACGACGATGGGGTCGTCTTCACACCCGGCCAGCGCTCCAGCGAGGAGCGTGCAGACGAGGAGGGTGGAGCGATGGGTCATGCGACGGCCTCCGAGGCGGTGCTCAGCGGCACACCCTAGCACGCAGCCGAGGTCCCCGCCGCCTCACCATTCCCGGCGAACGGGGCGGGCGTCACCCGCTGCTCCGGCGTGCCTCAGCTGTTGTCTTCCAGGTACTGCTCGACCGCCTGGTTGCTCTTCTTCAGGTTCGGCTGGAGCAAGCCCACCACGAACTTCTCGAGGGTGGGGGCCAGGCGACGGGCCATGAACGCCGGCATCCCGGGCACCTTCTCCGGATGGATCACGAACTCGCCGCTCATCTGGATCACCGTGACGTCGCCTTCGTCGACGAAGACGTTGAAGCCCTTGGCGGTGACGGCGTCGGGCAGGGCCGTCAGGGTGATGTTCCAGTCGCAGCGGTAGCGGCCCTTGTCCCACGTGGCGCGATCGACCCAGGACAGCATCTCGGGCTTGATCACCGGACGGAGCGGCGCCGGCACGTCGGACGAGGCGCCCTTCCACAGGTTGACCAGCTTCACGATGTCGCCGTCTTCCTCGCGGGACTCCACCACCACCTCGTCGACGTTGGGGAGGTAGTCGACCAGCTCCAGGAGCTTGTCGCGGTGGGTGGCGAACACTTCGTCGCGCTCGAAGGGGATCTCGTCGGTCAGGTTGAACTTCATGGGGACTCCGAAGGCCGCGAACTACCCGGGTCGACCCAGGTCGGCAAGCCCCAGCGGCCGCCCCAGGTGCCCCACCCCGACGACGTCAGCAGGGCGTAGACCGGCCGTGCCGCGGGGTCCAGCCACCCGACCAGCTCCTCCAGCTCGGGGGCCGGGAGGGCCGTGCATCCCGCCGTGGGCGCTGCGCCGTCGCGGCGCCAGATGTGCAGGAAGATCGCCGACCCTTGCCCGGGCACTGGCGGATCGACGTTGTGAGCCACGACCACCTTCAGGCGATGGGCGGGGTCGCCGAGCCGCATGCGTTGGTCGACCTCCCAGGGGGTCATGGCGCGGTCGTCGGGGACGCGAACATGGGTGTTGTAGGCGGGGTGTGCGGGGTCCTCGACCCAGAGGTCACGCAGCGTCACCGGGTGGGTCGGCCACCCCGACGCGGGCGCCCGGTCAGGGGGGTCGTGGAAGGCCGTGCCCAGCCAGAACAGGCCCATGGGCGCCCGCCCGTCGCCTTCCACCTTCGTGGGCTCCACCCCCTGATGCAGCCCGCGCCCCCACGCGACGCCGTGGCGCCCCAACCGCACCGGCACGACGCCACCGACCGCTACCCACTCGGAGGCCGAGTGGCGCTCCCAGCGCTGCAGCAAGCCGTGGGAGGCGTCGTCGTCCGCCACCCACGTGGTGACCAGCTGCGTGGTGTCCCCGGGGACCGCCGCCAGGGCCACCGCCAGGAGCAGGGCGCTCACCCCAGCCGACGCTTCTGGTACTTGGCCTCGGCCCGCTCGACCTCCTCCCGGGTCATGCCGATGCGCCCACCGAGCGCGACCAGCTGCGCCCGTGCGGCACGGTCGTGGCCCCCGTAGGCAAAGGCGCGCTCGAAGGCCTGGTCCATCACGAAGGTCTGGGCATTGGTGCGGGCCTCGGCGGGCTCGACCCCCAGGGCGTCCGCGAAGCGGGTCAGCAGCGCGAACTCGGCCTGATCTTCGTGCTCGTCGCACAGGGCCAGGGCCCACACCGCCGACAGGAGGGTCTGACGGACGGCCCCCGGGCTGGCCTCGGCCAGCTCCGCCCCCGTGAGGGGGGGCCGGCTCGTCAGCGACTCGAGGCTGCCGAGCTCCGGGGCCAGCACCTCTTGCAGATGCCCCTGCTCCTCGGCGCCGATGCCCCCATGGGCAGCCGCCACCTCCACCATCATCCGGGCCAGCAAGAGACGGTCGTAGCCGGAGGCGACCGGCGCCTTCGCGAGCTGCCGGTCCATCTGGTTCTGCACCTGGCCGGCGGCGGAGCGATGCACCCACCGGTCGCCCGTCCACACGAACTGGCCCTGCACGGCCTTGAAGGCCTCCAGCAGGCCCTGCTGTTGCTGCGACGAGGACAATGACGGCGCTCCGCTCGTGGTCCCCGGCAGGTTGTTCATCGCCGTGGAGGCCACGTTCGTCGCGATGCGACCGGCGAAGCTGTAGCCCATGGTCTGCCGGATCATCACCAGCACCTGACGCCGCACCTCGTACACGAGGGAGGACTTCGCCTGGCTGGCGACCGCTGCCCCGATGCCCGAGGACTGCGGCGCGGTCCAGCGCGACTGGACGTGGGTGCCCGACACCGGACAGGTGAAGGTGACCATCAGATGCCGCCCCTGGGGTCGCTGGTACGAGACGAGAGGGGCGACCGCGTCGTGGTCGAGGCGGGGCTGGGTCATGAGCACTCCGGGTGGCTCCGGAGTGTAGACCAGGTGGCTACATGTCCATCGCCATGCAGTGACCCATCTCCTCGTGGCACATCATGCCGTCGGCCGCGCAGTCGGTCTCGACCTCTTCGCCGTCGACGCACTCCACGAGGAAGTCGCCGTCGCAGGTGGCGGTGCCCTCTTCGCAGGCCGCCGTCTCTTCGCCATCGTCGCCACCGTCGCAGCCCACCATGGGCATCGAGACCATCGCCACCAGACCGAACACCATGAATCGCATGGAACCTCCAGGCCCGCAGGCTAGCGCGGCCGCCACCGACCTGTGGGGCCTGCGACAACGTGCCGCAGGGCCCGTGCCACAACCCGTCACGCACGGGTTGCATGCCGAGTCGGAGGAACGTAGATAGGCAGGCCGGACCGATGTCCGCGAGGTGCCTTGATGGGTCTCACCGACCACGAGCAGAGAGTCGTCCGAGCCATCGGGCAAGCGCTGTTCCCACGCAACCGCGTGATCGACGCCGACGCTGAAGACGTCGGGCTCGTTGCCTGGGTCGAGGACTACCTCTGGCGCATGCCCCCGGCCGCACGCACGCAGATCCGTGCGCTCCTGCGCACCTTCGACGTGGGCTACACCGCCTGGGCCGCCCACCCGTCGGCGCGCTTCATCGCGGCGCGGCCGGCGGATCAGACCGCCTACATCGACTCGTGGACCGAGAGCCCCACCTACCTCCAGCGCATGCTCTTCGAGGCCCTGTGGACCGTCATGGCCTTCGGCTACGTCGAGCAGGCCGAGCAGCAAGGGCTCATCGCCCAGGGGCGGGTTCCTGCCCCCCAGGCAGCGGCCCCCGCCGTTGCCACCGCCGAGGAGAGCGCGTGAACGTCGAGGTGCAGAAGCGCTGGTCCACCGACCAGCTGATCACGGGCATCGAGCTGCAGGACTGGCTCAAGCTCCTGGGCCGCAACCGCTACCGGGTCGACCCCACCTACCTCCATCGCGCGGCCTGGGTGGGCGGCATGTCCATGGGCACCTCGCTCATGGGTCGCCTGGAAGATGCTCGCTTCGGTCGCAAGCTGGCCAACACCGAGATCGACCCAGCCCCGCTCTTCGTCATCGGGCACTGGCGTTCCGGCACCACCCACCTGCACAACCTGCTGGGGCGGCTCCCGGGCCACACCTACCCCACCGTCTACCAGTGCATCTTCCCCACGTGCTTCCTGTCCACCCAGAACGTGCTCCCGGCCATGACCGAGCGCCTGATGGACGACACCCGCACCTACGACAACGTGAAGCACGGCTGGTTCGAGGCGGCGGAAGACGAGATCGCCCTGGCCAAGATGACGGGCCTGTCGCCCTACATCGCCTTCATGTTTCCGGGCAACGCCCTCGAGTACGAGCGCTACGTCGACTTCGTCGAGGCGAACACCGAGGAGAAGGAGACCTGGAAGGAAGCCTTCCGCTACTTCCTCAAGAAGATCATGCTCGCCACGGGTGGCGAGCGGGTGGTGGTGAAGTCCTGCACCCACACGGCGCGGATCCGCCTCATCCTCGACATGTTCCCGAACGCGAAGTTCGTGCACATCCATCGCCACCCCTACGAGGTGTACGCGAGCACGCTCCACATGCGCTCCCACACCGACTGGGAGAACTTCTTCCACCTGCCCGAGCAGGATCCGGAGGTGCTCCGCTCCCAGCAGACGCTGGAGCTGGGCCGCCGCATCTTCGAGCGGGTCACGGAAGATCGCCACCTCATCCCCGAGGGCAACCTCATCGAGATCCCGTACCGCGAGCTGTGCGGCAACGAGATGGCGAGCGTCCAGAACATCTACGAGACCTTCGATCTTCCGGGCTGGGACCGCGCCGAGCCGGTGCTCCGCGACTATGTCGACGGGCTCGCCGGCTACAAGCGCAACCGCCTGAAGCTCGACAAGAAGTCCCGTGCCCGGGTCTACGAGGCCTGGCGCTCGAGCTTCGACGCCTACGGGTATGACCCCGACGAAAAGCTGGGCTGAGCACCGACTCTCCCCGAGCGAGGAATCATGAGCGACTTCAAGGAACAGCTGGAGGAGTACCTCCAGACCTCCGATGCCCTCTCCCGCCGTCATGTGCATCCGCGCCTGATGACGATGTTCGAGCTGGGCGGTATGGGCGCCCGCTTCGAGCGGGCCGAAGGCCAGTACATGTGGGACGCCGAGGGCAATCGCTACCTCGACTTCCTCTCCGGCGGCGGCGTCTACCTCATGGGCCGCAACCAGCCGAAGATCCACGAAGCCCTGATGGACACCCTGTCCATGAACCTGCCCAACATGACCGTGGTGAACGCCTCGGCCCTGGGCGGGCTCCTCGCGTCGAAGCTGATCGACAAGGCAGGCGGTCGCTTCACCAAGGTGGTCTACGCCAACTCGGGCTCCGAGAGCACCGAGGTGGCCCTGCGGTTCGCCCGACAGGTCACCAACCGCCGGCGCTTCCTCTACCTGGAGGGCGCGTTCCACGGCCGCTCGTACGGCGCCATCAGCGTGTGCGGCTTCCGTGAGATGCGCACCGGGGTCGAGCCCGCCATGCCCACCTGCACGCCCATCCGGGCCGGCGATCTGCGTGCCCTGCGGCGGGAGCTCAAGGTCGGCGACGTGGCCGCCTTCATCTTCGAGCCCGTCCAGGGCATGACCGGCGAGCCGGTGGATGTCGGCTTCCTGCGCGAGGCCGAGAACCTCTGCAAGCAGTACGGCACGCTCCTCATCGCCGACGAAGTCCAGACGGGCCTCGGCCGCTGCGGCCACTGGTTCGCCACCTCGGCGCTGGGCATTCGCCCCGACATCATGACCACCTCCAAGGCCCTGTCCGGCGGCGCCGTGCCCGTGGCGGCCGTGCTGGTCGACGAGTCGGTCTACGACAAGGTCTACAGCGGCTTCAGCAGCGGCCTGATGTACTTCTCCACCTTCGCCGAGAACAACCTCGCGATGGTGGCGGGCATCACCACCATCGACCTCCTCGAGGAGCTCGACGCCCCCGCCGTGGCAGCCGAGAAGGGCGCCTACCTGAAGCGGGGCCTGGAAGACATCGTCGAGCGCTACGACTGCCTCGACCGCGTCACGGGCATGGGCATGATGCTCACGGTCTACCTGCAGGAGTCCAAGACCCCGCACCTGGCCGCCCAGCAGAAGGTCATGATGGCCGCCGACAAGGGCGCCTTCGCCGCCGCGGTCCACGTCGACCTCTTCGCCCGCCAGAAGATCATCGCGCAGATCCCCGGCCCCGGCGTCAACGCGGTCAAGATCCTGCCGCCGGTGGTCTCGACCCAGGAAGACCTCGACTACTTCCTCAACTCCTTCGAGGACACCATCGCCCAGTTCTACGGGCGCAACGGTCCGGTGGTCTCCCTGGGCCGCGGCGTGGTCGACACCGCCACCAAGGCACTCGGCAACCTGCTGCCCGGCGGCATGCCGAGCCTGTCCCGCGGCGATGTCGCGGAAAAAAAAAGTCCTCCCTCCGTGAACTGAGCAGCCAGCCCGTCTCCCGGGCAGGCCGCGTGCTGGGGCTCGACGACTACGACGCCCCCATTCGCGACACGGCAGACTTCTGCATCGTGGGCTCCGGCCCGGGCGGCGCCATCCTCGCCCACACCCTCGCAGCCTCGGGCGCGAAGGTCGTGGTCGTCGAGGCAGGGCCCGCCCTCGGCCCCGACGACTTCGTCCGCGACATCGGCAAGACCCTCGCCAGCTACTTCTGGGATGGCGGGGCCCGCACGAGCCGCGGCAACACCATCCTCCCCACGCTCCAGGCCCGCGCCCTGGGTGGCGGCACGGTGTTCAACAGCGGCATCTGCATGCGTCCCGTGGAGGGGCTCCTCGACAAGTGGGGCGACGAGTACGGCCTGACCAACCTCGCCGGCGATGCCCTCGACCCGCACTTCGAGGCCGTCGAGAAGTTCCTCAACATCCAGCCGGCCAAGGAGCAGGTGTGGGGTCGCCGGAACGAGCTGTTCCGCGAGGCCTGCGACAAGCTCGGCTGGTCCTGGGAGCCCACCCTCCGGTTCGAAGAGGGCTGCGTAGGCAGCGCCGAGTGCATCACGGGCTGCCGAGCCGGCGCCAAGAACAGCGTCGACAAGCGAGGCATCCGCGAGTTCGTCGAGGCGGGCGGCACCGTCTACACCTCCGTCCAGGTCGACGAGCTCATCCGCGACGGCAACGCCGTTCGTGGCGTCATCGGCACCACGGTCGACCACCAGACCTGGGAGCGCAAGCACCCGGTCCGCATCCAGGCCAAGTGCACCATCGTGGCCGCCGGCGCCATCAACACCCCGGTCATCGTGCGGCGCTCTGGCTTCAAGCGGGCGGCCATCGGCAGCAACCTCACCTTCCACCCCAGCTGCCTGGTCCTCGGCCTGTTCGACGAGCCCGTGCAGCCCTGGGACGGCGCCACGCAGGGCGTCCACAGCACCGAGCACCTCGACCGAGGCATCAAGCTCGAGGCGCTGTGGGCCACCACGTCCACCTTCGCCATGCGCCTCCCGAAGGCCCCGCGCCAGTTCAAGCGCTACCTCGACCGCTTCGATCACATCGCCGTGTGGGACGGCTGGATCAGCGGCGAGGCGAGCACCGGTCAGGTTCGCGCCTTGCCCGGTGGTCGCCCGGACATCCAGTACGACATGGGCGAGTCCGACGTGCGCCGCCTGGCCGAGGCCACGGCCCTGTTGTGCGACATGTACGCCGCCGTGGGCGCCAAGGAAGTGTTCCTCGGCGTGCGGGGGCTCCCCACCGTCATGGACCCGACCGAGGCCGCCGCCGAGCTACGGAAGGCCACCTTCTCCCCGGCCGACCTCACCAGCGGCTCCAACCACGTCATGGGCACGATGCCCATGGGCGCGAAGCCCGAGCAAGGCGCCGCCTGTGACAGCTGGGGCAAGCTCTTCGACGCCGAAGACTGCTACATCTGCGACACCAGCCTCTACCCGAGCAGCCCCGGGGTGAACCCCCAGCTGACGGCGATGGCCCTGGCCCATCGGCTGGGCCAGGAGCTGCCGAGCCGCTACGGGCTCGGCTGAGAGCCTAGATCCATCTAGCGGCTGATGCCGGCCTCGGGTCGCCCGGGGTCGACCAGCACCTCGGTGAAGCCGAAGGTGAGGGACGCCTGGTCGGCGACCATGCGGAAGACGTTGGTGTCGTCGGGGGCCACGCGGTCGATGGTGGACGGCACCGACCAGGTGATCACGGTGTCGCCATCGTCGAGCCGATGGGCATCGCCGAGGATGAAGGTGTGGAGCGGCGGATCGGCGCGAATGATTCGCTCCACCGAGGCCGTGCCGGCCACCTCGTCGAAGGCGTACTCGATGACCCGGGACTCGAGGCCCGTGGCGCCGTCGTTGTCGAACACCAGCAGGCCACCGTCGAGACGGGTGAACTGGTGCTGGTGGTAGAACTTGGCGCCGCTGATGTCGACCGTGCCCCCGGAGCCACCGAAGCCCCAGGTGCAGGTGCCATCCCACTCCACCTGGGCGATGGTGGTGAGGTTCCGCATGCCGACGAGGAAGGCGTCGCGCGTGGGGTCGTAGTCGAGGGCGTTGGCGTGGGTCCAGCCGTGCTCGAGGTCGATGGACTCGTTGACGGCGGGGTCGTAGCAGTCCCACGCCGACCAGATGTCGGTCTGGGTGCCATCGGTGTCTAGGACGGTGAGCTTGTTGCCCTCGATCTTGTCCCGCCACTCGTAGGCCAGGGTCACGATGCGCCCGTCGTCGAGCTCGTAGAAGTCGTGCCCCATGTACGGGATCTCGATCACCTCTTCGGTGGTGAGGTCCCACGAGAGCTTCACGAGCACGGAGTTCGGGTTCGGGTTGCTCCCGGTGAGCGTGGCCGTGTAGGCGATGCCGGAGCCGTCCTTCAGCACGTGCACGCGGAAGATGGACAGGTTCCGGGTGTCTTCGTGCATCCACACCACGCGACCCTTGGGGTCGATGACGGTGGCGGTAGAGGAGCCGTCGATGAGCGGCAGCGCGAAGAAGCGGTCTTGTTCGCCCTCGACGGTCATGGTCGGCGCGTTCGGCAGACTGCCCGTGGTGAAGGTCTCGGTGGGCTGGGCCTCACCGCCCGCCACCACCCGGTAGGAGATCTCGGTGTCCGGTGGGAGGCCGACGAGCAGCGCCTCGCCGACACCGCCGCTCGAGGGCAGCACCCGCGTCGACCGGGTGAGGTCGCCATCCTCGCCGAACTCGACGTAGCCATCGCTGTCGAAGCTCTGAGCCCAGGCGATGGTGACCACGGTGCCCATCTGGGGGGCGATGGTCACCGCCACGTCGCTCACCTCGGGTGCCGGCGTGGTGGTGTCGGTGTCGACCGTGTCGGTGGTGTCGGTGGTGGGGGTGTCCGAGTCGACCGTGTCGGTGGGCGTGTCCGTCGGCGTGGTGCCGGCGGGGGTGTCGTCGTCCTTGCTGCCGCCGCACGCGGCCAGCGCCATCACGAACAGGAGGGAGGACCGCATCAGATGTCCCAGTCGTAGGAGATGGTGGAGGTCTTGTCGTCGTAGGTGACGTAGTCGCCGGGGGCCCAGTTGCCGCCCACCTCGTCGTAGTACATCAGGATCTGGGCGTGGCCGATGTAGTCGGGGTCGTAGCCGTAGGAGATGGTCGAGCCATCCAGGGTGGAGGCGGTGGCTGCGTCGATGCCGAGGACGGTCATGCAGATGCCGCCGTCGTCGGTCACGACGGTGGTGTTGCTGGACACGAGGTCGAAGGCCCACAGGCAGTTGCCGCAGTCGCTCCGGGCCGCCGCAGAGGTGAGGTCGTAGCTGATCTCGCACACCTCGCCGGTGGACGGCACCCGCCACACCTGGTTCTCGGTGCCGACGTAGGTCTTGAGCGCCACCCCCGTGCCCACACGGGTGAGGCGGGCGACATCCGCCGTGTCGTAGGTGTCACCGGTGGGGGCGGTGTCGGTGTCGGCGTCGGTGTCCGCATCGGTGTCGGCATCCGTGTCCGAGTCGGTGTCGGCATCCGTGTCGGTGTCGGCGTCGGCATCCGTGTCGGCGTCGGTGTCGGCATCCGTGTCGGTGTCGGTGTCCGCATCGCTCGCACCGGTGTCGGTGGAGGCCGCGTCCTTGTCGCCGCCACCGCTGCACGCGAGGGACAAGACGATCAGGGGCAGGAAGCGGGTCATGGAAACTCCTCTCAGGGGGCCAGTAGGGCGTACAGGTCGGAAATCTGCTCCGCACGGCCAAGGAGCCGCACGTCTTGGTAGTCGAGGATCCATACCGCCTCGCTGGACGGATTGACCTCGTGGATCTGGCCGGCCGAGCCGACCGAGTGCAGGGTGTTGCCGTTGGGCAGGCGACGCACATCGCCGTTGGTCGCGGCGTGAACGCCGGCGTCGTACTCCCAGATCAGCGTGAGCGTGCCCGCCGTCTCGTCGACGGTGTATTCGTAGACCTTGGTGGTGGTGTCGGGCGTGAGGTGACCCACCCGGGAAGAGACGAGCAGGGTGCCGGCGTCGGTCCAGTTGACGCCGTGCTGCCAGTCGAACCCCTTGTCGGGCGGGTCGAAGGTGTAGCCGCCGTCGTGCTGGCCAGCCCACCAGAGCGTCTCGCCGCTGGACCTCGACAGCTCCACCATCGTGTTGTTGGTGTAGAAGCTGTACAGGTAGGTGTCGCGGCCCGCGTCGTAGAAGACCGTGTTGGACTCGCACCGGAACGCGGTGACCAGCCAGTCTTCGTAGCAGTCCCACACCTCGGTGGGGGTGTTGCTGCCGGGAGCGAGCTCCATGAGCGCTTCGCCGTTGTTGCCCGAGCCATGGTAGATGCTGCCCCATGCGAGGGTCGTGTCTTCGTGCTCGAAGAAGGCGTGGTGCAAGCCGGGGGTGGGGATGCTCTCGATGGGCTCGTCGAGGTAGCGACGATGCACCTGGCTGCTGGCGCCGTGGTCGCCGACGTTGAAGTTCCAGGCGGTCGCTTCATCCCACAGGATGTGGTCGCCCGAGCGGGCCACGGATGGGTAGAGCGTCCAGTTCTCGTTCGGGGTCGCCTGGGCCCACACGTAGCGGCCCTCGCGGTCGAGGATGACGGTCCAGTAGGTGCCGCCGGTCCAGCCGCCCGTGGACTGGTTCACCGAGGTGAGCAGGAAGCGGCCATCGGCCCACCACTCCCCCGGCACGGTGTCGCGCACGATGGGCACGGGCAGATCGGCCGGGAGCGCCGCCGTGCGGATGGGGACGACGGCATCGCGGGTCTCGCTGGGGGTGACGACCCGCCACTGGACCTCGGCGTCGTAGGGCACCCCCACAACGCGCCGGGTGTTGCCGCCGACGACGACCGGGGCGGTCGGCGTGCTGTGCCACTCCCCCGGGTCGACGCTGTACTCGACATGCCCGTCTTCGGCGACGGTGGCGTCCCAGAAGACGGTCACGATGGTGCCGTAGTCGGGATGGAGCTCCCACCGCATGTCGTCGACCCAGGCGATGCCCGTGTCGCCGGTGGCGGCGGTGGGGGTCGTGTCGGTGTCGGCGTCGGCGTCGGCGTCGGCGTCCGTGTCGGTGTCGGTGTCCGCGTCGGCGTCGCCATCCGCGTCGGCGTCACCGTCCGCATCGGCGTCCGCGTCCGCGTCGGCATCGGCATCGGACATCGGCGTGGTGCTGGTGTCGTCGCCCTTGCTGCCGCTGCAGGCCGCGAGCGCCAAGATCAGCACCCCCAGGTGCTTCACGGAGCCACCAGGTCGTAGAGGTCCTCGATCAGCTCGGCGCGGCCGATGTTGTAGTGACCGGGGAAGGTGACCGCCCAGACGCGGGTGCCGTCGGGGGCGACCTCGTGAATATGCCCCCCCGTGCCCGTGGCGTGCAGGGTGTTGCCGTTGGGCAGGCGGCGGGCGTCGCCGTTGTACTCGCCGTGCACGCCGGAGTCGTACTCCCAGACCAGCTGCAGCTCCTGCGCCTTGTGATCGAGGTTGTACTCGTACATCTTCGTGCGGTAGCCGTTGTCGAAGGTCTCGCTGGACACGAGCACCGTGCCGTCCGGGGTGCGGTTGATGCCGTGCTGCCAGAAGAAGTTCTTGTCGGGCGGGTTGAAGGCGTAGCCGCCGCTCTGGTCGCCCGCCCACCACATGGTGCTGCCAGTGGAGCGGTCGATCTCCACCACCGAGCTGTTCGTGTAGAAGCTGTAGAGGTAGGTGTCGGCGGCGTCGTCGTAGTAGAGGCTGTTGGACTCGCAGTGACCGACGCCGGGCCAGTCGTCGATGCAGTTCCACACCTCGACCGGGGTGTAGGCGCCGGGGGCGAGCTCCATGAGGGCCTCGTTCTGGCGAGGCTGCAGCGCGCCCCAGGACAGCGTGCTGTCGGGATGCTCGAAGAAGGCGTGGTGCAGACCCGGCGTGGCCACGACCTCGATCTCCTCGTCGAGGTAGACGCGATGGATCGTCGACCCGGCGCCGCGGTCGAAGGCCGAGCTCCACGCGGTGTTGTCGTCCCACAGGATGTGGTCGCCGCTGCGGGCCACCGAGGCGTACAGGATCCAGTGATCGGACGGCGCCCGCTGGGCCCACACGTAGCGGCCCTGGCGGTCGAGGATGAAGGCCCAGTAGGTGCCGCCACGCCAGCTCTGGTTCTCCATGTTCATGGAGGTGAGCAGGTAGTTGCCCTCGGGCAGATAGGCCGAGGGGTCGCTCACGGGCACGTTGGTGGGGAGGAGCCCGGCGGGGATGGGATCGGTCTCGAGGGGGGTGGGGCCGTCTTCGGAGAGCGAGTCTGAGACCACCCGCCACTCGGCCATGGTGCCGTAGGGAATGCCCACGATGAGCTGCTCGTTCGTGCCCTGGACGCCGTCGAACGTGGGGGAGCTGTGCCACTCGCCCTTGTCGAAGCTGAACTCCACGTGGACCGGCTCGGCCACGCCCTGCTCCCAGGTGACGTTGATCAGCGACCCGTGGCTCGGGTGCACCGACCACGCGAGGTCGGTCAGGGAGGGGACGTTGGTGACCACGGTCTGGCCGGTGTCGGTGGCGGAGTCCGTGTCGGCATCGGCGTCGGTGTCGGCATCCGTGTCGGCGTCGGTGTCGGCATCGGTGTCGGTGTCGGTGTCGGCATCGCCGCTGGCCGTGGGGTCGGCCTTGTCGTCGTCGCCGCCGCCGCCGCTGCAGGCCACCGCCATCCACACCCACATGCCCATCACAGTCCACCGCATTCGCACCTCCGACCGCCTCTCGACGCGCCCATGATGCCCACCCATATCAAGAACCGTCATCCGGAAACGCCAAGGTTTCGACACGGTCGGGCCGGTCCGGGATCCGACCCCCCGGGGCCGCGCCGCCCTTCGTCGGGCGCCGGGTTGCACCACGGTCGCTCAGGCAGGAGGAAGGGGGGTGGCTGTGCTAGCCTCCGGCCATGTTCGAACCGGGCCAAGTCGTCGGTGAGTGGACCATCGACGCCCTCCTCCATCAGGGGACGATGGCAACCACCTTTCGTGTGCATCGCGGGGACGACACCGCCCCCCACGCACTGAAGGTGTTGTTCCTGCGTGACCCCTCCTTTCAGGAGCGCTTGCGCCGAGCGGCCGATGTGCTCATGACCGTGCGTCACCCGAACCTGATCACGGTGGTCGGCCTGGTCGAGGTCGACGGCATGCAGGGCATCGTGTCGCGCTACGTCGAGGGCACCGACCTCGCCACCTGGGCCGCCGAGACCCAGCGCCCCCTGCCCGACGTGATGAAGGTGTTCCGCCAGCTCACCCAGGGCCTCAGAGCCGCCCACGACCACGGCCTGGTTCACCGCAACCTGAAGCCTGCCAAGGTCCTCATCGACCTCACCGGCCGGCCCCACGTCCACGACTTCATGCTCGGGAAGGTGCTCTCCACGTCCCCCGAGGACGCCGTCACCCAGATGGGCACGACCTTCGGCACCCCCCAGTACATGGCCCCCGAGCAGTTCCGAGGGGCAGCGCAGGTCGATGCCCGGGCCGACCTCTTCTCCCTGGGGTGCTTGCTCTTCGAGCTCGTCGCCGGCCGCCGTGCCTTCGAGGGCGAGGGGCTCATGGCCATCTACCAGAACGTGAGCCAGGGCATCCGGTCGCCGGGCACCGAGCGTGCCATCTTCCGCGTCGCGCCCGAGACCGCTCCGGACGCGGCCGAAACTAAGCAGGTCGTCGCCGACATACGCGCCCTCGGCGTCGACGTGGACGCCCGCATCGACGTGCCGCAAAGCGTGCCGGAACTGGATCCGGTCCTGCTCGGCA
>ENA-OWNT01002569-OWNT01002569.1-seawater-metagenome-genome-assembly--contig:-NODE-2569-length-18757-cov-3.678908_pt1 | contig 18757 bp, 18 predicted proteins | sample MGYA00238136_ERZ651165 | MGnify/ENA primary metagenome ERZ651165 (study PRJEB26861, sample SAMN08777766) | seawater metagenome | isolation source: coastal seawater | place: USA: Florida | collected...
GTTCGCGTACCCCACCGACATCGTCGACAACGCCACGTTCCTGAGCCGCTGCCAGTTCGAGATCAAGGACCCGGAGGGCATCGCGGCCGAGTCGGGGGTGGTCACGCGCACCTGGTGCCAGGGCGACGAGACGCCCCTCACCCTGGCTCGCGAGGCCGTGGCCGTGGCACTGGCCGCCGAGCCCGGGCTGGCCGACGAGATCGACCTGGTCATCGTCGCTTCCGCCACCACGATGCCGGTGGTCCACCCACCAGACCCCTCCAACCGTGGTCAGGCGGACCTCGCCCCCCTCCTCATCCGTGACCTCGGCCGCGACGGCATCCTGGGCTTCGATGTGAAGGCGGCCTACTGCACGGGCTTCCTACGCGGCCTCCAGATCGCCGACGCCCTCCTCGCCGCGCCGGACAAGCGTGCCGCCCTGGTGGTGGCTACCGAGTGGGGAAGCCACTTCGCGACCGCCGAGACCAACCGCAGCGCGTTCTGCTTCATCATGAGCGACGCGGCAGGGGCCGTGGTGCTGCGCCGAGCGGCCCCCGACACCGACCGTGGCTTGCTCGACCACGTCGGCTTCACCGATGCCGCCAAGTTCGACTGGGTGGGCATCGGCGACGACGCGCACTCCACCATCATGCGGGGCAGTCGCGCCGGGCAGGCGACCCACGAGCTCCTGGTCCGCTGCGGCACCGAGCTGCTGCAGCGCAACGGGCTGACCGTCGACGACGTGGACTGGCTGCTCCCCATCCAGACCCACCGTGGCATCGTCGAGGGAGCCCGCACGGCGTTGGGCTTCGGCGAGGACAAGCTGCTGTGGCGGGGGGACCGCACCGGCTTCAGCGGCGGTGCCTCGATCGGCGCCAGCCTCGGTGAGCACGTGCTCGACGGCACCATCCGCCCTGGCGACCTCGTGATGTCCATCGCCGTCGGGGCCGGCCTGAACTGCGCCGGGGCCCTGTACCGGCTGTAGAGCGGGGAACGGTTAGGCTCCGCCCATGCGCTACGAAGGCAAGCTCTACCGGCCCCCCAGCGAGGGCAACAGCTACATCCTGCAGGCCACCATCGGCTGCTCCTGGAACGCCTGCACCTACTGCGACATGTACCGGGACAAGCGGTTCCGCGTCCGCGACCTCTCCCCCACCCTTGGCGACATCGCCCTCGCTCGGCAGGTGTACGGCCCAGGGGTCGGCAAGGTGTTCGTCGCCGACGGCGACGCACTGGCGATGGACACGCCCACCTGGCTGCGCATCCTGGACGCCCTGAACGAGGCCTTCCCCCACCTGCGCCGGGTGAGCTGCTACGCCACCGCACGAAACGTGCTCGACAAGTCCCCCGAGGAGCTGGCTCAGCTGGCCCAGGCCGGGCTGAGCCGCCTGTACATCGGCCCCGAGAGCGGCGACGACATCACCCTGAAGTCCATCGCCAAGGGAGCCACCTTCGACGAGCACGTCCAGGCGGCCCACAAGGCCCACGCGGCCGGCATGGAGATGAGCGTCATCGCGCTGCTGGGCGCCGGCGGCACGGAGCGGAGCCAGGCCCACGCCGAGGCCACCGCCGCCCTGGTCACGGCGATGGACCCGGCCTTCTTCGCCGCGCTCACGCTGACGGTCATCCCCGACACCCCCCAGGCCACCCTCGCTGCCCGAGGTCGCTTCACGCTGCCCTCCGTCGAGGAGATGCTGGGCGAGCTGCGCACGATCATCGCCGGCGCACGCCCCACCGACGCCCTGTTCCGCACCAACCACGCCAGCAACTACCTGCCCCTGGCCGGCCGCCTGCCCGCCGACCGTGAGCGCCTCGTGGCCACCATCGACCAAGCCCTCGACCAGGTCATCCCGCTGCGCCCCGAGTGGATGCGGGCCCTGTGAGCAGCCGGCGCCAGCGCGGCCCCATGGTGGTCGGCGGCGTCATCGTCGTCGTGCTCTCCATCGTGCTCGGCAACTGGCGCACCGCGCCCTACCGCGCCATCGAAGAGGCCCGCCTGAAGGAGCAGGAGGCACCGCCTGCCCCACCCCCGGTGCCCGCACCGGCCCCCTTCACCGCCCCCGCGCCTGCTCCGTCGGGCCCGCTCACCGTGGCCGACGCCGTCGAGCTGGCCGGGCCCAACGGGGTCGTCTGCCCGACCGATCCGGTGGTGGACGGCGCCCGCGCCCGCCTGGAGCTCGCCACCGACGCCGGCTTCCTGGGGGTCGCGGTGGTCGCCGGCGCCTTCCAAGACCTCTCCGACGTGCCCCCCGAGGGCGAGGCGGTCCTCCACGTCGAGGGCTTCGCCCCCGTGCCGGTCCGCTGGTCCGAAGCCCTGGCGGGGCCGGGCCAAGGCGGCTGTGACCCCTCCCCCGTCCACCTGGTCCCCTCCACCACCGCTGTGGTCGGCACCGTCACCGGCGCCGCCGGCCGCGAAGTCACCGTCGAAGCCTGTGGGCGCCCCACCGTGCTGGAGGAAGACGGCAGCTTCTACGCCGACGCCGAGGCCGGCCGCCCCTGCGACGTGGTGGTGCGTCGCCACTTCGGCGTGTTCCGCTGGGAAGACCGGCGCACCCTTCGGCCCGAGCTCGGCCGCGACGCCGTCGTGGAGGTCGACGCCCCCGACGTCGATGCCGTCCTTCCCTTCGTGCTGGAGCCGGCCGCCGACGGGCTCCGCGTCACCGCCGACTGGACCCGACGAGACCTCACGGGGCAGGTGGTGGTGTCGGCCGACGGGGTCGACGCCGAGGGCGACCCCGAAGCGTTCCATCTCGCCGTGGGAGGCGCCGCCGGCGACGTCGTCGACGTCGAGCTCGCCGACGGTCGCACCGTGGAGATCACGCTCCGGGCGCTGACCTTCGACGACTGGCTGGTCGAGAACTGACCCGCCGGCTCAGCGGGTGGCCCGCCACACCGCGAAGCGCCGGTCGCGCCACACCTGCTCCACCACCTTGAACCGCTCCTGCAGGTGGCCGCGCAGCGCCATGGCGCCCTGGGTCGCAATCCACAGCTCCCCGGACCGACCGAGCCGGCGGGGCGCCGCGTCGATCAGGGCGCGTATGGGGCCCGGCGTGGCTTCCTTGCCACGATGGAGCGGCGGGTTCGACAGGATGAAGCGGTAGCGCCCCGTGTCGGGGGGCAGGCGGTCGCACAGGTAGGCCTCGGCCTCGGGCACGTTGACCCGAAACGCCTCCAGGGCCAGCGCATCGACGTCGACACCGTCGGGGGCGATGCCGTCGCGACGCTGGACGAACTGGCTGATCACGCCCGCTCCGCAGCCGTAGTCGAGGGTGCGGCCATCGATCGCCGGCAGGTGCTCCAAGAGGGCCTGGGTGGCGGGGTCCAGGTGACCGTGGGCGAACAGGCCCGGGTAGGACTGCCACGACAGCTCGACCCCCTTCACGGTGGCCGAGACGGTGGTGGGCTGGGTCGCCTCGGGCTTCGTGTGACGCGACGCTGCCCGCCACACCCGCGTGTGGCGCCGGCTGACCACGGCCTCCACGTCGTCGAACCAGGTCTTCAGGACCTTGCCGGCGGACTTGATGCCTTCGTCGTTGGCTCCGTGCACGTACAGGACGCCGCCGTCGACCAGGCGACGGGCGAGCTCCGCGGCCCACATGCGGAGGGCATCCTTGCCCTTGGGGAGGCGGAGGGTGGCAGCGGCGAACGGGCCCTCCGCCGGCCAGGGTGCGGCGTCGGCGCCGTCGAAGCCATGACGTTGCCACACCTCGGCGGGTCGGCCCTGGTCGGCGAGCTCGGCCACGAGGGGCTCGGGGTCGCCTCCGGCCACCAGCACGCCGCCGGCAGGGAGGTCGAGCTCCTCGGCCAAGGCCTCGGCACAGCTCAGGGCGCAGACCTCGCGGTCTCGTCGGCTCACTTCACCACCGGGCGCCCGGCGCCCACCCAGGCTCGGGTTCCACCGCGCACGTTCACCGCCTGGTACCCGGCGGCCGCCAGCTGGTCGGCCGCGGCGGAGCTACGGCCGCCGACCGCGCAGATCACGTACACCGGCTTGGACTTGTCGAGGCCCTGAAGGGTGGGGTCGTCGAGGGAGAAGCCCATGGGGAGGTTGACCGCTCCCTCCACGTGCCCTTGCTGAAACTCCCGCGGGGTGCGCACATCGAGGAGGGGCGCCCCGCCCTCCAGGGCCTTGGCCAGCGCCGCGGCATCCGCGTCCTGGCGCTTGCCGGCGGACTGCTCGGCCCCAGGAGCATCGTGGCCGTTGGCCGGGGGAGCACCGCCGCACGCGAGCAGGGCCCACAGGATCAAGACCATCACTTCCTCCAGGAGCCAGGCCTAACGGGATCCGGTCCGTCGGGGTACGCTGCGCCATGAGCTGGCCACGCTGGACCGATGAGCTGAAGGATCACTACCTGGGAGATGAGGCTTCGGCCTTCCTGGTCGTGGGCGACATCCATGCCGAGCGCTGGCTCGTCGACGGCGATCGCATCGACGCCGCCAACGTGCTGGTGCGGTTCCTCGCGCGCACACGCCCCGTCGTCGGGGTGCTGCGGAACGGCGTGGGGCCGGGGCTCCGCTTCCCCACCTACGCCGACGAGAAGAAGTTCGACGAGCTGGTCGACGCGGCCTTGTTGATGTCCGGTGAGGCCCTGGCGCTGTCCTCCCGCGAGCCGCTCCAGGCCATGGGTCGAATCTGGCAGGCACTCACCACCAGTGGCGTCGACCAAGCCTACATGGTGGTCGACATCGACCAGATGGTGCCCGCACGTCGCCGCCGGGTCGACCCCATCCCCGGCGCTCCCGGAGTGTTCGCCTGGCCACAGCACCCCACCCTGCGCCAGTCCAACAACCTCCTCGTCTTCTTGGCCCCGTCGGTCGATGCCGTTCGGCAGGAGCTCGTCGATGCGTGCTGGGTCATCGACTTGGCCTCCTCCGGCGAGCCCACCGCCGACGAGCTGACGGCCCTCGACCACCTCACGGAAGATGTCGGGCCCTCCGGCCCGCCGCCGGCTGCAGCCGCCGCCCCGAGCGCGCCCCCTCCGAGCGTGGCCCCCGTCCCGGCCCCTGTTCCGGCCCCAGCGTCCCCGGCCCCACCGCCCGCCGCTGACGGTCCCCTCACCTGGGAGGCCGTGGTGCCCGTGCTCGAGCAGGCGCTGGTGGCCTCGCTCATCGCCCACCCCGAAGACCACCGCCCCGCCAAGGTCCCCGTCATGGAGGCCGTGGCCCTCACGATGGACGCCCTCGGCGACCGTGGCTGGTCCGGGTTGAGCTTCGGCCTCGACGCCGAAGACAACGCCGCCGTCGAGGGCCCCGGGAGCGACGAGTTCATCGCCCTGTGGCGCGGCGACATCGCCCTCGACGCCGCCGCAGGCATGCTGCTCAAGGCCCTGAAGGGTGGCTTCTCCCAGGCCGCTCCGCCCGACCTCGACGAGACGGCCCTGCGGGCCCTGTCGAAGCGCATCGCGAAGAAGCTCGCGTAGCCCCCCGAGGGGGGTCAACGCCCGGTGGAGCCGAAGCCTCCGCCCCCACGGCTCGAAGCCGGGAGCGTCGCGACCACCTGCCAGGTGACCTGGACCACGGGGGCGATGATCAGCTGGGCGATTCGGTCGCCTCGCTTGATCACCAGCGCTTCGTCGCCGTGGTTGATGAGGGCGACCTTGATCTCGCCGCGGTAGTCCGCGTCGATGGTGCCGGGAGCGTTGAGCACCGTCACGCCGTGCTTCACCGCCAGCCCGGACCGAGGCCGCACCTGCGCCTCCCACCCTTGGGGGAGCGCGATGGAGAGGCCGGTGGGCACCAAGGTGCGATGCCCAGGGCGCAGCGTGAGCTCGCTGCGCACGGCCGCCCTGAGATCGGCCCCCGCGCTACCGGGCGTGGCGTACGCCGGCAGCGGGAGCCCCTCCCCGTGCGGGAGGTAGGTCAGGGCGACCGGGAGCTGCATCAGGCGCCGACCGAGTCGAGCGCTTCCTTGCGGGACAGACGGATCTTGCCGGAGCGGTCCACGTCGATCACGCGCACGAGCACTTCATCGCCCTAGTGGAGCACGTCGGTCACCTTGTCGACCCGCTCGTGGGCCAGGTGGCTGATGTGCACGAGGCCATCGGTGCCGGGGAAGATCTCGACGAAGGCGCCGAAGTCCACGATGCGCTTCACGACGCCGACGTACAGCGCGCCAACCTCGGCTTCCTGGGTGATCTCGCGGATCATCTGGATGGCCTTGTCGGTGTTCTCGCTGTTGTTGGACGCCACGTCGACCCGACCGGAGTCGTCGACCTTGATGCGAACTTCGCAGTTCTCCTGGATGCCACGGATGACCTTGCCGCCGGGGCCGATGAGGTCGCGGATCTTGTCCTGCTTGATGTGCAGGGTGGTGATGCGCGGGGCCCAGGGGCTCATCTCGTCGCGGGGAGCGCTGATGGCCTTGTTCATCTCACCGAGGATGTGCAGCCGGCCCTGACGCGCCTGCTCCATGGCCTTGCTCATGATCTCGCGGCTGATGCCGGCGATCTTCACGTCCATCTGGAAGGCGGTGATGCCGTTCTCGGTGCCGGTGACCTTGAAGTCCATGTCGCCGAGGTGGTCCTCGTCGCCGAGGATGTCGGAGAGCACGGCGTAGTCGTCGCCTTCCTTGATGAGGCCCATGGCGATGCCGGCCACGGCCGCCTTCATGGGAACACCGGCGTCGAACAGCGCGAGGCTGGAGCCGCAGACGGTGGCCATGGAGCTCGAGCCGTTGGACTCGAGGATCTCGGAGGTGGACCGCAGCACGTACGGGAAGTCTTCCTTGCTGGGCAGCACGGGGATGAGGGCGCGGCGAGCCAGGGCGCCGTGGCCGATCTCGCGGCGCTTCGGGCCGCGGAGCGGGCGAGCCTCACCGGTGCAGAACGGCGGGAAGTTGTAGGTGAGCATCCAGCGGCGCTCGGTCTTGCCGGACGGAGCCTCGATGCGCTGGCCGTCCATCTCGGTACCGAGGGCGATGGTGACGAAGCCCTGGGTCTCGCCGCGGGTGAAGATGGCGGAGCCATGGGCACGGGGGCCCACGCCGGTCTCGACCCAGATGTCACGGATCTCGTCGGTCGCGCGGCCATCGATGCGCTTGCCCTCGGCGAGGACCGTGGTGCGCATGATCTCCTTCACGGACTTGGACCAGGCTTCCTTCGCGTCGGAGGTCTTGGCGGCGATGACCTCGGCGTCGTCTTCCTTGGCGAGCATCTTCTCGATCATCTCGTTGCGGGACGCCTTGAGGGCGGCGGAGCGCTCGTGCTTGCCCACGACGGCGAGGGCCTTGACGATGCGCTTCTTGCCGTAGCGCTTCACGTAGGAGACGACCTTGGCGTCGAGCTCGCGGGCCGCGGGGGCCGAGAGCTTGACCGGCTTCACCTCGGCCTGCAGCTCGTCCATCACGGTGCAGATCTTGGTGATGGCTTCCTGGGCCATGTCGAAGCAGTCGAGCATGACGGCCTCGTCGGCCTCCTGGGCGCCGCCCTCGACCATGGACAGGGCGGTCTTGGTGCCGGCGATGACGAGGTCGACGGTGGCCCGCTGGCGGTCGTCGAAGCCGGGGTTGAGCACGAGCTCACCGTCGATCTGGCAGACGCGGACGCCGGCCACCGACTCGCTCATGGGCGCCTCGGAGATGTGGAAGGCAGCCGACGCACCACAGAGGGCGAGGACATCGCTCTCGTTGTCGCGGTCGTAGGACATCGTGGTGGCGATGGCCTGGAGCTCCATCCGGAAGGTCTTGGGGAACATCGGACGGATGGGGCGGTCGATCAGGCGGCAGATGAGCGTCTCGCGCTCGGAGCGGCCGGTCTCGCGCTTGAGGTAGCCGCCGGGGATGCTGCCGCTGGCGCCGTTGCGGTCTTCGTAGTTGACCGTGAGGGGGAGGAAGTCGAAGGGACGGTTGCCCTCGGCCACCACGGCGGTGCAGAGCACGCGGGTGTCGCCGCTGCTGATGACGATGGCACCGGACGCCTGCTTGGCGTACTTGCCGGTCTCGAAGGTGATGGTCTTGCCGCCGATCTCGACGGACTTGGTGATGACGTTCACACGTTCTCCTTCCGTGGCTCGTTGTTGCCTACGGTAGGTGTCGGCCGCGGTCGACCAGCTCGCGTCATCGCATCACAAGCCTGCGAGGAACCATCGCTGCTGCGACGAGCCCACGGAGACCTGCGTGTGACTGCACGCTGCTCGGCCGTTGCCTTGGTTGGATTCGGTGGCTCGGACAGGCATGGCCGAGCCGGAGGGAAAAGAACGATGGGCCGGGGCCCAAAGACGAGAGGCCGACCCGAAGGCCGACCTCACAGAATCTAGCGACGGAGCCCGAGGCTCTTGATGAGCTTCTGGTAGCGCTCGTGGCTGTCGTTGCGGACGTACTTGAGCAGCTTGCGCCGCTGCCCGACCAGCTTCAGGAGGCCACGGCGGGACGCGTGGTCCTTCTTGTGGGTCTTGAAGTGCTCGGTCAGGTACTTGATACGCGCGGTGAGGAGCGCCACCTGAACCTCGGCAGAGCCGGTGTCGGAGTCGCCACTCGCGTACTTCGCGATGATCTCAGCCTTGTCGCTGGCGGTCAATGCCATGATTCTCTCCTGCCGCACAGGGCGGCGTTGGTGTCGCGCAGCTTTCAGCGGTCCCAGGCCATGGCCGACCCGAGTGCCGTCAGTGCGTCGCAGGCCACATGCCCCGCCGCAGAGCCGTCGTCAAGGGGCGACGACGCAGCCTGCGGGCGGTGCCGGGCGACTACATCACGCGCAGGGCCTTTCCGCCCCGGGGGCCGTGCTCGGCGACGGCCACGAGGTCGTCGCCGGCCACCACGAGGTAGCGCTGGCCAGCCCCCACACCCCGCGGCGGCGGCGGGAGCATGCCCCCGTTGCGCACCCGCCGGGCCTGCTCGGGGCCCACGTCGGCGAGGGGGAGGTCGCTCAGGCAACGGAGCGGGGACAAGACCCGGTCGGCCAGGGCCTGCTGGACGTCGGCCCGGGGCTTCCACGGAACCCGCTCGCCCTTCTTCCGAGCGAGCAGCACGTCGGCCCAGGGGAGCCCCGGCTCGGCCGACACGATCTCCGACAGGGCCCCCATGTCGAGGGCATCGTCGAGGTAGAAGGGCCCCGACCGAGGCCGCGACAGCGTCTCCAGATGACCCGCACTGCCCAGGGCCACGGCGATGTCGTCGGCCAGGACGCGAGCGTAGGTTCCCCGCGAGCAGGTGATCTGGATGCGGAGGGTCTCGCGGTCGTAGGAGAGCATGTCGAGGGCGTGGATGGTGATCCGACGGGGCTTGGCCTCCACCTGCTGCCCCTTGCGGGCGTAGTGGTACATCGGCTTGCCCTTGACCTTGACCGCGCTGTAGGCGGGCGGGATCTGCTCCTGCTCGCCGAGGAAGCGGTCGAGCACGTCGAGCACGTCGCCCTCGTCGGCCTCGGGAAGGGCAGCCTCCCGAACCACCTTGCCGGTGGGGTCGCCCGTGTCGGTGGCGGACCCCAGTCGGACGGTCGCCTCGTACACCTTGATCGACTCGTCCAGGTACTGGATGAGACGGGTGCAGCGCCCCAACGCCAGGGGGAGCACCCCGGTGGCGAAGGGGTCGAGGGTGCCCGTGTGGCCCACCTTCTTCACGCCGGTGACGGCGCGAACGGCGGCCACGACATCGTGCGAGGTGATGCCCGCGGGCTTGTCCATCACCAGGAAGCCTTCCAGCATCACTTCTCCCCTTCGTCGTCTTCGCGCGCTTCGCGCTCCCGCTGCAGGTCGTCGAGCATGCCCATGACCGCCACGGCCTTGGAGTGGTGCTCGTCGAAGCGGAACACCAGCTCGGGGGCATGACGAAGGCGCAGGGCCCGGCCGATGGGGCCACGGAGCTTCCGCGCCGCCGCATCGAGCCCCTCGGCGAGCTCCTCGGAGGCCTCGCCGCCGCCCAGCGGCAGGTAGCTCACCACGGCCCGAGAGAGGTCTTTGCTGACGTCGATCGAGGTGATGGACACGGGCGTGACCCGAGGGTCCTTGATGTCGAGCAGGAGTCGCTGAGCGAGCTCCTTGTGGATCATCTCTGCGATCCGCTCCGGGCGGAAGCCAGGCATGGGTGCATCTCCATCCCGCGACAGTGCGGGGGCCGGCGGAGGGCGCCGGCGCAGCCCGGGCCCCTAACCCATGCAGCGGCGTCGGGCGGGCAAGGAGGGCGCAGCCGCGGCGGTTCTACAGCTTGGCGGCCGCCTCGCGGAGCCCGGCCAGGTTGGTCGGGACCCCCTCGGCGGCGACCTGGTCGAGGGCCGCACGGAGGGACGCCACCGCCGACGCTCGAGAGTCCTCCACCACCGTGATTTTCGCCAACAGGGGCTCCGTCTCCGGGCCGAGGACGCTTCCTTCGTCGACACCGACGGTGGCGGCGGCCGGGAGCTGCAGCCGCTCCAGCACCCCCTCGACCTGCCGGCCCTGGGCATCGCCGTGGAGCAGCCGTGCCTGGAACCCCGTTCGGGTCGGGGTCACTCGGTCGTCGGGCCAGTTGAGCGGCCGCCCCACCAGGGCATCGTGGTGAGCAGCGACGAGGTCCACCCCTTGGACGGCCTCGGTGAGGTCGTAGGCGGTGGTGAGGCGCATGGTGGCGGACTGCCAGAAGGTGGTCTGGCCCCCCGGGCGCACCCAGCGCACCGTGGCCGGCCCCACCCAGCGCATCGACTTGAGCAACGCTGCCGCGGCATCCGAGAGCTGGACGTTGTCGAGGGAGGGCCCGAGCTCTTCCAGCCAGGTGACCCCGCCGGGACCCGTGGCATGCGCCAGGGACGTGCCCAGGGACACCGCTCGCTGGCGCCGGTCGACGACCACGGTGGTGGACAGCAGCTCGGCGTCACCCACATCGTGCTCCAGGAACAGCTCGGCATGCCCGAGCCGCTCCATCGCCGTCGCCCGGGCGACGACCAAGGCCGCCGAGAGCTCCTCGAGCCGCTCCACATGACCCAGCTTCAGGCCGCCCCGGGCCCGGATCCACAGCGGCAGCGGCACCGTGCTGGCCTCGGCCATGCCGTCGCCGTCGGCGGGGAGGATGCCGGTGGCCGGAATGACCGGGACCCCCATGGCCTCGACCCTCCCTCGCTGGATGGTTCGATCGACCGCGTGGGCCACCACGGTGGGGTCGGCACCGAGCACGGCCAGGTTGGCGTTGTTGGCCCGCACGTAGAGCTCGGTGTTCTCGGCCAGGAAGCCATTGCCCGGGTGCACGGCGTCGCAGCCGGCATCCATCGCTGCGGACACCACCCGCTCCGGGTTCAGGTAGGTCTCGAGGACCGTCCGCCCGTTGAGGTAGGTGTCGTAGTCGGCCTCGTCGAGCCAGCTGGCTTCCGCATCGGGCTCGCTGAAGGCGATGACCGTCTCGACGCCCTGGGCTCGGTACCAGGCGAGGAGCCTCCGCGCGACGGCCCCACGGTGCGCGACCATCACCCGCTCGAGCTTGATCTCCCCTTCCATCGACAGCCCTCCCAGGGAGGCGGACGGTAGCACATCTGCGGGGTAGAAACGGCCCATGCACAGCGACATCGTCATCGTCGGTCGCGGCCGCCTGGGCCGCAGCCTGGCCCTCCTGCTGGAGCAGCGCGACTGCCCCGCGACCCTGATCGGGCGGGAGCCCATACCCACCGGCGCCGACGCCGTGCTGCTCGCCGTGCCGGACACCGCCGTGAGCGCGGTCGCCCGCACCATCCCCCCCGGGCCCGTGGTGCTGCACTGTTCGGGCGCGCTCCCCGTCGACGTGCTCCATCCCCACCGTCCCGCCGGGTCCTTCCACCCGCTGATGACCTTCCCGGGCCCCGAGGTGGCCCTGCCCGACCTGCGCGGCGTGCCGGCCGCCCTCGACGGCGACGCGGAGGCACTGGCGGTCGGCGAAGAGCTGGCCCGGGCCCTCGACATGCTGCCGCTGCCGGTCCCCGGAGACCGCCGCCTCTACCATGCCGCCGCGGTGATGGCGGGCAACTTCGCCACGGTGCTCCTGGCCGACGCCAGCACCGTGCTCGAGGCGGCCGGAGTCCCCGCGGAGCAAGCCGCTGGCGCCCTCCTCCCCCTGGCCCTCGCGTCCCTGCGCAACGCCGTGCCCGACCCCGCCCGTGCCCTCACGGGCCCGGCCGCCCGCGGAGATCATGCCACCATCTCCGCCCACCTGGACGCCCTCGCCAGCGGAGCGCTCCACAGGGAGGAGGCCCTCTATCGAGCGCTGTCCGACCGAGCCCTGGAGCTGGCGCGCCGATGTGCCGATAAGAACGACACGCCCTAGGGGCATCAGCGCAAACATCGGGAGAACCTTACGCTCCGCGCGATGAGGGACAAACCTCTTGTCGTGCCCTCAACGGGTGCTACAGTCTTTGTAGGACTCGCACCGTGGGAGGTGCCATGCTCGACGCCTACATCATCGACAGGATCCGTAGGGAACGCGAAGAGCAAGACCGGCGTCAGAGCCGCGTGCCGCTCCACATCGAGCCCCCTCCCCCGCCCCGTCGCGACGAAGCCCCCGACCACGGTGAGCACGACAGCGACCGCGGCTCGACCGTCATCGACTTCCACCTCTCGTAGGTCCGGCCGAGCCGCGACCACCGGAGGGTGACGAGCACAAGAAAAAGCGCCGTGCCCATCGGACACGACGCTTCCTTCACGAAGGGGCCGCAGTGTGGCTACGGCCTCGAGCGCTTCACCAGAACTGAATCAGAACTGGTTCAGATCGACGCCGGCCTCGAGCGCGAACGCGTTGAGGCCCTTCTTGTTGATGGTGCGGAGCGCGCTGGTGGACAGGCGGATCCGCACGAAGCGGCCACCCTCTTCCCACCACAGGCGCTTGGCCTGGATGTTGGGAAGCTGACGCTTCTTGCTCTTGCGGTTGGAGTGGCTGACCTTGTTCGCCACGTTCGGCCGCTTTCCGGTGAAGATGCACTTACGGGCCATGGTGCCCTCTCCCAGTCGATGTGTGGGCCCTCGACACATGACGAGAGCGTAGCCCCGCGGAGCTAACACCACCCCGCCGGTCCGGGCAAGCGGTGCGCCCCCCGTTCCTACTGGCTGTGAAACCCAACGTCACCGGACCGACGGCGCACGTCTGGTAGCGTGGTCGTGAAGGAGGCAGGTAGGTGGCCGCGAATGTCCGTCGATGAGTCATCGCCGGGGCGCCTGACCGGGACCGAGGCCTCCTCGGTCCCTTCGGGCCCACGCTACGCCGACGCCCTCGGCCGACGGGCGAAGCAGCTTCCTTGTGTGCTCGTCGATCCCTCCGGCACGGTCCTCCGAACCGATGGCGCCGCGCGGAGCTGGTTCCCCGACGCCATCGGCCGCCCGCTCCACGACTGGTTCCAGGACGACGCCGACCTTCGCCGCTGCGTCGCGTCCGACATGCTGGGGCTGGAGGAACTGCGGCCCACCTTGGCCGACGGCCGCCGGGTCTCTCTGAACGCCGTGCGCTGCAAGGAGGGCTGGGCGGTCTTCGTGATGGACGTCACCCCGCGCCAGCTCCTGTCCGAGTCGCTGGTCCACCGCGACCGACTCGACGCCGTCGGCGGCCTGTCGTCGGCCATCGCCCGGGAGCTCAACGATCCCATGTCCATCGTGCAGGGGCGACTGGAGCTCATGCTGGAGCTCGTCGGCGTCGTCGATGCCGCCACCACCGAGCGGCACCTGCGCGTGGCCCTCGACCACGCACGCCGCATCTCGGCCACCCTTCGCAACCTTCGCCTCGTCGGGCACCGCGCCACGACCCGCCTCGAGCCGGTGCGCCTCAGCGACGTGATCGACGATGCCCGTGACCTCCTCGGGCCGCGCAGCGCCCGGGTCGAGATCGACATCGAGCCGGCCGATCTCTCCGTGGGTGGGCAGGCACCGCTCTACGCCCGGGTGCTGGCGAACACCCTGCGCCAGACCATCGAGGGCACCGCACGGGGCATCGTGTTCTTGGTGGCCCGTCGGCGCGGCACCCACGTGCGGGTGCAGATCCACGTGGGCCGCACCGGCCGAGGAGAGCCCACCGACTGGCCCGAGCTGAGCATCGAGTCCACCCTGCTCCGGAGCCTCGGCGGCGCGCTGCAGGGCCAGCGGGTGCAGGGGGCTCCCACCTTCGAGCTGACCTTCCCGCTCCCCCCCGCGACCCGGACACGAGCCCGTCCCGTCGACCAGACCATGCTCGTGGTGGGAGAGCACGGCCTCGCCGAGGACATCGCCGAGCTGCTCGGCAAAGACGGCTTCGCCTTCGACCATGTACGGACCGCCGCGGAGGCCCTCCGTCGCGACCCGCCCGATGTCGCCCTGTGCGACCTCCTCCTCCCAGACGGCACCTCGGGCTGGGGCCTGGGTCGTCGTCTGCTGGCTCGGCACCCGGCCCTGGAAGGCCAGGTCCTCGTGTTGACGGACGGCCCCATCGCGTCCTTCCCCGAGGCCATGGTCCCCGTGCCCAAGCCCTTGTCGCGAGCAGGCCTTCTCGATGCCCTCGGCCGGCGCGTGCGCCGGGGGTCCCCCGCGGGATCTCCCTGAAGCCAACGGCCAGATGGGCCGAAGGGAGAGGAGTAGGCAGGGAGGACCGATGTCGCTGCGCGTGGCGGCCATGGAACTGGAGCCCGACGAGCTCCAGCTGGTGGAGGCGGTGTTCGTCGATGCAGCGGAGGCCTGCGGGCTCCTCGATCCGCTGCTCGAGCAGGCCGCCGTGCTCGTCTTCGGCGGCTCCCTGGAGCACATGGAAGCCATGGCGAGCGAGTTCCCCGACGTCTTCTGCGTCTGGGTCTGCAACATGGGCGAGGCCATTCCCCCCAATCCCGATGTGGGTCCCCACGCCGTCATCGAGCGCCCCTTGTTCCCCGCGGAGCTCGAGGAAGCCACTGCGGTGCTGGGCATCGACATCCGCAAGGGCGATGCGCCAGAACCTGTGGAGGAGGCCGCCCCCGGCGACATGCTCTGGTTCGACGACGACGAGCCCGAGGCGGCCACGCCGGAGCCCGAGCCGGCCCCAGCTCCCACGCCCGCATCCGACGCCGAGGCCGAGGCAGAGCCCGGCGACATGCTCTGGTTCGACGACGACGAGCCCGAGGCGGCCACGCCGGAGCCTGAGCCGGCCCCCACGCCCGCACCCGACGCCGAGGCCGAGGCCGAGGCGGAGCCCGGCGACATGCTCTGGTTCGACGACGACGAGCCCGAGGCGGCCACGCCGGAGCCCGAGCCGGCCCCCACACCCGAGCCCGACGCCGCAGCCGAGGCAGCGCCCGGCGACATGCTCTGGTTCGACGACGAGGACACACCCGCCGCCGATAGCTGGGAGGAGGACGAAGCCCCTACCGAGCTCGCGGCCCCCCCGCGGGAAGCCGCCCCCACCGCACCGCTGCCCGTCGAGGAAGAGGAAGACCTCTCCTGGCTCCACGAGGAGGCCGCGAACGACGAGGACCCAGCGGAACAAGAAGAGGAAGACCTCTCCTGGCTCCACGAGGAGGCCGCGAACGACGAGGACCCAGCGGAACAGGAAGAGGAAGACCTCTCCTGGCTCCACGAAGAGGCAGCGAACGACGAGGGCCCCGAGGAACAAGAAGAGGAAGACCTCCCCTGGCTCCACGAAGAGCCCGAGCCTCCCAACGCGCCCGCACCGGCCGTAGAGGAGGCCCCCGCGCCCTCTCCGGCGCCCCTCGCCGACTTCGACCCCGTCTACGGCGACCGCACCGGCTGGACCTACCCCACCGCGCCGGCCAACGAGGACGACATCCTCACGGAGCTGACGTCGAGCCTGGGCCACCTGCCGACCCTGCCGTCGACCTACCAGGCCCTCGTGGCGGAGCTGCTCAAGCCCACCAGCAACATGAGCTCCGTCGCTGCCGTTGTGGAGCGGGCGCCTGGCCTGGCCGCACAGGTGCTACAGACCGTCAACTCCGCCCTGTTCGGGCTTCCGCGCAAGGTCACCTCCGTCGCCCAGGCGGTCACCTTCCTGGGCTTCCAGCAGGTCCGTGATCTCGTGCTCGCCCTCGAGGTCTTCCAGGGGATTCGCGGCACGGCGCTGCCGGACATCGACCTCGACACCCTCCAGGAGCGTGCCCAGGTGCGGGCCTCCCTCGCTCGTGCGCTCGCCCCACGCAAGCTGGCCGACGTGGCCTACACCGTCGGCCTCCTCGGTGAGCTGGGGCGCATGGTGCTCGTGGCCCAGGCCGCCGACCGATACATCGCCGTGAGCTACCTCAAGACCACCGGCATGAGCGCCGCCGAGGCAGAGGCCGACGTCTTCGGCGTGCCCTCGGGCACGCTGGGCGGTCGCCTGATGGAGGAGTGGCAGCTCCCGTACGACGTGGTCGAGGCCGTCCGGCGCCCCGCCGCTCCGGGCCACGACAGCCTGGCGGGCCTCGTGGCCATTGCGGACTTGCTACTGGAAGAGGCGGCGGAAGCGGCAGAGACGGGAGAGCCCTTGCTGCTCGTCACCCGGGAGATGCTCGCTCCGTGGGGCCGCGAAGCTCGGCTCGATGTGGCGCGGGATCTCGCCCGCACCCTGGCCCGTGGCCACCTGGCCCCCCCGGTGCAGGACGCCGCGTAGGGATCAGTCTCGGCCCGAGGCCAGCAGCACCCGCTGCCCGTCGACTTTGACGGGCACCACGCGCACCGAGAGCTGGTCGTCGACCTGGCACGCGCCATCGCGCAGGTCGAAGGCATAGCCATGCCACGGGCAGGCCACGTGCTCCCCCTCGAGCACACCGTCCCCGAGGGGACCACCGGCATGGGGGCAGACGTTGTCGCAGGCGAGCCACTCGTCGTCGGACACCCGGGCCACCGCGTAGGCGTGCTCGCCGACCATGACCTCCACCACCTCGCCGGGCTGGAGCTCGTCGACCCGCAACACCTCGGCCCAGCCTTCTTCCACCGGAGCTTCCGCAACGGGAGCTCGGGTGGACGCCGACGATGCCGGCGGTGCCTCGGCACCGGTTGCGTCTCGATCGAGCCAGGTGAACCAGCCGAGGGCCGACCGCACCCGAGAGCGCAGCCCCCGCCGGCGCCCGACCAGCACCCAGCGGAGTACAGTCTTGATCTGACCCCTGGCGCCCATCGTACCCCCTCCTAGACTGGGCCCCAGTCATACCCGGGCAGCCACATCCCTGCTATGTTCCGCCCATCGCGTTCACGGAGACCGAATGCGCCTCTGGCCCGTTGCCACCGTCCTCCTCTTCGGCTGTGCCCCCCCCAACGTCGACCCCGTCGACACGGGCGCTGTCGCCAATGCCGACCCGTCGGTCACGTTCGTGCATCCTCCGCCCGGCGAGACCTTCGAGGTCGAGCTCGACGAGGACTGCCACATGCGCGTTCTCGTCGCCCTCGACATCGACAACTTCGAGCTGTTCGAGCCCGAGAGCCGCCCCCCCACCGACGCCGAGGGTCACTTCCACGTGTCGTGGAACGGCGGTGCCTACCTCGCGATCTCCGAAGCAGCCTTCGAGCTCGACATCGACGCCGTCGCCGAGAATCTCACGGTGGGCGTCAACCGCAACCTCCGGGTCACGCTCCAGGCCAACGACCACGCCGACCTCGACCAGTTCGACGACTGGGAGGCCACCGTCGAGTACGTCACCGTCGATCCCTCGGGGCTCTGCGGGCTCTGATGACGGACGCCGACCAGCACGAAGGCCGGCGCTTCCACCTGCTCGAGGTCATCGGCGCAGGGGCCTTCGGCGAGGTGTACCTGGCCGAGCAGGACAGCGGGGCGGGCTTTCGGCGAAAGGTAGCCATCAAGCTCCTCCACCCGGACGTGGAGAAGATCCCCGACGCCGGCCGCCGGATGCGCGACGAAGCCCGCATCCTCGGGCGCCTGAGCCACCGCCACATCGTGACGGTGCTCGACCTGGTGAAGCTGGGCGACCGCTGGGCGGTCATCATGGACTACGTCCCGGGCGCCGACCTGGAGGAAGTCCTCGAGGCCCTTCGCGCCGAAGACCGCGCCTTCCCGCCGGGAGCCGCTCTCGAAGCCGGCGCCGCCGTGCTGAGGGCCCTCGCGGCCGCCTTCACCGCCGACGACGGCCAGGGCGGCGAGCTCCAGGTCGTCCATCGCGACATCAAGCCCTCGAATGTCCGCATCACCGACGACGGCGATCTGAAGGTGTTGGACTTCGGTGTCGCCCGGGTCGAGCTCGACTCCCGCGAAGCCCAGACGAAGCAGACCGGGTGGATGGGTACCGAGCGCTACATGGCACCGGAGCGCATCCTCTTCGAGGGCGACACCGCCGCCGGCGACGTGTACGCGGTCGCTGCCACGGTCATCGAGCTGCTCCTGGGTGAGCCCCTCGGGCGCACGCCGGTCCTCGCCGAGCGACACAACCCCTTCGTCGACGAGCGGATGGCCCGCCTCGAAGCCGCCCTCGGCTCCCTCGACGCCGCCCTCGTCGCCGACATCGTGACGGCCCTACGAGCTGGGGTCGCGGTGGAGCCCACCGAGCGGCCCACCGCCACCGAGCTCGCCGATCAGCTGGAGACCCTCGCACGTCGATGCGAAGGGGAACACCTGGCCACGTTCTGCCGCCGGTTCGTGCCGTCCATCCCGTCGGTCCTGGGGCGAAAGAGCGAGCCAGCCACGGGCGTTCTGTCCGAGGTGAAGGTCGCCTCCACCAACGCCACCTTCCTCCCACCCGGGCCCGGAAGCAGCGCACTGCCTCCCCTTCCGTCGACCTCGCTGCCTCCCCCGGCCCCCCGCCGCTGGCCCTGGTTCGTCGCGGCGGCGGTTCTGGCTGCCGTGGTCACCGTCGTGATTGGCGTCGCGGCCCTCGGCGGCGTCGCTGCGGCGCTCACCTTGGTGGGGGTGGAGCAACCCGAGCCTCCCCCCTTGGCAGCCCCCGAGCCTGCCCCGGCACCGGTTCCCGCCCCCAGCGCA
>ENA-OWNT01002572-OWNT01002572.1-seawater-metagenome-genome-assembly--contig:-NODE-2572-length-18747-cov-3.711998_pt1 | contig 18747 bp, 24 predicted proteins | sample MGYA00238136_ERZ651165 | MGnify/ENA primary metagenome ERZ651165 (study PRJEB26861, sample SAMN08777766) | seawater metagenome | isolation source: coastal seawater | place: USA: Florida | collected...
CTGCAATGTTTCTATGGAGACTCTCGCGCGACACTGGCACCACATCATCGCCTGCAATTGAGGCCATGGACACCGATGGCGATGGTGTTTTGTCGCTAGTTGAAGTCGCAGTGGGAGCTGTGGCGGATCCCATTGGTTGGGTGCACACAGCGGCGGATGGTGACGGGGACGGAGATGTCGATATCGATGACATTTATCACCACGCGGTCGGCCAGGTTGTCGACGGAGACGGTGATGGTTGTTGGACCACGGGTGAATTATGTGTTGCCACTGCTGTTTATTCGGTGGCATGCATTCCTGTGGCATTGTTTGGCTTACGAATCGCGGGCTCTTACACGCGTGAGACGTGGATGAAAGAAGGCAGGCGCCAATTTCAACAGGAAATGTTACAAGCCGTGGCACAATGACCACCCAGATCAGTGAGATTGATTGTTGGGGAGTACAAGTCACGTGTTGGTGTCATTTTGATTTGACTGTTTTATTCAATCAATGTTCTAAATTTTTGAAAAGAACACCCATGATTTATTGTACAACATAAAGTTACTGCGAGGCAATGAATGAACCATAAAAGTGCGCGACTTCATTCGTGACGTATACAATAATCTTCCGTGGTTGTTCCTGCGAAAGTTGCGAAGACTCGTTCTTGCCCCAGTGTGGAGAGCAAAAGGCACAAGCACAGTGGGCGTTGCCCAACAAATAAATTTCTTTGTTGAAGGGGTGGCTTTGAAAAAAGCCGGGGTTGGAATTGCGAGCCGCACAAGCGAAAAGAAGTAGATTCTAGTCACAAGAGCCGCTGCGCAAGACTGTACCCACAAACAGGCACACAAAACAAGCAAGCAGGTTGAATTTGTAGAAGGCGACGAAAATTCGCAACACCAAAAGGTCCACAGCAGCGACAAAACAGGGGGGAGGGGGGATGCGACGAAAGTTCGCAAAAAAAAGGGGGGGTCCAAGAAATCGGGAAAAAAGCAGAAACGCCACAAAGTGGCAAATGCAGTGCATGCATCAACAAATGAGTGAAGAAGGTCCAAAGTACTCCAATTCGCGGTGTCCAAGAAGGCGCGGGGATCCATGGCGTGAAAACGGCAAAACGATCTCTTCTCCTCTCCTCCATCACAAAGGGCGACAACAGACAAAACGAGTGGTCCCACGGCACAACCAGCATGAACGCAATCACAAACGTGGAGTGGCAATGTGCAGGTCGGGATATGTCGCGTTGAGCGGCTTGGGCGGCCGCACTGGAAATGAACGTTCGTATGGATCCTTGTCGACATAACAGCAGGAAAGCAGAAGGAAACAAGTCGACACTGGTCGGGATGTGGCAGCGAACAAACTGGTTGAGTCATCCGTGACGGCGCGAAGAGCAAAGAGATGCATCCGAAGTCCACGCTTCTTCAAAGCAATCCCAAACACACAGCGATTCTTGCGCCAATGAAACAAGCCAACACGAAGAACAACAGGGTAATGTCGAACACTGTCCCGGTCCATTCAGGCGTGCAGCTGCAACTCCTCTCTTGAATCCATGAAGACAGGAACACAAAGACCCGTGTACGAACGAACACAACATGGCAGACAAGTCCGCCGTACGATGTTGCCAAAATAACTCTGGGCGTGTCCATCTCGGTTGAAAGAATGATCCTTGCGGCAAAGACATTGCGGCAAGCAGCACAACGGGCACGTGTTCCACATCACAACGTCAAAGAGGCAACTTGCAAACCAAACTTTAGGAGAGGCGGTCCAGAATGAAAGCTTGTCGGTGTGATCCTTGCGAACAATGTGAAGCAGCCAAGCCAAAGGTGTACGATTGCGACAGACGGATAGCTGAAAACTGACAAACGTGTTTCGGGGACATGAGCTCCCATTATTGTTGCCGGAAGTGTGCACTGGGGAATTGACAAAACACTGCAAAGCGTGTACGATTGTTGCAGCACATTGCAAATGGCACGGTTGGTGACAAACTGCAAGGCTTTGACGTGAAGCGTGTTCCAATCGATCCAAAGAAAGGGTCAAAAAGTCCCACGGCATGATCGGTCCGATAAATGAGACGCTGTTCAAAACAGCAGCGACGGAACAAAGAAAAACAAGAGGCCGAAGCCTCGCGAAGTCCAAGCCGCAACAGCAAAGAAGAAAAACAAACTGGTGCAATTGCTGAAAAGTAGGGAATCCCAGCGCATGTGCCATTTGAAGGCCGACTGCAGAACGATTCAAAACCAAAGGTCCACGCAACAAGGGCGGCAATAACAGCTGCTGAGAGAAATTCAAACTCACTCCAACGAAGAAAGCCAGGGAGCAATCATCTGGGTCCAAGTCTTGAGTCAGGGAAGGATCTGGGTCTGGTCTGGAAACAATCTGGGTCTGGTCTGGAAACAATCTGGGTCTGGTCTGGAAACAATCTGGGTCCGGGTAGTCCAGTCCATAGTAAATGAAGCGTACTAGTGGGAAAACTCAAAAAGGCAAAAGGGTTTCGGGTCCAGTCGAAACATTGGTAAGAAAGCAGGTACTTCACCGGCAAGGAGGCGGAGGCGGAGGCGGAGAGCTGAGCCGAATATCGGGAGTGTAAACTGAATGAAGAGTGGGATATCCTGGGTAATTGAAAGTGCAGTGCAAAAGTAGGGCCGAACGGATCTGCAGGGTCCAAAGTCCAGTGTGCAAGGAAAATACGAAATGAGTGGCAAAAGAATTGCAGTGGGGCCTACTGAATGGGCGATAATGGGTGGATATGTCTGGATATTTCTGTTGTATCTCTCTCTATCTCTCTCTCTTCACTCCGCGAGCCTGGTGCGATCCTTGTCAAAATTCACAGCACCACACAAAAGGTGTACGCGTCCCAATCCAGGTCACAAAAAATGAAATGCAAGGAAACTCAAGAACTCCACTGGCAAATCCAGGTGTCTTTCCTTTCCATGAGATCAGCAGGGGCAACTGGTTCCAGATGCAGAAAACGAAGAAGTAATAAAAGCAGCGCAGAGAAGTTGAATATCAACGGACGCGCTTGGTTGGACAGTGGGCTGATTTGTGCGCAGCAGAAGAGTCGTAATGCTTTACTAGGTCCTGAGACGAAAGGCACTGTGGAGCGAGGGAATGAGGAACACCAGTCAGGCAGCGTCAAATCAACAGGGCATTCGGGTTCGCAAATGAAGATCATCCAATAGGTCGAAGAAAGCGCGCAAACACAACGGGTGTCAAATAATGGAATGATTCCAAGTAACTCTCTGGGGTGGTCTGGGTCGGGTCTCTGGGGCGGGTGCAGGAATACATTTCGCGGCCAACAGGTTCCTCACTGTATCTAGTTTTGAATGATGGCACGGTGTCTGGAGTGCTTGTGGTACAGCGACAAATGTCTCAGTATGGCCATGGCGGCCGCAAGCGTTTCAATATGGCATTCTCACGTCATGATGTCAAGGGCGTTTCGGGAGTCGAAATGGGTCGTGTCAAAGCAAGCGACGAGGTCGGAAGTCATCGAATGTTTTCAAGCGAGGCCAAGTGCGGCCAGCAAACAGTGTCCTACTCTACGGACAGGTTCTTGGTCAAGGTCACGCGTGTGGTCATGGTGACAGGCACTTTCACAGGTGCGTCAAATTGAGCAGCAGTCTACGTCCTACACTACGGACGATTCGTTCTTTCACTGCGGGTTGTTGATGATATAGTCGGTCCGATACGCGCAAGGGGGCAAAATGTCTATCTCGGTGTTGATGGGTTGGGATTTGTAGCGTTGGCAGGTTGGTTGAGGTTGGGTGATTGAGGTGTGCTTTGGTTTGGTTGGATTTGGTTTGGTTGGGTTTGGTTGGGTTTGGTTGGGTTTGGGTTGAGTGATGGTTGTCACAGTGCAAAGTCGGAGTGGAAATTCTCGAACAATCAAGTCGGGGCGCACATATATTTTGGGGTCGTGCAACTTTGAATCTTTGCGAGTGTTGTTGTTTTCCTTCGAGAACAGAAAGACGAGCCATCCGCGCGTGGTAGTGCACGCATCAGGCTCGCTTACCGACGCTACGTCACTAGAAACTGACCAGCACAAAACCACCGAAGAAAGCAACAAAGCACAACTTCGCGGCCGCATAAAGACCCAACAGATAACAACGCACAGCCGATCAGGCAGTCAAACAACACAACAACGTCCACGTCACGCACGACCTGCAGTGCCCGCATCCACCTTCATGCATGGCAACGCACTGATCCCTAACGGCAACACCATAAACAATGCCAACGTCAGTCAGTACAAACGTCGAGACGGCCGCTTCAACGCCGCGACACGAACACATAGGTCGCCGTTGTCTGTCTCTCTGTCTCCGTCCAGAGAAGACGCCCGCGTGGGGGGGGGGGGGGGGGGGGGGAGGCGAACCTTCCAACACAACGCCGCAACGCCACAACACAACGCCGCCACGACGACGACGACGACGACGACGACGACAACGACGGAGTTCGGCGTTGACACAGAAACCAGCGCGCCGAGTGACGTTCGTTCAGTGGGCGTGGCCGCCAGCGTCGCCGACTGATTGAGTGAGCGTCCAAGCACTGCGCGTGACCGCTGACGGACGCGCGGCCGCGAGTGAGTTGGCGTTGACGTGGTGGCTGGCTGACGACAGTGCGTATTTCAACGTTTATCCTGGGTGTGGGTACATCACAGTGTGCGAATGAGGTGCGCAGGTGTGTCTGGATGTGGGAATATACGATATCCGTCTGAAAATCGTCCTTGCGTTGCGCTGCCGCCACTCTTTGCACTTTGAACACCAATTGGTTATTCCCGTTTGCGGGTATGTGATGTTCACCCTTATAAGCAGTGAACATTCTCTATCTACAATCAGCAATTTGCAGGTTTTCCAGCACTGTCGGAACGCCGCTGCGTTATTCCCGAATGCAGGTGTATTGCTGAGTACGGTTATTCAATAAAACCGATGTATCTATATCCGGGAATACGTTGCTTAATATGCAGGAAACCACCGCTGGTGGGTGGTCGTTCGTTCGTTGTTGTCGTGCTGTACTACCGCACTCAGCCCCCACAAACCAAAGGCGTAAGGTCGCTGCACTACGATGACTCTCGACACTCGACACTCGCCAGTTTCGTTAGTGCGCAGCTGTTTTGTGCTGCTGAATAGCTCAGACAGAGTTTACTGTCTAGTGCCGCTGTGGGCAGCGGAAAGTAGAAAAGCGTACCGTGCAGTTGGTGCGTGTTTAGTGCAGGCCGTCGGTCACCCACAGTCACCGAACCCCACAGCCAAGAGCGGTTCCGCTGACCTCGGGTTGGGATGGACAGCCAGTCATCATGACATGGAATATATATCCGCATATGACACTCTACGTATTACGGACTGTAGGTCGTGAGTGAAACCAGTTATTCCCGGAAGTAGATATATTGTCGACGTGGTGCGAGACGTGGATTGTGTGGGCGGCATCAGGCATCAGCCAAGCCAGGGAGAGGGTTTCGGGCAATCGACTAAAACGGCTCGCAGGGCGGCTGCCCGAAAGTCGAGGACTTCGGGTCCCCACCACGCAGTGATCCAAAAACCGAAAACGTGGCTTGCAGAGTGAGCAGCGGTGTCCAACACAGCCGTGTACGATGTACGACAAGTGTACAATGCTTGTACGGGCATCTAGTAGCACTGGTGGAGGTGGGATGTGTCGTGTACGTCTTATGTACAGATACTGTACATGCCGACAGTGGTGTGTGAGAAGACAGTCCGCTGGGTTGAGGCTGCGTCAGGTTTGGGAACGGGTGATGTCGCCTCTCACTGTCACTGTCACCAAAGCACAACTCGTCTGAAATGTCTCTATTCATGTGTGTCCCCGCTATGTAGAACAAATGACGCAGCATTTTGGGTGCACCAATGTGGTGGTTATGCGTGCGCCCCCGTGTGAACAATTTCCCATCTTTTTCCGTTGAATTCTTGGGACCTTAAATTCCGAGAGGCCCGCCAGTGCAGTAACTTGACAACTTGAGCACAACCTTACGGCTCTGGGAATGTCACAGTGACGGTTTAGCGCGGTCAATGTACACTTTTTACCCACTAGTGCACTATTAAATGTGGTATTTTAACGCGCCTCTATCTGCATCGCGCAGTCAACGGTTCGTCCCGCAGAGTCAAGAGGACGAAGGACGTCGTGGTACAAAACATCATGCGCACCACATTTGTATATTTTGTCACTCATTCAAAGCCAACCCAAAGTTGTGGTTTATACTGTACATCTCGTTTTCAAGTACACCTTATTTCTTATGTGTCCCACTGCGATGAGTGAGCTGACAGTGGAGCGTGAAGAGACTGTGAGTGACCGTGGAGCAGTTGCCACGCCCAGCCCGCTCTTCGTTCACTCACAGCCCTTCTGAAGCCTCACAGCTCACAGCCCTTCCACACAGTTGCCATCACTGCCATCGAACGCCGACGACAAAACCAAAAACGGTTCGCCACTCTTCGTTTGAATTACTGGAGTTATCTTGTGGTGTTCTTGAGTGGAGTATAAATGGCGTTATGAATACTGTACGCTGTTTTTATCACCGTCGCTCCGTTTCTTTGACTCTTCGCGGAATGAATGTGTGAAGTGAACGGTAATGCATGTAATGTAGTCACACGGGGGCGAGTCGGGAGATAGCGTCGTAACCACGTCGGCTTTTACAGCTTTGTTGGTGGGTTGGTTTTCAGCATTCTCTCCGTTCGTTCGTTGGCTCGTTCGTGCGTTCGTTGCAGGACATCGATCACAGAGAAGACGCTCGTGTGATGGTGTTGGGCGCTGGGCAATCGAACACGCTGCAGTTTCTGAAAGCTCGATGTGTTTCTTGGACAGCTATTTCATGAGCATCAAGAGTCAATGCACCGGCAATAGGTACATTAGTAGCGGACCACTGAGTGAGTTCGAGAAGAATTCCTCGTTCACCATCGGGCTCCGCGTCCATCGAAGCCGCGTTGGATATGCCGTGTCTCCCTTCGCAACTCGAAGGAACCGGGTGGGAGAATTTGGAGGATACATGTCATGGTCGTGGAGTGGAATGACTGGCACCGGAATGAGACTTGCGACACAACGCTAATTTATGGTAGAAAGACAAGGTCCTGCGAATGTTTGGCTACGGACCGCGCGGGGACATGCCAGAGCGCAGGGTGTGCAACACAATCCCTGCGAATATATTGTTGGACAACAGTTACACGCCCTCGAGCTTGGCGGCCTGCGCGTGGTGTAGTTGTTGGGCGGCAGGTTGCGCTTGACTGGGCATGGGTTGAGCTACGTGCTGGCGCACTGGCTGCATCTGCACCTGTGTCGGGGTCGGCTGCACTGGCGCGTTGGCTCGCTGCTGCATGTCTTTGGCGAAGAGGCACGCCGAAGACAATGCCAGGCAGCACGTCACGATGCAGAGCAGTGACGGAAGCATGCACATGGTGAAAGTATACAGGCAACTCCAGTTTTGCGTCATGAAGAGCCAAGCTACAACACCGACCGAGTACGCGGCAATCATCACGCGCTGGCCCTTGATGGCATACGGACGTGTTGCGAACATGACACCTGGCCTTCGGCAGCAAGTTTGTGCGCATCCCAGGTGCGAGCAACCAAGACAGCACCCACTGGCTGTTGCGGGGATTCCGGCCACGAACATGGCAATAAATAACGCGGGAAATCCTGGCGCCATGGCCAACACATATGAAAGCCGTGACGTCGATGACACAATCAGTGCGGTGACCGCCAGAATCACCGAGAACACGCCGAACACCTGGGACGTCACCAACGTGCACTTCAGTGCACAACACCACGGTGCTGGGAGGACCGCATGGGAGATTGTCACCGAGGGGTATCCACCCGCATTGTTGTTGACAATCGTCAGCTGTGGCTGTGGGTACGGGTTTGGAGGATATTGGACTGGCTGCTGCACGTATTGGACTGGCTGCTGTTGCACGTATTGCACCGGCTGCTGTTGCACGTATTGAACCGGCTGTTGGTTGACTGCGATGTGAACAGGCTGCGCTGCTTGTGGGTCGACCACGCGAGCCACAACGGGTTGCTGCTGCTGCATTGTGGCGATTGAGGAGCACTTAAGCGTCCACTGCCACTCTCGGAGCTTTTGGAGGAGTTTTTGTAGCTTTGTTTTGTGAAGTGAGATTATTCTGCGTTTTTTTTGTTCTGCATACACACCGCACGCTTTTGTGTGCTTGCGTGTTGCGTCATTGCAGACTCAGCGTTTCGGGGGTCCAACCTCCTCTTCATCAAACAACACGCTGAAACACAGGAACTAAGAACCGACGAAGAAGTCAAGCAATTCGCACGGCCTCGACCACCCACCCTCGAGAACAACCAAACCACCAATCCACCAATCCATCGAATCCACACGAGGACGCCCCCCCCCCCCCCCCCCCCCCCCCCACACACACACACACACACGCCCACACACGCCCGGCGCACGAACAGTGGACAACCGGCACAACAACGCGAACGCTCACAGGCAATAAAGCGCCCGTAAGGCACCGTAAGACACTGACCGCACCCAACCCACAGACAGCACCGACAGCGACGGACGGTGTCAAGTAAGTGTCAGCTGTGGCAACAACAACAACAACAACAACAACAACAACAACAACAACAACAACAACGCGTTTCGGCGTGAGTGAGTGAAGTGAGTGCGCGGTAGTAGTCTAGTCATTGCTTTGATAACTTTTACAACAACAACAACAACAACAACAACAACAACCGCCGACCAACCAACCAACCCGTACAACGCGCGCGCTGTTGTCTGTCGTTGCACGCTGGGCGGGCGCTGGTCGCTGGGTGATTTATTTGTGTGTGGCACGGCACGTGCTTCAATCTTTTCCCCCAACCAAACAACCAACCACCGCACTCACTCACTCACTCACTCACGCACTCACTCGCTTGCTCGCTTGCTCAAACAAACCACAACACAAACGAAGCTGTTGCTGATTGTTTGTTGCTGATTGATTGCTGCTGACTGAGTTCAGTGTACTACCGCGCCCGCCGCAGCGTCCTGGCCCCTGCACTACGGCCGAGCGCGCGTACTGTACAGTACTCAGAACCACCACAATCGCCACCAGCCACCAGCACCAGCACCAGAACCAGCGCACATGAGCCTGTATGCATTCGAATAAAGTTGAGGTGTGGTATGGTGTATGTACAGGCTATGAGTGTATGTGGGTTGGGCAAGATGATGATGCCGCATGATGATGATGATGATGATGATGCATGCATGCTGATAATGCATGCATGGTGCTTAGGTATGTCCCTCCTCCCGATGCTGATGATGATGCTGATGATGATGCTGCTGATGCTGCTGCTGCTGATGATGATGATGATGCATGCATGCATGCTGCTTAGTTAGGTATGTCCCTCCTCCCGATGCTGATGATGCCGCATGCTGCTGACGATGATGATGCTGATGATGCATGCATGCTGCTTAGGTATGTCCCTCCTCCCGATGCTGATGATGATGCTGATGATGATGATGATGTTGTATGCATGCTTGCATGCTGCTTAGGTATGCCCCTCCTCCCTAACCAAGCACTGGCATCGCATGTATGTGTGTGTTGTACCATAGACTTGCGCGTGTCGACAGGATAGCACCCGTGATAAATAACAGTTTGGTGTTGGTGTTGGTTGGTGGTTGGTGGTGGTGTGAGCTCGAGGCTGGTGTGGAACGCAGTTTCGCAGAGATGAAGTCGACGTCCCTTTTCTTCCAGAAGCAGACGAGATCACCCTCACCACGTGCTGGCCCGCTCGCGATGCCCTGCCATGTTAAAGTTAGGTAATCGTGTGAGGTGGACTTGGGAATTGAACATTTGTTTATTTACCCTCTTGCCAGAGGCCAGTGTTGGTCTCCGGCCTTCGGCCTTGGAGGACGTCGATCACCAGGCACGGGAAGAATATCACGTGCGCACACTCGTAGGTGATGCGAGCGCCGGGCAATCGGACTCCCTGCAGTTTCTGAATGGTCGATGTCTGCACCGCCATTTCATGAGAAAACCCTTGCAATAGCTGACCAGTGAAACCCAACCCCCACATCAGGAAAATCGGGTGCAACGTGAGCAACCCTGCTACTCGAAGCACCACCATGATGAAAAGGGTCCTCGGCCACCACCACTTGCCTGGAATTTGGGAGCACGCCGCAATCGTTAGAAACGTAGCAATACCAACGTGAAGTAACGATCCAGACAAGCAGCCCGCAATTGGTGTCATCGAGGCAAATGCATCCGCAGAGTAGACCAAACCGAGGAGGAGGGCGTACGTGATTGCCTTGCCAGTGATTTTTGGGGCCGGGTTGGCAGCCACAACGCCCAAGCGAAGAAGAAACACAAGTAGAAAAAAGCACGCAGCCATCACAGCTTCCGTGGTCAAAGGCGAAGCCACTAGTTGAGATGCAAAGGCGTACGCGGCGACGGCGGCTGCGCTCGATAAAATCTTCGTGGACAGCCACGCTCCAGACAATAGAAACACGCCGATCCAACCGAACAATGACAACGTGGACCACGGCAATCCCGTCATCGCATCAAGGTGGTCTAAAAATGCAAAGTTCCCGATGAGTTGCACAACCAGTGCCACGGTATGCAGCTTGATATTGGCAAGATCGTCGTGCTGAACAGAGAAATTCCGGAACGCCGACCCATATTTGCAGGAATGCAAGTACAAGAGAATTGGCTTCCAAGGGTAGAAGAAGAAGTGCCCCGGCACGAACAGCGTTGCACGAGTGAGCTCTGGTGGCAGCATCTTGGAAGCTGGAGTGCTATGAACCGGAAAACGATCTGCGAAATCTCTTGCGTTCTGCGAGCACACTCATTATGTGTCGTGTCACCTGTTGATGACTCGCCTGAATCTAGCGACTCATTTGGGCTGCACAAGCCATTCACGTGCAATGAGACGCTCAAGTACACCAAGTGCAGGCCGTCAAACTGCTATGCATATCATTACAACCGATCAACTTGGCTTCTCGTCCACAAACGTCCGTTACGAATGCTCACGACTAAACTCATCGTGGCGCAGGGTAGTCGTGACACATCGCAAGCGCATCCCATCCGATGCAGTTGCGTGCGCGCAACGCCACGCCACGCCACGTAACTCACAAAAGTAGTACGTCGTCCCGACCCACCTTCGTGGTGTAACACACCCACCGCAACTGTTTGACTCGTCCGTTTGTTGTCGAGTGATTGCTTCTCTCTACTTGTTGCAGCTGTCCTTGTCGGTATGGTCTATGGTCAACCTTATCGGCCGCTCGTTGGTTGTGACGACAGACAGACGTGTATTGCACACTGGCTCCAGTCCTCAAAGGTCGAAGATCGACGAAGTGATTGAAGAAGCGTTGACTTTTGCGTGGGCGAACGACGAACGACGGTTTGTTTATCACAGTGAAGAGTGTCCTATGGTACCACTTCGATGTACTTACGGTGTTAAAACGCGCGGGAATGTTTCGTGGTCGTGGAGTTGGTGCACTGGCGCAGCATGACGATGCAGCACCGAATCAGCGCGTCAGGGTGCCAGCACGTCAGGGTGTTATCTTAGCGCGTCAGAGCATTCGCATTCACATTCACAATAGCATTCGCATTTGCATTCAACAGCTGCAGTTGTCATACTGGTGCAGTGACGACACTGGCATTGGAATCCGTGGCAGTATCGACGACGCGTTTGCGTTCGTGTTCGTGTTCACGTTCGTGTTGTTCTTAGTGTTGCTGCTGCCGTTGGCGTTGATGCTGCCTGAAGGCGTTCAGTTTGTTGGTGTTGTTGGCGTTGCGGCTGGCACTGACATTGGCATTGGTATCAATATTGGCATTGGTGTTCGTGTCCTTGTTCGCATCGGCGTGTTTGCGGTTGCAGCTGTGTTCGCGGTTGCAATAGCGTTGACTTTGGCTTGCTGGCATTTTTGCAACAGCGTTGGCGCTGGCGTTCGCGTCGACATTGTGTGCAAGGCATCAATGATTGGAATACATCTAGTTCCCTACTGTAAAGTTTATTTCAAAATTTTAACCAAAGAAGGAACTGAAAAAACATTCTAAACTTCTTCAAACGCCCCCGGACGAGTACGTCACAGAATGTCCTCCCCTCCGACTGCCGTGGCAGCAACATTTGACGCAGCACGACACCGCCACCGCAAATATGATTACTCCAACGACACAAGCTAGAATGCAGTGCAAAGCCCAGATGGAATGAGACGCCGTGCCGCAAGACACACAGCACGAGACGGAAAAGCAACGATGCAGAAGACGGACCTGCGAGGACGACCACGAAGAACCAGTAACCCTGCAACGTGCACTGGTCGCAGTACCAAGTGATTGGCTCAAATGCAACGGAGAGTGCCACGTCGACACCGAGGACCGCGGTCTCGTAAGTCGTGTTCGTGGCCCCGGGACCCAGCGCTCCGCCGCTGAGGCAGGTGTTATTTTGCCACGTCTACACATTGTCAAAATACGCGGATAACACAGGGTATAGTAAGCCGTTGTAGTTGAACTGACGTCGCTGCAGGTCAACACATACCGTGGCGCTTGGAAACGTAACAGATCCTGCCGAGACGGTCCATGTTTGCTTCGACGCGTCCACCTGCACCAAAAACAACAGCAAAAACAACAAATTGCCAGAGGACAAACAAATGCAGTTTGTTTGGAAAAGTTAGCGCGTGCTAAACGATACAACATTTTCGAAATCAATGGCTAGGCTGGAAACCGTCGCAAACTTACCCAATTGCATTTGGGGTTCGCAGTGCACGACTTGCAATCTGTGTAAGTCGGGCTGGAGCAATCGCAGTTGTCGCCACCCAACGAGAATGGCGAGTCGGTGCCGTTGGTGGCAACTCCGGCGCACGGATTACCCAAGGACGTAATAGAGAGTGTCCACGTACGGCACAAATCGGCCGGGTTGACGGCGTTGTAGCACCAGGCGCAGAGGGTGTAGTCACCTGCCTCCAGCGCGTCGGCATTGCCACCAGTGCATGTGTTGCATGGCGTCGGGGAGAGTAGGTCGGTGGCTGCATTGAACGTCGGGCACTCGATCGCCGCCCCAAGTGGAGCAAACGCGGCTGCTGCCGCCGCAATAACTAATGTCTTCATCATTTTGGCGTGCTGGCGTGAAAATGAAAATGAGTCAAAAATATCCAACGGAAGATGGGCAGAGTGTAGTCGCAGAAACTTTCAAACAAAAAGATCGTGGAATGCAGAACAACGTTTTGTATGTGCAGCCAGTGGCTGTGGTGAACCGAACTATCAATATGAATATGAACCAGCGACACATCGGCCTTCCACAATGGACGAATGGGGAGTGCCCAATATTGGAAGCGCCACGTCAGATTCCCTGCTCGCAAATTGCGCCGATGTTGTTGCGCCGAGCATCATCCTGCATCATGCGTCATGCATCATCACGACAAATCCCTCACCACCCTTCCTTCCACCGGACGCACAGCAGTTGAAGACAGTCGCGCAACACCCCGCTGGTATAATATGTGCGACATGGTGGACTACGATAAAGCTGTTGCAAGACACAGCGCAGCAACAGAAGAAGACGACGAAGCAGAGGCCGTCGTCGTTCGGTCGGGAGCTGGCCACCGTGGCCTTCGCGTTGGCCATCGAACGAACGAACGAACGAACTTTCACCACCAACGAACGAACGGCAGCCGGCAGCTGACGAACTGCCAACACACAGCACACTACCGACCGACTGTTTAGCTTCCTCTTCCTCTTGCTCCTCACTTCCCTCCCATGCCGTCCACATCCCCGACTCAACAAGTAGACAGTCATTACGTGCAACGACGGCGTGTAAATATCCATGCATGAGTTGGTTGTCGCGGTGCGAGGGAGAAGCGAGCGTGAAGGTTAGGGTGGTTGGGGATGCAGTGTGTGGGCATGGACGGAGATGCACGTCATCAAAAGATATGAACATGTCGACCGTGACATGTTCGTGAAAGAAGCCAACATGCACAACAATGGCGTGAGTGAATGGATGAGAGAGATCTGTGCCGTGATTGCCGTGATGGTCGCGTGGTGATGTACTTGGACGTAAGGTTTCAAACATTCTAACGAATGTTTGGTCCGAGTCGAACTGTAGAACCGCACGGATGTCGAATGCAGTAAATCACTGTCGTCTTAAGTGCACAGTCACAACCAGGTGAGTTCGAAGATTTTCACCTATTGGGAATCGTTGAATATATCTTCGTCCAGCAACGCATCACGGTTATCATACAAGTGTCGTGGTAGCTCGATGTAGGCGGCAGCAATCACCGCGATGTGGCCCTAAGCTGCAATAGGGACCATGTTATTCGCCCGCATAGCACGTCTGCAAAAGTGCGCAACAAAACTGCCGCAGCGCAGATCCATGTGGGAGGTCGCAACAGTTGCTGCACTTTTAGTTAGGGGAGAGAATGAGAAACTCAGTAGAGAGACCCGGTTCCCGAAATGCGGCTTGTCCAAGCCGGCCACTGCGGCATTCAGTGAAGTGTTCGAAGTGTTCGCGGCGCAAGCAAGCAATGCTCTTGTTCCCGAGGAAGGGCAAGCGCAATTCGTACTTGAGGATCCGACGCAAAACATGCACGATGTGTTCGGTGATGTACAGCATCGTGAGCGCGACAACCTCCGCATTGTGGCACTGGATGTTCACGACGCCTTACTGTCAGCTGAAAGCATCACTGATGGTGACGGCGGTCCAGAAAGCAACAGTGACGAGGAGTTTGCGCGGCTGGTTCGCCTGACGCTTCGCGACTTGGTGGGTCCCGCGCTTCCAACCATCGTGCGGCAGGCTATTCCCGCTTTAGAAGCTGCTTCAGCTTCGGATGATGACTTGCACGCTCTTGCCTTGTTTTCATGCGGAGTGCAGCAGGTTGTGGAATGTTGCGTGGTCGAAGATATTGCTGCGCTGCGTCAATTCTACACGTGACGGGGCAGCACGACATACGCGTTGTGTTGAAGGGTTCGTGACAGATTCGGGTAATAGTTATTATGAATTCAAGCATTGCTCACGAATCGACTGCAACCGTGGCCGTTGGTTAAAATGCGTTTTACGCCGTTGCGGTGTCGCAATAGGCGTTCGTCGCAATGTCGTGCAAGCTGGGCAAGTGTGTTACGGACCCGGTGTCCAGGTTGAGCAATCGAAACGCCACATCTGCTTGAGTGGTGGGGGCTGTGGTCTCATGTCGTGGGGCTGGACTCACTTCAATGGTCCCTAAAGCCTCACGAAGACCTACTGTCGCTGATGTATGCGGGATGCAGATGGCGTGCATGCACGCCCTAAAGCTGTCTTGAACTTCATCCGCAGCATTTGACAGCATTTTCAACGCCTTCTCCCTCAGGCGATCACTTGTCGTAGTGGGGCGCAACTCCACGAAAAATAGCAAAGCGGTAGCATTACTGGATTGTACGACAGCGTGAACTGCGTCGAATGCATTGACGTTGTGATCCACTGCAGATATTGTTGGCAAGAGCGATAGGAACGAAGGCCATGCAGAAACTGCATCACTGCTTGATGTCGGGAAAACACGGTCCACTTGTCCCTCATTCGGATGACGGTCAGGCGGACGGTCCACGGTAGCAACGGTGCTGCACGTAGATTCTAACCCATCCAGGGCGATTGGTGACAACGGCAGTTCAAGTGAAGCAGCCCATGCATCCTGGCGCAAAGCATCACACTGCAAGAATGCTGCAGCCTGCTGAACGTCCACGACGCTGTTGTCAACAGAGACCATGTGACCACCCAGTACATGGTCGATGAGGTTCTTGAATGGTGCACGCTTGGACTTGTCGTCCCTGTACACATATGTTGTGAGAATTCCCTTCTGCTGTCGCCATCTACATCCAATGAAGCAATCATGGTGTTGACGATGTGACGCCAGATCGCACCAGGAGTCAAGTTACCTCACGATGTTGGACTCAAGCGCAAACTGTGCATGGGCATCAGCTTCGACATCACGTTCCTGATCGAAGACAATGAAGAGCCTGAGTGACAGAACACGAAACGTCATTTTGAAATGACATGCATGTCTTGAGTGGCCACGGAAAATCGTACCTGCGTGCCCCTAGGTCCGAGTCGGGATGGGTAGTTTTCCCTCCGAGACACTGTCGTACCACAAAGTCGTCCACAGAGCGGCTGTTCGTTGAGTTGTCGATGGTCAACGAAAATTGTGAGGAGAGGAGAGGCCCAAATTCAAATTGATTGGAGGCTTCTTCTCCGAAGAATTCGTCGTCCAGGATGCAGGTGACTTTTGAAACACAGGGTGGGCAACTTCGTTGCAATTTCAGGGCAGCGTCGTTGTTCTGCACATCGACAACGACTGGCATGCCGAGTTGGCGGCAGACCTTTTCCAAATGCCCAAGTGTGACTGGACAGGACGCACATAAATCATTGTCACTACCAGTATGGATGACTTCTGCAGCAAGCACGCGCGAGAAATTTCGAGCGATTCCTTGCACTATGCTGTTGTCCCCATTCGTTGCAATAGTAGTATTTCGACTCCAGACTGGCAGTAGCCACCGCACAAGGCGTGTGTAATCTAAAGTATTGCACTCTGTTTCCACCCTTTGTACTTCGTTGTCAACGACGACAACACACGGCAATTTTGCAAGATGAAGTTCGTCACAGAGATCCAAATATTTGCCCGATGTGTCCTTCATTGCAGAACAGTTGATTTTCAAGAATTCTGGCGGTGACCGTGTGGGGGCCCTACTTTGCTGAAGCGTGTTGGCAGCGATGGTAAAGTGGGCGTCCCACCGCAAACAGTCCAAGCAGTTGTTCGCAAATGCATACCCAACAAACGAATGGCGCGGTAACTCAATCACCGACGATATCGTCCTTGGCGCACTCAGAAGTCGTTGTTTTTTCACATGGTCTCGAGAGACGTCGCGCACTGTGCTGGACTGCGTCACAATGCCGACAACACCGCGAAGCACCAATGCTAGGATCACGATCTCGGCGATCTGACGTCGACAGGAAACGACCATTGTCCAGGCAAGTTAAAATCGTAGACTGTGCCCAAAAACATCAGTTACATCGCAACACAGACACCCGCCTCAATCATCGACAAGGATGTTGGCGGTCGCTACGTCCGAACAAGCCAACGTGGCATCACGCTTCTAGCCTGTCCATATGGTCAAGCAACGAGACTCTGTGACAGCAAAAAACCAAAACGGCAAAAAAGCCGTACTTCTCCTTTGCTCGTTCCGGTCACAGACGTAACTTTGAACGCCGTGTCGACCGCCAACTCGTATCTGCTTCCGGTTGATGAACTTCTGTCACGTATTTCAATTCCAGCCAACCGTCAACACGCTAGCTGGGCTGGAACGTTGCGTCGCGTCAAAAGTACTCTCGCGAACAGTCCAGCCTTCCACCACCACCACCCCCCAGTTTAAACAGCCTTTCCTTTCTGCGTCCTTCGCAACAAAGTCCGTCCATCCTGCAACCATCAACCGTCAACAATATGCGAGTACACCGCCGTCGCTGCCGTCGTCGTCGTCGTCGTCGTCGTTCGTCGTTCGTCGTTCGTCGTTCGTCGTTCGTCGTTCGTCGTCGTCGTTGTTTTGTCACCCAAATACATGTACTTGTAGTACTACCTCACTCGCCCGCTCTCATCGCACATTATCTATGGATTCACTTTCAGTGATATTCTACGTACTAGTACGCGTTGGCAGTATGTACTTTGCGTACTGTTAAAAATGGCAATGTTCAGTGTGAAGTAACAGTGCAATTGTGGCGATAAGTGGTCGTACTAGTACTGAACAGAACTGAGTTGATGATGATGATGACATTGAGCGAATGAACGAATGAGCGAATGAGAGGAAGCTTCGCGGAAGAAAGAAGGATTGGATACTGGATACGGAAAAATCAAAAGTCAAATGTACATTTTGTGTTTTGAGTTTATTCAATTTTCAATTTTCGGATTTCTGAGTTCGCCGACCGTAAAAGTTTTTAGTACAAAGTTCAAAGTTCACTGTGCCCATTATCGCAGTATGCCCTGCGATTTCCTAAAACTAAATTCAAATATACAATGTACAGTATCAAAAGTCATTTTTACAATTACTCAGTTTACAGCATTGTCTCGTCAAAATTCAAAAGTAACTCTCAATCGCTCGCTCGCTCACTCGCTGTCATCACAAAAGGACCTTCCAGCTGCGACGCGCGTCGTCCAACTCAACTCAACTCACCTCCACTCTCGTCAGCGTTCGTTCACAGTCAGTCACTGTGCACTGTCGTAACGAATAACTGTCGACGACAACGACAACGAAGTGGTGCAGCAACAACGAACGAACGAACGTTCAGTTAGTTGTTGGCTGCACTGCTTGTGATGGGTTGTTGTGGTGGTGTTCTGGTGGTGACGGTCGCTGTTGTTGTCGTCGTCGCCGTCGTCGTCGTCGTCGTCGTCACTGTTCTTGTTGTTGTGGTAGTGGTGGTGGTGGTGGTGGTGGTGGTGATGGTGGTGACGCAAGGGTTCAGTTTGCGATGGTGGTTTCTGCGGCGATTGTTCGTTGTTCTTGCTGTTGCTGCTGAATTGCGGGACTGCGTTGTCATTGCCGCTGTTACTGGAGTGTGGGATGTGCTGGCTGGAGAACATCTCGCCTGGTCAACTTGGTGCCGAGAGGTGCTGGTGAAGGTTTCCTGGAAAAGTGAGGGACGACATGGCGATGAGTTGTGAACGACGTGGCGCAAAGAGACCTCCAAGTTGAACGATTGAACGCCGTGACGTGTGAAAGTGGGCAGCGAGCGTCTGGAGGACCTTCACATGTCCAGGACAGTTGTATCGCCTGGACACCTGAGTTGGTCGGCTCAAACAACACAGCGACATCAACCACGTGAACTCTGCCAACG
>ENA-OWNT01002574-OWNT01002574.1-seawater-metagenome-genome-assembly--contig:-NODE-2574-length-18738-cov-14.985585_pt1 | contig 18738 bp, 18 predicted proteins | sample MGYA00238136_ERZ651165 | MGnify/ENA primary metagenome ERZ651165 (study PRJEB26861, sample SAMN08777766) | seawater metagenome | isolation source: coastal seawater | place: USA: Florida | collected...
CGGTTGGCCCCGGTCCCTTGGACCGGGGCCTTTTTGCGTCCACGTGCCCTGGCGTCCTCGCGGAGTAAAGGGCAATCGGGAAGCTGCTGGTTATGGGCAAAAGTGCGTCCCCCGCGAGCCGCCAGCCCGCCCTGCCAGCACGTGACCCGCCAGTCCTCGAGTCGGCCAAGCCGTACGGCCAGCACGCGAGCCCGCGAGTCCCCAGTCCACGAGTCGGCCAAGCCGTACGGCCAGCATGCGAGCCGGCAAGCCCGCGAGCCCGGTCGAGCCCAGAGCCCAGAGCCCAGAGCCCGCTAGCCCGGCCCGCGAGCCCGCTAGCCCGGCCCCGAGCCCCGCCCCATCCCAGCCGGATCCCGACCCCTAGCCCGCCCAGCCGGATCCCGGTTCAGGCCCTGTAGCCGAGCCGGCGCAGGCGGGTCCGGGCCGCCTGCTCGCTCGGCCCCACCCGGCCCAGGGCAAGATGCACCACCCAGAGCGTGACCCGCGTGGCCAGCTTCACCGGCAACCGGACCGGGCCCAGCCGTGCGGTACGCAGGCCCAGCAGCTCGCGGTACTTGGGCTCGAGGCTCGTCACAGCCGCCGCGAACAGCACCCGGTAGCCCGGCCGGAGCGCGGGGTGGAGGGGCGGGTCGCGGATGAATGCCACCGTTTCGGCCACCCGATCGTCGGAGCGGAGCTCGCCGTCGTCGTACCAGCGGTCGAACTGCTGCCGCATTTCCGCCTCGCTCAGCGGAGGGGATTCCACGCCCATGAGCCGGCCGGCTTGGGCCCACTCACGAACATAGGCATCGGGTCCGCCCGGGATCGGCCGGCCCCACAGTTTGTGGGCGGAGAGGAAGGCATCGGTGAAGGCAATGTGGACCCAGCTGAGCAGCTCGGGATCGTTCGCCGCATAAGTGCGGCCGACGCCGTGGCCGTCCACGAAATCTCCTTGAACTGTCCGGTGGAGCCGGAGGACCCAGTCCGAGGCCGCCCGGGCCGCGTCGGTGGAGCCGTAGGACACGGTGAAGATCCAGCGGATCGTGCCCGCGAGCCGGCCCAGGGGATCTTCGCGGAAGCGGGAGTGATCGTGGACTCCGGCCAGCGCGCCGGGGTGGAGTGCCTGCATCAGCAGCGCCCGAATGCCCGCCACAATGGTGGGCATGTCCCCGTGCACGGCCCAGACTGCCGAGCCCGGCAGGTGGTAGCCGGCGTCGTCCCCCTCGGCAAGGCTTGGCACCCACGCCGGCACGGCGTCGCGCGTGCCAGTGAACGTTTGTTTGAGTTCGGCCTGCCATTCCCTGAGGACATTGCGCATGCTCCATTCTTACCCGGCTCCGCGGCGCCCGGCACCTGCAATTCAGCTGAGGACTACTGGGCCGCCACCGGCTCGCTACTGGGGACACGCGGGGAACTCCGAATAGGACGGCAAAAGGGACGCGCGGACGGTTCACAGACCCGGCGGTCTGTGGTCCCATAGGGAGGTAAGTCCGTGAAGATTGGGGTCTGGCGGACATATTGCGGGAGTCACATCGTGGGAAAACACTGGGGAAACTCATCGAGTGAGCAGACAACCAGGGCGCGGACCATTGCCGTGCGCTGTGTATCCGGAGGCTTGTGCCTGTCCCTTGCCGTTCTGACATTCGGCGGCTTTCAGGGACTGAGCACCGGGATGTCCTCTGTGCTCTCTGCCGCGGTGCCGGCCACCGGCGCAGTGGGACCTGAAACCTTGGACCCTCAAACCCCGGACCCGCTTGCCGACGTCGCCGCGACCGCGGCGCCAGGGACCCCCTCCGCCGTCACCGCCGACGCCCAGGCGCTCGTGGCCTACAGCAGGAGCACTGTGCAAACGGTGACCCGGGAAGGGGTCGGCGGCGAACTCAATGTCGCCTCCGCATCCCTGAGCCGTCCCGCGGCCGGCTTCCTCATGGCCCCGCTGGAATCGTTGGTGCCGTCGTCGCCGTTCGGACTGCGCACCAGCCCCCTCACCGGGTTGGCGGGCGAATTCCACTGGGGCCAGGACTTCGCCTCACCCTGCGGCACCAGGGTCTACTCTGCCGACGCCGGCGTGGTGCGGGCGGTCGGGTGGCATCCGTGGGGCGGCGGCAACCGGGTGGAAATCGACCACGGTAACGGTCTCATCACCACGTACAACCACCTCGAGGCCATTGCGGTCAAAAAGGGCGACTCCGTGCGGGTGGGGGAGGTCATTGCCCGGGTGGGCACCACCGGATCCTCAACCGGCTGCCACCTTCACTTCGAAACGATCCTCAACGGTTCCCACACCGATCCGCTGCACTGGACGTTGCTCCCCATCAAACAAGTGGACCAACTCGGCACCATTGAAATGACCAGTTATGCTCCCGACGCCGGCAAGGCATCCAACACGGGTATCGGCTGGGCGATACCCGTCCGTGAAGACCTGACCCACGTGGTGGCCGGCGGAGTTCAGGAACAGCCTGCCGCGGTGGCTGCCAAGCCGTCCGCGAGCGCCTCGCCTTCAGCTACCGAAGCCGCCGCCGGCAAGCCCTCGGCAACACCCTCCCCGACCCCGACGCCGACCGGAATCACTTCTGCGAAGCCGACTACGACGCCGAAGCCGACTACGCCGCCGGCAACTGCCTCCGCGTCGCCGACGCCGACGAAGACCGCGACGCCCACGCCGACGCCAACGAAGACCGCGACACCGACCCCGACGCCGACGCCGACGAAGACCGCGACGCCCACGCCGACGCCGCCGGCAACTGCCTCCGCGACGCCGACAGTTCCGGTGCCAATCCAGCCTTCCATTGCTCCGCCGGCTTCCTCGTCGCCAGCGTCGGCCTCTCCACGCGCGACGGAGGCTGCCACGTCGAAGCCCGCACCGGCCACCACACCGGCCGCACCGCCGGTCTCAAAGACGGCCAAGCCGCTCGCGCCTGCACCGGTGACGCCGCCGGCCGCGCCAACCGGCCAGCCAAAGCCAACAACGGCCACGAAGTCAGCCACTACTACCAAAGCCTCGGCAACACCCACCGCAACACCGAGCCCCTAGCCGCCACTGAGACTTGTCCGGGACGCAACCCATACGCGCGCACGTCGGCGCCGAATTACGCTAGTAACAATTCCCGGACGCCTGCTCCGGGCCACCGACATCGCGAGGACGCGCCCATGACCGCTCTGCACTCCATTCCCCTGACTCTCATCGACGGCACCGAGACCGACTTCGGCCGCTTCAAGGGGGAGGTGGTGCTCGTGGTGAACGTGGCGTCCCAATGCGGCTTCACGCCCCAGTACGCGGGGCTGGAGGCGCTGCACAACAAGTTCCGCGACCAGGGGTTCCAGGTCCTGGGTGTCCCGTGCAACCAGTTCGCAGGGCAGGAGCCCGGTGCCGACGCCGAGATCGCCGAATTCTGCCAGCGCAACTTCGGCGTGACATTCCCGCTGGCAGCCAAGGCCGACGTCCGGGGCAAGAACCAGCACCCGCTCTACGCGGAGCTCACCAAGTTCAAGAACGGCGTCCTGCCGGGCCTGGTGAAGTGGAACTTCGAGAAGTTCCTGGTGAACCGCGACGGCGAAATCATCTCCCGCTTTGCGCCCACCGTGGAGCCGGACGCCCCGGAGGTCATCGAAGCTGTCCAGTCCGCCCTGGGCTGAGGCGGACGGCCCGGCATTTCGGCCCCCCAACCCCTATCCCTAAGCATGCTTACCGTCTAGACTGGCCGGACCCTCCAACTTTCCGGGCATACCCACGGCACAGTCATCCCTGACTACCGCCCGTCGGCAGTGCGGCCAGGTATTCCTGCGGGGGGCGCATCAAAGAACTTCGTGAATCACAACTGGGCGCCCGCTGCGGGGTCCGTGAAAACAGGAGGAAATCGATGACAGGGAACAAAGCCGTTGCCTACAAGGGGCCGGGAAAGGTCGAGCTGATCGACATTGACTACCCCGACTTTGAACTCAAGGACGGTCCGGGGGTCAATCCCGCCAACGTCGGCCGGCAGGTGCGCCACGGCGTAATCCTCAAAACCGTCGCCACGAACATCTGCGGCTCGGACCAGCACATGGTCCGGGGACGCACCACCGCCCCCACTGACCTGGTGCTTGGCCACGAGATCACCGGCGAGGTGGTGGAAGTGGGGCCGGACGTTGAATTCATCAAGGTCGGGGACATCTGTTCCGTCCCGTTCAACATCGCCTGCGGGCGCTGCCGGAACTGCAAGGAACGCAAGACCGGCATCTGCCTGAACGTTAACCCGGACCGCCCGGGCAGCGCCTACGGCTATGTGGACATGGGCGGCTGGGTAGGCGGCCAGGCCAACTACGTCCTTGTGCCGTATGCCGATTGGAACCTGTTGAAGTTCCCGGACAAGGATCAGGCCCTCGAAAAGATGATGGACCTGACCATGCTCTCGGACATCTTCCCGACCGGGTTCCATGGCGCGGTCACGGCAGGTGTCGGCGTCGGGTCCACCGTATATGTGGCCGGCGCAGGGCCTGTGGGACTGGCCGCGGCGACCAGCGCCCAGCTCCTGGGTGCCGCCGTCGTGATTGTGGGTGACATGAACGCGGACCGTCTGGCGCAGGCGCGCAGCTTCGGTTGCGAGACCATCGATTTGAGCAAGGGCGGTCCGGCCGAGCAGATCGAGCAGCTTCTTGGCGTTCCGGAAGTCGACTGCGGTGTGGATGCGGTGGGATTTGAGGCCAAGGGTCACGGGGCCGGAGCACATGAAGCCCCCGCTACCGTCCTGAACTCGCTGATGGAAGTGACGGCCGCCGGCGGCGCCCTGGGCATTCCGGGGCTCTACGTCACCGGTGATCCGGGTGGCGTGGACGAGGCCGCGAAGAAGGGCTCGCTCTCGCTCAGCCTCGGCACGGGCTGGGCAAAGTCGCTCAGTTTCACGACGGGACAGTGTCCGGTCATGAAGTACAACCGGCAGCTGATGATGGCCATCCTGCATGACAAGGTGCATATCGCCAAAAACGTCAACGCGAAGGCGATTGCCCTGGAGGATGCTCCGAAGGGTTACGCCGAATTCGACGCCGGCGCGGCAACGAAGTTCGTGCTCAACCCGAACGGGTACCTGAGCTAGCCGGTCCGGAAACCGGCGGTGCTGCCCTTCCCCTGCTGGCTGGGGCCGGGCAGCGCGGCCGGGCGGCCACACCCCTCATATGCCGGCAGGAGCATGTGAGGGTAAGCCATCCGTTAACGGCGTTTTTTCGAATATGCCTACCCAAGTTTTTACATTGTTCGCCGAATGTCTGGTTGGATAGTCCTTACTGAGAGGGACACTGGAGGCACCGCTTCCACCCAACCAAGAAGGCAGCAATGGAGCGCATCGAGGCCGAGCACCCCCGGCCACGTCATTTCCTACTTCACCTGAGCGACCCCCACTTGCTGGGGGGTCCACAACCCTTGCACGGCGTCGTTGACAGCGAAGCCCTGCTCAAGCAGCTCTTCGAAGAAGTCCGCGCCTCAGGCGCCCGCCCCGAAGCGGTGATCTTCACAGGCGACCTCGCCGACCTCGGCGAACCGGAGGCCTATGCCAAGCTCCGCGCGATCGTGGATCCGGCGTGCAAGGACTTGGGAGCGAAGGTCATCTGGGCGATGGGCAACCATGACGACCGCGCCAATTTCCGGGCCGGGCTCCTGGACCAGCCGGACAATGACGCACCGGTGGATCACAGCTACTTCGTCAACGGGCTGCGCATCATCACCCTGGACACCTCCGTGCCCGGCTTCCACCACGGCGAATTGAGCCAGGACCAGCTGGACTGGCTCGCCGCCGAACTGGCCACCCCTGCGCCGGACGGGACCATCCTTGCCCTGCACCACCCGCCGGTGCCGTCCGTGCTGGATCTTGCCGTGCTTGTCGAACTCCGGGGCCAGTCGGCGCTCGCCGGGGTCCTCCGGAACTCCGATGTCCGCGCCATCCTTGGCGGCCACCTGCACTACTCGACCACCGCAACATTTGCGGGAATTCCCGTGTCCGTCGCATCAGCGACCTGCTACACCCAGGATCTGAACGTGTCTGTGGGCGGCACCCGCGGCCGCGACGGCGGGCAGGCGTTCAACCTGGTCCACGTCTACGAACACACGATCGTGCATTCCGTCGTGCTGCTCGGCGACACCCCCGCAGTCGGCGAGATTGTCCCTCCCGACGAAGTCCAGCGCCGGCTTTCGGCCGCCGGGATCCATATCCCGGAGCAGGCCAAGCTCGAGGCCCCGGCCCGCACGCCGGCGCACCGCAGGTTCACCACACTGAACTGAACCTGAGCCCACCCGGAGCCGGCCCCGGACGGGTCACAGGCGCGGCGCGCAGCTGTGACCCTTCCCGGGCACGGTCCAGAGCCTGCTCCCGGGCCGCTACTTCTCCCAGGGCGCCTTGAGCGGGTAATACTTCTCCAGGAAGTCCGTGACCAGTTCGGCCCGCTCCTGCGCGGGGACCTCGGGGAAACTGCCGTCGTTGAGGCAGAAGAAGTCCATGTTCCGCTTGGCCAGAAGCTTCGGCAGATAGTTCAGGCCGGCACGCGCCGTGGTGTCCACATATTTCACCTTGGCGGCCGTCTGGGTCACGGCACGGCCGGTTAGCAGCGCGTAATAGTGATAGAACGAGTTGGTCACGGAAACGTTATCTGCGGCCCGGAACGTGCTCGCGGCGGTCTTGGCAAACTCCGCAGGGAACTCCTGTTCCATTTGCTCCACCACGCTGCGCCGCAGGGGAGCCGCCGTGTGCTCCAAGTGCCGTGTGGTGATGCGGCCGAACCGGTTCCAGAGCAGCTTGCGGTTCACCCGGGCGGCGTTTTCAAAGCCGCTGCGTTCGGCGTCATTGTCGCCCAGTCCGATCCGCGTTTCGGCCTCAATGAACTTGGTGATTCCGCCAGGAGTGAAGAACATGTCCGGTCCGACGGCCCGGCCAAAGAACATGTCGTCATTGGAATACAGGAAGTGCTCGGAGAGCCCTTCGATGTGGTGCAGCTGGCACTCCACAGCCTGCGAATTGTGCGTCGGCAGCACCGAGGGATCGGCGAAGAACTCCTCGCTGCGGACGATCGTCACGCTCGGGTGGTCCGCCAGCCATGCGGGGGCAGGGGAATCGGTGGCGATGAAGATCCGGCGGATCCACGGCGCAAACATGTAGACCGACCGCAGGGCGTACTTGAGCTCATCGATCTGGCGGAAGCGGGCCTCATGGTCATCGCCTTCGCCCACGACGACGCCGGCCATGCGGGCGCGACGGGCCGCGATGTATTCGGGGGAGCTGCCGTCCACCCACGAGAACACGAGGTCGATGTCGAAGCTGATGTCGCTGGCGTGGTCCGCGAACATGTTCTCGATGGTCGGCCACGTGTGGCCGTAGCGTTCCACCGTGCCGCGCACCGCGTCCTGGGCCAGCATGGTGCGGCGCGTCAGGGAGTTCTCGATCGGCAGGATCAGCTGGTCGCCTTCGAAGCTCCACAGCTCCAGCTGCACACCGGCGGAGGCGCCGAATTCAAAGCCGCCCTCAGGTTCCACCCTGGGCCGGTACAGCCGGAAGATCCGGGCCTGCCGGTTCGGCGAGAGCTCGCCGTCGGCCACCAGCACGGAGGACTTCTTCTTGGCGTCCACGCTCATGGAGTAGAACGGCTCGTCGCGGCACGCCTCGACGAGGGCATCGCGGAGTTCCTTGCGGTCCTTCCAGTCGACGGCGATCACCGGGCGGTGGTTGTTGCCGCGCACCAGCAGGTAGTCGAGGCCGGCACCGGCCAGAACGGAACGCAGGAACATCAGGTCTTCGACCATGGCCTGGTACGGGGTGCGGTTCTCGTTGATCAGTGCGTAGCGGCCACGGTGGCGGACGACATCGGAGCGGGTCCGGAATCTGGCGACGGCGGCCGCCGACGTGACCTCGGCGTGGGCGTCCGCGGATGCCTGGCTGCCGTAGTAAATCTCGTCTTGGATGGCTGCTTCGGTGATGTCTGATCTCCCGTTTCTCTGAGTGCTTTGCTGTCTACTTGCATGATAACGCGGCCCTCAAAATTGCCGTGGAAACCTGCTGGAACCCGGTGCGTGTATGACGGCGGAATGCGCCGACGGGAGCGGACCTTAGCCGGTGACGATGGCCAGCCAGTGGTGCAGGAAGGCAGCACCGGCGTCGTCGTGGATCACGTCCTCGCCGAGCCCCAGATCGGCGGCGGTGAGGACCTCGTACGGCTTTACCGGGATGCCGTCGGCGGGCCGGACATCCACGTGCTTCACGGCGTGGTCGTTGTGGTGCAGCCAGTCGGCCATGGCGTAGTCCGTGCGGGAGTCGCCCACCGTGCGCCAGGCCTGCGGCGTGATGCCCTGTGCCGCCAGGAGCTCCACGGCCCGGCTCGCGCCCAGATCCTTGCCGAGCCGCACCGATTCGATATCGGTGGAGATGATGGTCGGGTCGACGCGGAAGTCGACCTGGTCATCAGAATCGGGGACGTGGTGGTCCAGCCGCACCACGCCGAGGCCGTGGCGTGCCATGAGTTCCATGGCGTCGGCGTCGAAGAGTTCCTGCTCGGCACGGTAGTCAGGGCTGGCGACGGCGATGTGCTGCTCCACGGAGACCATGGCCCGCTTGGTTTCGTCGTAGAACATGTGGGCGGCATAATCCTCGGCGACGAGGCGGCGGACGTCGTCGCCGAACGCCCGGGGGATCGCGAGGCTGTGATCCACATGAACAGGGCCGGGGCCTTCGGCGGTGTAGCTGAACCACACGGCGCCCTTCTCGCAAATGGCGTGGATGACGGTGCCGGCGGGGATGCCGGCCGCGATCATCGGGTCCATGACCTGCTCGCGGATGAACGCGTCCGACCGGCCCGTGTTGAAGATGACCGGCACGCCGGCGGCGGCAAGCGCCAGCAGGTCCGCGATGATTCCGGGCTGCACGTCGCGGGTGACCGGGCTCGCCACCGGACCGTCGACGTCGAGCAGCAGCGCCAGCACAGGGGCCGACGGCGACGGAACAGGGGAATTCTCGGGTGAAGTCATACCGCTATTCTGTCAGCCGCATTGGCCCTTCGCGCGAAGCGTGGAGAAGATCGCCGCCCCGGCACGCGATGTGACACGTGGCAGAGCGGCATGTGACAAATGGTTACCGTTTGGCCACAACCTCACGCCGGCCGGGGACTTTGATTCCTTTGGGCGTTCAAGTTCCCTAGGCTGGCATGGTGATATTCAAAGCTGTGGGCGAGGGACGCCCGTACCCCGACCATGGTTACAACACGCCCAAGGACTGGGCGGCCCTGCCGCCGCGTCCGGTCCGGCTCGATGAACTGGTGACCACGAAGCGCACCCTGGACCTTGAAGCCCTGCTCGCCGAGGACTCCACGTTCTTCGGCGACCTTTTTCCCCACGTCGTGGAGTACCGCGGCGTCCTCTATCTTGAAGACGGCCTGCACCGGGCAGTCCGCACCGCCCTGCACCAGCGCACCGCCATCCACGCGCGGGTCCTCGTGATAAATGGCTAGGAAACCGCCGGACGTCAAGGTCCTGCACGGGCACCGCGTCATCAGTGGGTCCGAGCTGCGGGCCACGTTCGTGGAGCAGGACGACGCGGGGGACAACCCCGTTCGGCTGCGCCGCAGGATCCTGCACGGCGTTGTCCTGGTGATACTAGTGGGCATGATCGTCGCGGCGATCGTGGTGGCCCTCGCCATCATGAACGGCCAGATCAAGCTGCCCACGGCGGAGCGGAGCAAAGCGCCGGTGTCGGTGTGCCCGGCGGCCACCTACGACTACACGCCGCCGGAGAAGGTCACCCTCAACGTCTTCAACTCCACGAGCCGGCCCGGCCTGGCGCGGAGCGTCGCCAACGAGTTCGCCGCCCGGAAGTTTGCCGTGAGCGCCGTGGGGAACACGACGTCGAGCTACCGCGGCGTGGCCCTGGTGGTCTCCGGCGCGGCCGGCCAGTCGGCCGCCTTCAGCGTCCAGCGCAACGTGCCCGGCTCGGACTACCTCCAGGACGGTCGCACGGACCCGAGCGTGGATGTCATCCTGACCGGCGACTTCAAAGAACTGGCCAAGCCCGAACTCGTGGACCAGACCCCGGGCCAGCTCAGCTGCCCCCGCGAGAACCGGCGCATCGTGGATGAATCCACTTTGACCCTCACGCCCACGGCGCCGCCCACGGCGGGGTAGGCGCCGCAGCTGAGGCGCCGCGGCTCGGGCCGCGCAGCTCAGGCCGCGCAGCGGCTGCCGCGGCTCAACCTAGCTAGTGACGCGGACCGGCCGGCCGGCGTCGTCGAACCTGGCCCCGGCCCCCAGCTGGATGAACCGCACCGTCCGGGCGAGCCGTGCCTCGGCTTCTGCATCCTGGCCCGCCCCGTCGCCCCGGGCCGCACTCGAGGACAGCGTGCCGTGGATGAGCTGGGCGAGCTGGGCGATGTCCGACTCGGGCAGGTAGCCCTGGGCCATGCCGTCGCGCAGGATTCCCTGCAGGAGCACGCTGAGCTCCCCCACGTGGTCCGCGAGCTTGGCGAACGACGACGGCGAGAGCACCGCGGCCATGGCCGGCCCCGGCGGCAGGTGGCGGCGGCTCAGGTCTTCCACCTGGGCGCGGACGTAGACGGCCAGCCGCTCCACCGGATTCTCCAGCGAACCCAGCGATTCGCGCAGGTCGAGCAGGAACCGCTCCGTCTCGTCCAGGGCGTAGGCGATGAGGAGCTCTTCGATGTCCGCGTAGTAGTTGTAGACGGCGGTCCGGCCGATCCGGGCGTGGCGCGCGACGTCGGTCATGGTCAGGCCGGGCAGCCCGTGGGTGAAGAGGAGTTCCCCGAACGCGGTCAGGATGCGGCGCTGGGTCTCGGCACGTTGGGCGGCGTTGCTCGCGGCCGAAATCCTAGGCATACGGACACTTTAGCGCGATCTGTCACTAAATCGGGCGGGTGGGGGACTGTGTCACGGCCGGCGCGGCGTCCCGTCATGCCGGGCGCGGGTCATTCATAGACAGTGGGGATGGCCGGCTCGCCGGGCTGCAGCCGGTCCACGACCCGGGGCAGCTCCGCCATGGAGGCCGTGTGCCGTTCCCGTGCGCGCCCCACCGCGTCCGGCCCTGTCCAGCCGGGCAGGAGTTCGCCGTCCTTCATGAAGTGTTCCAGGAGCGGCCGGCCGTTCTTGCCGTCCGCCGGCGGGTGGCCGACGCCGAGGACCTCGTGGGTGGCCGTCCCGCGGTCATCCAGGCGGCGCACCGCGAACTTGCGGCCGCCCACGTTGATCTTGTCCTTGGAGGTCTTCGCCACGGCAATGAGCTCTCCCGAGTCATCTGCCCGGCTCACCAGCTTGTAGACCATGCCGGCCGTGGGCGCCCCGGAACCGGTCACCAGCGAGGTGCCGATGCCGTAGGAATCGGCCGGGGCGGACCGGAGCGCGGCGACGGAGAACTCGTCCAGGTCCGAGGTCACCACGATCCTGGTGTGCACGTTGCCGAGGCTGTCCAGAAGTTCGCGGACCCAGCGTGCCTGCGCCACGAGGTCTCCGGAGTCCAGCCGGATGGCCCCGAGCTTGTCTCCGGCGAGGTCGACGGCGGTGCGGACGGCCGCTTCGACGTCGTACGTGTCCACGAGCAGCGTGGTGCCGGGCCCCAGCGAGGCCAGCTGCGCCGCGAAGGCGTCGCGCTCGGAATCGTGGACCAGGGTGAAGGAATGCGCCGCGGTGCCGATGGTCCGGAGGCCGTAACGCCGCCCGGCGGCCAGGTTGGACGTGCCGGAAAAACCGGCGATCACGGCCGCACGGGCCGCCGCGGCGGCCGCTTCCTCATGCGTGCGGCGGGACCCCATCTCAATGCAGGGCCTGCCGCCGGCGGCACTGATCATCCGCGACGCGGCCGAGGCGATGGCGCTGTCATGGTTCAGCACCGACAGGACGTAGGTCTCCAGGACGCAGGCCTCGGCGAACGTCGATTCCACGATCAGGACGGGGGAGTGCGGGAAGTAGGCCTCGCCCTCCGGATAGCCCCAGATGTCGCCGGAGAACCGGAACGCGGCCAGATGCTCCAGCGTGTCCTCATGGACCACCCCGGTCCCGGCCAGAAAATCGAGGTCGTCCTGGTTGAAACGGAAGCCCGCGATGCCCTCAAGGAGCCGGCCGGTGCCGGCCACGATCCCGTACCGGCGCCCGTCCGGGAGACCCCGGGCGAAGGCCTGGAACACGGACCGGCGGTGTGCCGCCCCGGAGTGCAGGGCCGCCTGGAACATCGTCAGCTCATAGTGGTCCGTAAACAGGGAGGTCCGGGGTCCGTCCGGTCCGGCCGAAGTGTCCATGATTCACTCTAGGCCGGGCCGCCGGAAAAGGAGGCGCGAAAAAGGAGGCCGCAGGTGAGCGACTCCGGCGGGCCTAGCCGCGCCTCGGCGGACTCAGACGCTGCAGCCGTCGGGGCCGCAGGCGCCGGACTCCACGGAAGTATCCCCTTCGGCGGCGTCCGCGCCGTCCGCACCGGATACCGCAGCGGCGCTCACCATGACCAGCGGGTGGCTGTCCTGCCACGCCTGCTCGAGGGCGGCGCTGAAGGTTTCCGCGGGCTGGGCGCCGGAGAGCCCGAACTTCCGGTCGATCACGAAGAAGGGAACGCCGCTGATGCCCAGGGCCCGGGCCTCCGCGATGTCGTGGCGGACATCGTCGGCGTAGGCGTCAGTGCTGAACAGCTCCGCCAGGTCGCCGGCGTCGAGCCCGAGCTCCAGGCCCAGCGCGGTCAGGTAGTCCTGGCTGCCGATGTCCTTGCCATGCTCGAAGTGGTCGCTGAGCAGGCGTTCCTTCGCGGCGTCCTGCTTGCCGCGGGCGGCGGCGAGGTGGATCAGCCGGTGGGCGGTGAAGCTGTTGGCCACCACGACGGCGTCGAACCGGTAGTTCAGCCCCTCGCCCTTGGCCTGGGCCGCCACATGCTCGAACATCTGCGATACCTGCGCGGGGGCCATGCCTTTGCGGGTGCTCAGGTAGTCCAGTTCGGAACCGTCGTAGTGCTCCGGGAGCGTGGGGTCCAGCTGGTAGCTGCGCCACTGCACCTCCACGGAATCGTGGTGCGGGAAGGCCGCGAGGGCGGTTTCGAATCGGCGTTTGCCGATGTAGCACCAGGGGCAGGCGACGTCGGACCAGATCTCAATCTTCATGCCCGCGACAACTGTGCCGGCGCCGGGTCCATTCCCCTGCGGCCCTGTCGGCTTCGTCACGGCGCCGTTATCGGTCCGTGCTCACAGCGTGACCCGGCGCTCCATCACGAAGTCGTGTTCCACGGTGTTGCCCAGTTGGAAGGACTTGGTGCCGACCTTGCGGAAGCCGGACTTCTCGTAGAACCGGATGGCCCGGGCGTTCTGGCTGTTCACGCCGAGCCAGAGTCCGCGGGCGCCGGCCGCCGCGGCCGCGCCGATGCTGGCGTGCATCAGTTCGGCCGCGGCGCCGAGTCCGTGGTGGTCCGGGTGGACGTAGCACTTGCTCAGTTCAGTGCACGGCAGCTCGGCCAGGACCGCGGCCACGTCCGGATCCCGGGCGGGGCGGGCCACCAGCAGGCTGTAGCCGCGGAGGTCGCCGTCGGCATCGATCACCAGGATGGTGACCTCCGGATCGGTCAGGTAGGCGCGGAAATTGGCCACGCTCAGCGTATTGGCGAGGTGCGTCGCGATGTCCTCCGGCCGGGACTCCGGCGGGCACGCGAGCGGGAACGTGACGGCCGCAAGCGCCGCCAGCCTCCCGGCGTCGTCCGCGGTTGCTGTCCGGATCTGGTGCGTCATAGCTAAAACCCTAGTCCGCGGCGGAGCCCGGGCATCAATGACGACTGGCGTGGTTTTCCGGGCTGGCCTACATATCAGATGGCGTAGCGAAGGATTCCGACGGCCTCCACATTTTCCGGCAGATCGGAGCGGCGCACGGCCAGGACCCGGGCGCCCGAGCCGAGGGCCCGGCGAGCGATTTCTTCGACCACGTCCTGCCCGGCGCCCCCGTCGAGGGTGAGCGCGCCGTCGTCTCCGACAGCACCGTTGACTTGGGCATCCATGTCCACGGCGAGCGTCGCAATGGCGCCGAAGGCGGCCGCCCGCGCCAGGTCGCTGAGGTCGCTCGTTCCACGGCCGCTGGAACGACGCTCCTCAAACGTCGTTTGCAGAGCAACAAGATCGGCCGCGTAGATCCGGTCGAGCACACCACGCGCCGCTTCCGCCAGTTGGGCCGGTGTCAGTTCGTCCGGGTTTCCCTCGATGACTTCGGACGCAAGGTGTGCGTAGCCTGTGAGGTTGCGGTAGATGCTGGTGAGTGGTTCCGTTGCAGCGATCACCAGCGGGAGGGAATGCCCGTTTAGAAGTGGGCGAAGCGCGTGGTCGACGGAACGGGCATATTGGGTCAGCCGTACCTTTCGTCCCTCGTCACCCTGCAGCCGGCCAACTGGGGAGCGCCCGCCTATCGACTCGAGTCCGACGGCACTCGCTGCATCCCGGGGCATGCCCGGAACCGCGACCTCCTCGGCCGGCCGGTCCGCAGTGACCTCAATGAGCCGCGCCCCGTTCTGCGAGATTGCGAGCACGAGCGCCGCGTTCGGGAAAGTGAGGGCGCGAAGCAGCGGGGTGATGGCGAATCGGTCTGACACGCTCACGTGGTCCTCGAGATCGTTGGGCAAACGGAACTCAAGAATTGATGTCGGGGTCACGAAGATGGCTAGGCTCCGCCCCATCTGAAACCAGAATTCCGGGGATCCCAGCAGCTCGTCGAGGAACGTTTCTATCGCCGACACTGCGTCGTTGTTTCCCCCGTCCCGGAGCTGTTCGACGGCGGAACTGAACAAAGACCGCGCTCTGGACTGATTGTCCTCCGAATGTGCCGGGACGCTGCTCGTCGAAAGATACACGGTGACGCTGTGCGGATCGCGCGCGGCGGCCAAACGTTCCACGTCGTCCCGGGTCGGCATATCGATGTGCATGGGGATGCTCCTTTTTGATATCTCTCCGCTGGGTCGCACGAGGAGGGGGACTTTTCCTGCGCCTACTCGATGCGCAAAGCCGCACCGAGGGGTCAGCAATACCGGATCAGCTCAGCATCGGACCCCGCGGAGTCCCGTGTCAACAGTCGGCGGAACTTGCCGTAAGGAGGTGTTCGGCGTCGGTAGCCAGTTCGGCCAGCACCCTTAGTGGACCGCAGCGGTGCGGATTGTCTCGGTCACGTGGCACTCCGGGAGCGCGTGCAGGCGGTGGCCGGGGAACACATCTCAGGCCACCACATGGACAGCATTTCTTAGCCGGCGGCCGCCTGGAGATGATTCCTGATGGCCTCGACCACCAGCCGGTGGTCGTCGTCGGACGAAAGCCCGGACGCCGTGACTGCTGCAATGACACCGGCGCCCTTGACCCGGACCGGGAATGAGCCTCCCGCCAGGGTGTATTCCTCCGGAGCCAGCCACCCTCCTTGCGTTGGATCGAAGTCGTTGACCGCGAACTCCTCGGTCAGCAGGGCCGTGCTGTGCTCGAAGCGCAAGGTGGTAGCCGACTTGCGGCGGATCCACTCCTCCTGGTCAGCGGTTGCTCCGGGCAGGACACAGCGGAAGAGAATCAGGTTGTGCCGCCGGATGTCGATGGCGATCGCGTGCCCTTCCGCGATTGCCCGGTTGGCGATGAGCGAACCGAGCAGCCACGCGTCGTGGTGGTCAAACTGCGGGAAGACCAGTTCTTCCTCGTGCTGCCGCAGTTCGGCGAGCCGGGGTGAGGTGGTTTCAGTCATTGCCGGTCCTTTCCCGCCGGTGTGGAGTCGGCGTCGTAGGCCAGGCCGATCTGACGGCGGATCTCGTCCATGGCCGCCATGATCGCAACGCTCTCGCTCGGCGGAAGAACGCTGCCTGCGGTTACGCCGGCAAGGACCAACCGCTCGAGCTCGGACGCCTGGAACTGCATGCCTCTGCCGGTGACCGGCTGGCTGAACGTCTCGAGGACGTTTCCGTGGGTGTCGAACACCGTAAGGGGCACAGGGTTGTACCAGGTGGACTCGATATCCACCCACCCCTCCGTCCCGATGACCATGGCCCGGTTGGCGCTTGCGGCATCCAATTCGCAGTCCACTATGGCCTGCTGGCCGCCTGCGTATTCGAAGATGGCCGCCGTCTGGCGGTCCACACCGGTAGCCGTCATGGAAGCACTGGCCCGGATGCTGTCTGGAGCGCCGAGGATGTCGAAGGCAAAGGAGATCGGGTAAATTCCAAGGTCCAGCAGCGCGCCGCCGCCCAGCGCGGGATCGTTCAGCCGGTGGGCAGGATCCTTGGGCAGGTTTTGGTTATGGCTGGCCACCACTTTCCGGACCTCGCCGATGGTGCCCTCCTGGATGATTTCGCGCAGCCGCACCATGTGTGGGAGGAACCGGGTCCACATGGCTTCCAACGCGACCAGTCCCTTCGCCTCGGCCAGGTCAACAATCTCCTGCGCTTCGCGGGCATTGATGGTGAACGACTTCTCCACCAGGACGTGCTTGCCGGCGTTGAGGGCAAGGAGCGCATTCGCATGGTGAAACGGGTGGGGCGTGGCGATATAGATGACATCCACTTCAGGGTCCGCGGCCAACGCCTCGTAGGAGTCGTGCGCGGTTGCCACACCGTACGCCTCAGCGAAGGCCCGGCTCGACTCCTGCGTTCGTGAACCAACGGCTTGGACAGTGAAGCCGTTCTCGATCAGGTCCCGGGTTTGCAGCCCGGCGATGAAGCCGGTTCCAAGGATTCCCCACCGTAATTGCCCGTCTGAGATGCCATTGCTGAGGTCGGTCACGGGTCAGCCCTTCGTTTGGTTTTGGTCTTGGTCTTGGAACGGGTACGCCACAAATGCAAAATGCGCCGAATCCGGAGACCAACTGTTGACGTTGAGGGTTCCCTGTCCGCCGAAGAGGGGCCACGTGCTGAGCGGCGTGGCCCAGTCCTCGGTTGAGACCAGCACGACGTCGACCGGCAGGTCTGCGGGGTGGCCCACCGTGCCGCGGGGGAAACGGATGTAGCTGGCCCAGACGCCGTCGGGAGACAGATGCGGGAACCAGTCGACGGTGTTGCTCTCGAGAAGGCGTTCGGCCCCGCTGCTGCCGGAGGTGTGGATCCGTGCCAGCTGGGCGTGGCCGGGCGAGCTGGTGAACGCTTCGGTGTTGAAGTACAGCCATTCGCCGTCCGGAGAGTATTCGGGGCCGTCGCAGTGCCCATCGACGCCGAGGGCCGTCGAGGCGCCCCCGCTTGTCGGGATGGTCATGAGCCTGCCCGGCTCGGTGAAGTCCCCGGCCTTGATGCCGACGTAGGCCAGTTCCTGGCCGTCCGGGCTGACCCCGTGGAGGAAATGGAACCTGACGTCGTCTTTGGTGATCCGCTCCGCCGCGCCTCCGGTGAGCGCAGCGCGGTAGATGTGGCCGTCGTTTGCCGACAGGAAGATGGTTTCGCCGTCGGGCGCCAGGACGTGATCGTTGTTAAGGTCCGGGATGCCGGTGAGCGGGACCTGCTGCAGGGTCCTGGTGTCAAGATCCAGTTTCCAAAGCTTTCCGTCGCCGTTGAGGATCAGGGCCCTGCCGTCGTGGGTCCAGTTTGGCGCCTCAAGGAGCATGTCCTCCGTGGTGAAGACAAGCTCTCGGCCGCCAGCGACGGAGGCGACCCAGACCTCACTGTGTTGGCCGGGCTGAAGGGTACGCAGCATGCTCAGAGCTCCTTGATCCGGATGTTCCGCCACCGGCACTGTGCGCCCTTGCCCCAGCGCGCTTCCCCGAACATGGCGTCGTTGTCATGCACCTCGAGGGCGATGTGTCCCCGGTCCCCGAGCACTGACAGGACAGCGTCGGGATCATAGTTCGGCGAGTCCAGCGTAGCGGTGTCCAGTTCGGCGATCTTGAGGCCGTTGATCCACGTCGTGATGACGGGCAGGGCGCCGACGCAGCGGATGCGGAGTTCGTTCCAGCCGTTCCAGCGCCAGACGTTGAGGAAGTCCACGACGTCGGCGGCGTGCTTCAGACGGGCACGCTTTTCTTCCGTGACAGGCTCCACCGACGTGGCCGGGTTGTCCGCAATCAAACCGGTGGGTCGCCCGTCAGCGTCCATGGCCACGTTGACGGCGAAGGGTACAGCGGAGAAGCTCGCCAGCCCGTTGCCGAAGAACCCGCCGATGCCGCCGGAGGGACGGTGGTCCACCAAGACCTGGAAGCCTTCCCACGTATCCGGCCGGCGCCGGATCATCACGCCGGTGTCTGCCGGCCAGTCGGGGCGCATTTCCAGCACGAGTTCGAAGTCGCCGAATGCCTGCTCGGTCAACAGGTAGCCGCCGTAGCCGCTGCCGGGGGAGTCCTGCTCGCCGACCAGGACGCCCCCTTCCACGAACCAGCGGGCCGGGTGCTTCTCGGGTTCCACGGGCGGGGTCAAACCCAGGGCGGCGAAGCGTTCGGAGAGGGCCGGACCGCCCGGATACTCGGTGCCATAGACGCGGGGTACCGATCGCCAGCCAGCCAGGGTGGTGCCGTCGAACAGCGGGACAAAACCGTCGCCGCCGTCGGGCGTTTCAATGCCTGACATGAACGTGCCCTTACTGCTTGAACGCGGCGTCGAAGGAGGTGTTCGAGGCCGGGAAGTCGAACTTCTTGAGCGCGGCGAGGGCTTCGGGAGCGCCGTGGAGCCGGTCCATGCCGGCGTCTTCCCATTCGACCGAGATGGGGCCGTCGTAGCCGATCGCGGTGAGGGCGCGGAAGGACGATTCCCAGGGCACGTCTCCGCGGCCGGCGGAGACGAAGTCCCAGCCGCGGCGCGGGTCGCCCCAGGGCAGGTGCGAGCCCATGACGGTGTTCCGGCCGGTGGG